>Ga0206938_1014_pt1 | contig 61330 bp, 49 predicted proteins | sample Alteio_BWOrgHeat_12_FD_152918 | JGI IMG/M metagenome (GOLD analysis project Ga0206938, IMG submission 152918) | Enriched cells from forest soil in Barre Woods Harvard Forest LTER site, Petersham, Massachusetts, United States -... | ecosystem: Environmental > Terrestrial > Soil > Temperate forest >... | reverse complement strand
TTCTTTCTCCAATTGCTCAAGGGCGTCAACGTTTACCTTTTCAATTTCAATGGTTATCATATCGGCTTTTTTACCGAAATTGTATACAGTTTCGTAATCGCTTAATGAACCCACCACAAATTCGTCGCAAAGTTTGCGGCAAGGCGCTTCCCGGTCAGGGTCGAGTACTTTTACCGTTACATTGTAATTAATTGCCTGCTGTATCAGCATCCGGCCCAACTGACCGCCGCCTAAAATTCCGAGTTTAAGATCTCCGTAGAATGCTTTCATTTATGATGATGTGCAAATGTGCAGATTTGTAATGTGCAGATGTGCAAATGTGCGGATTTTTTTGATGTGCAGATGTGTGGATGCGCGAATTTTTTGATAGCAGATATGCGGTGTACACAAATATTAATAAGATAAAGTATCGCTTCTTTTTTCATTTGAACACCTGCAATCTGCACATCCGCACATCTTCACCGTAACAATTTCATTGTTTTTAAACAATTTTCTGAAAAAATGCTTGTTGTTATTTTAGAAAATTATTTTTTTTGGTATATATGCGAACAGGGAGTATAAGCGTTAAACTAACAATTAAATTTTTAATTTTTAACTGAATAACTAATGATGAAGAAGTCAATTTTAACAGTAATAGCGGTATTAGCTATAGGTTTTTTTTCAAACAGGGCGTTTGCTCAGGCCGCAGCAACAGCGCCAAAAGGTGATGTACTTGATACTTTATCTGCCAGCGCCGACTATAACGTGGCTGCTGCTGCAATAAGGGCCGCAGACCTAACTGCCACCGTAAGAGGTGCCGGTCCGTATACTATTTTTGCACCTAGCAATATTGCTTTCAGCAATATTCCATCAGCTAAACTGGACGCGTTGATGAAAGACCCTGCGACACTGGCAACTGTTTTAAAAGGCCACGTTGTAAGCGGGAAATACGACAAGGCGACTTTAATTAAAACACTTGGAAGCGGTACCCCAACATTAACCACTATTGACGGAAAAGTGCTTACATTATCGGTAACTGATAAACACCTAACTATAACTGATAGCCAGGGAAATAAGGCCAAAGTTGTGGCATTTGATATGTTAGGCACGAATGGCGTTGCGATAGGTGTTGACGCTGTGTTAGCTAAGTAAGAAAAATTTAAATAAAACTGATTGGAGCCCGGTTTAAAAAGCCGGGTTTTCTTGTTTAAAGTAAGGAACGTTTGTGTGAAATTCAAACGCGGAGGCCGCACGCTGCGGTCACAGCTAAGGACTAAAACCTGACCGGAAGAGCGGTTTTGTTAGAGCAGCTTTTTAAACCACTCAAACAATTTTTGGGTTACCGGTTTATAATTAAAACAAATATAAATATGAGTAATCCATCAAGTGATGATATTTCGGGATTTGAAAAAATAAGTAATACAATTTCCACCTATAGTGGCAGCACGCCAGTATTTTTAGCTGCTATAGGGCTGATTTTGCTTTGGGGATTAAGTGGCCCTGTTTTTAATTTTTCAAATACATGGCTGCTTGTCGTCAATACAGGGACATCAATCATCACCTTTTTGATGGTTTTTTTGATTCAAAAATCTCAAAATAAGGAGTCTATTGTCGTTCAGCTAAAACTAAACGAGCTGATAGCGTCCAATAAGGGTGCCAGTAACCGTTTGCTCAATATACAGGACCTTAGCGAAGATCAACTGAATACGCTTTATGAGCATTATCGCACATTGGTTGAACTGACACAAAAAGCGCAATCGAATACCCAAAGCCATTCAGTGGAGGATGCCATTGAATCAACCGAAGAAGATATGAAAAATGATTTTCTGAAAGGCGAAAAAAAATAATGATCCGCTTACTTCATATACTTATTTAAGAACGATAGCAGGTCTTTCCGGACAAAATCGGTATCAAACATCACTCCAAAGTGCGGCGCACCCGGAACGATGACCAACTCATTTGCTACGTGCACTTTTTTTAAGAGGTTGCTAAGTAAAATAGATTGATCGGGATTAACAGATTCATCCTTTTCGCCCTGTACGATAAAAAATGGCGGATCGTTTTTATCAATATAACTTATCGGGCTTGCTTTTTTTGCCAGTTCAGGTTTTTCGGCCACCGTACCTCCCAACAGCAGCGTTATCGGATTTTTTGGGTCGGGGCTGTCATTGCCTTTCAGCGTCGAAAAATCAGAAGGTCCGTAAAAATCAAGAACCACGGTGACTTTAAATTTGGGTTTTTTACCATTATAGTAAAACGATTTCTCGAAATTGTTATTGGATAAACCGATTAATGACGCCAGGTGCCCGCCGGCTGAAAATCCTATTAAGGCAATTTTACTTTCATCGATATTATACTGGGCGGCATTTTGATATATATACTCAATAGCCCGGTTGCAATCCTGAATTTGCGCTGGGAACGGAGCAGTAATGCTATAACGGTAATCAATAGAAGCCAATACATAGCCCGCGTTTAAAAACGCTTTTATAGTATTGGTCATATAGCCCATATCGGCATGTTTGTCATTTGACATCCATGCTCCTCCGTGTATCCAAACAATTAATGGATAACTCAAGGTCTTTACCGGTGGCATGTAAATATCCAGGGTGTGTTTTTTTAAGGTATCATCAGCATAAGGTATATTTTCAAGCACGGTTGTGCCTGTAGGGAAAATATCCTTATCGGGTACAGCCTGGGCATTAGAAAAGTGTGAAAAAAGAGAAAATAAGATCACGAGCAGGGGTAACGTTTTCTTCATAGCAGTTTATAAGATAAATTGACAGGTGTCGCTTTTAGCGCTATTAAAGGTATGATTTTTATGTTATACTTTGCAATCAATCCTTAGAAGCTGTCTAAAAACGATTCAGCACAACTACCATAAGCCAAAGTTCATAAAGGGAAACTTGTAGCGTAGCGCTACACATCCTACAACCTGCTACAAAGCGATATGTAGCTGATAATTAATAACTTGGCTGCTGACAATATTTTGTCACTGACAAAATATTGTCAGCAGTTTTTCTGTTTCCGGGCAATTGTTAGCTTCCATTAAGCCAAGTGTTAGCAGGTGTTAAACAGCCTCCGGGCTTCCGGATCTTTCTGAATTCCGGGCTCCTATCAGGCTTTCGCCTTCAATCTTCTTCTGGAGTTCGAGGATTGCGCCGATAAGAGATTCGGGACGGGGCGGGCAGCCTTGCACGTACACGTCAACCGGTATCACCCTGTCAACACCCTTTACCACATGATAGCCATGCTGCCAGTAAGGCCCGCCGCAGTTGGAGCAGGAACCCATAGAGATCACGTATTTAGGTTCGGGCATTTGCTCATAAAGCCGTTTGATGCGCTCGGCCATTTTAAAAGTTACTGTGCCTGCTATAATGATCACATCCGCCTGCCGGGCCGATGGGCGCGGGAAAACACCAAAACGGTCGAGGTCGTATGTACTTGCAAAGCCGCCCATCAATTCAATAGCGCAACAGGCAATGCCAAAACTAAGGGGCCATAAGGATGACAACCTTGCCCAGTTGAGCAGGTCATCAATTTTGGTGACCACTACACCGCCGCTTTCGCTGGTTAAATCGTTACTCATTGCCGGGTTTTTTAAAAGTTGGTTTAAACATGGGCTTTCTTATAGGGGGCGGGGTAGCAGTAGCAGTAGGTTCTTGCGGGGCTGATAGTAGATCGACAGTGAACTCCTTTACTTTATAGGCGCTTTGCTGTTCGTTTAGCTTATCATAGAGTGACGAAGGGATATTTGTCCCCGAAACCGGCCTGATAGGATCGGGTTTTATCCAGTTCAAATCACCTTTAACCCAAACATATGCCAGTCCGAGGATCAGGATGCCCAGGAATACGAACATCTCGATAAGCGACAAGATACTCCAGCGCGGATCGACCTCATTCATGGCATGGCTGCCAAAAACAATTGCCCATGGGAAAATGAAAACCATTTCTACATCAAACAACAAAAAAACCAAAGCGATAACATAAAAACGGGTGTTAAAGGGTAACCATGCGTTGCCGGTTGGCTCTTCGCCGCATTCGTAGGAAGTAAGTTTTTCGGGATTGGGTTTATTGGGGGCGATGAGCCGGGTAATAAAGAAGGTAAAGCCCACCATAATTATTCCCGTAATAAGAAAGATAAGTATCTTGCCAAATTCTGATATTTGCGGAACACCTGCCATGACAGCAAAAATAAACAAACAAACCCATTTTGATGCAATAATTATTGGCGGCGGCGCCTGCGGTTTAATGTGCGCCGTACAGGCCGGCTTTTTAGGCAAACGTACGCTGGTGCTTGAAAAAAACGATAAACCCGGCGCCAAGATCCTGATCAGCGGGGGAGGGCGTTGCAATTATACCAACATCTATGCTTCGCCACAGCAGTTTATATCGCAAAACGAACATTTTTGCAAATCAACCCTATCCCAGTGGACGGTTGAGGATACCATTAGTTTTTTTGAAGCTTACGGTATTTTGGGTAAAGAGAAAACGCTTGGACAATTGTTTCCTGAAAGCGATAAAGCAAAAGATGTGGTAAAAGTTTTTACCGATCTGTGCCATGATCTGGGCCAGAAAATCAGATGCAATGCCGATGTTAAAAGCCTTGAAAAGGTGGAGGATGGTTTTATTGTTTCTGTGGAAATTGACGGGATAACGGAAAAGATATCAGCTTCAAAAGTTGTAATTGCCTCGGGTGGGTTGCCTATTCCTAAAATGGGCGCTACTGACTTTGGATTACGTACCGCCCGTAAATTCGAGCTTAAAATAAATGATACAGCCCCCGCACTGGTTCCACTTACTATAACGGGAAAGGATCAGCCCTGGTTTGAACAATTATCGGGCAATAGTATCTTTTGCCGGGTTTGGAACGACAGGGCCAGCTTCGAGGAAAATATCCTGTTTACCCATTGGGGACTTAGCGGCCCGGCTATCCTGCAAATCTCATCCTATTGGCGGCCCGGCGAATATATTTGTATCGACTTGCTGCCCAATCAAAACATCGCCGAACTGATCCAGCAGGAACGTGAAGCCAACGGTAAAAAAATGTTATTGGCTTACCTTGCCGGTTTATACACCCGCAAATTTGCAGAGGCATTGAGTGACAGATTGCCTGTTGAGAAAAATCTCGCCTCCCTTACAAAAACTGACATAGAAAATATTAACGGCTTGATCCATGAGTTTAAAGTAAAACCGGCGGGAGACAAAGGTTACGATAAGGCAGAAGTAATGCGCGGCGGGGTGTCTACAGACGAACTTTCATCAAAGACACTGGAAGCTAAAAAAGTGCCCGGTTTATATTTCGGCGGCGAGTGCGTGGATGTTACCGGCTGGCTGGGCGGTTACAATTTTCAATGGGCATGGGCCAGCGGGTTTGTGATAGCGCAGGGGATTTAGTCCATGGTCGATAGTCCATGGACCATGGCAAAATTTGTTTCAAAAACAGCTCGTCATTCTACTATTGACTATGGTCCAAAGTCTATCGACTGCTTTTTCCATCTCCTTTTACCTGCTTAAAGTATGCTATCAGCCTGTCGATGTTTTCGAGCATATAAACTTTGGCGTGTATTTTATCTACGATGTCGGGGTAATCGCCCATCATATCGCACATAATGTCTTCAAAGTTTTTATCGTTCAGTCGTTTCATATTGGCGGTATTATCGCCGTAATAATAAACCAGTTTTTGATAGGTGCCGCCACCACCACCGCCGCCTATGGGGATAGATACGCCGCCGCCAACACCTGCGCCTACGCCGCCGGTGCCCACACCTGCACCAATACCCGGCTCGACACTTATACCGCTGCCGCCGCCACCGGTTTTTACACCACCTGCGGCATACAGTTTAATATCTTCATCCAACACAACTCTTACAAAGTCAAAATCATTATGTGCCCAGGTTTCGTTACCGGGTGCATGGGCCACTACAAAACTATCCCGGGCAATAACAAACGACTTTAAGTCACTTGCACTTAACTTAAAGGGTTCGGCTTTGTTGTCTTCTTTAAATTCTATAAAGGCCTCGCCCTTTATAGGCGCCTTGCCCGCACCGAAACGGATGAACCCGGTTTCGATATTGCCTTTCACGTCAGTAAAGTGACCAGGCAGCCATTTTTGACCGTATGATTTTGCTGATACAATCGTCAGTATAAAAAATAAAATGATTAAAATTGGGCGCATAATTATTAAAACACAAATAACGCATTTTTAGCCTGTTTAATATGATGAATGTTGATTTACGCAGTGACACTGTTACAAAACCTACTCCAGGAATGATGGAGGCGATGATGAATGCCCGGGTTGGGGATGATGTTTTTGGAGAGGATGAAACTATTAATGAGTTGGAGCAAAAAGCTGCCGCTATGTTTGGTATGGAAGCCGGGATCTTTTGCCCATCAGGCACTATGACCAACCAGATCGGTATCAAATGCTTTACCCAGCCACTGGATGAATTAATCGCCGACCAAACTGCACACGTTTATCGCTACGAAGGAGGGGGCATAGCGTTTAATTCTTCTGTGTCAACACGGCTTTTAAATGGCTACAGGGGCATTATAACTGCCGAAATGATTGAGCCGGAGATCAATGCCATTAACGACCATTACCCCCACACCAGTTTAGTAGTGCTCGAAAACACAGTGAACAGGGGAGGTGGTAGTTGTTATACTTTGGCGGATATTGAACCAATAGCAGACTTGTGCGAAGCCAAAGGACTAAAACTACACCTGGATGGTGCCCGCATATTTAACGCCCTGGCCAAAACGGGAGATAGGGCCGAAGACTACGGAAAATATTTCGACGGTATTTCAGTTTGTTTATCCAAAGGACTTGGCGCTCCGGTCGGATCGGTGTTTTTGGCAAGTAAAGAAACTGTCAAATATGCGCGCAGGGTTCGCAAGGTTTTTGGCGGCGGAATGCGGCAGGCAGGCTTTTTAGCCGCCGCAGGCATATATGCGCTCGATCACCACGTGGAACGCTTGAAGATTGATCATAGCCACGCCCAAATATTGGCGGACGAGCTTGCTAACTGCGGATGGGTCGCCAACGTATTGCCTGCAGAAACTAATATTGTTGTATTTGATACCGTTGAACCTGCTGCTGTAGTTTTAGATAAATTGGCTGCACAAGGCGTCAGGGCGCTGTCAACCGGGCCAAACCGCATAAGGTTTGTTTTACACCTGGATGTGCATGCCGACCAGGTGGAATACGTTGTAAATACCCTAAAAACATTTGAAGCTTGAAATTAAGACATCGGCAATCAAGTTTCACCATTTGAGTATTATGTTTGAACTGAAGAATGTGAATTATTTTATATTTATCTTTGTGTTGAGCATTAAGTGAAATAAAAATGACCACTATAACTATTCAATTGCCTGAAAATGAAACAGGCATCATTACGACTATAAAAGATATAGTTAAAAATGTGAAGGGTGGCCGGATTGATATTGATAGCGAGGATGATGGATTTACCGAAGGGGAATTTGAAGCATTAAAAAGAAGTTTAAAAGAAGCCTCGATGATTAAGAAAGGTGAACTTAAACCTTTATCAATGAACGATCTTTGGGATGAGTAATACTGTAAAACCTACTCCGGAATTTAAGCGGGATTTAAAATCTCTTCTGAAAAAATATAGAACTCTTAAACAAAGTATCCTAAATCTTGAAAGTGACCTGATTGAAAATCCTTATTTAGGAGAATCTTATGGGCAAGGAATTTATAAAGTCAGGGTCGCTGATGAGAGCAAAGGAAAAGGCAAAAGTGGCGGATTCAGAGTACTATACTATCATCTGAATAAGACTAATGAGGGCATTGAAATGCTTTTGCTAAATATATTCGATAAAGCTGAAGCGTCTACAATCAAAAAGATTGACGCGGTTAAGCAATTGAAGGAAATATTAAAGGCGTATTTTAAGTAATAGAAACAATTTAAAGTCAAGCCCTAAGCCAAAAGAATGATACTTCTGACTTAGAACTTAAGACTTTTGATTCAGGACTTCACCACCCTGTCAGCCGATTGCCTTTCAACCATCCAGCCAGGATATTCACGCGGTAGGGCGCTCACCTCATCTATCTTTTGCAGATCATCAGCGGACAGTTCAACCCCGGTTGATTTGATATTAGCATTCAATTGATCCACCGTTTTAGCACCTATAATTGTACTGGTAACGCCTTTTTGAAGACGCACCCAGGCAAGGGCTACTTCGGCAACGGTGATATTGTTTTGTTTGCCAACCTCCGTGATTACATCAATAATATCATAGGCTTTTTCTTTATTGATGGGCGGGAAATCGAAAGTAGCACGGCGTGAGCCTACAGCTGTATCTGCATCTCGGGAGTATTTACCGCCAAGAAAACCGCCGGCCAATGGGCTCCATGGCATTACCCCAATATTCTGATCGGCAGCTAAAGGCAAAATCTCGCGCTCAATATCACGGCCGGCAAGCGAATAAAAATATTGCATGCCCACAAATTTGTTCCAGCCATGTTTTTCGGCAATCCCAAGGCCTTTCATCACCATCCATGCCGGCCAGTTGCAAACAGCTATGTAACGGACTTTTCCGGTCAATACGATGTCGTTCAATGTGCGCATGATTTCTTCCACTGAGGTTTTGGGGTCGGCGCCATGAACGTATAACATGTCGATATGGTCGGTTTGCAGGCGTTTTAAACTGTCGTCAACTGATTGGAAAATATGATAGCGGGAGAGCCCCATATCATTCACCCCTTCGCCCATGCGGCCACGAACTTTAGTTGCTATTACCAATTGATTGCGGTTAATGCCAAGGTCCTTGATCGATTGTCCTAAAAGGGTCTCCGATTCGCCAAAAGAATAAACATTGGCGGTGTCGATAAAGTTAATGCCCGAGTCGACCGCAACTTTCATCAGGTCATTAACTTCTTTTTGCTGAACACTTCCGATGGCTTCCCAATAACCTTTACCGCCGAAGGTCATGGTGCCAAAACACAGTTCGGAAACCACCAGGCCGGTGTTTCCTAAAAAATTGTATTTCATAAGTTTGATGATTTTGTTATGAAAGTAAAGTTGGGATTTTTGTTGCGAATGGTTCGTCAGAGGAGGGTAAAAAAGAATGGACACGAATTTTACGAATTGACTCGAATTTCATGAATAAAATCAATTAGGTCGTTCTTATTCCCAGCCGGTTTTAAATCACAGCACATTTATCTGTAATTTTTAGCCGCGGCATCAAAATAATCAACCACTTTTGGCATAATATTATCAAGCGTTTTGTATTTATCCCTGTTGCTGTTATACTCATCGATAATAGGAACCAGGCCTTCCAGGTATATGTAATTCTTTTTTATATAATCGTTATAAATCTTGTCAGCATCGGCTTTGCCGTAAATTTCTCTAACCAGGCCTATTTCGTTAGCCCTGGTTAGCAACTCATATAAAACTGTTTTCCAGGTGCCATTCCCTTCCCTTACCATTTGTTTTTTAATTGGCAGCCAAAGGCAACTGTCTTTAGCGAGGGAGGAGTAATATCTGTCGATCAAAGGATTGCAAAACGGGTGACTGAATTCGTGAATTACCAGGAATTGCATCAGCCATCGGGTGTCAAAATTTGGCGTCACTTTGCTATCTGCATCTGGGCCAATGATGGAATAAAGATCGTTGCCATTATTCCTTTTTATCCAGGTTGACATACCCGCATCCAAAAATAAAGGGCTTAAAACAAGGGTGTATGAATGTTGGGCTGTTCCATAATGCTTTTCTAAAATACCAGCCAGGTCCACGCTGTCAACAGTCTTTTTTACCTTATTTACCAGGCTGTCGTAAAACATTTGATGTTCCTGGTAAAAAGCATGGAATTGGCTGTCTTTATAAAACTGTTTTAAAGCATTGAGGTAAAGTTTCAGTGAATCGCTGCTGTGCGCGGCAAAGCCAAGGTTGTTGTTTTCGTATGGCGTAAATTCAGCATTTTGTTTAAGCCCGGGGAAGGTAAAGTGGTATGCATAGTTTATCGGCCTTATGAAGGATAAATATTTTTCGGCTATACCCAAAAAGTAATTGACCGAAGTGTCTCCCTTATGTTTTGAAAAATACTTTTGCACATCATCTTTATATTTTATCTCAGCCCTGCCAACCAAAGGGTATTCAAAAAGGAGCTGCATTGTGGTGATCAGTTCGGTTCTTTCGTCAACTATTACAGCTATTTTTTTTGGTGTTGCGGAATCAGGATGATTTACCTGCGCATAAAGCCCGTCCGAAAAACAATTGATCAATACAAAAAATGAGTATATAACAATTCCTTTCATACCCGTATGATTATTTTGAAAAAGTAAATAATGACGAAAAAGTTATTTTTTGCCTCCTGATTAGGCGGCGCTGTTTTTAATAAACAGGCAAATTGTAAGGAATGATTATGAAATAACGAGGATCATATATCTATTTCAACAAGCCTAAAACGTGATTATTAATAGATATGCTTGCCGATTAAAAATATATGATCCTGAAAAATTATTTATCTCCCTTTTTTGTAGTTATAAAAACCACGCCGTTCTTTGCCTTATCGCCGTATTTTTTGGTTACTTCATCGCCCGATTTTACACTCATACTTTCAATTTCGGCTGCCGAAAGCTTTTTCAGGTCCTTTTCTGTGGCTTCTTTGCCGTCTATCATGATCATTTTAGCGGAAAGATGTTCGATGTTTGTTTCGTTATTGCCATTTGAATTGATTGTAATAGTTTTTCCTGAAAAATTGGTATAGGTTCTACCGGATCCTTTATAACTATAAGCAATGCGGGGCTTTGTATCAATTTTGTATTTAGGTGATATGGTATACGATCCTTTGTCAACTTTTAAATTTAATACTCTGATTGTATCGGGTTCAGCAGATGCATCTGCAAGAACCAGCGGATCCCTGGTAACGAAAGCAACGCTGTCACTTTTTAACCTCACTGTTCGTGATTTCTTTGGCCTCATCTTATAAATTTTAGGAGCTGACTGAACAATAATTATATCAGATCCCGAGCTACCCGAAGATCCAGTACTTACACTACTGCCGCCCCCATTGCTGTCCCACGAGGCACTGGCAATTGCCACCGAACCGTTACCAGAAACTGCACTATTGTGAATTAGCTTATCTATTTTTTCTTTCAGGTTTTTGCCTGCTTCCGAATTGTCGGTTGTTACAAACATTACATCATGTTTGTTATCAGTCTCATTTAAAAGCGTATTAGCCAGTTCCGCCGATACAAGGTCGATACTGAAAATATGATAGGGATCAATCGCTTTAAAATCTGCTTTTGTTGCTTTAACGCCGTTTATCACATATTTTAATGAATCGGTAGACTGGCTCGTGCTGATCAGTAAATTTCCGTTCCGGGCGGTGTCAGTAACATTTACTTTAACCAGTGGAGTGACGATACCTGTTTTATTCCTTAAAGCTGCGCTCGTCTTTTTTACAACCGTTGCAATATTGTTATTAGTGCCGATATCTAATTTCATTATTGAGATCAATGCTTTGTGCGCAAGATTGCCATTTTTAATTAAGGCTGCTTTTGATATGCTAAATACCAGCAACAAAGCCACTACAGCTGGCACTAAAAACGCGTAGCGTGCGAGTTTAATTTTCGAAGATCTTTTTGCGTTCATCATGATAATTCTTTTTTTAATGGTTGAAATATTGAAGTGATTAACTATTCCCTGCGGCGCGGCCGAAAAACTTACGTTTACCAGGCTATATTGGTATTGTTTGGTGTCGATGCCGTTTTTTAATATTTTTCTGTCAGTAATAAACTCAATGTTTTCGCGAATGGCTTTCTTCATCAGCCAGATGCCGGGGTTAAACCAGTAAAAAATGGCGCTGAATTCGCTCAGGAGGATATCCAGGGTATGCAATTCGCTAACGTGTACCTGCTCGTGTAAAAGTATTGAGGTTAGGTCGGCAGCTTCGTGCATTTCGGGGTTGATAAAGATGTTTTTCCAGAAAGAAAACGGCCCTGAATCTCCTTTGATGATCCTTACCTCGTGACCATTGATTTGCCCTGCCTTTGAGTTACGGTATATCCTGAACAGGGATATAAACTGAATGATTAATCGCATGGCAAGTATTGAAGCGCCGAGCCAGAAAACGACGCCGGCCCACTGCCAGTAATCGGGTTTGGCAAGCGGCCTCATTAACTCCTTTGCCGGTGCCTGCAGGCTATAAACTATCGTTTGCACAGGGCTGGTAATATTTTGGTGCCGCTCAAAAAAGCCAGCCAGGTTAATCTTCGGGTAAACCGACGCGAATAGGATAGCTGTTACCAGGTAAATACGGTTGAGCGTATAAAAGGTGAGTTGCCGCAGTACTAAATAATAGCCTGCGCAAAAAATCAGCAGCGCTATATTCACTTTTATCAAAAAAATAAATAATCCGGGCATGGCTTTAGGGTTTATGGTTTTCAATCAGGTTGATGATCTCTTTCAGGTCGCCGGCGCTTATCTTTTTCTCTTTCGCAAAAAATGTCACAAGGTCCTTATAGGAGTTTTGAAAATAATCGTTTACAAAACCGCTCATAAATTTCTTCTTGTATTCCTGCTCATTAATGGCCGGGGCGTACCTGAAAGAGTTCCCCATTTTTTCGGCTTTTAAAAATCCCTTTTTCTCCAGGTTTTTTATGGTTGATGCCAGGGTAGTATAAGGAGGCTTGGGTTCGTCAAGTTGGTCCAGAAAATCTTTAATAAAACCAGTACCCGTTTGCCACACCGCCTGCATGGCTTCTTCCTCTTGTTTTGATAATTTCTCCATTTGTTTACGATTGTTTCGTAAATCTACGAATACTTCGTAATAAACCAAATTTATTTTAACAAAGTATAATAATTGTTACAATTGGGTGCAGTTTACATCGGGAGAGACATTAATTATACTCAGGTTTGGAACATTCGCTTTTATAATTTAATTTAGTTGACTAAAATCACAACTCTATGTTAATCAACCGAAAATTTTTAGCTACGCTGGCTATTACATCTGTAATATCTGTTGTGGCATTAACCTCCATGGCGCCCCAACAAGAAAAGGAGGGGTTTAAAAATGTAAAAGTACTGCCCAAAAGCCTCACAGACCAGCAATTGCATGGCGTTATGCGCGAATGGTCAATTTCATTAGGGGTACGATGCAATTTTTGCCATGCACCGAATGCGGATGGAAAAGGCCTTGATTTTGCAAGTGATGCCAAACCCGAAAAGGAAGCGGCCCGCCATATGTTCAAAATGATGAATAAGATCAACCAGAAATTTTTTGAAGCAAAAAAAGACTCCCTGGGAATGATGATGCGTTCAGGTATAAATTGTTATACATGCCATCGGGGAAATTCTCATCCAGAAACTAAACTTCCGGAGATGAACAAACCCGGCCCTGGTGGACCAGGCGGCCCCGGAGGTCCCGGTCAGGGTGGACCAGGCGGACCTGAGAAACATAATTAAAATACCGATAGGAAACACCCTGCAGCTAATTACTTCGGGGTGTTTCGCTTTATATGCTTATGGCGATAAAAGAAATAAAATTACGTGACGCCGGAGAGGAAGACCTTGCGGCTATTCTGGATATTTATAATGATGTCATCATTAACACCACTGCTGTTTACAGCGAAAAACCGCATACCCTGCAAATGCGTAAAGAATGGTATCACGAAAGGGTGAATAATAATTTCCCGGTGTACGTAGCTGAGGCAAATGGAAAGATAGCCGGGTTTAGCAGTTTTGGCCATTTCAGGGCATGGCCATGTTACAGGTACACGGTAGAAGTATCAGTTTATGTAGAACAATCTTTCAGGGGAAAGGGGATCAGCAAAATATTGCTCGGCGCATTAATTGACCGTGCCAGGGCAATGAACATACATGCCATTATTGCCGGTATCAGCGCTGATAATGAAATCAGCATCAAGCTTCACCAGTCCTTTGGTTTTAAGGAGGTAGCAAACTTTAAAGAAGTTGGTTATAAATTCGGCCGTTGGCTCGACCTTAAGTTTTTAGAACTATTAATAGATAATAATCCCGGACCTATTTTTTGATAGTCTTTTTAAGGTATTTGTTATACAAATATTCAGCATATCCAACACTGATATAATCAGGGAACTTCCAGTTAGGGAAATATGTCCTTTTTAAGTATTTTATGTAGCTGAAGAATAAAACTCCAACAAATAAAAACACTGCCAGAGCAAATAGGATTTTAGCGAAAAATATTAAAGCGTCCATGCTGTTTGGTTTTTGTGTGTTTTACGACAACGAAGCATATTTAGTTGCAGTTATTTTAATTTTTATGAGAAAGATTTATGAGGGAATTAAACTGAGTTGATAATTTGCTGATATCCAGTTGTTAAAACTAATTATAAAGAAATAGTTTGCCATTATTAAAATATCCCCGCCTTGTATTGCAGGTTTACACAATTAATTTTCCGCGTAATCCATTACATTTGTCACTATGCAAAAAATTCTTGTTGCCAACCGGGGCGAAATAGCGTTAAGGGTAATGCGCTCGGCGCGTGAAATGGGTATAAAAACCGTTGCTGTATATTCTGATGCAGATCGGGATGCATTGCATGTGCGCTATGCTGATGAGGCAGTTCATATTGGCGAATCACCCTCAGCCAAATCATACCTGGCGGGTGAAAAGATTATTGCGGCCTGTAAGCAAACAGGAGCGGAGGCGATACATCCCGGTTATGGTTTTTTGAGCGAGAACGCGGCTTTTGCACGTATGGTGAGAGCGGCGGGATTGATTTTAATCGGCCCGTCGCCCGAGGCTATGGAAATTATGGGTAACAAGCTTTCGGCAAAAGCAGCAGCTTTAAAATACGATATTCCTATGGTACCCGGTACTGAGGAAGCTATTACGGATATTGAAGAAGCAAAGCGGCGGGCGGTTGAGGTAGGTTTCCCCATACTGATAAAAGCGGCGGCAGGCGGCGGTGGTAAAGGTATGCGCATAGTGGATACAGCCGCTGATTTTGAAGAACAAATGGCCCTGGCGGTGTCAGAAGCGACCTCGGCTTTTGGCGATGGTTCTGTTTTTATTGAACGTTATGTTTCATCACCCCGCCATATCGAGATCCAGGTGCTGGGCGATACCCATGGCAATATCTTTCACCTGTTTGAACGCGACTGTTCGGTTCAACGCCGCCACCAGAAAGTAATTGAAGAGGCGCCGTCATCAGTTTTAACACCCGAGATCAGGCAACAAATGGGTAAATGCGCGGTGGATGTGGCCCGTTCAGTTAACTACACAGGAGCAGGCACGGTTGAGTTCATTATGGATGAACAGCTGAACTTTTACTTTTTAGAAATGAACACCCGCCTGCAGGTAGAACACCCGGTAACGGAGCTGATCACCGGGATTGACCTGGTGAAAGAGCAGATCCGGATAGCGAGGGGGGAGGCCATCAGCTTTAAACAGGAAGACCTGCAAATTAAAGGCCACGCCATTGAACTTAGGGTTTATGCGGAAGACCCGGACAATAACTTTTTACCGGACATAGGCACCCTGCAAACCTATGTTACCCCAAAAGGACCGGGCGTTAGGGTTGATGACGGTTTTGAGCAGGGAATGGAGATCCCGATTTATTACGACCCGATGATTGCCAAACTGATAACTTATGGTAAAGACAGAGGTGAAGCCATTGAGCGAATGCTGCGTGCCATTGATGAGTATAATATAACGGGTATAACCACGACCCTCGGCTTTGGCAAGTTTGTAATGCAGCACCCGGCGTTTACCTCAGGAAACTTTGATACACACTTTGTAAAGAAATATTTTGCACCCGGATCACTGCAAAACAGCACTGATGACGAAGCAATGATAGCTGCGCTTATAATGGAAAAGCTTTTAAGTGAAAAAAAAGTATATACCGCCGAAGTTATAGGTGGTGATTTAAAAAATTGGGTAAAAAACAGGAAAGAGTTTTAGCAACGTTTTTAAAAGATATTAAGGCTACTGATTTTTGCTCAAAAAATAATCAATCAGCGCTGCTTGCGCTGCATTAATTTTTATCCTTGCTTCATCCACACCAAACCAACCTGCCCTGTCAATCTCCGGGAATGATTGCATTCTGCCTGATTTCGGCGGCCATTCCATCTCAAAAAGGTTGCTGGTTATGGTTTCATGGTTAATGTCGCCTTCTAAAGCCCATGCATGAATGATCTTCCCACTTTTTAAGGTAACCGGATCCAATGGCATGAAGTTGCCGTCAACCGGCTGGCCGGTTTCTTCATAAAACTCCCGTTTAGCGGCGGCCAGCGGTTCTTCACCATCAAGGTATTCACCTTTTGGGATCGACCATACGCCCAAATCTTTATTTTTAAAGAACGGACCGCCCGGATGAACCAAAAAAAATTGAAAAAGCTTATTAATTTTACGGTACAATAATATACCTGCACTTCGTTTCGGCATGAGGAAGATTTAAAGGCAAGTTAACAAAATGCAAAACTATTATCGTTAAATTTACTTTGATTAATTGTAATTAATAGCAACACTATTATGGATGATAAATGGACCAGCTTTAAAGTAACCGGTGATTTTAATATAGATATCAGGACGCTTTATGAAGCCTGGGCGACCCCGGTCGGGCTGGAAAAATGGTTTTTACGAAAAGCGGATTTTTATACTATTGTTGGCCGCCGGCGTGAGCCGGAAGAATTTATTGCGAAAGAGGACACTTACGAATGGTATTGGCACGGTTGGGGCGACGAAACCTGCGAAAAAGGCGAGATACTGGAAGCCAACGGCACCGATTTTATAAAATTTACTTTTGCAAAAGATAATATTGTTTCTGTGAATATCAGCAGCCGCAATGGGGTATATCTTGTCGAACTTACCCAGGAAAATATCGCTATCGAAGAAGATCCGGCCAAAAGCCTGTTTGTACAATGCCAGGTAGGGTGGACATTCTATTTTGCTAACCTGAAGTCAGTATTTGAAGGCGGCCTGGATCTAAGGAATAAAAAGCTGGAAGTAAGCAGTAATTTTAAATAGGAAAACAAGCCCAAGCCCCCTAACCCCCTAAAGGGGGAACTCAAATGGATAGAATGGATAAGTTAAAATTCGTCAATGGTATTACGATGAAGCTGATCGGTTATAAAAAGTGTTAGTGTATTTTTTTCCGGATCGATGTTGAATTTGCAGGTTTCGGCATAATCATCCGTCCTGAAAATATCTGCACAGCCGTAAGTAAAAGAAACTTTATAAGCCAGTTTTACTTTGCCTGCATGAGTTGCATGATCGAATTCAGCATTGGCTATTTTTATTTCCGATGCGACAGGTGAACCACCATCTTGTTTATGAAATTCTACAAGCCAGGGAGCGATTTCTGTAAAAGCGCTTCTATTATCATCCGATAAAATGCCTTCGATAAAATCATTTATGGTGATTTTTTCATTCTGAAAATCGCTCAAACTATCTTTATCAATATCAAAAGTCAATGCGGGCATCCGCAAATATATTTTATCTTTTCCAAAACCACTTTAAAATGACTTTTAATCACCAGCAAATAGTTAGTTTTACCAAAAAAATAACCTCCCCCTTTAGGGGGCCGGGGGGCTGTAGTTTATGTTTACAGGAATCATCGAAACTTTAGGAAAAGTAACTGCGCTGCGGCACGAACAAAGCAATTTGCATATTACTGTTGAATCGGTAATTGCCGCTGAATTAAAAATCGACCAGTCGGTTGCACATAACGGCGTTTGTTTAACGGTGATAGCCCTTGCTGATGGCGCACACACGGTAACCGCTATCGAAGAAACCTTAAATAAAAGTAGCCTTGGTCAGCTAAAAACCGGCGCCCTGATCAACCTTGAACGCTGTATGCAAATGAATGCCCGGCTGGACGGCCACATTGTACAGGGCCATGTGGATCAAACCGCTGTTTGCATAGGCTTTAAAGAACTTGACGGCAGCTGGGAGTATACTTTTGAATATGATGCCGCCGCCGGAAATGTTACTGTAGAAAAGGGTTCCATCTGCGTTAACGGCGTTAGCCTCACCGTTGTAAATTCAAAAGCCAATAGTTTTTCGGTCGCTATTATTCCTTACACATTTGAGCATACCAACCTGCAGCAGGTTAGGGAAGGTTCTGTAGTAAACCTTGAGTTTGATATCATCGGCAAGTATGTGGCAAGGTTAATGCAACGCTAACGGGATAATTCGCCAATCCTTTTTTTAGAATAAGCGAGATAAGGCTTTTGGTCTTCCGGCGGAGCACTTTTTATATACCTTTTGTAATACTGCAGTGCCAGATCCTTCTTTTTTAGCTGTACGTCATACAAACTGGCAATATCATAATAGGTTAAAGGCATCATGCCATATAGCAGGCTTTTTTGGTAAGCGCTTACTGCATTTTTTACCTGGTGCTCCTGGCTGTATGAATCGGCCATCTCGCCGTAATAGGAGTTAACATTGTTCGAGACCGCCTCTTTTATCGCCTTTTCAAAATAGGTAATAGCCATTTGCTGATCACCCAATGCTTTGTAGCTCATGGCGGTACAGTAATAGGAAATTTCAGTTGCAGTATTGCTTTGTTCCAAAAGTTTAAAAGTGTTGATACAATTGTTATAATCTTTGAGCTTATAATAACAGGTACCTAAAGTATTGATCACATGGCTTTCGCCATCGCCATAATTTATCAGCTTTGTGCACTCCATAACGGCTGCCGGATATCTTTCCAGGTGGTAATCAACCTCAGCCTTGCTTTGCAGCAGTAATAAATTTCCGGTATCGGCTTTCAGTGCTATCGTTAGTACCGTGTCAGCTTTGTTATATTTTTTGTTGCTGATATAGAACGACGAAAGGTCGTAAGCTACATCCGGTTCCTCCGGGTTAATTCGATTCGCCTTCCCGTAATATTTTATGGCGTCCTGCAAGTTTCCAGCGTTTTGTGCCATTCTTCCCATTTGCTTATAAACACTAAAGTTCGTGCTGTCCTTAAGCAGAATCCTTTTAAAATAAAACAACGCCTTAATATTGTCGCCCCTCCGTGCCATAATGTTACCCAGGCTGAATATAACAGCTGTATTAGTGGTGTCTTTCGAATAAATACGTTCATAATAAGCTTCTGCATCCGGCAACCTGCCCGCCATTTGCGACGAATAAGCCAGGCTGCCCAATACTTTGGCATCCACTACAGGTTCCGGGTATGTTTTTTTGAGGTAATCGGCAGCTTCCGCGAAACGTTGGTTTTGATAATATTCCAGCAGCAGGGCGTCATCGGCTTTGGCGCCTTGCTGCCCGTACACTGCCGGAATAAAACAAATTATGATGAGGCTTATGTATAGCGATTTCATTCAACTAAATTATTAGTTATAATTGACAAATCCAAATTTCAGGTAGTGTATCAGTTTGAATTTAACTTATTTTTGATGCATTATTATATTTCAGTTTAGCACAGCATGGATACCACTTTTTATTTATCCTTATTTCAGCAAGTTGTTGATAAACTTGACAAAAGACTATTGAATCAAAAGCAACTGCAAGTGGAAACGGGCGTTTGGTTAGACTCTGTCGTTTTAAGATTACACAAACAGCATTGGGCAAATAACCCGGATGCAAAACCGCAAACAGGCCCTGCGATTTTTTTTTCTATCTGGATTAATAATGCCGATATTAAAGAGCATAAATTATTTTACAACATCCATGCACTAAAGTTAAGAAAGCTTAATAGCTATGCTATAACCAGTAGAAAATTTGCTGACGACTTTAGAGAACAATTTAAACGTCATGAACACAATTGGCCAAACGTTAGTATGAAATTCGGGCCGCAAACTTTGATGCAGGGATGGATAATAGTTAATTTAGATTTTCCGATAGAAGATATTTTAAAGATTGCCAACAAGTTTATCGAAATTGATATTTTAATCGAAAAGCTGCTCATTAATGGAAAAGTTAAGTTAAATTCAACCAGAGACACCTCTAAATTTTAAACAATTTTGGTTAAATGCTGTTGTATCACCATATACCAAAACACAGTAATTATGGATAAGTTAAAGAAATTCGGGTTGATGGAAAAAATTGTCCATGAATTGGAAGATTTAAGGAATAGTCAGCAGGCCATCATCGTAAAGTTGGCAAAAGTTGAAGTGGATAATATGGAACTTGGCAACAAAAGGCTGGAAAAGGATTTGCCGGATATGCACCAGCGGGTAACCGATAACCTTGATACCATTACCGGTTTACTGGAAGATTTTGCCGCGCAAACCGATCAATACAGTGATAAAAATAATATCACAGCCTTGAAGGAACAGGAAGCGATTGACAAAGCCTAAAGAAACAGATCCCCGGCAACGGGGATTTTTTTTGATCGTTAATATATGGCAACCAACTCCGGTTATTGATACTGGATATAAATCGGTTTTGGCTTCAACTGTAAAATTTCCTTCGGGGTTAACATCCGGTGGGTATCTTTTTTAATATCGTTTTTGTAAAATAGCTTGAAGCCGGTAAACTGTACTGGCTCGCGCGCTACAATTTGACGATAGGTGCCCTGTTTTAAACTTATACCGCCCCAGCCATCCATGTCCATTACAAACTGCACTTCGGGGTGTAATTTGATCTTTTGATAATTGGTTACCATGCGTTGGGTAAAGCGATGGATGATAAATATTTTGGGCGGCAGATCGTATTTTTTAACCAGGTCGGCCAGGTATTTGCTTACATAATTAATGTCTTCCGCGTCCAAAGTGCCTATCCGTTTGCCCGGTACACTGCCCTCTTTCATAGAAAACTCAGGGTCAATCCCCAGGTGAACATCCGGCATCTGCAAATATTTTTCAAGCCTTGGTATTTCCGTTTGTACATTGCTGAAACCATCCTGAACATCAAGAAAAATGAGCGCATGGATTGACCGCGCCATGTGGATCACACTATCTATCTGCTTAAAGGGCATCCTTAAGTTATGCAACCCGTTGCTGCCTGCATCCGCCTGTGCAGTTACGCAGATGTAATGCAAGGCAGGGATAACTGGTGTGGTGGTATCAGCCTTTTCCCAAACTTTTACCTCGACCTTTAATTTGGCCAGCATTATTTTGGGTGGATACTGACCCAATACGCCCATATTCTTTGAATACATATTACCGTAATAGGCCACAATACGGTTAAATGGTAAAAGTGCGCCCGGCAATGGTTTTGGCGTGTTTTTAACCGGCCACCTGCCTGTTTTGTCACCGTTGGCCAGTTTGTGCATCAGCGAATCGTAGAGGAGGGTATCTAAAGGCTTTCGGGTAATAGTATCGGTGAATTTTGGATGATCAGCGGCTTTTACAGATTGGTAAAAACAAAAAAGGGCTATGAAGGCAATTGTCGTTTTTTTCAAAATAAACTTTTTTATAACTATTCTCTATTCAACCAATCACTAATCACTATTCAATACTCTTCCCCTTCATGGCCACACTTATAGCATGGTCCATCAGGCGCTCGGCAAAGGGGCGGGTAAATTCGTTGAGCGCGTCAATCGCCGCGTGAATTTTATCTTTGTCGCCACCGGCCAGTACTTCCTTTAAAGCATTGGTATAGCTATTTGTTTTATTAAGTTCCTCTTCTGATAAAAAGTTGCCGTTTTTCCGCAAAAAGCTTTCAACGGTCTTCACCATTTGTTCGCCTTCTACTCGCGCTTCTATTAGCATACGCTGGCTTACGTCTTCCTTGGCGTGGGTAATACTGTCCATCAGCATTTGTTCCACCTGGTCGTCGGTAATGCCGTAAGTAGGTTTTACTTCCACTTCCTGTTTTACGCCTGAGCGAAGCTCCATCGCCTGGATCTTTAAAATGCCATCGGCGTTCAGCAAAAAGTTAATATCTACCTTTGGGAAACCTGCTGGCATGGATGGGATGCCCTTCAGGTCAAATTCTGCCAGTTTACGGTTTTCTTTAATCAGGTCGCGTTCGCCCTGGTAAACGGCAATTTTCATATTTACCTGCCCGTCAATGCTCGTCGTATACTGCCTGCCAGCTTTGGTGGGGACTTTTGAGTTACGCGGGATGATCACATCCATCAAACCACCCATCGTTTCAATACCCAACGAAAGTGGTGTAACGTCAAGCAATAAAATATCCGTGCGGTTACCGGCTAAAATGTCCGCCTGTATGGCGGCGCCAAGGGCAACCACCTCATCGGGGTTCAAATCATCATGTACCGGGCGGCCAAAAAACTCAGCCACCATTTTTTTAACCAAAGCGGTACGGGTTGAACCGCCCACCATAATCACTTCATCAATCTGGCTGATATCCAGTTTGGCATCTTTTAAAGCATTTTTACAGCAGGTGATGGTTTCTTCTACCTTTGGTAGAATCAGCTCATTAAATGCCTCCCTGGTAATAGTGCACCAGATCTCGCCGATCTTATCATTCACCATACTTTGATGAGCAAAAGCTTTTTTGGCCTCTTCCGCTTTCAGGCGAAGTTTTTGAGCCAGTTTATTATCCGTAAGCACTTCGGATTTGTCCAGGTTGTTTTTCTCGATCCAGTAATCCACAATGGCCCGGTCGAAGTCGTCACCTCCTAAAAAGGTATTCCCATTGGTTGAAAGTACCTCAAAGATGCCATTTTGTATTTGCAGGATAGATACATCAAATGTACCGCCCCCCAAATCATAAACCGCGATGGTTTTTGTTTCTTCAGGATTTAAACCGATGCCATAGGCCAAACTTGCGGCGGTAGGCTCGTTTACGATGCGCAACACATCCAGTCCTGCCAGTTTACCTGCATCACGGGTGGCTTGCCGCTGTGAATCATTAAAGTAAGCGGGAACGGTGATCACTGCACGGTTAACCGGCGTTTTTAACGCATGTTCGGCACGGGTTTTTAACTCTTTTAATATCAGGCCGGATAATTCTATCGGCGTATAAAATTTATCGCCGACTTTTATTTTTACCAGGCTTTCGCTGTCGTCGTCAATTACTTTGTACGAGAAGAAGTCCTTATAATTCTCAATATCTTTATAGGAGCGACCCAGTAAACGTTTTACGGAGAAAACGGTATTCTGTGGGTCAGTTATCAAATATTCCTTCGCTTCGTTGCCCACAGTGATATCCCCGGTCGGTCCGAAATGCACCACTGATGGCACTAAAACGCCTTTTCCGGTATCATTTATTACCTGTGGGTCTTTATCCGGGTTGATAAAAGCGACCAGTGAGTTGGTGGTCCCCAGGTCGATACCGACAATTAATTCTTCCTTTTGTATAGAACCTGTTGCCAGGTTGATAGAAACTTTAGCCATGTTTATGTATAACAGCGGCAAATGTAGGAAGTTTTAAAGAATGGTGTGTCATAAGAGTGTATGTCCGAATCAGAATTTACAGAATTAGAGGATTCTCAGAATAAAGCAATAACGGCTGAAATTCTGCTCACTCTAAAATTCTGTGAATTCTGATTCAGATAATTATTCCTTATTTTCACCCCAATGAAAAGTCATTTCTACCTGCTGTTACTGCTACTCATCACTACAACTGCCACTATAAGTAAAGCCCAGGAATTCGGCGGCAATCCGCCATCTATTAAATGGAAACAGATAGATATGCCGGCTGCAAAAGTGATCTTTCCAAACGGACTTGATTCGGCTGGGTTACGGGTAGCGAACATTATCCGCCGGATGAACGGGTCGATACAACCGACTATCGGGTTTAAGCAGCGGCAGATCAGCATTATCCTTCAAAATCAAACCACTATAGCCAATGCTTATGTCGGCCTCGCGCCATTCCGAAGTGAATTTTATTTAACGCCCGAACAAAACAGTTTTGATATTGGGAGCCTTTCCTGGCCGGAGCAACTGGCGATTCACGAGTTCAGGCATGTACAACAGTACAATAATTTCAATGTCGGGTTTTCGCATGTGTTGAAAGTGCTTTTTGGTGAAGGCGGGCAGGCGGTGGGTAATGATATTGCTATACCCAACTGGTTTTTTGAGGGTGATGCCGTTTTTAACGAAACCCATGTGAGCGAACAGGGCAGGGGCAGGCTGCCTTTCTTTTTTAATGGATACCGGGCCTTATGGGCTGATGGCAGGGATTACAGTTATATGAAACTGCGCAATGGATCATTTCGCGACTATATCCCCGACTGGTACCCCCTTGGTTATATGATGGTAAGTTATGGCCGCGAAAAATATGGCGATGATTTCTGGAAAAAAGTAACACAAGATGCGGCGGCTTATAAAGGCGTGTTCTTCCCACTGGATAAGGCCATAAAAAGATATTCAGGTAAAGATTTCGATCAGTTCCGGAACGATGGCTTTGATTTTTACAAAAAACAATTCCAAATTAATCCCTCACTAAATCAATCACTGACTAAACAGCATTTTGATGCTGACCGGGAATATCCGGCCTATGTAAATGACAGCACATTGGTTTACATGAAAAGCACCTACAATCATATCCCTGTATTCGTCCTGAAAACCGGAAGTCATGAACGAACGATAGCGGTCAGGAGTGTTTCTTTGGATACTTATTTTGCCTATCACTATGGCAAAGTTGTTTATGCGGCTTATCGTCCCGATTTGCGGTGGAATTACCGCGATTACAGCGAACTGATGTTGCTGGATTTAAATACTGGTGAGGAACACCGCCTAACTAAAGGTACCAAATATTTTTCGCCTGATTTTAGCCCGGATGGAAAAACCATTGTTGCTGTAAAGGAAGGAACTAACGGGAAGTGCGATATTCATTTAATAAATGTAGCCGACGGCAGTTTGATCGCTATCGTTCCAAATAAAGAAAATCTGTTTTATACCTACCCTAAGTTTTATGGGGAAAGCCAATTGATTGCGGCTGTACGAACACCCAAAGGCGAAATGACCTTGGATTTGATTGATATAAAAACCGGGCAAAACAAATATTTGTTGCCGTTTTCTTATCAGCCAATAGCTTTCCCAATTGTGAAAAATGACACGGTTTATTTTTCGGCGACGCTTGGTATCGATGATCGTTTATTTGGCTTGAGTTTAAAAACAGGCAAATTGTCTGAGCTAAAAAAGTATAACCTAAATGGCTCAATAGGTAATTACCAACCGGCTGTAAGTGACAATAAATTTGCCTGGGTAGGTTTTACTGCATTTGGGTACAGGCTAAATGAATTGGATAAAAGTAAACTTGAATGGGCCGAAATAGCACCGGCTGCAGCTCGCGGTGGTTTGTCAAATTTTGGTATCCACGCATTAACCCGCGATAGTTCAACTGACTTGCTGGCTAAAGTAAAAAATGATTCGCTGCCGATCACCAAATATCATAAATCGCATCATTTACTAAACTTTCACAGCCTGATCCCCAATTTTGTTGACCCTGATTATACCATTAGCCTGGCTGGGGAGAATGTATTAAATACGCTGCAATCACAACTCTCGTTCACTTATAACCGGGACGAAGGCTATAAGGAGTTTGGTTTTGATGCCATTTATGGTTCATTATTCCCTTATATTTCGGGAGGCTCGGATTATTACATCGGCAGGCGTGGCTATTATAAAGGGAGTAATATTTACTGGAATGAAACCGACCTGCACGGCGGCTTTGAACTGCCGTTAAACTTAAGCGAGGGTAAAAACCTCACCTATTTACAGGCCGGGAGCGATCTGTATTATACTTCCGTAAACTTTCAGCAGCCCTACCGTGGTCTTTTCGCCGACAGGACTTATACTTATCTTAATTACTACCTCAACTTCAGTAACACTATCCAGCAGGCTAAACAAAATATTTATCCCCGTTTGGGACAAAGCATTTATCTGAATTATAAATCGGCTATTTCAGGGATAGCATCAGAGCAATTCCTGGCGAATGGGTTTTTATACCTGCCGGGTTTTATGGTTAACCACAACCTGGTGTTTAATGTGGCGCATCAGCAGAAAAACAAAAACGACGTGATCGATTTTTCAAATGATTTCCCTTTTTCCCGCGGTTATACAGCCGAAAATCTGTACGATATGAACAAAGCCGGGGTTAGCTACCATTTCCCGGTTGCTTATCCTGACGCAGGCATTGCCAATGCCTTTTATATTTCGCGGATTCGCGGTGATGCCTTTTATGACTACACTCATGCTACTGATTTTAATACCGATGGCAGCAAGTTTAAGGGCACCTTTCGCTCGGCTGGCGCCGAGGTTTACTTCGATTCGCAGCTATTTAACCAGGGAGCTATCTCTTTCGGCTTCCGTTACAGTTATCTTGTTGACCCAGATATTTTTGGCGGTACCGGACATAGCCGCTTCGAGATCATTGTACCTGTGACGTTGTTTTAACTGCTGAATCAAAGGCAGGCTCTTTTCCAAATCTTCTTGCAAATCAATGTTTTAAATGCCTCTGTTTTTTTTTCTTTCAAATCCCTTATTGCTTTTGCTGTGAATTCCCCCGGGGCAAGTATAGACCCATATAAATTTAATTAGTTGTTGAAATAACACTTAAAATTTAAAAAACATCAATAGTTTATAATTCATATTACTTAACTTAAATATCTTTTTAAATTTATTTAAAAAGATTACTTGTTTTATAAAACAATTTTATATGTTTGTTAAGTAACTATTAATTTAAATGAAAGTAACTCCCAGGCATGCCAATAGCCTTAGTTTAAAAAGCAGCATTATCCGGTCCCTTTATTTTGAAAAGGCGCTTTCTTGTGCCGAGTTAAGCCTGGTTTTTAATAAGAGCGTGCCAGTTATTACAAAAACGATCAATGAATTAATAGAAGAAGGCCTGGTTACAGAAATTGGCTTTGCCACTTCATCGGGCGGTCGGCGGCCGGTGATGTACGCGTTAAAAGCGGATGCGATGTATATTATGGCTATCGCAGTTGACCAGCTTTCAACCCGGATTGCCATAGTCGACTTAAATAACACCCCCGTGGCAGAAGTTGAACTGGTGGAACTGTTATTGAAAGATAACCCCAAAGCGCTTGAGCAACTTATCACTTACATCAACAATTACCTGGTTAAAAGCGGGGTCTCAAGGAAAAGTGTATTGGGGATAGGGATAGGGATGCCTGGTTTTGTAAGCGTTACAGAAGGGGTTAATTATACTTATCTGAAAGCGGGCGGGCAAAAATTAACCGACTACATATTTAACGCTACGGGTTTACCAACTTTTATTGATAACGATTCAAGCTTAATAGCGCTGGCCGAACAAAGGTTTGGCGTGGCAAAATCTCAGCCGGACGTGATGGTGATTAACCTGGGCTGGGGCATTGGCCTTGGGATGATCGTTAATGGAAACATTTATCGCGGGCATAATGGTTTTGCAGGTGAATTTAGCCATATCCCGCTGTTTGAAGAGGGGGCGTTGTGCAGCTGCGGAAAAAAGGGCTGCCTGGAAGCGGAAGCTTCTATGTTAGTGGTTACCCAAAAAGCGATTAAGGGCATTAAAAACGGCCATATCTCCACTTTAAATTCTTTTATTGACGACCCACTAAAATTAATGGGCGATGCTCTTTTTGACGCCGCCAATAAAGGTGACCAGTTTGTGATCGACCTGCTGTCAGACGCAGGTTATAAGATCGGGAAAGCACTGTCTATCCTGATCCACATCATGAACCCGCAAACCATCGTGTTAAGCGGCCGCGGCGCTATCGCCGGAAAAATATTGTTAGCGCCAATTCAGCAGGCTTTAAATAAATACTGTATTCCCCGCCTGGCAATAAATACCGAATTATTGATTTCAACCCTTGGCTTTGATGGTGCAATTATCGGCGCATCAGCTTTGGTGATGGAACACTTCGATAATGAACAATTAACTAATAACCTAAAACAATCAAGTATGGATAAAACACAGTAAAAATCAACCAAACAAAAAATCAATAACAACAACTAACTAAACTAATCAAAAATGAAAAAATCATTACTATTCACACTCATTATGCCCTGTTTGGCTATTGGAGCGAAAGCCGATATGAAAGCAAACACAGGCGGCGTAAATAGCAAATACACGGAAAATTACTCCGTAAAAGCTATAAAATCAGCAGAAACCATTAAAGGAACGGTAAAAGATAGCAAAGGCGAGCCTTTGGCCGGCGTAAGTGTTACTGTTAAAGGAACAAATAAAGGAACTCAGTCTGATGTAAACGGTAATTTTACACTACAGGCCAACATCGGCGATGTACTGGTTTTTACCTATATCGGCTTTACTAAGACGGAAGTTACCGTTACTGATACAAAACCCTTAAGCGTTGTTCTTGCAGATGACTCAAAACAACTAACTGAAGTTGTGGTAACAGCTTTGGGTGTTAAAAGGTCCGAAAAATCGCTTGTTTATGCTAACCAGGTGGTTAGCGGCAGTGAATTGAACACCGTAAAAAACGATAACCTGATGAACTCCCTGAACGGTAAAGTTGCCGGCGTGGATATTTCACCAAGCTCATCAGGCGTTGGTGGTTCTGTTAAGGTAATTTTGCGCGGTAGTAAAAGTGCTGCAGGCAACAATCAGCCATTATATGTGATAGATGGGGTACCCATGACAAACACTTCTAATGCAAACGGCCAGCCAAGCAGTACTTACGGCGGCTCGCCGGATGGCGGCGACGGTATCTCGAATTTGAACCCGGATGATATCGAGAGCATTACCTTTCTTGAAGGTGCATCAGCCGCAGCGCTCTATGGTAGCCAGGCAGCAAATGGCGTAGTATTGGTTACTACTAAAAAAGGCAAAGCCGGTGCTGCCCAGATTAATTTTTCATCATCTTACATGAATGATGTGATCTCCTACAAACCAAAGTTCCAGAATGAATACGGCGAAACGCCAAATGGTAACCAAAGCTGGGGCGCAAAGTTATCAACTCCTTCGTCAGCTGATAACCTGTCTCAATTTTTTCAAAACGGGAATAATTTTACCAACTCGTTTAATTTGTCTGCAGGTTCAGAACTGGCCCAAAGCTATTTCTCTTATGCAAACACTTCTTCTAACGGTATACAACCCACCAATGATCTGCACCGCAATAACTTTACTTTCAAGGAAACAGGTCATTTCTTAAATAATAAATTGACAGTTGATGTAAATACAAATTACATTAATCAAAAAATAACAAATACACCAGGGGAGGGGCTATATTACAATACGCTTACTGGTCTGTATTTGTTTCCTGTAGGTGTTGATATCACTCAATATAAAAATGATTATGGTACGCCACAACCTGCACGGAATGGTTTGCTAACCCAAAATTGGGTGGCTAACGAAGATGTGCAGCAGAACCCATGGTGGATCCTGAATAAAAACCCCAATTATTCCACCCGTAACCGAATGCTCATTAATGCGAGTGTGAAATACGATGTGGCCGATTGGTTAAACATTCAGGCACGCGGAAATGTTGACCGGGTTGCTGATATATATGAGCAAGACCTCTATGCAGGCACCAATCCGGTGTTAGCAACCGGCAGCAATGGCTCATATACCCGCACCGATCAAACGCTTACACAGACCTACGGCGACCTGATAGCCAATTTTAAAGTGCCAATGAAGGGCGCATTTAAATTAGATGGTTTGGTGGGCGGAAGTATTACAGATAACAATACCGTTGGAATGGGTTATGGCCCCGGTTTGGGTCTTGATATTCCGAATGTGTTTATCCAGCAAAATGTTTTTACATCCACAACCAGTAATGTATTCAACTTGCCTTCAAATCAAAGCCAGATACAATCGGTTTTCGGAAGCTTGAACTTATCGTACAAGAATTGGGCATACCTAACCCTTACCGATCGAAACGACTGGTCGTCTGCTTTGGCATTTACCAATAAAGAGTCGTACTCTTACCCATCGGTTGGTTTATCATTTATCCTGTCAGACATGTTAACTTTGCCTAAGTTTATTACTTATGCAAAAATACGCGGTTCTTACGCTGAAGTAGCCATTCCGGTTGCTCAGTATGCTACCAACCCGGTAAGTTACCTGGCAGGTGGCGGGGGCGTTAATTTCAATACGACGCAACCTGATTATACTTTGAAACCTACCAATACCAAAACAGATGAGGCAGGCCTCGATCTACGGTTATTTGATAATCGCTTTACTTTCAATTTTACCTGGTATAAATCCAATAGCTACAACCAGTTTATCCAGTATCCTCTTGCAGGTTCACAAAAGTTTGTATACGGTTATATAAATGCCGGGAATATACAAAATACTGGTGTTGAAATAAGGCTGGGGTATGACGTTGTAAAGACCAAGGCTTTTGGCTGGAACACTGCTATCAATTTTTCAACCAACAAGAATTCTATTATTCAACTTAATCCGGCTCAGCCAACCGCGCCTATTACTTTAACTTCTTCGGGCAATAATGGCTATGAATCGGTATTGATAACCGGAGGCTCATATGACGATATTTATGGCGTTAAATATGAAAGAAATGCAGCAGGGCAGATTATGGTAAACAGCAGCGACGCGCCAATAAATGATGGTAACTTTGTGAAAGTTGGCAACCCGGATCCGAAATTCCAGATGGGATGGAATAATACGTTTAACTATAACAAATTCTCTCTTGAATTTTTAATTGATGGTAAATTTGGTGGCCAGGTATTATCAATGACCCAAATGATGATGGACAGCTATGGTACATCATTGGTGAGCGGACAAGCCCGTGATGCAGGTGGGGTAACTGTTAATGCAGTTGACCCAAGCGGCAAAACCGTGACAAAAGTTGACGCGCAAACATGGTATTCAGCAATTGGCGGACGTTCGGGCATCGCCGAACCCTATATGTATAGCGCAACAGTTGTAAGGCTTCGTTCGGCATCATTAGGATACAATTTCCCGGTTAGTAATAGCCTTGTTAAAAACGTAAGATTATCTCTTATAGGCAGCAACTTAATTTACTTTTACAAAAAAGCGCCTTTTGACCCTGAAATTACGATGTCAACCGGCAATGGACTCCAGGGCGTAGATGTGTTTAATCAACCCACTACACGCAGAGTTGGTGCTTCACTGAACGTTACATTTTAATAAATAGTTAATCTTTAAAATAATTGTGATGAAAAATCTAACTTTTTTAAAAAATAAATTAATTGGGATTAATACTTTAAGTAAGTGTATCCTGATTGCTATAATCCCGATTCTATTGGGCGGTTGTACCAAGAATTTTGACAAATTGAATACCGACCCTTCGGGCATAACAAATGCGGAATTACAACCGGATTTTAACTACATAGGATTGTATTATCCCAGTATTGAACAAAATATTTTTGGTGAGGAAGGCGATTACCAGCTTTGCCAAAACCTGAATTCAGATTGCTACAGTGGCTATTATATGTCGCCCGACCCATTCAGGGGTAATATTAATAACCAGAGTTACTCTTTGGTAGATGGCTGGAATTCGGATGTTTATAATATGGGCTTCAAAAAGGTAATGGGGCCGGTAAGTCTCATCGCCCTGGCGGGTGCCCGCACCTCGTCTCCACACTTTTGGGCCGTTGCTTTAATATTGCAGGTACAGGCTATGAGCAGGGTTACCGATTATTATGGCCCGATCCCTTATAGCAAAGTTGGTGCAGGTAGTACCACACCTTACGATTCGCAACAGGCTGTATACAATCAGTTTTTTGCGCAATTAGATACGGCTGTAACTAATCTTCATACGTATATTACTGCCAATCCAGGTGCTGCACCTTTTGCAAAATTTGATATGGTTTATGGCGGAAGCTATCCGGAATGGTTAAAATATGCAAATTCTTTAAGATTAAGATTAGCCATGCACATCGTGAATGCTGACCCCGCTACTGCTAAAACACAAGCGTTAAAAGCAATCGCTGATCCTGGAGGTTTGCTTACTACCAATGCTGACAATGCTACCCTATCAGGGTATGGCTACCATAGTCCAATATGGTGGGTTGGCACCAGTTGGACGGATTTGGCCTGTGGTGCCTCATTAACTTCTTATCTTAACGGATACAATGATCCGCGCATGTCAAAAATGGTTGCTCCTGCCACAAGCCCCGCGAGTATAGCCGGTCAATATGTTGGGATCAGGGCGGGTACGCCTGTTGGAGGCAAGCCGATGTACAGTGGGTATTCAACCCCTAATTTTTCCGTTATACAGGAATTCACGCCAATGATACTGATGAATGCCGCTGAAGTTTGGTTCTTAAAATCAGAAGCTGCATTACGTGGCTGGACCGCTGAAAGTGCCCAAACTGATTATGAAACTGGTATCTCAACGTCAATGTCTCAATGGGGTGCACCTATTGGTAATTATTTGAGTGACAAAACCAGTACGCAAGCTGATTATGTTGATCCGTTAACTCCATCAGCGGGCGTTCCTAATGCCAGCATCAAAGCAATGTCGACCATTACCATTGCGTGGGATAACACTGCCACCAACGAACAAAATTTAGAGCGTATCATTACCCAAAAGTGGCTGGCTAATTTTCCATCCGGTGGTTGGGAGTCGTGGACAGAATATCGCCGTACAGGTTATCCAAGGTTGTTCCCTGTTGTTGTGAATAACAGCGGTGGTACAATCAGCACAGCTTTACAGATCCGCAGGATCCAATACCCATCCAGCGAATACACCAGCAACGCTGCAGGCGTTCAGGGTGGCGTATCGTTACTGGGTGGTCCTGATAACGGCGGAACACCTGTTTGGTGGGATACCAATAAAGGCCAGGCAGTGCCTAAAAACTTTTAATTTTAATAGTTAATACAATTGAATTGATCCCCGCGAGTTTTCGCGGGGATTTTTTTTATTTGATATTCTCTCCGCAAATAGTTCCCGTCTCCTTTTCTTTTTAAATATATTTGATTCAACCAATTATATCCTGAGACCTAAGTTATACTGCAAATAAGTCGGTACATCGTAGTACACAGGTTTGTATCAATATTTCTAAAGAAGAAATCTATGTTAAACCTATCGGTAATTCTGGAAGACAGCGCCAAAAGGTATCCGGCAAAGCCTGCTTTTACTTTTATGGATACCATGCTTACTTTTAGCCAGGTGAATGAGTATGCCAACTGCGTTGCCAATGGTTTAAGGTCGATGGGAATTAAGGCCGGTGATAAAGTAGCGCTGGGCTGCCCGAATTTGCCCTATTTCCCCATTATTTATTTTGGTATTATAAAAATGGGGGCCGTTGTTGTTCCACTAAATGTGTTGCTCAAAAAGGATGAAATTGTTTATCACCTCAGAGATAGCGATGCAAAGGCTTATTTCTGTTTTGCCGGCACGAATGACTTTCCGATGGGTGAAGCCGGGTATGCGGCTTTTAAAGAGGTAGACGGCTGTGCGCATTTTTTAATGATAATGCCCAAACCGGGCATGCCTTCAGGTATTGAAGGTATAACAACTTTGAGCGACTTTATGGCTGGTCAGTCCCCTTCATTTGAAATACACCAAACCAATGCTGAAGACACCTGTGTGATTATTTATACTTCAGGAACCACCGGCCAGCCGAAAGGAGCGGAACTGACTCATTCAAACCTGCTTTTAAACGCTATTGCTATATGTGACCTGATGCATAACGATGACGATGATATCGCGCTTATCGTTTTGCCGCTGTTCCATATTTTTGGCATGACCGTGATGATGAACGCCGGTATTTACAAGGGACGTTCTAGTATCATGCTAATCCGTTTTGATGCCGAAATGGTTTTTGATGCTATGCAAAAGCATAAAGTGACCCTTTTTTGCAGGGGTACCAACCATGTACTGGGGCTTATTGAACTATACTGAACCAAAATTTGATTACGAAAGCATTGCAAAAACATTAAAAGTATGCTGTTCAGGCGGCGCTTCTTTGCCGGTTAAAGTGTTGCAGGATTTCGAAAAACGGTTTAATGTACCCATCATTGAAGGGTACGGGATGTCGGAAGGTTCGCCGGTGGTTACCTTTAACCAGTTAAATACTATCAGAAAACCGGGGTCAATCGGTAAACCCTTTTGGGGAGTTGAGGTGAAATTGGTTGATGCTGACGGCGCTGAGGTGCCTGCCGGCGAAAAAGGCGAATTGCTGTATCGCGGGCATAATGTGATGAAAGGTTATTATAAAAAGCCCGAAGAAACAGAAAAAGCGCTAAAGAACGGCTGGATGCACTCCGGCGATATCGCACTAAAGGACGAAGATGGTTTTTATTTTATTGTGGACAGAACCAAGGATATGATCATCCGTGGCGGTATGAAAATATACCCGCGCGAGGTGGAAGAACTGATGATCAAACACGATGCGGTATCCCTGGTGGCTGTTGTCGGCACACATCATGAAGAAATGGGCGAGGAAGTTAAGGCATTTGTAGTGTTAAAAGGCGGCTATACTATTTCAGAAGCTGAGCTGATCGCCTGGACGAAAGAACGGATAGCATCCTATAAATATCCGCGCAGCGTTGAGTTTATTGCGGCACTGCCTATGAATGCCACAGGTAAGATATTGAAGCGGGAACTGAGAAACATATCAAAAAGATAGTCCTCCGGCATTTGTAAAATTTAAAATACCATGAACCAATCATCAAATGCAATGTTTAAAATTGACGATGGAAAAATATGCAAACCTGAAAGTTGATGATGGCACCGAAATGGAAGCTTATACCGCAATACCTGCGGATGCGCTGGGCCGGAATGCACCCGGACTAATATTATTACAGGAAGCTTTTGGCGTCAATCACCATATCCGCGACGTGGCCGATCGCTTTGCCGCGCAGGGTTTTGTAGTGGTGGCGCCCGAGTTATTCCACCGTACTGCGCCGCCGTATTTTGAGGGCAGTTATACTGATTTCCCATCGCTGATGCCGCATATGAACGGCCTGACCATCGAAGGTAACCAGGCAGATGTGAAAGCTGCATACTATTTTCTGAAACACCACGAACTGGTAAACCCCGCAAATATTTTCAGCATAGGCTATTGTATGGGCGGCAGAGTTTCGTTTTTGGCAAATGCCACACTTCCGTTAAGTGCAGGCGTGAGTTATTATGGAGGCAATATTAAAATTTTAGCGGATAAAGCAGCCGATATCAGCGGCAGGCATTTATTCTTTTGGGGCGGGCTGGATAAACATATCGGCCAGGACCAGATAGATCTTATTACAGGTGAATTGGATAAGGCGGGAAAAGAATATACTAATGTGAAATTCTCGTACGCTGACCACGCTTTCGCCTGTGATGAAAGGCCTTCTTATAATGCCGGTGCGACCAAAGAGGCCTGGGCCATGACGCTGGCATTCTTCAGGAATAATATGGTTTAGCCCAGGGATCTCTCGTCGACTTACCAATCACTTTAGGTATGCCCATATCTGTAAATATTTGCGGAGTTGTAAAAGCTGATCACCTTTGTTTATAGTAGCCGGCAATGGTTTGATCAATAAACTGGTATTCAAACGTAAATAGGGGGGCTTGCTCTAAACGTTTTCCATCTTTGCAGCCATCGAATTTACCTTAAGGCCTGCATAGGTATTACCCAATAAAAAGGCATGTCAATGTCTGCCCTTTTATTGGGTAATAAATTGTTATTTAATTTCCATTGCCCTGCCTATAGGTTTCCACCCTTTGCGGTGCCGGTTTTTTCGCATCAGTTTCCACTGCGGGCCTGATTACCGGCCTGTATACGAACAATTTGTTGTTTGATAAAGACGCCGCGCCAGGTTTGGCATTTTCATTGATTACCACATGTTGTACCTTTATATTAGCAACATTTTCAACCTCGGTAACTTCGGGCCCTTTATTGTAAACCACATTATTCGTTATATTGTTATTAGTGACATTGTTTGTCACGTTGTTATTTGTAATGTGATTATTAGTCACATTATTAATAATGGTAACATTTTTAACAATCGTTGTGTTATTAGTTATTGTTGTGTTATTATGTGCTACTACATAATTAACAACATTAGGTTTAGTAATATGTTCAGCAGGGACAAAATTCCAGGAGTTTTCAGGTGGTGTCCATCTACCTTCTGAAATATTGACTTTAGGGGCAATAGGGGCCCATCCATAATAATTTCCCGACCTGCCCCAGGTTACCCAGGCAGGAGCCCACTCATGGCCGGGCAGCCATAACCAGCCATATCCGCCTTCATAAAACCAGCGGCCGTAATGAAACGCAGCCCATCCCCACGAGTAATTGGATACCCAGGTCCAGCCGGCGTCGCTGTAAACCCAATGGCCATTGGTTGCGTATGGCCTAAAGTCGGGTTCTACATTTGGGCGCCATACATAGCCATAATTTGGATAGTCGATCCAGCTTCCGTATGGGCTGAGTTCGTCATAAAAAGTTTGGTAACTTGATGCTGGCGGCGGGGGGGTAACGGGTTGTCCCTGTGCGGCCGGCCTGTTACTTACGTATACACCAGTTTGCAATTGCGGTGAACAACTTGCCAAAAAAACAAGCGAAATGATAGTCAATACACAATTTCTCATAAATTTTTTCTTTTAATCAATAGTACAATAGTCGACCGGAAAGGTTTTGAGAAAAATATTAAAATTTGATTAGAAATTTATGCCTGGAATGGGGTGGTATTTTATCATTTTTTGCAAAAATGGAAACGATTTATTTGCCTTTTTATTTTGGACAGGTGTATTGGAGGAGTTAGAATTTTATCGTGAATTATTTAACCTACTTTCAGGCATCTGTTGAAGGCAATAGAATCCTAAACACAGACCCTTTCCCCTCGTCACTTTCCACTTCTATTTTTCCATCGTGTTTTTCAACAATTTGTTTAACAATGCTAAGGCCCAGGCCGGTGGATTGTTCGCCTTTAAGGCCGGGGCGGCCTGCTTTGGTGAAAGCTTCGAAAATTATGGGTAATTTATCTTTTGGGATCCCGATACCCTGGTCTTTAACTTCAATGACGATTTGAAAATCCTTTTTACTAATATCTATTTCAATTGTGCTTCTTTCTCTCGAAAATTTTAAGGCATTGCCAATAAGGTTATCAATTACGCGCTGAAACTTCTCGTGGTTAAGCTGCACCCAGGCAGGCACAACCCGGCAGTTCAGCTCGATAGTTTTACTCCCTTTTTGATTTTCCCATTTGTTTATGATTCCTTCCATAAACTGGTTTAACTCAGTCCTTACCGTAACAAACTCAGCAGTATTGGCATTGCGGGCAGATTCAAGTAATTCTTCAATTATAGTACGCGCCTGTACACACGAAGCTTTTATCATATTCAGGTTTTCCTGTAATTCAGCGTCTATTTCATCCATTTCCATCACCATGGCCAGTGTTTCGACTGCTGCAATAGGATTGCGAAGATCATGAGCCACCGTCCCCAGCAATTGGCTTTTAAAATCGCTGCTGCGTTCTATTTCCAGGTTTTTCTCTTTTATCTCGATTAATTGCAGGTAGTAATTTAATTTGTAAGAGAAGAAATAACGTGAGATCAAATAAAAACCACCCAGTAAAACAAAGGATATTAATTCGTTATAAATCATTTCGGTCGGGTCGGTTTGCGCCCAGATCAAAAGCGATGTAAATACAAGCGCCGCCGCAACGATGAGCATGATCGTTTCGTAATATTCAAATACAAATAAAATGCTCACCGTTGATAAGGCTATTAAATAAAGAACGAGGGCATTTTTTGGATCGGATGTTGCGATAAAACTGGAATACATGCCGCACACGATGAGGTACATTGCAAAACCAAAAATAAACAGCGACATTATGGCAGTAGATTTTGGGTTTTTTCTGTAAATATCTATCATCAAATAGCTGAGCGAATAAAATAAAAGGCTTGACCCTAAGAACACCCAATTAGTAATGTTAAATTCCGGAAAGTTATCGGCCCGGGTAAGACTTAAAGGAAAAACCAGGTAGAGCACCCTGATGACAGCATTTAATAATAAGAAAATCAGCGCTGCTATGCGGACTGATACAAGATTTTGCCCGGTGTAGTAATTCCGCCAGTTAATTTTGTACTTATTGCCTAAGTTTTTCAATTGTGCTTTGTTCAAGGTGTTTGTTTTTACCAGGGGACACAAAAGTATAAATTTTATATCTCAACAAACAATCAAAAATCTTAAAAACTACTGTGACAAAATAACTTATAAATTGTTTTTTAAAAGACATTTTAGCAGAATAGGGGTTATGGCAGGCGATTTGATTGGTTAAAAGCGATAGTGTTAAATAGGCTGATCAAGTAAAAATCAGGCCGGCTTTTACAACTGTAGGGTCAAATACATGGGGTTAGTCTCTAAATTTCCTATCATAAAAACAAATACCATGAATTTTAACAATTTTACCATAAAAGCACAGGAAGCGGTACAAAAAGCTTCCGAAATAGCAACCGGAAACCAGCAGCAGGCGATTGAAACGGCGCATCTGTTGAAAGGCTTGTTGCTGGTTGATGAAAACGTAATTACTTATTTACTGAAGAAGTTGAACGTAAACGTTAACCGTTTAAATGAAACGCTTGACGATCAGATCAATGCATTTCCCAAAGTAAGCGGCAGTAATCTTTACCTGGCATCGGGCACCAACTCAGCTTTACAAAAAGCCCAATCGTATTTAAAGGAATTTAAAGATGAGTTTGTATCTGTTGAACATATTTTGCTCGGTATATTATCGGTAAATGATAAAACAAGTGCTGCTCTGAAGGACTACGGTGTAAATGAAAAGGATCTGAAAAAGGCCATTGTAAGTTTGCGCGGTGATAATAAGGTAACAGACCAAAATGCTGAAGCAACCTATAACGCTTTAAATAAATATGCCCGCAACCTGAATGAATTTGCAGAATCGGGTAAACTCGATCCGGTGATCGGTCGTGATGAAGAGATCAGGAGGGTAATTCAGATCTTATCCCGCAGAACCAAAAATAACCCTATTTTGGTTGGGGAACCCGGCGTCGGTAAAACAGCTATCGCTGAAGGAATTGCATTCCGAATAATAAAAGGGGATGTTCCTGAAAGCCTTAAAACAAAAACTGTTTATTCCCTGGACATGGGCGCACTGATAGCAGGCGCCAAATACAAGGGTGAGTTTGAGGAACGTTTAAAAGCTGTAATAAAAGAAGTTACCCAAGCCGACGGCGAGATCATTTTATTTATCGATGAGATCCATACCCTGGTAGGCGCCGGTGGGGGTGAAGGAGCCATGGACGCGGCTAATATACTAAAACCGGCCCTGGCACGCGGAGAGTTAAGGGCCATAGGCGCCACTACTTTAAATGAATACCAGAAATACCTTGAAAAGGATAAAGCCCTGGAGCGCCGCTTCCAGATGGTGCTGGTGGATGAGCCTGATACTGCCGACGCTATTTCCATTTTGCGTGGTTTAAAGGAACGTTATGAGACACACCACAAAGTGCGGATAAAGGATGAGGCGATCATCGCCGCTGTTGAGATGTCTCAGCGTTACATATCCGACAGGTTTTTGCCCGATAAAGCGATTGACCTGATGGACGAGGCTGCTTCAAAACTGCGTTTGGAAATGGATTCGGTGCCGGAAGCTGTTGATGAGCTGGACAGGCGGATCATGCAGCTTGAAATTGAGCGTGAAGCAATCAAACGCGAAAAGGATGACAAAAAGGTTAAAGAGTTAAGCGAAGAAATAGCCAATCTATCAGCAGAAAGAGACTCTTTACGCGCCAAATGGCAGGGGGAAAAAGACCTGGTTGACGGCATCAACTTGAAAGTGGAACAGATAGAAAATTATAAACTGGAAGCCGAACAGGCCGAGCGCGCCGGTGATTATGGTAAAGTGGCCGAATTGCGTTACGGAACTATTGTAAAAGCCCAGCAGGAAGTTGAACAACTGAAAGCCGCCCTTTTAGAAAACCAAAGCGACAGCCGTATGCTGAAGGAAGAGGTTACAGCGGAAGACATTGCTGGAGTGGTTTCGAGGTGGACTGGTATTCCTGTTTCAAAAATGATACAAAGTGAGCGCGAAAAACTACTGCACCTGGAAGATGAATTGCATAAACGGGTGGCAGGGCAGGAAGAAGCGATTGAAGCTATAAGCGATGCTATACGCCGCAGCCGGGCCGGGTTACAGGATAAGCGGAAACCCATAGGTTCGTTCATATTTTTAGGAACAACAGGTGTTGGTAAAACCGAGTTAGCAAAGGCCCTGGCTGAGTACCTTTTTAATGACGAAGGCGCTTTGGTTAGGATAGATATGTCTGAATACCAGGAACGCCATTCTGTATCAAGGCTGGTAGGTGCGCCTCCGGGTTATGTGGGTTATGATGAAGGCGGTCAGTTAACCGAAGCCGTACGACGTAAACCCTACAGCGTGGTATTATTGGATGAGATAGAGAAGGCACATCCGGATGTATTTAATATCCTGCTGCAGGTTTTAGATGATGGACGCCTGACCGATAACAAGGGCAGAGTAGTGAACTTTAAAAACACGATCATCATCATGACATCAAACATCGGCTCAAGCATCATCCAGGAAAACTACCAGGATTATAGTGAGTATGAGAAAGACGAAATTATGTCGAAAACCAAAAACCAGTTGTTTGAACTTTTAAGGAAAACAATCCGTCCGGAGTTTTTGAACCGGATTGATGAGATCATCATGTTTACACCGCTTAGCCGGGATGAGATCACTGATATTGTTAAGATGCAGTTTAAACAGGTGCAGCAAACGCTTGCCGAAATGGGAATAACCCTGGAAGCATCGGAAGAAGCATTGGATTGGCTGGCACAATTAGGGTACGATCCGCAATTTGGCGCCAGGCCTTTGAAACGTGTGATCCAGAAAAAGATATTGAACGAATTATCGAAACAAATATTAGCCGGCAAGGTGGACAAAGACAGTAGAATAAAGCTGGATATGTTTGATAACCAGTTTGTATTTTTAAATTCACCTGAATTAGTGAATTAAGTATTAACCCGGGATGATATCGGGTAAGTATTAGACCGGTATCGAGTAAATTATTTAAGAGCCTCTGCTGTTGAGCAGAGGCTCTTGTCGTTTTTGCGAATTTTTAATGACAATTTATGGTGCTTTTTCTTTAAAAAAAAGCCGGGAAATACCTCGCGTAATTCCCGGCTCTAATTAACTTATTAACTGTCATCTTATTAACTACAATTTAATTTATCTCATAGGTAATAATTTGCTAGTTTTTTTAGGACGCCAAAAATGTGATTTAATTTTACAATACATTCGTAAAAAAATCGTTACAGTTAATAAAGTTCTTTGTAATTAATAAATTACAAAGAATTGAAAGAATTAACGAAAGCAGATAGTAGCTTTACCCCCTCAATTATTATTAACTAATAAACAAACTATATTATCTATGACAAAAAATCTACTATTGATTTTGTGCATATTGCTATTAACTGGAAACCAGTTATTTGCTCAGAATCTAACCGTTACCGGAAAGGTTACGGGAAAGGACGATGGCTTGCCCTTACCGGGCGTAAGCGTAAGTGTTAAAGGCTCCCCAACCATCGGGACGCAAACCGATGTTAATGGTAAATACTCGCTAACAGCACCGGCGGGCGCAACATTATCATTCAGTTTTATTGGCTACACAACGCAGCTTTTACCGGTTAAGGGCGGCGTTATGAACGTAATGCTGGCGCCGGCAAGCCAACAACTTGGAGAGGTGGTGGTTACCGGTGCGCTTGGTATTACGCGCACCCGAAACCAGCAAAGTTATGCAGCCCAGCAAGTTAGCGGCGAAGAGGTTAGCAAACAGCGCTCTGATAATTTTATTGATGGTTTGTCTGGAAAGGTGTCCGGTTTGGAAATCAAGCAGAACAACGCCCTGGGTGGTTCTACTAACGTTGTGCTTCGGGGTGTAAAATCTATTACAGGTGATAACCAGGCTCTTTTTGTTATCGACGGGGTGCCCGTTGGTAATGAAAATACAAACGGAAGCAACCAACAGCAGGGTGGCGGAGGTTATGACTATGGCAGCCCGGCATCAGACCTTAACCCTGATGATATAGAAAGCATTACAGTGTTAAAAGGTGCTGGTGCATCAGCTCTTTACGGCTCGCGCGGAAGCAATGGTGTTATTTTAATAACTACTAAAAAGGCAAAAAGAGGTCTTGGTATAGTTATTAATTCAACGGTAAGTGTTGGTGAAATTGATAAATCAACTTTCCCGCAATATCAAACGCAATATGGTGCCGGTTATGCGCAATATTTTAATACAGGCAATATATTTGGTAATCCCAATGCCCAGGTTGCGCCTACATCTGATGATGCGTCGAATGGAACAGCTTTTAATCCAAATTTAAAAATTTACCAATGGGATGCATTTGACCCCACATCACCTAATTACGGCAAGGCAACTCCCTGGGTGGCAGCAAAAAATAACCCTTCGACATTTTTTGTCAAACCGGTATCTACTAATCAAAGTATCATGATTACCAGTGGCGGTGAAACCGGCACTTTTAAATTAGGTTATACCAAGAGTATTGAAAATGGAGTGATACCAAACAGCAAGCTTGATAAAAACCTGGTTGACTTTGGCGCTACCTACAATATTACCCCCAAATTAACCGTAGGAGCCGAGATTAATTTCTATAACACCAACGGCACAGGCCGAGGTGGTACTGGTTATGATGGTACCAACTCTGATAACCGGAACGTGATGACAAATTTCAGGCAGTGGTGGGAAACAAACGTAGATGTACAGGAATTAAAGGCGGCTTACGAAAGAACCCAATCAAATGTAAGCTGGAATATGGCCGACCCGATTGATGGCAATACAGCTCCTGCTTACTGGAATAACCCGTATTGGGTAACTGACCACAACTATGAGACAGATACCCGTAACCGCTACCTTGGTAATATCAATGTAAACTATAAACCGACATCGTGGTTAAATATTACCGGCCGTACTTCCCTGGATTCCTATTCGGAACTTGACGAGGAGCGTTACGACGTTGGCAGTATAGGTGTTCCATATTATTCCAGGTACAACCATTCTTACTCCGAGACTAACTATGATCTGTTAGCGAATGTAGATAAGAATATTTCGAACGATTTTAATCTGAAGGCATTGCTGGGGGGGAATATCCGTCGCGATTACGAAAACAGCATTTTTGCAAGCACTAACGGCGGCTTGATCATCCCGGGATTATATTCTCTTTCAAATACGGTAAACGCACCTTTATCACCAACGGAGTATGATGCCACCAAAGAGGTGGACGGTATTTTTGCCGGAGCTACCCTTACCTGGAAAAAGATGCTAACCTTAGATGGTACCATCAGAAGGGACAAGTCATCCACACTGCCGGCCGCAAATAATTCCTATTATTATCCATCTGTTTCTGCCGGCTTCGTTTTTTCAGAACTGTTGAAAAATTACACATGGCTTTCGTACGGAAAAATAAGGGCGAATTATGCGCAGGTGGGCAGCGATGCGCCGCTTTATACAGTTAACGATACCTATTCAATCGTTCCCCCGTTTGGTGCAAACCCGCAAACATTGGTTAACACCACAAAAAACAATCCTGATTTAAAACCGGAACAAACCAAAAGTAAAGAAGTTGGTATTGAACTTGCATTCCTGAAAAGCAGGATCGGTTTTGATGCGAGCTATTACAGTACCAATACTTTTAATGAAATATTACCGGTAAATGTTTCGGGGGCAACAGGGTATAGCTTTAAATATTTAAATGCGGGTTCGGTTGAAAATAAAGGCATTGAGTTTTCGTTAAACGGCACACCTGTTTTAACAAATAGCTTTAGCTGGAAAATTAACGTAAACTTTACCGCCGCCAAAAATAAAGTAACATCATTATATACCGACGCCACCGGAAAAGAAGCAAGTAACCTTGAATTGGCGAGCTACCAGAATGGCGAGTCGCTTAATGCACCGCTTGGCCAGCCATTCGGTACTATCCGCGGAACCGATTATATTTATAACTCTAAAGGTCAAAAAATTGTTGGTTCCGACGGACAATACCTGATCACGGCCACATCCAACAACAACATCGGTAATACCAACCCTGATTGGACAGGTGGTATCAACAATAGCTTTACCTATAAAAACTTTTCGTTGAGCTTCCTGATCGACATCCGTCACGGTGGTTCGGTGTTCTCGAATGATATGGCTTATGGTTTGGCTGATGGTATTTATCCTTTAACGGCATATACAAATGACCTGGGCAAACCGGTGCGTAATACACTGGCGGATGGCGGTGGTTTTATAAGGCCTGGCGTTTATGCTAACGGACAGCCAAATACTACGAGGGTAACGGCCTACAATTATGGCGACTTTGGTGATGGATCGGGTTTATTGCCAATGTCTGCTTTTGTATACGACGCAAGCTATGTGAAACTGCGCGAAGCATTAATAGGTTATACTATGCCGCAAAATGTAATCAGCAAATTAGGCCCGATTAAGGAAGTTACATTCCAATTGATCGGCCGAAACTTATGGATTATCCATAAGAATCTTCCTTATGCCGACCCTGAAGAAGGGCTGAGTGCAGGTAATTTGCAGGGTATACAGGAAGGTGCTTATCCGACCGTGCGTACCATTTCGTTCAACCTAAAATTACGTTTCTAATCATACAGACATGAAAAAAACAGCATTTATTTTTGTACTCGTCTCTATACTTTCGGCCTGTACAAAAGATTTAACCAAACTAAATATCGACCCAAAGAATCCGGTTAATGTTCCGTCGTACAGCTTGTTTACAGAAGCTGAAAGGTCGATAACCAATACTGTTACGTCGTCCAATGTCAATTTAAATATTTTTCGTTTAATAGAGCAGCAATGGACCGAGACCACGTATTTAAATGAAACAGATTATCAGCTACCCGCGCGTAACCAGCCTGATGCCATCTGGAGCGCTATCTATAGCGGTGCCCTTATCAATTTTGACAGGGCTAAAAAGTTGATTCCCACTGATGTGAAGGATGCCGGAACCCAAAAAAATGAGATAGCGATTGCCGATATAATGGAGGTTTACAGCTACTATTACCTGATTACTACTTTTGGTAACGTACCGTATTCACAAGCTTTGGATATCAATCAGCCGTTTCCAAAATATGATGATGCTGCCACTATTTATAACGACTTGTTGACACGACTGGATGCGGACATCGCTGCGATTAATCCATCGGCAGGCAGTTATGGTAATGCAGACATTGTATATGGCGGGATACCTGCAAGCTGGATAAAATTCGCGAATACGCTTAAATTGAAGATGGGTATAACCATTTCTGATTTTGACAATGTTAAAGCTAAATCTGTAGTTGAAGCAGCCGTTATAGCCGGCGTTTTTACCTCAAATGATGATAACGCGCTATTCAGGTATGTAACAACACCACCAAATACTAACCCTGTTTGGGTTGACCTGGTACAAAGCGGAAGGCACGATTTTGTGGGCACCAGCCAGTTTATTAACCTTTTAGATCCGAACACGGCCACGCAGGATCCGCGTTTACCTTATTTCTTTGCCGAAAATAAAAACAGTGTATACTTAGGAGCAGACAACGGCTCAGGAAACGGTGGTATAGTTTATAGCAGTTTTTCGTTGCCTTCAGGGCCGCTGTTAACACCAGGGCCGCCGAGCTCACCACAGCCAAAATCAATAGGTAGTGTAACAAATCCGGATTTCCCGGGATTACTGCTGGATTATTCAGAGACTGAATTTAACCTTGCAGAAGCGGTTGAAAGAGGCTACAACGTAGGCGGCACAGTAGCGTCGCACTATAATGCCGCCATAACTGCGTCAATAACTTATTGGGGCGGGACTGCTACACAGGCAAGTACTTATTTGTTGCTTCCGCAGGTAGCTTTTGCTACCGCTACAGGTACAACGCCATTACAAAAAATTGCCTTGCAAGAGTATTTAGCTTTGTATAACAGAGGCTGGGATGCATGGATAATAAACCGCCGGCTTGATTATCCCGCATTAGTTGCGCCACCGAATGCCTATAGTGCATTCCCTGTACGTTTTACCTACCCGATAAGCGAACAGAACGTAAATGTGGTTAATTACAACCAGGCAGCAGCTGCCATCGGGGGCGATGCTGTTACTACAAAGCTTTTCTTCGATACACAGGGGGCTTACTAACCTCTCAGGTTTCGCCTGAAATGTGTCAACGGAACTGACATAATATTCAATAAAAAGGCTGCACTGAAATATTCAGTGCAGCCTTTTTTAGTTAGAACATTGTTTTAAATTACTGCTTAGCCGGTTGATTTGCCGGTTGCACCGGTTGATCTTTCGGTTTCGGTTTGGTTTTAGCCGGTTTAACAGGCTTGCCCGGGTTAGCTGGATTTGCCGGCAGTCCGGTAGGTTTGGCCGGGGTATTTCCCGGTCCATTCAGCTTCGGTGGGTTAGCAGGTTGAGCAATCGGTTTACCGGGGGTGCCTTGTCCGTTAGGGTTACCTGGCAGTCCGTTAGGCTTGGCCGGATTATTTCCCTGCCCATTCTGTTTCGGCGGGTTTGCAGGTTGACTGATCGGTTTAACAGGGTTATTGCCTTGTCCGGGGTTGCCAGAAAGTCCGTTAGGCTTGGCCGGGTTATTTGCCTGTCCGTTAGGGTTAGCAGGTTGTCCGGTAGGTTTGCCCGGGGTATTTCCTTGTACATTTGGCTTATCAGGGTTACCCGCTAGTCCGTTAGGTTTGGCCGGGTTATTTGCCTGCCCGTTAGGGTTAGCAGGTTGCCCTGTAGGTTTGCCTTGGGTATTTCCCTGCACGTTAGGCTTATCGGGGTTACCACCTGATAGTCCGTTAGGCTTGCCCGGGTTATTTCCCTGCCCGTTTGGCCTTCCCGGGGTTGTTCCCTGTGTTTGATTAGGTTTACCCCCAATACCAGGGTTACCACCTCTGTTTCCGCTATTATTTTGCGGATGGAACGGGGTGACTTTTGGTGTAGCTAAATTAGCAGGTTTGCCGCCAGGGTTTCCTTTGGTAAATTGCTGGGGATTTCCTCTCGCTGCTAACTGGTTTCCGTTTTGTTCAGCAGTGGGCTGGTAATGGTGCTCATGCGTTGCTGATATTTCCTCTGACGTTGGCCTGGCGTCAACTCCGCCGCGTCCGCCGTTAAAGCTGTTATGATTGTTTATCGTAACGTTATTAATAACAGTTTTGTTGACGTAAGTGTTATGCACTACGGTTGTATTTACCCGTACAACGGCAGTATTGTACCTGAAATGACCTTCGTGCCATTCACCACCATAGTACCCATGGCCGCCGTAACCGTATCCATAATTTATGCCTCCATAAAACCCGATATGGTCTCCCCAATAACCTATGTGGAAAACATAACGGTTGCCCTCATAACCCCAATAAGGAGGAGTCCATAAAACACCCGCAGTTGGGGGGGCAACCCAGGCGCCGGGTACCCAATAATAATCACTCCTGCCGGGAGCGTATGCCCAGTAACCGGGCTGCCATAAATATCCATCGCTTGGGCATTCAGGCTGCTCATAGTCAGGCATGGCTGGCGGAGGTGTATTAGCCGCTACGTCAGCATCAACTGGCTGGTTCAAATCAACAGATGCATCAATGGCGACCTGCCCGTTTTGGGGTTGGTTTGCCAGTTCGACATTAAACTTTTGCGCATACATCGCTGCCCGCCTTAAGTTAAATACATTGTTGGGCATTATTCTTTCAAGCAGCCATGATTGCGTGCGCGGGTCATAAAAATATAAGGTGTTGTCATCAACATGATAAACAAAGGTGTAGATATTGACATTTTGGCTTGGGTCCTGTGCCCAGTGCTCTAAAACGATCTGATACCCGTTAATATTTGTTTCTACGCCCATTTGGGTAATAGTAAAAACCCTGTTATTGTATTCGGGAGCTACCCTCGACTCAACCATTCTGGCCCTGTAGGTGCTTTGTATAAAGTCAATAAGCGAATTTTTAAACAATACAGCCAAATCAGTAGCCACAGGCGTTTCCTGGCCCGACTGGTTGTCGATAACGTAAATTTGAGATCCGGGATGGGTGTCTACAACCGGATTTTGCCCGTAACTTAAGTTGCAAAAAGCAAACATAGCCAGGGCGATAAAAAGTGATTTCATAAAAGTAAGTGTTAAAATAATTGTGAAACTGTAAACGGGTTATTTAAATCAGGATTTATGGTAAAACAATGGGGGATGATAAATGTAGCCATTTTTATATGCTGTCAAAGGTAAAAACTATTTTTTTTTGGAAAATGATATAAGACATAAAAAATATATTATTAAATGTGTTTATAAATATTATTCAGGGGTTTTCTGCTTGCTACAAATATCAGTGCCGGTATTTTTTGCTTTGATCTTATCCGGGTTTCTGGTGGGTTTGAGTGCGCAAATGCTAATTGGTTTAATATTCGGTATAATTAAAGATCGGTTTGGTAATATTATTAACTTTTGGGGCTTATACTTATAATTATATTGGGCATAACTTTAAACTAAATCAGTTTTGTTTCTTCCCGTTCAGCAGGTAAATAAAACTCAAGCCGGCGGCGGGATATTGCAATTCCAGTTTACGCTGAAGCTTTTTATAAACCCTTATTTCAGGATATGGCGCTACATTTGTTTCTGATAACGCCCAATAGCCAAGGTCGACGGTGTTACAGCCGTTGCAAAGATGCCGGTAATCGGGTTTGCAAAACGGTTTTAATCCGCGGCATTTGCTTGTATCCTTAATGCAGATGAGCATTTGGGGTAATTTACCCGAATACAAACCCGACGATAAATAATTATCCCAGTAACCCACGAGGTTTAAAGCAGGCAAAATCCCCCAAAAAATAAACACCGGTATATTCCTGCCCGAAAAAATGAATTTGTAAGAGAGAATGATCTTTTCATGTTTAAAAAAGATGAAATATAAATAAAGGATCATTGCGATGTTCCACGGCCAGATGATGCGATTATAATTTAAGCCGAACGGACCTAAAAACAAAAGGATAAACAGGTGCATTAATATTAACAGCGCGGCTGATACCTTTCGAGTTTTTAAAAATAGCAGTCCGATACCCGCCGTTAATTCAAAAAAACCGGCACATAGCCCGCCGTAAAGTAACCAGTGTTGCTGAGTGGTTTTTGTGGGGATCCTCAGGAATAAATGAAGAATCATTTTACTCCAGATCGTTTGCAAAAAACCATCGTTAACTTTGCCCAAACCACCATAGAAGTAGGTTGAAACAATGATGAAGGAAAAAGCGATGACTGCTGATTTTGGCTTGCCAGGATTTACCATAAAAATAAAAAGGGTGAACATGTACAGGTAATCCCAGGGCTGAAGCCTGTTTTGGTCGAGCAGGCAGGATAGTATTTCAACTGCCAGTAAAACAACTATAAATAGTTTGTTTTTTGGCACGATAAAAAGTATAATAAGCGATAAAACAGACAGGCCAAATAAAACAGCATGTATTGCCGGCGGCAGATGATCGAAAATTTCAAATACCGGCACTGCCGGAAATATCCTGCTTGTGGTAAACATCCGCCAGCCCAGTAACTTTGCCGGCAGCCAGCACAAACAGGTTGCCCTTACAATCAGCATGTGTAATTTTTCGTATTCGCTTTGTAGGGCGTTTTTGTGCATTGGCGAATTTTATATCCCGCCAAATTAAAAAAATAAAAACCCGATGCACTTGCGTGAACCGGGTTTTATTTATAATAATGAGGGGTCAGTTCTAATTGACGCTTAATATTTGCCTATATTTTTAATAAAAATAGGCGTTTGTTATCAGGTTGGCAGCCAGTTTATCCCCGCTATTGGTGGTATTGGCAAGGCCTTGAAACAAAATGGTGTACACAAAACCACTGTTAATGGCAACGTTGGGTAATGTAGCAAGAACATTGCTGGTACCGGTTTGCAATATCTGGAAAGTATAATTTGTTTGCCCGCTAATGGGCAAAAAAGACGAATACCCTTTAAAAGCTCTGTTAGAAACCAAAACAGAACCGCCTTGTACTTTCAGATCTACCGCGGGCGCATCAGGGCTTAGATTTACCAGGCGCACACTTGCATTGCCTGCCGCAGGCCTGTTAAGGGTGTCGGTTAATAAAACTATTTCGGGATGTGCTGCGGTATTTGCCAGGAAGAGCGAATATGCATTGTTGGCAACAATTGTAACGGGAGCTGTAGCAATTGTATTCATGGAGTTGGTATAAAAAAGATTAACAGTTCTTTGGCCCGCGTAAACTCTGAAATAGTCAATATCATCACCATAATAAATGGCATTTTGATTAACCTGGTTGGTGTTAAAATCAAGGTTCATGGCAGGTTCGTCGGGCGAGGCCTGGTAAAAGGTTACCAGGGCGGTTGGCGGTTGAACATTATTAGAGTTATCTTTCAAACATGAACTCAACGACAAAGAAAATAAACCCAGCGCGCCTATTCCCAATATCACTCTTTTTGGTTTTTTTATATACGTTTTCATAATGCAGAAAATTTGTAAATCATTATGTTGACATTACGAAAGCCTTGTGGAATTCGCTACAAAAAGTGTATAAAAATTACGCTTTCAGTTAAAAATGATTGCCGGGGAGCCCTTCGGATAAACGCTGATATTAATCAAATTGCGTAAAACTACGCAGGTTAATATCGTAAAAACCCTTTATAAGCTTTCTCATATTTTAAATAGATTTATCCATTCATTAGCTCACGCAAAAAAACTCAATACTATGGAAACCCAAAAAACTGATCATTCCAAAATGAAACTTGGAAAATCAACGCCCGTTCATGACCCGCGGACATTGCTTATGGCCAACTATTTAACCCCCGACGCATTGCCGCCCACCCCTGCGACATATATGTATGCAAAAAATATACCTGCAACTGGATGGGGAATGATGGATAATGACAAAATTGGAGATTGTACCTGTGCCGCAGCAGGACATTTAATAATGGAGTGGACGGACGATAATAGTGCTTTGTTTACGCCGTCAGACCAGCAAATTATTAATGCATATTCGGCTATAACCGGGTATGATCCGGCTACACGTAAAAACGATAACGGTGCAGTTGAAACCGATGTGTTGAATTATTGGAGAAAAACGGGTATTGCAGGGCACCAGATAACAGCCTATGCAGCCCTTGAACCCAAAAATGAAACCCATATTAAATTGGGGACATTTTTATTTGGGGGATGTTATATCGGGCTGTCATTACCGGTAACTGCACAAAAACAAAAAGTTTGGTCGGTACCGCCGGGCGGGGCAACAGGGAAAGGGGCACCCGGATCATGGGGTGGCCACGCCGTTTGCGTAGTGGGCTATGATAGCCATGGGTTAACCATTATTACCTGGGGTGCAACCAAAAAAATGACCTGGTCTTTTTGGACTGCCTATTGTGATGAAGCCTATGCCATTATCAGTACCGATTTTACCGGTGCAAAAACCGCCCCCAGCGGATTTGACCTGGCAGCATTACAGGCTGACCTGAAATTGATTGTGGGGTGAGATAGTTGATTAAGTTGACTGAGTTGATTAAGAGAATGGTTGAGCAAAAGGTTCTTTTAACTTATTCAACCTAATCAACTCAGTCAACTTATTCAACCAATTAAAAAAGGTTATATTTGAACAACCTTCAATTATTTAACCTTTATTATGATTCAGAGAAAAGTTATCCTTTGGTCTGTCATCGTCGCTATTGGCGGCTTTATTTTTGGGTTTGATACCGTTGTAATATCCGGCGCCGAACAGGCCATCCAGGCTTACTGGAAGTTGGGGTCATTGGCGCACGGGCTTACCACTTCAATAGCAATTGTTGGCACCGTTTGCGGCGCTTTTTTTGGCCGGATACCTGCGGATGCACTCGGGCGAAAAAAATCGCTCATTATCATTGCGCTCATATTTTTATTTTCGGCATTGTTCTCCTCCTTCGCCACCAATTGGTACCTGTTCATGATCTTCCGCTTTATCGGCGGGATAGGGGTGGGCGCTTCGTCAATTATAGCTCCGATATACATATCCGAAATTTCGCCGGCAGCTGTTAGAGGGAGGTTAGTGGTACTGTTCCAGTTTAATATTGTATTTGGTATTGTGATCGCTTTACTTTCAAACTTAGTGATCGTTCGTATCCTTGGCCCGGCACATAACGATGCATGGCGGTATATGCTTGGCGTAATGGCTGTGCCGTCGCTTATATTTTTACTTTTACTCAAATTGGTGCCGGAAAGCCCGCGCTGGCTGCTCTTAAGGGGCCGGTACGACGAGGCTAAAGAAATATTCAAAGTCATTAACCCAGCTGGTTTTGAAGGAGAATTGGAGTCGATAGTAAAAAGTAATAAAGAAGACGCGGAAGAACCGGGAGGCAAGGAGCTGTTTAGCGGCAGGTATAAAGTGCCGGCAAGGCTTGCTGTTTTGATCGCCTTTTTTAACCAGGTTTCGGGGATTAACGCGATACTTTACTATGCGCCGCGCATATTCGAAATGACCGGCCTTGGCAAAAATGCTTCGCTGGCCTCGTCACTGGGATTAGGCATTGTTAACTTTACGTTCACGATGATTGCCATCCGGTTTATCGACAGTGTAGGCCGCAGAAAACTGATGTTTATCGGGTCGTTCGGACTGATCCTCACATTGGGACTGGTAAGCTTTTCTTTTTTTACGCAAAACTTTAGCGGCTATTATATTATTATATATCTGTCGTTGTTTATCGCATTCTTTTCGTTTTCACAGGGAGCGGTTATTTGGGTGTTTATCTCAGAGATCTTCCCTAACCAGGTTAGGGCAAAGGGGCAAACGCTGGGGAGTTTCACTCATTGGTTTATGGCTGCGCTCATCACCTTTATTTTCCCATATTTTACGGAAAAGCTTGGCGGCGGAAACACCTTTTTGTTTTTTACTATTATGATGGTTTTCCAGTTACTGTTTGTATGGAAAATGATGCCCGAAACAAAGGGGAAATCATTGGAAGATATTGAGCACACTTTAATAGGGCATTAAGGGCAAGCCGGCGTCTAAGCGGCAGTTCTTGACTTTTTTAGTTTTATCACCTGGTAAATAACACCAATTAAAAAAATAACCACCAATACCAATTGTGCTTTTTGTACAAGCGGATCGTTGGGACCGGCCGCTAACGGGTGGTCCATCGGCAATCTTGTTGATGTTTCAACTATAGCGGGGATGAATGACAGAAATATTGTTGTTGACAACAGGATAACCTGTATATATTCTCCGGCTTTCCCAAAAATACGCTTTGCATAGATCCCGGCTGCAAGCAATACCAGTATAATAATGCCAAGATAGTGGCCCGGCGTAGGGTGCCCGAATCTCATGATAGGGAAACCTGTAATACAGGTAATAGCCGTTAACAAAATATATAATTTCCCTGGGGTGCTTGCCGGGTTGATTTTTCCATCTTTATACAAGGCATAAAGCGCAACCAGGATAGCTAATATGCTGATTGCGGTGTGGATAATTCCAAGCGTTGACAAATGGTTTGGCATGATGTTGATTTTAAGGGTAGGAGGCTAAATATTTAATAATGATAGAAAAAAAACTAATAAGAAACAACTATTGCTCCGTTATAAATTAGTTTGGATCATTAAAAGCGCTATTGTTACCCTTATTTCCTCCCGATCTTTTTTCTGTGTCGTTTATGGCTGAATATTTACGGGCTGATGATTATTACAGCAGGTAATTAACCATGTGCACTTTACATTTTAATGCTTTTTTGGGAGAGAAAATAGGGGAGATAAAAGGATTTCTTATATAATCATTAAATTGTTTAAAGTGAATTTTAACGTTTTAAGTTTTAGTTAAGTTTTGCTGATAAAACTGTTTCGAAAACGTCTGTAAACTGCCCGTTTGTTACAGTGTTATTACTAATACATTAAGCCTTTAAAACGGGGTAAAAAATTCAGGATTTATCCAGAATCGACCGGGTTTTTTGATGCAAATCAGAAAATCGCAATGGTTTCAAAACTTTACTTACTCGCTTTTTTTTTACTTTTCTCAGGAGCAGCATTTGCTCAAAATACTGCTATCATTAAAGGCCATGTTAACGACAAAAATAATAATGAGCCTCTCACAGGTGCAGTAATCAGCATTGACGGTAACAAAAGCTCGGTGGTAGTTAACCTACAGGGTGAATATACATTTGTAAATATAGCACCCGGAAAACACCAGGTATCGGTTAAATATATTGGTTACCTGGATTATTCAGAAAGTGTTAATGTAGATGCAGGCCAAACATTAGTGCTGAATATAAAAATGGATCAAAATACTCAGAATTTAAATGAGGTGAGTGTTGTTGGCAGATTGCCAACTGAAGATGAAGCAGCTTCGAGGGCAAACGAGAAAAATTCAGATAATTTGAAAAACGTTATCAGCGCCCAGGCTATTGCCAAATCGCCGGACATAAATGCGGCAAATGTGCTGCAACGTGTTTCGGGGGTTACCATTCAACGTAACGGAAACGGCGACGACGCTTATGCGATTGTTCGGGGATTGGAACCACGTTATAATAATACCTTAATAAATGGGATACAGATAGCAAGCCCGGATAATAAAACCAGGGAGGTTTCCTTAAGTGTAGTCCCTTCTGACTTATTGGCGAGGATAGAAGTAGATAAAACGTTAACGCCGGAAATGGAAGGTGATGCCATTGGCGGAACGGTAAACATGGTTTTTAAAGATGCGCCCGATCAAAGGGAAATTTCCGCGACAAGTTCAATAGGGTATGAACAACTTTTTATTGACCGGAAATTTGTTGATTTTTCAAAGAAGGATATCCATACCTATAGCCCATCTGAAATGAACGGGCCCAACTACATAGCCCAGCCCGGTGATTTTACAAGGTCGAACCTCGACTTTAAAAATATCCAGGCCCCGCCCTCAGAGACTTTTTCGGTAAGTTATGGAGAAAGATTTTTAAAAAACAAGCTTGGTTTTATTATAGGGAACAGCTATCAAAATAATTACTTCGGTTCAAATACCGAGGGTAATGATGGGAACGCCGATCCGAACGACCCCGATAAACGGCCACGAATAAACGATATTTATAATCGAGCCGTATCGAGCCGGCAAATCCTGAATAACGTAATCGCTCATTTGGACTATAAAATAAATGATAAAAATAAGATCATGTTGGATAATATTTTCCTGTATTCACGTGTTGAGGAGGCTTTATTCAACGCGGATACTTCTATTACAGGAGGTAATGGCGGCAGGACCATCTCCGGAACCGGGCCTGTAAGCATCACCAGGCAATCTACGGTAACCAACCAGTATATTGAAAATTTAAAGTTATCCGGTAATCACGCTTTAGGCGAACATTTTTTGTTTGACTGGTATGGCGCATTCTCTGACGCTTTTGTAAGGACCCCCGACCAGGCGGCCATCAACTCAAATATATTAATCTCTTATGACCCTGCCACCGGCTTTACAAAAACCCCTGAATTTTTTGACAATATTGATCGTATCTGGGCACATAATAATGATAAAGATTTTGATGGCGCCGGTAAAATCACCTATAAAACCAAAGTAAAAAATGCACTCATTGAGATAAAGGCAGGTGGCTTATACCGGCATAAAACCAGGTATAATTATGAAGACGAGTACACCTTACAAAATGTTCCGAACGCAAATGGCGGTAAACCGGAGTTTACCAATATTTATACGGTGCAATGGCTTGTTTACAATGTATATGGTGCGGGTACAAATAATATAAATAATTATACCGCTACCGAAGATGTTGGCGCCTACTATGGCATGGCGAAAGTTACGTTCCCTAAATTAGAAATCATAGCCGGACTTAGGGCAGAGACCACTTCACAGGATATTCATGTTATACAGGATATTACCAACGCCAGCGATATAACCAAAAACTATACCGATATGTTGCCCAGTATTAACTTAAAATATAAACTGACTGAAATAACCAATTTAAGATTGGCTTATTACGCTTCAATATCCAGGCCTGCTTATTTTGAATTATCTCCTACAGTTTCCACTGGTGCAAGTAGTGGTATTTCAACAATCGGTAACCCCGCTTTACTACATACAACTGCTAATAATTATGATTTAAGGTATGAGATTTTTCCAAAGGCGGATGAGCAGATATTTATTGGGACCTATTATAAACAATTAACTAACCCTATTGAATTTGCGTATGTCGGTGGAAACAGCAGTGTGATTATGCCCATCAATACCGGATCAGCGAAGGTAGCCGGTATTGAGCTGGCTTTTACCAAATTTATCGGTGATTTCGGCCTGAGTGGTAATTATGCTTATAATTATTCTGATGATGTTGATAATAGGAAAATAAACCGGCTGAACCCTACCCAGGATACTATTGAGCATAGGATGCTTAGCGGCGCATCTGTTCATGACCTAAACGTTTCCTTTTTATATAGAAACAAAAAAGCAGCCCTAAATGCCCAGGTTGCTTTTCAATATTTAGGGAAAACATTAGTAGGTCGCTATCCCGACAATGGTGATAATTATATACAGCAACCAATGTCAGTCCTGGCATTTTCTGCCGACAAAGGCATCGGCAAACACTTTACCGTTTTCACCAAACTTAATAACCTTTTAAATACCCATACTACCGTTGTGTTGCACAACTTTCAAAACGGCAACGAAATAACAAAGGCTACTTACCTTGTTGGTATGCGCTACAATTACTAAAAAACGGAAAATTAAATTTATCAAGATGAAAACAAAAATTACATTCTGGATTGCTGCTGTTGCTTTAGCGGCTTCTATGGCTTCCTGCTCAAAAAAGGAAAACACCGCTGTTATAAAACCGGTATTGCCACCTTCACATCCTATTGCAGCCGGCAATATTAGCGGCTTTGTAAAAGGAACATTGTTAACGGGTTCCACTTATACCGTTACAGCCGACATATATGTTAAACCAGGCGACACCTTATTGGCTCAGCCAGGGGCTAATATTATTGTTAAAAACAATTCTCAATTTCAAATACAAGGGGTGTTTCAATCTTTAGGAACACAAGCAAGCCCGGTAACATTTAATTCAGACTCTAATAAGCCTGGTACCTGGGGTGGTTTTGCCTGTGATAGTGCACAAGCTGTAACTGTTCAATGGACCAAAGTATTTAATACAGGCGGTCCGGACAAGACGGGGAACGCAAGAAGAAGTTTCGTTATAAACCATCCTATAAAAGTAGATATTGAAGACAGCTGGTTTGAGAACGGCCAGGATGATGGTATAAGTTTATTTGGCGGCGCCCAAATCACCATATTAAGAAACACAATTCAATCCGAAGGTAGCACAGATGGCGAAGCTATCAATATTAAAACCGGCTCTACAGGTACCGTAGCTTACAATGTGATATTTAGCCAGGCTGGTACAGGGGTGAAATTGGAAACTGCGTCAGTAGTAACCACTTCACTGACCAACGTTAATGTGTATAACAATACAATGGTATCATGCGGATGGAGAAGAGGTCAGGCAGAACCAGGCAGAGGAGTTTCTGCAGGCGTAAGTGCAAAAGGCAATGTATATAATAACATCATAGTAAACTGCTACCACGGTTTAGAAATATTTCAGGATGACGGCGCTAACAATGTTAACTATGGATATAACTTATTTTATTCAACAGCGCTTACATTTGTTGACGCTACTTTACCGCCGCCAATAACAGTTAACCTGAGAGCCGGTTATTACCCTGCAGGTGCGATTGGTGTTGCCCAGTCAACTGATATTATATCTACCTCTGTTGGGAATGGAGACCCGATGTTTGTAAGCTTTGATAATTCATTTTTGAATCCAAACGGAGCTCCTAACAACAATGATTTCCATTTAAAGGCAGGTTCACCAGCTATTGGGCATGGAAACCCGGCATACAATGCTGATATGGGCGCCTATACTTCTGACGGTAAAGGCAACAAGCACTAATCACCCTAAATTTCATCATATTAAGAAAGGGTTTGTTTCGGCAAATCCTTTCTTATTTACAACTCATTTTAAATAATTGATATGAAACGCAGAGATTTTGTTAAAAACACCGCCTTTAGCGCCATTGGTGCCTCTCTTTTAGCGCCTTTCGGTTCACTTGCTGAAAATAGAATAACTCATTTTAATAGTGAAGACCTTACGCTTATCCCTAAAATAAAAGATGATTACGCGCTGCATTTTATGGCTTTGGGCGATTGGGGCCGAAATGGCGAATACGACCAGTTGGAGGTTGCAAAGCAAATGGGCATTTGGGGGACTGAACATCCATTGGATTTCGTTATTTCAGTAGGGGATAACTTTTACCCTAAAGGGGTTGTAAGCGAATTTGACCCACTGTGGCATTATTCTTTTGAAAACATTTATACTGCACATTCCCTTCAGTGCGATTGGTATCCGGTATTGGGCAATCACGACTATCATTCGGATGTAGACTCCCAGATAAAATATGGTAAAATTAGCCGCCGCTGGGATATGCCTGCCCGCTATTATTCAAAGGAGATTAGTTTGAGTAAAGGGAAAGATAAAGAGGACGGCCCGGTAAAGGAAGACAAAACACCAAAGACCAAAGCAAAAGCCCTTTTGATATTTATGGATACAGATCCGTTTCTGCACGAAGCAAAAGCGGACTATGTGGAAACGCAAATGGCCTGGTTAAATGATACATTTAAAAAGGCATCCCCGGATGTTACCTGGAAAATTGTTATCGGGCACCATCCTTATCATACCGTTGGACCGCGGATCAACAATTACGATACATTGACGATGAGGAAGGCATTGTCGCAGGTTTTTGAAGATAATAAAGTTGATATCTATCTTTCGGGTCATGAACATTCACTGCAACACCTGAAGCCGGAGGGTTATACTCACCAGTTTATTTCGGGGGCAGGTTCCGAACTTACCGCAGTTACAGCCGGTATCCCCGAAAGTCGATTCGAGGCATCGGTGCACGGTTTTATGTATTTTTCAGTAGGTCCGGCAAGCCTGAATGTTAAAGCGATAAATACAGAAGGGAAAGTATTGTACGAAACGGTGCTAACCAGGTAGCACTTATCAAAGATGTTTTGTATTCATACTTATAACATCGTGAGATTTTTATTCCCATTTGAAAGATTTGATGGACAGGGGGATGATCGCACATGTCCATAACAACAGGCCAGCAACGGTTAGCGGCATTTGCCAGATATGAGTACCCTCAAAGGCTATTTTACGGAGACCAGTTACAAATAGGGTTAGCGGAAGCGCACTGCATAGTTGTTCCATAAAGTGCGGGTAATTGGATACCGGAAAAAATAAGCCACAAAGCAGAATCTGCGGCAGCACAACGGTATTGGCGATAGGGGTGATGGAGTTTTCATTTTGTACCAACCCGCTGATGATAAACCCTATTCCCATAAAGATACTTAAGCCAAAAAGTGAGAAGACCAGCATTTCCAGCAATGTGGCGATGCCGTTTATCAGCGTAAACTTAAAAACAAAATAACCAATAGCTACCATTACCAGGAAGCTGAGGATATGGAAAAACAAGCGGCTCAGCATCTCACCTGCGATAATAGCACGACGTTTTACCGGAGCGGTTCGTAAACGCTTTAGTACCATGTTCTGACGAAGGCTGAACAACAGGAATGAGGAGCCATAAACCCCTGCCATTAGCAATGAAAAGCCCAACTGGCCGGGCAATATAAAATCGATGTTGCGATAAATACGACCGGGCGTTTTGGTCACCTGCAACATAGCGATTGTAGCATTATGCGGGAATGCTTTATGATCTATTTTGCTGATCGTTTCATTAAGCAAAGTTTCCAGCAGGCCAAAGTTGTCTCCGGACGAGCCAGAGGCGCGCAAATGAATATTGTAATGCGGCGCCATGGTGAAAATATGGTCAGCTGTGATATTTAGAATAGCGGTTATTTGCCCTTTTCGTAATTGTTCAGATTGCGCTGCTTCGGACAATCCAGTAAGCAACTTAAGGTTAGGAATAGTCTTGATGGCTTTATAGATAATGCCGTTCGTGTCGCAGCCCGATGTCACAGCAAGCTTTATTGCCGATGGCGCCCCTACATTTATTGACCCGAAAACAGTTATGAAAATCAGCGGGAACAATAATGAAAAAACAATGGATGTTGGGCTTCTTAAAGTAGCAAGTAAACTGTATTTCGAAATGGTTAAGGCGGCTTTTAACTGGTTTGCAGGATGGCTCATATAACAAATATATTTTATTAGAATTAAATAACAGCCCGGGCTGTTATTTTGTTAAAATATTCAAATGAAAAACGGAAAGCTTTATTATTTTTACGGCCACTGAACGCTTTGTTTATTACTTGAGTCCTGATTAAATTTATCCCTTTATATGAAACTAAACCCCAAACATTTTTATACACTTATTCTGTTTCTGTTCACGTTCTATTCCTGTAAAACCCTTAAGCCCCTGGCGCCGGTAAATGAGGAATCTGCAATTCCAAACATCGTTCAACCTGTCTCAAATGTGGAGGTACCGGTTTCGGTCGATCTGAAAAGCTATATTGTGCAGGCAGAAAACTCGGTTCCGCTTAAATTCGCCGATAACCAGCAGGCTTGCCAGGGTTTAAGCTATGCTTATACCTTTACCCGCACGCCTTTTACCATCACAGGTAGTAACAATGTTGTCGGGCTTAAATTTACAGGCAGTTATGGCATCAGTGCATCCTATTGCGCCAAATGCTCGGCTCTTTTTGGGTCAGGGCCACAATGTATCGTGCCCACTGTTTCTGCCCAATGCGGCTGGGGGGACGAACCGCAACGAAGAATGGTGATCTCCTATCAATCGACTATAAATGTAATGCCCGATTACCGTTTACGGTCCAAAACTATATTGTTCCCAGCTCCCAAACCAATCGACCGCTGCAATATCCTGTTGGGAAATATTGACGTTACCGACCGGTTGATACAATACCTCAGCGGCCCTTTAAACGACCTCGGTAAACAGGTTGATACCAAAATAGCGGCTTATAATATCCGGCCTATGGTGGAGCAATTATGGAAGAACCTCGCCACCGAATATAAAATGGAAGACATCGGGTACCTTTCCATCAATCCCCAAACGGTACGCTTAAGCAGCTTTAGTTTAACCGGTTCGCAACTTAACTTTTCGGTTGGCCTCTCGGCAAAACCTGTTGTAACTACGGTGAGCATTGCTGCACCGCCAAAACCGCTGCCAAACTTAACTACTTATGTGCCCGCCAAAGGTTTTAATGTTTATCTCGACCTGTTGGAAAACTATGATCATCTTACCAATATGGTTAACCAGCAGGTTGCCGGTCAGAAAACCAAAGTTGCAGGCAATGAATTTATTGTAGACCACGCCCGGGTTTTCGGCACGGGCAAACAGATTGTGATGCAGATTGATTTCAGCGGATCCTCAACCGGCACTATTTACCTGGTGGCGACGCCTACCTACGACCCGGTTACACACATACTCTCGTTCCCTGACCTCAGCTTCGACCTGCAGACAAAGGCCTGGATGCTTAAGGTGGCCAAGTGGATGTTTAACGGCAAAATAGTGGATGCTATCCGCCAAAAGGCCACCTATAACTTTACTGATTTCCTGGCGAGCAGCAAAGCCCGCATCCAGAAACAAATGAGCCGTGACTACGGCAACAATATTACCTCCGAAGTAACCATACAGGACATGGACATCCAGGCTATTTACCCCACTGTTGATAAGCTGAT
>Ga0206938_1012_pt2 | contig 61394 bp, 41 predicted proteins | sample Alteio_BWOrgHeat_12_FD_152918 | JGI IMG/M metagenome (GOLD analysis project Ga0206938, IMG submission 152918) | Enriched cells from forest soil in Barre Woods Harvard Forest LTER site, Petersham, Massachusetts, United States -... | ecosystem: Environmental > Terrestrial > Soil > Temperate forest >... | reverse complement strand
TTTACTTTTCTTTTCCCAGTTAGTCAGTAAAATAAGCGGTGAATCTTCGCCATTTGGATCAAGTTTATTAAGTTTTGCAATAAACTTCCAAAGAATGTCAAAAACTTGCTTGTAGTCATCATAATTGTCGTCTGTTATCTTAAGCATGATTCAATTTTAGGGAACAATTTTCTTTTTAACAAATAAAGGGGCTACCAATGGTTATATAGCTTCGATGTAAATAGTTAACTGCTACGCGAATATACGCAAGTTTCAGTATGCTGCCTTTTTGCAGACGCAGGAGCAGTCCCGGCGCATTCACGTAACTGTCGTAATAGTCAGGCCCAGCATGGCTGTCACATTTGTTGTTGGCCAAGCCACATTGGTATAACTTTTGCCAGTGCTTACCTGTGCTTCGTATAAATTGATAGAAATCCCGGTCAGGATAGTTTGCAGGCTTGCCCTGCTTATTGTACGCCTGCTACCATCTTTTATACGATATTTACTTACCTCTATACTTAGGCTCATAATTCACGGCACAGCTACGAACAGCGGGGCGGTTCTCACTTGCTGTTTCAGAAAAAATAACTATTGAAAAAAATCAAACCGCCCTTCATTGCCTGGTGTAAATTGCCCTCCTGAAAAGTTATAAATAAACACAATTGGCTCTATACTTATGGGGGGATGTTTTTTATCATCGTATTGCTTTATAGAAAGAAAATTAAAATGTTTTCTTATCTTCTCTTTTGAAAAGAAAAATCCAATATCATTATCTCCATAAACTAATACAATATGTTTTTTGTATTCAAAGTATCCGAAATACTTGTCGTTAACAAAATTGAAAAAGGAAAAATCCTCCATTCTTAATTTTGTAACTCTAACTTTATAATTTTCATTTTCCCGAATATTTTTTTCGGATTTTTTCTGTACTCGAATCATTATTATAGCGGAAGAATCGCTGCTATCGTCCAATACACAATTAATTATTCCAACTTTAAAATTTTCGTTAGGAGCCAATAAAGCTAAATTCGATACTTGTTTAGTTTCCGAACCAAACTGAAGACTACATATAAATAATAATACCGTAAATAATTTCATAAGATATTTGTTTTTATTTCAAGGTGATACATAAACAGGGCCAAGTGGTGGGTATTTATAAAGGGGTTGGGGCGTGCCCGTAAAATTAAAATAACTTGGGGTAGGTGCCGCATTGGTCCCATTAAAAAAGGTTGACCAGTAGTCTCATCTAAAACCCCAAATACAATATTATTTCTTGGGATATTTCTGGAGAACCAATTGGCAGACGCAAGATCGTTGGCCGCTTTTCCAGAATTTATATCGTTTTGGTAATAACCTGAAGGACCGTAGAGACCAACAAAATTCTCTTTAGGGTTTTGGCAGGGTGATCATGTAACAATGCATAGACTGAATAAAGCCCATTACGGCGTAAGTATAAAAAGAACCAAATGGTACTTACATACCACCCGGTTTATTCGTTTTATTAAAATTTTAATTTTAAGTTCTTTTGGAAATCAGCTGTTTATATAATTATCACCAGCTTTGATATACCGCTAACCTCCAATTAGCTAACCTTTAATCATTAATATTTAAGCACCAAAAATCCTGTTTTATGTTTGATGATACCGTTCATCGTGTAATCCAACGAATAAAAATACGTGCCAGGGTTTTGCATGGCACCGGTTTTGTTTGAGTGCCCGTCGAATACTTTGGTGTTGTTATCATATCCTCTGGCTTCAAAAACCAATACACCGTTCCGGTTCATGATTTGCAATTTATTATCAGGATAATTTGCGATGCCGTCTATCAATAGAAAGTCGTTGATGCCATCGCCATTGGGCGATAATCCTGTGTGTACATTAATCTCTTCTCCCATCATTTGCGGATGGTCGGTCGGGCTGCTTACACTCACCGCTTCGTAAGGTATATTAATTCCAGTTGCCGCACGGGTTACCGTAATCACATAGGTTTTGGTGGTTACTCCATCCTGTGCCGTTACAATCGTTGTAATAGTATTAGCACCAACGTTTAACGAAATCGGGTTTGATGTAGCGCCGGATAGTACCGCTGTTCCATTTACTGTTACTGCGGAGGTAGAAACAGTGGTTACAGGGATTACTTCAATACTGGTGGTAGCGTTGCTAACCGATGCGGTGTAATCGCCGGCATCAGGGCCTGATACGGTAGTTTTAACAGCCCCCGGGTTGGTTAACTTTAGAGAGGTTAAATTAGCGTTGTTTGACGGCGCACGGGTTATGGTTACCGTGTAGGTATTAGTGGTTACTCCGTCCTGTGCGGTAACAATGGTGGTGATTGTATTTGACCCGACATTAAGGGCTATAACTCCTGATGCCGTACCTGAGGTAACAGATACACCGTTAACCGTAACCGTTGCAGTACCATCACTGGTAGCTGCTGTTGCAGTAATGGAGGTAACCGTATTGGCTACTGAAGCTGTATAGCTGGTTTTGCCAGACGCAAATACAGGATTTAATGTTCCGGTGCTGAGGGTTAAACTTGAAAGAGCCGCATTTGCTGATGGTGCACGGGTTACAGTGATCACATAAGTATGGGTTGATACCCCATCCTGTGCGGTTACCACGGTAGTAATAGTATTTGGGCCAACCGCTAAGGGAATCGGCGCTGATGCTGAGCCTGACAACACGCCAACCCCATTTACGGTTATGGAAGACGTGTTCACCACTGCGGCAGGTGTTACTTCAACACTGGAGGTAGCATTGTTAACCGGTGCAGTATAATCCTTGTAGTCAGGGCCTGAAACGACAGTTAGTGTAGTAGCGGGCGTTAACTTAAGCGAACTTAAATTATCATTGGTTGATGGCGCACGGGTTACAGTCACCGTGTAGGCTTTGGTGGTTACGCCATCCGCGGCAGTTACCATAGTTGTGATGGTATTGGGGCCAACATTTAACGGAATGGCTGCCGAAGCTGTACCTGATACTACTGTTGTGCCGTTTACAGTCATTGTTGCGGTGTTAACAGTTGCTGCCGGTGTAACGGTTAAGGATGTTACAGTATTTGCCACTGAAGCCAGGTAACTAACTATTGTTGATTTAAATGCAGGACTAATTGTTCCGCTGCTTAAACTCAAAGCAGAAAGGGTAGCATCTGACGACTGGGCGCGGGTTACAGTAATAACATAACTATGAATGGAAACTCCATCCTCGGCGGTTACAGCAGTTGTGATGATATTAGCGCCAACATTTAAGGGAATAGCCGCAGATGCAGCACCTGATATTACTATTGTACCGTTTACCGTTACTGTAGATGTGGAAACTACCGTCGTAGGGAGCACCTGTATGCTGCTGATTGCATTGCTTACCGATGCGGTGTAATCCTTATAATCAGGACCGGCAACAGCAGTTATAGCTGTCGATGGAATTAATTTGATGGAACTTAAATTATCATTGGTTGATGGTGCCCGCGTTACTGTTATGGTGTAGGTTTTTGTGGTTATACCATCCGTGGCTGTTACAATAGTCGTGATAGTATTCGGGCCAACAGTTAAGGGAATTGCGCCGGAAGCGGTACCCGATGTTACTGCCGTGCCGTTTACCGTTAACGTTGCATTGGGATCACCAGTGGTTGGTGTTATTGAAATAGAGGATACGGCATTGCCAACACTCGTTGAATAACTTATTGTTGCGGGTGCAAAAAATGGATTTAACGTGCCTGCACTCAAAGCCAGTTTTGAAAGTGTTGCATTTGTAGCGGCCCTTGTTACGGTGATGTGATAAATTTCAGTCGTTGTACTATCCTGTGCCGTAACGGTAACGGTAACAGCATTAGTACCGACGGTTAATTGGATTGGGGATGACGCAGTTCCGGACGCAGCATTTTGATTGTTTACTTTTACAGATGCCGTCGCATCGGCAAGTGTTGGCGTTACGGTGATTGAACTGATATTGTTATTTACATTTACAGCATAGTTAAGAGTATTATAAACAAACGTGGGAGTTAAGCTGCCTGAACTTACAGCGAGACCGGCAAGGTTCGCATTAGATGAAGCGTTTAACCGTGTTACTGTAATAGTATAAGTTTTTGAGGTAGTCCCATCTTGTGCAAAAACCACAACGTTTATGGCGTTACTGCCTGTATGTAAAGAGATTGCACCTGATTGAGTACCGGAGGTTACAGTAATTCCGTTTACTTTAACGGTTGCTGTTGGAACATCAACTACAGGTGTTATTTTCACAGAACTAAAATTAAAAGCCACAGCAGCTGTATAATTCGTTGTCCCGGCAGCGAACGACGGAGATAAAGACCCATTGTCGAGGCTAAGCATTGAAAGGTTAGCGTCGGACGAAGCGGCCCGGTTCGCAACAACTGTGTAGATGCCAAGGACGGTTCCGGTTGATGATTTTACGATAACGCTAATAGTATTTGAACCTATCGTTAAGGGTATAGCTAATGAAGCTGTTCCTGAAGAGACGGCTGTTCCATTTATAGTTATGGTGTATGATGGATCACTTGTGGTCGGGGTAAGGGTTATTGACGAAACATTGTTTATTTCGCTCACACCATAACTTGTTACAGATGTTTGAAAAGCGGGTGACAGTGTGCCGCTGCTTACGGCAAGATTAGCCAGTCCTGCATGGGGGACATAAACCGCTATGTTAACAGTTGCCGTACCGCTACCACCGATATTATATGCTTTTACGGTATAATTGGTGGCTGGGCTTGCGGCAGTTGGTGTTCCGCTTATGGTGCCGGTGCCCGAACTAAAGGTTAAACCTGCAGGCAGCGCCGGGCTGATAAAGTATCCGCCTGTTGGCGATACTTTTTTAACTACCCCATTCCCGTTGTCACCAACATAAATAACATTAGGGTCGGAAATCCAGACTGCCAGCGCTGTAGCGTTTGAAAATCCTGAGCCAATATTAATATAACTGCCACCTGCAATGGGTATCTCCGTTATGGAACTTATATTAGTGTCGGCAAAATAAACATTTCCGCTTGCATCTGCAGCTACTCCATTCGGGTTGCCGTTGCCACTGCCAAGTGTTATGGTTGCACCATTGCTTGCCAGAATTTTCTTTATAGCATTATTTGCCCTATCGGCCACATAAACGTTTCCTGCCGCATCAACAGCCACGCCTGTAGGATGATTAAAGCCTGACCCAATTATAATTGGCGTATTAGTTCCTGAAGGTATTTTCTTCACCACATTATTTGAGGCATCGCCAACATAAATATTTCCTGCCGCGTCAAGCGCAATGCCATAAGGGCCGTTAAACCCGGTCGCGATAGTGGTCACGGCTCCGTTCCCTGCCGGGATTTTCTTTACAGCATTATTGCCATTATCGGCTACAAACACATTGCCCGAAGCGTCCACAGCCACCCCCGTGGGCTGGCTAAACCCTGAACCAATTGTTATTACAGTACCGTTGGTTTGAATTTCGCGTATATCGTTGTTGCCGTTTTCGGCCACATAAACATTTCCTGCCGCATCAACGGCAACGCCGGTAAGATTATTGAAACCTGTTCCCAAAGCAGTAATACTGCTCCCGGCAGCGCCAACTCCTGTGGATGAAGGAGAAAGGGGAGATATAGCGACGTTTAGCGGGTAATTTTTAGGACTGTTGTAACTTATTACAGGCACCGGGTACGGATTAACAGTTATATTAAGCGTTGCGGTACCGCTGCCGCCCAGGTTGGTAGCAGTAATAGTATAGTTGGTAGCCGGGCTTGCAGTTGTTGGCGTACCGGTGATAACGCCGGTAGTTGTGTTAAAAGATAAACCGGAAGGCAACAGAGGGGTTATTAAATAACCTCCCGCTGACTGAACCTGGCCGCCTGTATTAATTGGTGAAAGCGATGAAATAGTTGTAAGCGCTGTATAAACCTGTGGAGTGCTGTAGCTAATGCTGGGCACGGGTGGCAAGTTAACGGTAATATTAAGTATTGTAGTGCCGCTTCCGCCAATATTACTTGCGGTGACGGTATAGTTTGTTGAAGCGCTTGCACTTGTGGGTGTACCGCTTATTGTGCCTGTATTTGTATCAAAATTTAAGCCGGAAGGTAAAGACGGACTAATCAAATAACCACCTGATGAAGAAACAGGTCCGCCGGAATTGGTTGGTGAAAAAGAAGTAATGGGAGCGCCGGCAGTGAATACCAGTGGGCCGCTGCCATAGCTAACTATTGGCGCCGGAGGCAAATTGACTGTAATATTTAGCGTAGCTGTGTTGTTGCCACCGAGGTTGGTGGCCTTAATTTTGTAATTGGTTGAAACGCTTGCACTTGTAGGCGTGCCACTGATTATCCCGGTATTAATATCAAAACTTAAACCGGTTGGCAGGGTTGGTGTTATTGAAAAAGCTCCGGTTGGCGGAATGGCGCCACCCGTGCTGGTTGGTGAAAGCGGCGATATGGCCTCTGTTGCTGTGTAAACCTTGGGGGAGTTATAACTGATTACTGGTGGAGGAGGATTGGTAACGGCAATATTAAGCGTGGCAGTACTGCTACCCGCGTTATTATAGCTCGTAATAGTATAATTGGTAGCAGAACTTACCGCGCCCGGAGTGCCGGTTATGATGCCCGTAGCATTATTAATGCTTAACCCCGCAGGTAAAGCTGGCTTTATGTAATAACCTCCGGTTGTAACTTCTTTAACTGACGCACTGCCACCATCTGAAACATATACATTTGCCGCAGCGTCCACGGCTAAAGCAGTAGGGAGACTGAGCCCTGACCCCATAATAACTACCGGGCCACCACCAGCAGGGATTCTTTTTACCTGGTTATTGCCGTCATCATCAATATACATGTTCCCTGCGTTATCAATGGCAACACCGTTGGGGGCATTTAGCCCGCCGGTAACAACAGTAATTACACTGCCGCCACCAACGGGTATTTCTTTGATAGAGTTTGTTCCCCGGTCCGCCACGTAAACGTTACCGGCCTGGTCAACTGCAATCCCGGTTGGTGTACTGAACCCAGCAGCCAGGACAACCGGTGTGCTAACACCAGCGGATATTTTTGATACCGAATTGTTTGTTGCATCGCTTACATACACATTGCCCGATGCATCAAGGGCTATTCCGTAAGGTAAAACAAATCCGGATCCAAGGGTAACAATCGTCCCGCCTGCCATAATTTCCTTGACGGCGCTGTTCCCGCTATCTGTTATATATACGTTGCCTGAGTTATCCGTAACCACCCCTACAGGGTGATTAAAGCCGGACCCAAGGCTTATTATTGTGCCTCCTCCTTTTGGAATCATTTTTATTGCACTATTACCATTATCGGCAACATAAATATTCCCCGAAGGGTCTGTTGCTACGCCGCGCGGATTGTTAAAAGCCGAACTTATTGTTACTGTTGAACTGGTACCGACTGCCCCTCCTCCGTTCGCGGGGGTAAGCGGCGTAATCGCTGTTTGGGCAAAATAAGTTTGCGGGCTGCTGTAACTGATACTTGGCGCCTGCGAATAGCTTCGAAAGGCCATGAAAATAAACATGCTAAACAGAGAGAAGCGTAATTTGGAAATCATATTGATGGGGGTAATTATTGTAATCAGATCCGGTTGTTAGTATGCGGCACAAATAAACGTTTAAAGGTATAGATTTTATTTGGCGCCAATAAGCAAAACTTACCTTTTTATTTTTTTATTTAAGCACGGGTAAATATTATAAATCATTGATTAATATGTGTGTATGTTGTTACATTTTCTTCCGTTTAAGACGCCTGTAATAACGGGAAATGCAAATGAATACAAACAGATTGTAACAGGACATAGCAAGATACCTGCTAAAGCCAACGCCTGTCACCCTTGCTTACCTCCCAAAACAGACAATCATAATTGTTATATTTAGTCTGCCGAACCACAAGAAAAAACTTTCAGAAATTTTCACTTTTTTTACTCTCTCGTTCTTTGGTTATTTTTTTTGTTATTTGATAATCAATATTTTAACAAACAAACTGCCAGTTTTTTGCCGCTACCCAAAACGCGTTTAGCCTTCGGAATTGCAAAAAAACGGTACCCAAAACGCATTTAGCGTTCGGAATGGGCCAAAAATGTGGTATGCAAAAGGTGTTTAGCCTTCGGTTTTTCAAACGGGGCGGATGCCCTTACAACAAGTTGCATGCAGGGAACCCTGGCATTATCCTTTTACCTTCACCGTCGACTATGCCTGCATCTGTTCCCTGGTTCAAGGAGATAGATTTAATTAAACAAGGGTCTTGCTGACTTTCGGACTTTCGGACTTTCTGATTTTCCGACTTCCTACTTTCGCTGCAAAACCCTAATTTCGCCGTATAGAAAAGAGGAAAAAGATTTGGATTATTTACAGGGTTTAAATCCCGAGCAGCAAAGGGCGGTACAGCAGTTAAAAGGGCCGGTAATGATTATTGCCGGCGCAGGATCGGGCAAAACAAGGGTGATCACTTACCGGGTGGCGCACCTCATTAACACCGGGGTTGACGCGTTTAATATCCTTGTGCTTACCTTTACGAATAAGGCTGCAAGGGAAATGCGCGAACGGATAAACCAACTGGTTGGTCCGGAAGCAAAAAACATCTGGATGGGCACCTTCCACTCGGTTTTTGCCAAATTGCTGCGGGTGGAGGCCGATAAAATTGGTTACCCAAATAACTTTACTATTTACGATACCGACGACAGCAAAAGCGTACTAAGGGCCATACTGAAAGAAATGAACCTTGACGACAAGCTGTATAACCCCAATTTTGTACATAACCGTATTTCGGCAGCAAAAAATAACCTTATCGGCTGGCAGGAATATCAAAAGAACGAACAGATACAGGCGGATGATTTCAGCAGCGGACGGGGTTTAATAGGCGTCATCTATCAAAACTATGCGCAGCGTTGTTACCGTGCAGGCGCAATGGATTTTGACGACCTGCTGTTTAAAACCAACGAACTGCTTAAACTGCATCCCGAAGTGCTGAACAAATACCAGCACAAATTTAAATACCTGATGGTGGATGAGTATCAGGACACGAATTTTTCGCAATACCTGATCGTAAAAAAGCTGGCGGCGGTAAATGAGAACATCTGCGTGGTAGGTGACGATGCACAAAGTATCTATGCCTTCCGTGGCGCCAATATCCAGAACATCCTGAACTTTGAAAAGGATTACCCCGACCTGAAAGTATTTAAACTTGAGCAAAACTACCGCTCCACCCAAAATATTGTAAATGTAGCTAACAGCATCATCTCCAATAACAAGGAACAGCTTAAAAAGAACGTTTTTTCGGAAAAGGAAACCGGCGAGAAGATAAAGGTGATGCGGGCCTTTAGCGATAATGAGGAAGGGAAACTGGTAGCAGAGGATATTATGTTCCAAAGGAGCACCAAAGGCTTGGCCTGGCATGATTTCGCTATTCTTTACCGTACCAATGCGCAATCACGTTCAATGGAAGAGGCATTGCGCAAACAGGGAACGCCTTACAAAATATATGGCGGCCTCAGCTTTTACCAGCGTAAGGAAATTAAGGACCTGATTGCATATTTCAGGCTCACCTTTAACCCTGCGGATGAAGAGGCCCTGAAACGGGTTATTAACTACCCGCGCAGGGGTATCGGAGATACGACAGTTGACCGTATTATTTTAAGCGCCGCTCAAAACAATATCACCGCCTGGGAGGTTTTGCTGGAGCCGTCGAAATATTTGGATGGAAGGACCTCGGCAGCAGTCGGTAATTTTTCTACCATGATCCAGAGCTTCCAGGTGATTGCCAAAACGATTTCGGCATATGAAGCTGCCCTGCATATTGCCCAGCACTCGGGCTTGCTAAAGGATTTGTATGACGATAAGTCAGTAGAAGGCCTTAACCGTTACGAGAATATACAGGAACTGCTGAATGGCATCAAGGAATTTTCGGAAAGGGAGGATATCGAAGAGAAAGGCCTTGACGTATTTATGCAGGATGTGGCCTTATTGACGAATGATGATAAGGATAAAAATGCTGATGCGGATACCGTATCGCTAATGACCATACACTCATCAAAAGGACTGGAGTTTCCGCATGTTTACGTTGTAGGGCTTGAGGAAAATTTATTTCCGTCGCAAATGTCCCTTAATTCAAGGAGCGACCTTGAGGAAGAACGCCGGTTGTTTTATGTAGCCAGTACCCGTGCCGAAAGTAAACTGACAATGAGTTATGCGACATCCCGTTTTAAATTTGGCACACTGATCAGCTGCGAGCCAAGCCGTTTTCTGGATGAAATTGATGCGCAATATCTTGAGCTTGATTTTACTGCAAAACCAGTAAGTACGGGAAATCCATTTTTCGATGATGAGCGGAGTTCCTGGAGCAAAGGGGCGGATACTTTCTCGAAACCAAAGGCCGCAGTTGTTAAAACTACGTCAATATTGGCAAAGGCACATGTTCCTTCACCTGGTTTTGCTCCTTCTGATACATCAAAACTGCAAGTTGGTATGGAAGTTGAACATGAAAGGTTTGGGTTTGGTAAAGTAATAAGCCTTGAGGGCAACAAACCTGATATAAAAGCTACTATTTTCTTTAAAGAAATAGGCCAAAAGCAGCTTTTATTGAAATTTGCAAAACTTCGGATCGTATAAAGCAGTGATTTTTATACCCAACACCGGGGAAAATAATCCCCAATATTTCCACATATTTTATTTATTAATTGTGCCGCAAGTGCCATTTGCCCTATAATTAAAAAATGGCATAAATTTTGACGATTTTCAGTTACCCTAAGAGATCTTAAATACTTGAGAAGAACCTAATTATGACTGAAAATTTAAAAAAGAAAACCAACAAATCTGTTGGTAAGAACATTCGCACATTACGTCACCAACGTGGCTGGAGCCAGGAAGACGTGGCAAACCGCCTGGGAATTTCTATTCCGGCGTTCTCAAAGATCGAAACCGGCGTTACCGACATCAATTTGTCGCGTCTTGAACAGATCGCTAATATTTACGAAGTTAATGTGATTAACTTATTATCATTAGACGCCGAGAGTGCAGAACCGCAGATTTCTAATTTGAGTATTGCTCAAAAGAAAATAATTGATCGCGAAGCGGAAATAGCCAACCTGCAGCGTAAAGTGATACTGCTGTACGAAGAACTGCGTAACCGGACGCCGGAAGTGGTTTAATTATTCGACATTTCTGTTTCAAAAACATGACACTTTTGTACTACAAAAGTGTCACTTGAATTGGTTTGCCCCAAATTATCCGGCAAATTATCTATTATTTAAACTTATAAGATGTAAAATCTGCTTTTTATAAAATCAACCTGGGCTTTTGGAGTAATAATTGTAAAACGGGTAGTATAAATCTACCAGTTATGTCAAATTATTTAATCTCAATACCGGGAAATCCCGCGATAGACGACGAAATTATTCACGATCCGGTAAGTAAATTAAAGGTTAAAGCATTTAACCTTTTAAGGTCGAAGTTTAAACCAAGTAAGGGCGAGGTAAGATTCTTTGTAACTTCTGGAAAAGAAAAGCTGGCCTTTGAAACCAAGGGCTACAAAAAGCACCGCAAGATCCTTATCCTGCAAATGATAGCATGGTATTGCCTGCATCTCGGACTAATAGAGGCACAGATCCATTCGGCTTTGCCGCTTTAGTAGTTGGCGGTTTGCAGTTGAATAGTTTGGCGCCTGAATTTCAAAAAAATTGCTGCTAATGCCAACTGCGCATTGGCGGCTGCAAACTGATTTAAAACCCGGCCCGGCCAGGGTCGTGCAGCATGTCACTCATTTCAATGATCTTATCATCAATTTCTGACACGCTTTTGTTCATCATCCTGATACATTCGCGCTGGTCAACCAAACCTTCTTTTTCAAGGTTCAGCAATCCTTTGAGCGTGGCTATAGGGCCGCGTATCTGATGCGACAGGTAAGATGAATATTCAGAAAGTTTTTTATTTTTTACCTGCAGGTCCTTGGTCCGTTCGTCAATTATTTCTTCCAGGTGATGATTGATCCTGTCGAGGTTGTCTTTCTGCCTGGAGACTTCGGCATTCAAAGCGGTTAACTGTAAGTTCGTTCTTGCTTTTCGCTTAACATTGCTTATAAGTAACCCTACTAATATAAGCAACAAGCCAGACATTACAGTTGCACCCCAAAACCGCACGCGGTCATATTTCTGTTTTTGGATCAATATCTCATTTTCCTTTATCCGGGCTTGCTGTTTTGCCTGCTCCCGCAGCAGGTTTATTTGGATTGAACTGTTTTGTTTAAAACTAACGCTATCGGCCTGGTAAATTTCCTGTAAGATAGATAGCGCCACCTTATAATTATTGCGCTTTGACTCCAGCTGGTAACTGGTATATTTAAAATCGGCTTGTATTTTTCCGTCTTTAACCATGCTGGCATATATCAAACCCTCCTGTATAGCTTTTTCAGCATCAGCAAACTTACCCTGGGCAATGTATGAATCGGCAATGGTTAAGTTAATACTGGCAATAGTTTCATTCAAATCCAATTGATGAGCTTCTTTACTGGCACTTAAAAGCAAGCTATCTGCTTTTTCGTATTGGCGAAGATAAAAATAAATAACTCCCTTGTTTTGAAGACATAGCACCAGGTTAACGGAGTCTTTCAACGCTGCAAAAAGCACATTGCTCTGGTTATCATAATTCAAAGCCTGGTAAAAACTTTTTTCGCGAAAATAAACATCGCCAATGTTTAAATCCAGTTTAGCGATGAGGTGAGTATCGTGCAATTTATTTGCGATTGTTAAAGCCTGCTGAAAGAAGTCCAGCGCGCCGCCGTAATCATTGTCCCGATATAAGTTCCCAATATTATTAAGTACATTGGCCTCGCTTCGTAAATCGTTAATTTGTTTGAAATTATCGAGAGCTGTCAAATAATCATCGATGGCTTTTTGGGTTTGATTAAGGTAATAATTTCCAATTCCCCTTACACGATAAGATTCTCCGATACCTTCCATATAATCAATCCTTTTCGCAATAGCCATTGCCTTGTTGGCATAACTGATAGTTTGTTCAGGACTGGTGAAACGGCTGTCGAGACCCTGTTTATTGAGTTTGATCACCGCTGTAGTATCCCGCCCTAAATTCTCGTCAGACAGGTATGCCATTGCGGAAAATTTAAGCGTAGCAAAAAAGATTAAAAGGAAAAGCTTCTTCATTAAGGCATTATTACGTTCATTCCAAAAAGAAAGTTTTAATTAAATTTTACCGGCTATAAATTGCGGAGAAAATTTCTATTAATTTATCTGATATTTTATTTTGTTTCTTGAAAAACTTTGTATACATTTGAGCCTGATAAATTATTGAACGACGAAAGCTATCCTAATTAAGTTCTTTTTATTTACAAACCGGCTTTTTAGCGCGGGTTTTATTCTGATATAAATCAGCAAAAAGAAGCTATTTGGTTCTATACTAACTTTCTGAATTCAAGCAAAATAAAAGTTTAATACGGTTCTTGTTTATTGTTCTTTTTGGTTTTTTTTTGAAAAATTGAAAATAAAAATACCGTTGCGACTACTCTGTTCTTTTTTACAGTCGTTTGTTCAGATCAGCAATTTTTGCCGATCCAAAACCTGGGCCCGGTGATTTAATTCCACCCTTGTACGCAAATAGTGTTGAAAAGGATATATGATTTGATAGAATTAATTAAAAAAAATTCAAACGATATAACATTTTAACAAAGCTAATTCACTAAATATTCTATATGAAAAAGGTAATATTATCTGCAGTGTTTGTTTTAAGTTTCGCGGCACTCTCAACTTCTGCCCATGCTAAAACAGATGCAACAAAACCTACTACTACTGTTACTGACAAGAAAAGTACCGGCAGTGCTGATTTAAATGACAAGAAAAGTACTGGTAGCGCTGATTTAAGCGACAAGAAAAGTACTGGTAGCGCTGATTTAGACGACAAGAAAAGTACTGGTAGCGCTGATTTAGACGACAAGAAAAGTACTGGTAGTGCTGATTTGAGCGACAAGAAAAGTACTGGTAGTGCTGATTTGAGCGACAAGAAAAGTACTGGTAGCGCTGATTTGAGTGATAAAAAAAGCACTGGTAGTGCTGATTTGAGTGATAAAAAAAGCACTGGTAGTGCTGATTTAAATGACGACAGTGATTTAAGCGACAAAAAAAGCACTGGTAGTGCTGATTTAAGCGATAAGAAAAGTACTGGTAGCGCCGATCTTAACTAATTAATTTTATATTAATATATAAGGCTTGTTTCTCAAAAAGAAACAGGCTTTTTTTATGTTTTTTTACGCCACAGGGGCTTGCCTGGCTCGTCTAATATTACCCCTCAAATATTTTGTTAAAACCTGTTTGTGTTTATGTTTCTCCATTTTTAATGTAACCCTCCATTTCTCCCACGCATAGGTGGCCGTCCAATGGATTAACACTTATTATTTTTCGTTATTTTGTCGCAGAACAAACCCTATATTTGCTCCAAATTCATACTATGGAGCTTATAAAACACTATATTGAAAACAACAAACAACGATTATTGGATGAGTTGTTTGCACTGCTTCGTTTCCCTTCGGTAAGCGCCGATCCGAAATACAAAGCTGATATCCTTAAAACCGCCGACTTTGTAGCCGAAAAATTGCGTGATGCCGGGGCCGACAAGGTTGAAGTTTGCCCAACCGCCGGAAACCCTATAGTTTATGGCGAAAAAATTATTGATGCGAACAAACCAACAGTTTTAGTTTACGGGCATTATGATGTTCAGCCAGCTGATCCGCTGGAGCTATGGAACACCCCTCCTTTTGAGCCTACCGTTCGTGATGGAAAAATATACGCCCGCGGCGCCTGCGATGATAAGGGACAATTTTATATGCACGTAAAAGCATTTGAGCTGATGATGCAAACAAATACGTTACCCTGCAATATCAAATTTATGATTGAGGGTGAAGAAGAGGTCGGTTCATCAAACCTGAGCATTTTTGTAAAGGCAAATAAAGAAAAGTTAAAAGCTGATGTCGTACTGATTTCGGATACTTCCATGATCAGCATGGAACATCCTTCACTTGAAACCGGACTTCGCGGTCTGTCGTATCTCGAAGTTGAAGTAACAGGGCCAAATCGCGACCTCCACTCGGGCGTATACGGCGGTGCAGTGGCTAACCCGGCTACTATCCTCGCCAAAATGATCGCGTCCATGCATGATGAAAATAATCATATTACCATACCCGGCTTTTATAATAAGGTGGTTGACTTAACTGCAGCAGAACGCAAAGCACTAAATAATGCGCCTTACGATGAGGAAGAATATAAAACCGATCTTGGCGTTGAGGAACTTTGGGGTGAAAAAGGATACACTACTTTTGAACGCACCGGTACACGCCCAACCCTCGAGGTAAACGGGATTTGGGGAGGCTATATTGGCGAAGGTGCTAAAACTGTACTGCCTTCAAAAGCGTATGCTAAAATATCTATGAGGCTGGTTCCTAACCAAACATCCGATGAAATTACCCAACTGTTTACCGCACACTTTGAAAAAATATCGCCAAAATCAGTAAAAGTAAAAGTAACCCCGCACCATGGCGGCGAACCTGCCGTTACCCCTACCGACAGCGTAGCCTACCGTGCTGCCCAAAAAGCAATTAAAGAATCTTTTGGTAAAGAGCCTATCCCAACCCGGGGCGGCGGCAGTATTCCTATTGTATCTTTGTTTGAGGCCGAACTCGGAATAAAAACGGTGTTAATGGGTTTTGGGTTGGACAGCGATGCCTTGCATTCACCAAATGAGAAGTATGACATATTTAATTACTATAAAGGAATAGAGACCATTCCATTGTTTCATAAGTATTTTGCGGAGTTGTCTTCGTAGTAATTGTCTGAATCAGAATTTACAGAATTAAAGAATTAGCAGAATGCTTACAGTGCCGGGTAAATTAAATAACAAATCACGATTCTGAAAATCCTGTAATTCTGTAAATTCTGATTCAGACACTAAATTTTTCACATTTCGCCAAAAACAATTCATCCGCATCGGCTCCAATGCCTGGCTTATCGTCAATATCTAATTTATATCCGTCATAGCTTACACCGCCAACGCAAGGATCAACCAGGTGGCCCAGCATACAGGTATCCATGTCATAAAATTTGATATTAGGGCTGGCATAAACAAAATGCAGCTTCGCACTTAGGGCAATGCGACTTTCAAGCATGCCTCCCATCATGCAGGCAATACCTTTTGCAGCTGCCAGGTCGTGGATCTTTTTGGCTTCAAATATCCCACCCGACTTGGCCATTTTTATATTGATATAATCGCACGAGCCGCTATTGATCTGCTTACGGGCATCGTGATGATTGTAAACACTTTCATCCGCCATTATTTTTACAGGCGAAAGCTTCATCAGCTCGGGGAGGCGGTCATCGTACCAGGTACGCATCGGCTGTTCACAAAATTCAATATCATACTGGCCCATGGCCTGTAAGGCAAAAACGGCATCGTCAAAACTCCAGCCCTGATTGGCATCGACTCGGATCTTCAGGTCCTCTCCTATCGCTTCACGGATCTGTTTTACACGCTCAATATCCCCTGCGGCATCCTTTCCTAATTTTACTTTCAGGATATTGGCACCTGATATTTTAAATTCCATCGCTTTTTTGGCCATAACTTCCGGAGAGGCAATCCCTATCGTTATATCCGATTCAACCACCCGCTTCTCTCCGCCTAAAAACTGGTAAAGCGGCAATCCTGCATGTTTAGCGGCAATATCGTATAACGTCATATCAAAAGCGCTTTTAATAGTGGTATTACCTGCTGTAAAATTGTGCAATTGCTGCAAACGGGCTTCAATATCAAGCGCATCTTTCCCTATCCATAACCTGGCAAACTCCTTTGCCATTATTAGACAGGTATCCTGTGTTTCTCCAACGATCATCGGGAAGGCAGAGCACTCTCCCACCCCGTAAAATCCGGCATCGGTATGCACCCTTATAAAAACATTCTGCGCATGGTCCATAGTGCCTGTGGCAATAGTAAACGGCACCATCGGAATACTAAACCTGTAAATATCAATTTTGGTGATGAGTAGATGAATCATGTGCGAAAATAGCAATAGTGGTTGAAATGTTTTAAAGTTGAAAGGTTGGAATGTTAAAACCGGTGCTTTTTCTTTCGGCCTTTCTGTGTTCCGGACTTTCCGACTTAAAAAACAATTTGCACTTTCACACAATTGCACTATATTTGCGTTACCTGTTCAGGTAAATTCAACTTTAGCCTGTTATTTCCGGCTCAATTTAGGAAATAATGTCTGTGCTGATTTTAAACTTTCAACAATTCTGTTAACTACATAGCATATTATAACTATGCCCGAAAATTTTGATTATAATTCAACCAGGAATAAGCTTATCCTGTCTGAATATGGCCGTAACGTACAAAATATGGTAAAATATATTGTTGCGCTGCCTACAAAAGAAGAACGTAACCGTTACGCCCAGGTAGTAATTGACCTGATGGGGTTTTTGAACCCTCACCTGCGCGATGTAGCCGATTTTAAACATAAACTTTGGGATCACCTGCATATTATTTCGGATTACCAGATCGACGTGGATTCACCCTATCCAAAACCATCGCCTGAAGCTATCCATTTGAAACCCGAGCCATTAAGGTACCCGCATCAGCGCATTCGATACAAACACTATGGCAAAACCATTGAGCTGATGATTGAAAAGGCTAAAAGCATAGATGACGCCGACCGAAAGCGCCACATGGTACAGGCCATCGCCAACTTTATGAAAATGGCCTATGTACAATGGAATAAAGACTCAGTAGCGGATGAGATCATTTTGTCGGATTTGTATAACCTATCGGGCGGCCAACTGAAACTCGAAGAAAACATAAATTTAAACAAAGTTGAGTACCGGTCGATGCCGCATAATACCAACAACAACCAAAATAACCGCGGACGCACCAACAACAATAATAATCAAAACAATCGCGGACGCACCAATAACAATAATAACAACCCGCGCAATAACAACAACAATAATCAAAACCGTAACCGTAACAACGGCGGAGCGAAGAAGTATTAACTTTGTCCATGGTCAATAGTCCATAGACCATGGCAAATTGTTTTCGGAATGAGATTTCATTCAATTATAAGATAAACACTATGGACCATGGACTATCGACCATGGTCTGTATATTGAACTAAACATGACCAACGCATTTGAAATAATCGGCGGCACACCGCTGAAAGGCGAAATTGTTCCGCAGGGTGCAAAAAATGAAGCTTTACAGGTACTTTCAGCTGTTTTATTAACCAGCGAAAAAATCACCATCAGCAATATCCCCGACATTAAAGACGTAAATAAACTGATAGAATTATTAGGTGACATGGGTGTGAAGGTGGAACAACTTGCCCCGGACACCTATAGTTTTGAAGCCAAAAATATCGATCTCGACTTTTTTAAGTCGGACACGTTTAAAGAAAAAGGCGGCGGGCTGAGAGGATCTATCATGATTGTTGGGCCATTGCTTGCACGTTTTGGTAAAGCTGCCATCCCAAAACCAGGTGGCGATAAAATTGGTCGCCGCAGGCTGGATACACACTTTTTGGGATTTGAAAAATTGGGGGCCAAGTTTAACTACGATCCTTCCAATGGCTTTTTTAACGTTGATGCCTCCAACTTAAAAGGTACCTATATTTTATTAGATGAAGCATCCGTTACCGGTACTGCCAACATCGTGATGGCCGCCGTGCTTGCAAAAGGTACCACCACTATTTATAATGCTGCCTGCGAACCCTATTTGCAGCAATTATGCAAAATGCTAAACCGCATGGGCGCGAAGATCAGCGGGATTGGTTCGAATTTATTGACGATTGAAGGCGTTGCTGCATTGGGCGGAACAGAACATCGTTTGCTGCCGGATATGATCGAGATCGGTTCGTTCATCGGCCTGGCTGCCATGACGGAATCCGAGATCACCATCAAAGACGTACATTATAACGAGTTGGGGATGATCCCTGACGTTTTCAAACGCCTGGGTATTCAAATGGAACTGAGGGGCGATGATATTTTTATCCCCGCACAAAAGCATTACGAAATTGATACTTTTATCGACGGTTCTATCATGACCATTGCCGATGCCCCGTGGCCTGGCTTTACACCCGACTTATTGAGTATTTGTCTTGTTGTAGCGATACAGGCTAAAGGTTCGGTGCTGATCCACCAAAAAATGTTTGAAAGCCGCCTGTTTTTTGTTGATAAACTGCTGGACATGGGCGCCCAGATCATTTTATGCGACCCGCACCGTGCAACAGTTATCGGCCTGGATAAACAGGTACAGCTTCGCGGTATTTCTATGACATCGCCCGATATCCGCGCGGGGGTTGCACTTTTAATTGCTGCACTCTCCGCCAAAGGCAAATCAACCATTTACAATATCGAACAAATTGAACGCGGCTACCAGCATATCGACAAACGCCTGATAGCGCTTGGCGCAAATATTAAACGGATTTGAGGAAGTCGGAAAAGTCCGAAAGTCAGAAAAGTCCGAAAGTCAGAAAGAAAATAAAGAGTCGCAAATTAGTTTTTGCGACTCTTTTTTATTTAATCGCCTCTGGCGCAATTACTGGCTATTAGTTTGGCCCGACAATTTTACTTTCGGTCTTTCCCGACTTTCGGACTTCCGGACTTCCATTAAATTTTTACTTTCGGACTTTCCCGACTTTTCGGACTTTCGGACTAAAAAACTATCTTTATCGCAAACGCGATTATAAATGCCTTATAAGAACCGGAGATCAACCTATTCCAGTTTTATTCTGATTTTTGTATTGATTAAAATTGGCTTGAATTTACTGGCAATTGCTCATTTCGGTTTTCACCGCGATGAATTTTTGCATTTGGTGTTAGCAGATCATTTGGATTGGGGTTATAAAGAAGTACCACCATTTATTGCCCTGTTAGCGAAGATCTCCATTACAGTATTCGGCAACTCCGTATTTGCAGCACGCATATTTCCTACTATCGCCGGGGGGCTTATCATTTGGTTCACCGGGCAGATAACAGTTGAATTGGGTGGCAAAAGATTTGCTATAGCCCTCGCCTGCCTGGCCCTCATCTTCTCCCCTGCCTTTGCTGCCAGCGACTATTTATTTCAGCCGGTGGTTTTCGACCAGCTTTGGTGGGTGCTTGCCGTTTGGTTACTGGCAAAATACAGTAATACTTCCTCTGTTAAGTACTTATATTTCCTGGGTTTGGCAGTTGGTGTGGGTATGCTGACCAAATACTCCATGGCATTTTTTACATTTTCGCTCCTTTTTGGCATCCTCATCAGTAAACAGCGCAAAATGTTGCTCAACAGGCATTTTTTAGGCGCTGCCCTGGTGGCTGTGCTTATCTGGCTACCCAATATTATCTGGCAGTTTCAGCACCATTTGCCTGTTTTTACCCATATGAGCACCCTGCAAAAAGAGCAGCTGGACTACATACAGCCCTCCGACTATATCAAACAGGAACTGATGGTTAACGGTATCGCCTTATTTGTTTGGCTTACAGGGTTTATCTTTTTATTATTCTCGTTCAGGCTACATAAGTTCCAGTTCCTGGCTATTGCTTTTATGCTGATATTTACCTTTTTCCTGGTCATGCATGGCAAAAGCTATTACCTTTTTGGGGCCTACCCTATGCTGTTTGCAGCAGGCGGTTTTGGCTTTGAAAGATGGCTGAAAGCAAGCGGGCTGGCGCTTCGCGGAGTGACGATAGCATTTTTTACTATCCCTAACCTGATTTTGTTCCCGCTGGTGCTGCCGGTTTTTTCGCTTAATCAAACGCTGGCCATCTTCAGGTATATGCATGAACATACTACAGCATTCAGATTTGCCGTTACCTGGGAAGACCATAAGGAACACGCCACCACACAGGATTATGCCGATATGTTGGGATGGGACGAAATAGCTGCTAAAGTAGATTCCGCATGGAACACATTAACCCCCGAACAGCAAAAACATACCCAGATCTATGCCGATAACTACGGCGAAGCCGGCGCCCTGCATCATTTTGATAAACAGTATAACCTGCCCGACGTTATATCCCTTAACAGCAGCTTTACCCTGTGGGCACCCGATAACCTTGATGGCGAATACATTATTTATGTAGACGACCAGGGCGGCGGCAATATCAATAGCTTTAAATCGGCACTGGAGAGTTACCGGAAAATAGGCGAAGTAGAAAACCCGCTGGCAAGGGAAAAAGGCACAGCAGTTTTCATCCTGGTGCACCCAAAACAAGGCCTGAAAGACCGGTATAGCAAAGAGCTGGCGAGGAAAAGGTTGCAGTGATTTGGCGATTTGAAAATTTGGGAATTTGAAGATTTGAAAATCACCGGAGACTTATGATAAAGGTCAGCCCCGGCGAAGAAACCTGTATCAGCAACCTAACCGTTCCATTTTTTCAGGCGGAACGCCCGGAACGTTGTGAAACACGCTCGTTATCAGCGTGTTTCATATTTTAACAAACTACCAGCTTTGGCTAAGTAATTGATAATCAATTCATATCAAATAAGTTCTTTTTGAATATGGTCATGTAAGTTTTTTGCCCCGCAGGTTCCCTCGCAAAGGAACCTGCGGATGATGATGTTAGCAGGTGCGGGTATCAGCCGGACAATTACTAATCAATAAGGATAGTCCACTACAGGGTGCCGTTAGAGACACTGCAGAGACGAATTTAAAACCCTCATTACGATAAACGTAGAAAGTTTTTTTTGTATTATATTGGTCCTTGATTGTAATTTCATTCGGTTGCAGTCCGGTGCTGGCAACATTATATAAGTAAATTAATAGTAAATAATGGGACTTGATTGGAAACCAATGAACAGGCCTAAACCTGGAAGAGAAAAAGAATATGAGGATATTTTTCTGGCTCTGCAAAAGAAAGAAGAAACCCCGCTTTTTAGTAAATTATTTGGAAAGAAGCAAAACAGTAGGGAGAGGTTATTAGAGTCCTTCTTTGATATTTCGATTCCGGCTTATGACACGCTTGATGCCCCAAGGGTTGGTTTGGATGATAAAGCTACCGAATGGGCAAAGGGCCAGTATAAGTTCGGGGAGGACAAAGGTCTATCCTTAGAAGAGTTTCTCCGACAAATGTATGGTTACTATGTTGTTGAACTTGTTCCTGAACATGACGGTATCCCCTTGTATATAGCACCCCATTTTGAACCTCATATATTTAGAGGACAATTTTTAAGAGATTGTGAGGGAATTATAGGAGAGCAAATGTTAGAAACTGCATACACGTCGCAGCTTTCTCACGGAGCTATAATGTTTGGACAACAAATTATGAGAATTGCAGACGACTATGCGACTCAAAACGGTGTCATCTATTTGAAGAACCAACGAATACCACCAGATTTTGATGAGGATTCGGCAGAAAGCAAAGCTCACATCATGTTCTCGGCCGCGAAGTGGTTGCTATGGTGGGGAGAAAGAGGACATGGATATGAAGCGGATTTTTAAAAGATTCGGAATAGTTGTTGGTTGCTGTCCCCCCGGATTCTCTTGCAGCGGAAACTGCTAATGATGACGTCAGCAGGTATGGATATCAGCATGATAAGTACAAATCAACAAGCATACCCCCCCACAGGGTGCCGTTGGAGACCCTGAGGCGACGAAAAATCGTTTTTGGATAATCCGGGGTTGTATTTACAGCATCTGAAGGATGGGTAGAGGGCAGCGGTAGAGACGCGATGCTTCGCGTCTGTGGCCCGGCGTTTGTTGAATTTATCGCAAATCCTGTCATTCGTTCAAAGACGCCCGATGCATCGGGGCGCCTCTACAATTCCAAATAAAATCATTTTTAAACAACTTTTTAATCCGGACAATCAAGAATATTTGTACATTTGCTACGTGAAAACACAAAATCTATATAGTCTCTCACTGTCAAGTTATTCAAAACTGAATGGCAAGGGGTATCCTATGGATTAAAAGAAATTAAAGTTTTTATACTTTGAAAAAGCCTCTTGAACAAAATTCAGGAGGCTTTTTTTATTTGCCCCTATGACGTAATTGGCAGTCGTACATGATTTAGGATCATGGTGTATCGGTTCGAATCCGGTTAGGGGTACACAGAAGGTTGGCCGAGTGGTAAGGCAGCGGTTTGCTAAACCGTACCCCGTTCGCGGGGCATGAGTTCGAATCTCATATCTTCTGCAAAGGGAATGTGGCAGAATGGTTATTGCAGCGGACTGTAAATCCGCCGTCCCGCGACATTGGTGGTTCGAGTCCATCCGTTCCCACATAATAGGTAGATGCCGTACAATGGTGTACATCCGGTCTTGAAAACCGGCGGGGCGTTAACGCGCAGGGTTCGAATCCTACATCTACCGCAATAGGGATTAACGCACAAGTTGGTCAGGCGCCCGGCTGTAAACTATGATTGAAAATCTTGATGATGTTAACAGGTTTGGACATCAGCCAGATAAGTACAAATCAACAAGCATAATCCACCGCAGGTGCCTGTTGGAGAATCTGCGGAGACGAAAAGAAAATCATCGTTTATTAATTGAAAATAATATGTTCAATTAATTGTATATTTGTTTATAAACCCAAGAAAGAATTATCACAAAGTACAATAAATATGAAATCTTTATTTGTAAAATCCTCAAAAACGTTTAAATACGGATTTGTGTTAGATGAACAAGAGATAAGGAGAATGGCGGGACTGATTCAAGAGCAGATCAAGAAAGCCGGATTTGACCAACCCCAATTAAAATATTATATCACTTTTAAGAACGGAACATTTGCCGAAGTCGATAATCTCGATTACGTCGTTGGACAAGAAAATAGTGGGTCTTCTGAGATTTCTTACTTAGGTTTAGCTTCACAAAATTTGCCATTTTCGGTTAATCCGGAAACGGATTTTAATTCCGAATTATTATCAATAAAAGTAGAATTTGAAAATATTGATATCACCGATAGTTCAAATAGACCGATTAGATATTCCATTAGAGGAACCGACAAAGATTGGGTCATGGTTTCCTCATCGCTCATTCAAGAAAGGATAGAAAAAAATAAAAGAAAAACATGGACTATTAGAAACTCAGTCTTTTTCCCAATATTTAATTCATGGATTTTTTTACTTCTTCTTAGCATTATATTTAATTTTGCCGATGAAATATCTACCAAACTTTACTTCCAAGATTATAAACCAATCCTGACTAAAGAGGATAGTATAAAAGCCATATCAAACAGAGAAAAAGCAATTGCGAAAGACACAGTTCTAAATTATTTTAAATCAGTTGAAAAAGACACAGCTGGAGCCTATTCAAAGGATTTTAAAAATTATGTGAGACTTCAAAAACTATTATTTAACAAGCAATATAGTTATGATTATGAATTAAGAAAATTTACTAAATACGAATGGAAGGCAGAAAGGTCATATTTATCTCAAATTATAGGGAATAAGCTTTTATTTATAAGCATCATATTAATGATATTAACACTGATATTTTACATTGCAAATGCAAAGAATTTTTGGGGGTTATACCCTGCATTTAATTTCTTGATAGGCGAAAATGTTAAGATTTTTGAAAGTAAAGAGAGAAAAAGAAAAATACTTTTGGGCGTAATTGGAGTAACTATATTACTGGGACTAATAGTTAATTTAACCTCTAACTATTTGTGGCATTTATTAAACTAATTGTAAGTTAATTTATGCCACCACCACGAGCGTTTTCGTTTGCACTCAAAATGATTTAAATGTCATAATATATAAAGAAGCAATAAATTAAACATGTTCGAGCGAAACGCCCAAATGAGCGGGGCGGAGAATTTTATATAAGATTCCTGTAGCTAATATCTAATTTAACCCTATCAGAAGTGCTTTCACTTCGTCAAACCATTGTAAATTATATGATGTAACAAGATGTGAGGCTACTTTATAAGTGATAGTCCAATTTACGATAAAAGAGGGGTAGGTGAGAGTTGTTTTTACCGCGTTATAAGTAGACTGCTTACCTCTACATGCGCCTATAATTAAATCACATTTGTGCAATATGCAATCATCAAGAAATGACTGTACATCTGCGCCTTCGTCTCCCGCACTACAAAATCCTATTTTTATTCCACCGATAGTAAAAATTTGAAATATATCTGTTGTCCAAAATGCATCGTAAAGAATGGACGGAGAATAGGTTGACATTATCCAAGAATGAACATTCATTAAAACACTGGTCTTCCCGCTTCCGCTTTGTCCTCTAACTATAATAGCTCTCTTCATGATTTAGGTTTATCCGTAAAACTAACATTAAATTCTTTCATTTGAAAGTTGGTTTGCATTTCACACCCCAATCCTTTTCACCGACCACAACCCCCGCTTTACCGATAAAACCCCTTCCTGTACCTAATAGAGGCCTTTTTGCTGTAACGGATCTGTGCTGCAGTCGTCTTATTGGTGTAATTAGAAACATAAAACAACTTACAGACAATCAAAAATTTACATATCATGAAAACTCAAATCATAACATTATTCACAGCACTTGTATTAAGTACCGGAATAGCAGCAACAACTTACGCAGATACAATCAACAACGACAATGTAACTGTGTTATCAGATATCAGCGCCATCAACAAAATTGAAGTGCGCGGAAACGTTCAACTTTATATCTCCGACGGTAATGCCGACCAGGTTAAAGTTTACAATAAATATTATGCCGAAAGCGCTTTGGTACAAAGCCGCAACGGGGTGTTAAGCATCGCATCATACAAAGCCGAAAAATTGGTGGTTTGGGTTACCGCCGCCGATCTTCGTTCAGTATCAGTTTACGACAATGCCGATGTAAAATCATTCGGTGATTTCTCCAGCATTGAATTCGCAGTCGACTTACACAATAACGCTACTGCAAAATTAAGCCTGGATGCCTTTAACGCTAAGGTAACCGTAGCCGACCAGGCAAAAGCAACCATCAGCGGTCGTGTAAACCAATTCGACCTTAAATATAACCACGCCGAAAACGTAAGCAGCGCCAACCTTGAAGCCGAAAAAACTTCAAAAACCCAAACAGTGGTAGCCGTGCCAGCAAAACCGGTAGTAGATGAATTTGCTGGTCTTTGACCAGAAGTTGATTAAGTTGATTGGGTTGATTAAGTGAGTGGTTTAAAACCGAAGCTTAATCAACCCAATCATTTTTACTTGTTTAGTCAGAGAGAGACCGTAAGTGGCCACATTAAAAGCTGGGGCTGTGCGATTCCCCTCTTGAGAGGGGTGGAGGGGTGTGTTAGCCAGCAGATCGGCGAACACACCCCCGCCACTACACGGGGCCTGCACACCCCCTCTCAAGAGGGGAGTAAAAAGATCAATTTTTTTTTGATAGAAATGTTTTTTTTTAATGATTGACCAATCAACTTAATCCAACTCAATCAACCAATTTAATGTAACTTTAAATAATAAACTGTAGTCCAATAACAAAATCAAAAAATGATGAAAAAGATACAATTAACTATACTGGCGCTGGTTGCCGGTTTTATCCTGTTCGGCTTATCGTCCTGCGTTTTTAATTGCATTCATGGTTCGGGGCACCAGGTATCCGAAAGCCGTAATGTCGGCGAGTTTAGCCGGGTCAGCATTTCGGGCGGCTATAAAGTGGTATTGAAACAGGATAGCAGCTTCTCCATCAAAATTACCGGGGACGATAACCTGATGAAATATATTAAAACTAACCTTGAGGGCGACAAACTCCGCATCTATAACAAAAAGAATTTTTGCAATGCCGGGCAGATCGTAGTAAACGTTGGGGTTAAAAACCTCGAACAAATAAAGGCTTCGGGAGCCGTAGAAGTAGAATCAGACGGTAAATTAGTTACCAAGGACCTCAATATCGATTTATCCGGCGCTACCAAAGTAACATTAGACCTTAACGCCGCTAATGTTACCACATCAGGCAGCGGCGCCACCGAATTAAATTTAAAAGGGCAAGCTACCTCGCACAATATTGACATCAGCGGCGTGGGCCATGTTTATGCGCTTGATTTTGTAGTGGGTACCTGTGAGATCGAATCATCAGGCGCCGGCCACTGCGAAGTGAATGCAATAAATAATCTTAGCGTGCACTCAAGCGGTGCATCTGAAGTTAAATACCGTGGACATCCGACCATTAACAATGATAAGTCTGGCGCATCATCTATTGAACAGGTGAATTGAGGGGAAGTCCGGAAGTCGGGAAAGTCCGAACCCTGCCTGCCGGCAGGCAGGGTTCGGAAGAAGAAATAAGACAGGGAGACGCGATCGAGGTCGTATCTCCCTTTTATTTGTCTTTTCTCTTAAATTTAAAACATCCATATCATTGCAGCTACCCTCTTTACGCGCAGCGAAGAGAGGGTGGTCGAGCGAAGCAACGACCGGGTGAGTCTACCCGGCGGACATTCCCGCCAGCCCCCGCATGTAATCCTACTTCCCGTCTACCTGGCTTTCCACTTTCCTAACTTTCGGACTTTCCCGACTTTCGGACTTTACTGACTTTCCCGACTTTCCCGACTTTCGGACTTCCCCTCTTTTTCAATTCTCCAACTTTTTCCCTACCTTTGCCCCTCCAAAAGCAGGCAGCTTTAGTACCTGCGCAATATTTAAGTTTAAATACCCATAAAAGATGAATATTTCACAGGAAAAGATAGATAACCTGAATGCAGTTGTAAAAATTAACATCAACCCCGAAGATTATCAGCCCCGCGTTGATAAAGCCATTAAGGATCAGGCCAAAAAAGCAAAAATACCTGGCTTCCGCCCCGGAATGGTGCCGCCGTCGCATATTAAAAGAATGTATGGCAAAAGCATCCTGGTTGATGAAATCAATAACCTGCTTTCTGATACCCTGAACAAATATATCGACGAAGAAAAACTGGAAGTTTTAGGGCAGCCCCTTCCAAAATTCGACGGAGACAAACATTATAACTGGGATTTCACCGATAACTTTGAGTTTAACTACGAATTAGGTTTAGCGCCTGATTTCGCCGTCGATTTTTCGGCTAATGATAAAATAGCCCAATATGTGATTAAAGTCGACGAGGAAACTTTAGCAGCACGGATCAAAAATATCCGCAGAAGCTATGGCAAAATGACAAATCCTGACGTATCGGCAGACGATGATGTGCTTTATGCCGATTTAGCGCAGCTTTCTCCCGATGGTTCTGTTTTTGAGGATGGAATTGCCATAACCGCGTCGGTGAGGTTAGACCAAATTAAGGATGAAGCAATAAAAGCTTCCCTGATCGGCCTGAAAAAAGGAGACGTAGTTACGCTGGATGTTCAGAAAGCTTATGATAACGACGCAGCTAAAATTGCCGGCTTATTAAAAATTGATGAAGAAACAGCGGCAGATCTGAAATCAAACTTTCAGTTAACCGTTAAAAACGTTAACCGTTTGGAAGAAAGTGATCTGAACCAGGAGTTCTTTGATAAATTATTTGGTGAAGGAACAGTAAGCACTGAAGAAGAATTCAGGGCAAAAATTACTGAAGAGATCGAAGGCATGATGGCGCAGGATGCTGAGCGCAAATTGCAGGAAGAAATTTATAACTATACCATCAATAAATTTCAGTTTAACCTGCCTGATGAATTTTTGAAACGCTGGTTAAAAGCAAGCGACGAAAAAATGAGCACTGAAGATTTGGAAGGCGGCTATAATGATTTTGCCCAAAACCTGAAATGGACGCTGATTGGCAATAAGATCATTAAAGAGCAGGCAATCAAAATTGAATATGAGGATGTTTTTGAAACTGCAAAATTCCGTTTAGAACAGCAATTCAGGATGTACAGCCCGCAAGCGTTAAGCGACGAACAATTAGGCCAGTACACCGTGCAATACCTGCAGAATAAGGAAAACGCCAACAAGATATTTGAAGAAGTGAAAGCTTTAAAAATATTTGCTTACATAAAAAGCGTTGTTACTTTAAACCCTAAGGAAATCCTTTATACTGATTTCCAGAAGCTGTAGAGTAGTCCGAAAGTCCGGAAAGTCAGTAAAGTCCGAAAGACGGAAAAGTCCGAAAGACATGACGAATTTAAGTCTCCCCTACCGGGGGAGATTTAGAGGGGGCTAAGCAGGAGGTATTTGTCATTGGGTGGTAACATTTTCTACCCCTTGACAAATACCTATATTAAAAACCGTTTCATTGCATGGAGTGCATATCTCAGGGAACGGCATCGTCGTGGCAAGGTTTATTAATAAAATATTGCTATTTGCCGCTTTTTCGCATTTATTGCTCCATTCCCACCAAATTTCTCTTTCGGACTTTCGGTCTTTACCGACTTTCGGACTTTAAAAATAACAACTATATTTATCGCGATTAAAACCCGCATCTTAACAAAAGAATCATGAGTAATATTGATAAAAACGAATTCAGAAAATACGCTGTCAAACACCACCGTATTAACAGCATTTATGTAGATAAATTTATTTCGGGCGTTGAAAGAAGTACCCTGCCTACAGGGATGACCCCATACATCATTGAAGAGCGCCAGTTAAACGTAGCCCAGATGGACGTGTTCTCGCGCCTGATGATGGACCGTATTATTTTCCTTGGCGATGCGATTTATGAAAATATTGCAAACATTATACAGGCTCAATTGCTTTTCTTACAATCGGCTGATAACAAACGCGATATCCAGATTTACATCAACTCACCGGGTGGCTCTGTATATGCAGGCTTGGGTATTTATGATACCATGCAGTTTATATCAAACGATGTGGCTACAATTTGTACAGGTATGGCAGCTTCAATGGCGGCAGTGTTATTGTGTGCAGGCACTACTGGTAAAAGGGCAGCTTTACCGCATGCCAGGGTGATGATCCACCAGCCATCAGGCGGCGCACAGGGACAGCAGTCGGATATTGAAATTACCTACCACGAAATAACAAAACTAAAAAAGGAATTATACCAGATAATTGCAGACCATAGCGGTGCACCGTTTGAAAAAGTTTGGGATGCTTCTGACCGCGACCATTGGATGATTGCCGAAGAAGCCAAGGAATTTGGTATGGTAGACGAAATTTTACGCGGAACCAAGACAATTAAGTAAGTTGTGAGTCCGAAAGTCAGGAAAATGATTTTATGCGATATTGTAACAAATACCGCAAAATGTACGTAGTATTAACATTAAACCATCATTTTTTTAACTTTCGGGCTTTCACACTTAGCGGACTTGCCGACTTTGAATAAAAATTGTTAATTTTGTACCTCAATAATAAACCAAATGAATAAAAACAGCAAGGAAATCAGGTGTTCGTTTTGCGGGGCCGGTAAACAGGATTCTCTGATGCTGATTGCCGGGCTTGACGCGCACATTTGTGATAAATGCGTTAACCAGGCGAATGAGATACTGGCCGAAGAGCTGAAGGTAAGGAAGGTAAAATCTTCACCATCAGTACCTGCCATCCTGAAACCCGCCGAAATAAAAGGTCACCTTGACCAGTATGTTATCGGGCAGGATGACGCTAAAAAAATATTATCAGTAGCAGTTTACAATCATTACAAACGATTAAACCAGCGCATTGATAAGGATGAGGTAGAGATTGAAAAATCAAACATTATTATGGTGGGCGAAACCGGTACAGGTAAAACCTTACTGGCAAAAACCCTTGCCAAAATATTAAATGTTCCTTTTTGTATATGCGACGCTACGGTGTTAACCGAAGCCGGTTATGTGGGGGAAGATGTTGAAAGTATCTTAACACGCCTGCTGCAATCTGCCGATTACGATGTGGCAACTGCCGAACGCGGGATTGTTTACATTGATGAGGTAGATAAAATTGCCCGCAAAAGCGACAATGCATCTATCACCCGTGATGTTTCCGGCGAAGGTGTTCAACAGGCTTTGTTGAAAATCCTGGAAGGTACACTGGTGAATGTTCCGCCGCAGGGTGGTCGCAAGCACCCGGATCAAAAAATGATTACGGTAAATACCAACAACATCCTGTTTATATGCGGCGGTGCTTTTGATGGTATCGAAAGGAAGATTGCTAACCGTTTACGTACACAAACTGTAGGTTACAGGATGAAACGGGATGATGGCGAAGTAGATTTGAAAAACCTGTATAAATACATTACGCCTCAGGATTTGAAATCATTCGGTTTGATCCCCGAACTGATTGGTCGTTTGCCGATATTAACTTACCTGAACCCGTTGGACAGGAACGCTTTGCACAATATATTAACCGAGCCAAAAAATTCCCTGCTAAAACAGTACAAAAAACTGTTTGAATACGAAGGCGTAAAGCTGGAGTTTGAGGATGAAGTGCTCGATTTTATAGTGGATAAAGCGGTAGAGTTTAAATTAGGCGCCCGCGGGCTCCGGTCCATTTGCGAAGCGATAATGATCGACGCTATGTTTGAGTTCCCATCAAAAAAAGATGTGAAACGCCTGAACGTGACATTGGACTATGCGCTCGAAAAATTTGAAAAATCAGACCTTAAAAAATTAAAGGTAGCTTAATAAGGAAGATATATTAAGTTTTTAAATTTGAAATAACGACGAGCCCTGGTGAATGCCGGGGTTTGTTGTATAAGCCCCCCGCCCCCCTAAAGGGGGAGAAAAAAAGAGAAATATGAATGAACAATTAGATATAAAAAAAGACGAACAGCCCGAAAAAAGGGTCAAAGAGGTATCCTCTCCAATAACTTCCGGGTTAAAAACAAAAGAATCAATAGTTACCAACTGGCTGCCGCGATATACCGGACGCACGCTCGCGGAATTCGGTAATTATATTATCCTCACCAATTTTTCGAAATACATCACTTTGTTTTCGCAGTGGAACGATAATGCGCCGATCATGGGCCTTGATAAACCGATGCAAAGCGTTACCGCCAATGGCATTACCATTATCAATTTTGGTATGGGAAGCTCTGTTGCAGCTACTATTATGGACCTGCTTACAGCGATTCATCCCAAAGCAGTTATTTTTTTAGGAAAATGCGGCGGCCTTAAAAAGAAAAACAAAGTAGGCGACCTGATATTGCCTATCGCCGCCATCAGGGGTGAAGGTACATCAAACGACTACATGCCAGCCGAAGTGCCTGCATTACCGGCCTTCGCACTACAGAAAGCTATCTCAACCACCATACGCGACTTTGGCCGCGACTACTGGACCGGCACCTGCTACACTACCAACCGTCGCGTTTGGGAGCACGACAAGGAGTTTAAACGTTACCTTAAAAAATTACGGGCAATGGCAGTTGATATGGAAACTGCGACCATTTTCACCACGGGTTTTGCCAACAAGATCCCGACCGGCGCCTTACTGCTGGTATCCGACCAGCCGATGATCCCCGAAGGGGTAAAAACGGCCGAAAGCGATTCAGCCGTTACCGACCAGTTTGTGGAAACACATTTACGGATAGGTATTGAATCACTGAAGCAGTTGATTAACAATGGGTTGACGGTGAAGCATTTGATTTTTTAGGTTGCTTTGGTGGGACTAAGTTGATGAGCTAAATGGTTGAAAACATTATTCACGTAGTTTCCAAAAACGCATTCAACTTAATCAACCACTCACTTAATCAACTCTCTTCAAGGATATATCATTTAAGAAAGCTAATTTTGAAACATGTGGTACAATAATATATTGGAAACCATTGGCAATACGCCGCTGGTGAAGTTGAATAAAGTTGCAAAAGATATTCCGGCTACGGTTTTGGCCAAGATAGAGACAACCAACCCGGGCAATTCTATAAAAGACCGCATGGCCATAAAAATGATAGAAGATGCCGAAAAAAGTGGCAAGCTTAAACCAGGCGGGACTATCATTGAAGGTACATCGGGCAATACCGGCATGGGTTTGGCTATTGCGGCAGTGATAAAAGGCTATAAATGTATTTTCACCAGTACCGATAAACAAAGCAAGGAAAAGTTTGATGCCCTGCGTGCCTTTGGCGCCGAAGTGATTGTTTGCCCTACCAACGTTGACCCGGAAGACCCCCGCTCCTATTACTCCGTTTCATCACGTTTGGAACGGGAGGTGCCTAATTCGTGGAAACCAAACCAATATGATAATTTATCAAACTCGCAGGCGCACTATGAGCAAACCGGCCCGGAGATTTGGGAACAAACAGAAGGCAAAATTACACACCTGATCGCAGGAGTAGGTACCGGGGGAACTATATCAGGCATTGCAAGATATTTGAAAGAGAAAAACCCGGCAATACAGATCCTTGGGATTGACACCTATGGCTCAGTATTTAAAAAATACAAAGAGACTGGTGTTATGGATAAGAACGAGATCTACCCATACATCACCGAAGGTATCGGCGAAGATTTCTTACCGCAGAATGTTGACTTTAGCCTGATAGATCATTTTGAAAAAGTAACCGATAAGGATGCGGCCTTGATGACGCGCGAAATTGCCCGCAAGGAAGGTATTTTTGCCGGTAATTCAACCGGGTCGGCAGTTGCGGGGCTTTTGCAGATGAAAGACAAGTTTAAGGCAGGTGACGTAGTGGTAATTATCTTCCCCGACCATGGCTCACGCTATATGGGTAAAATGTATAATGACGACTGGCTGCGCGACCATGGATTTTTAAAAGACGAAAAGCTGACAGCACGTGATATCGTCCACAGAAAAGAAAGCCAGCAGATCGTTACCATTGATTGCGAACAAACCATCCTTGAGGCGATCAACACCATCAAATCGCTCAACATTTCGCAGATCCCGGTTACACAAAAAGGTATGGTGATAGGTAAGATCACTGAAAGCGATATCTTAAATTCGCTGATCGAAAACCCGTCTATAAAATCACAGCCGGTAAAAAATATTGCCACCGCGCCGTTCCCTTTTGTGGACCTGAATACTTCAATCGATAAAATCTCGGCCATGATCAATAAAGACAACATCGCTGTATTGGTGGAAGATAACGGGCAGATAGAAATTATTACGCAGTACGATATTATTAATGCAATATCGGCTTAGCGGGATAAAAGTATATCAATCTGAGGTGGAACGAATTTGGAAAAGCCCGATATTGGAGAAATTCACCCCTCCATCAAATGCCGCAGATATAAGCCCGGATTATCCAAAAATGATTTCGTGAGGGAATAATGCTCCGTTTCTTCGTAGCCGGTTTCGCGCACGCCATCTTCATCAAACTGGTAAATAGTAGCGCCCGGATAGCAGATCAGCATGGGCGAATGGGTAGCGATCAGGAACTGGGCGCGGCCACTTTTGTCGAGTTGGTGGATCACCGACATAAAGGCCAGGATCCTCGACGGCGACAGGGCAGCTTCAGGCTCATCAAGGATATAGATGCCAGCTTCGAACTGGTTATTAAACAAGCTAAGAAACGATTCGCCGTGCGACTGCTCATGCAGCGACCGGCCACCATAGGCGCGCAGGATCCGGCCATCGTCCACCGCCAATTCATCAATATAGGAAGCGAAATTAAAAAAGCTTTCGGCCCGCATAAAAAATCCTTCGGTAATTCTTTTCGGCGTCCAGCCAAGCCCAACGCTCCCCGCCAGCGCCGATTCATATCCTTCAAACCGGTGGCCGGTATTTTTATTATGGTTGCGGTTGCCACCTCGCAGGCTAAAGCCGCACTGCTCCGCAATACCCTCCAGCAAAGTAGACTTACCCGAGCCATTCTCGCCGACAAAGAAAGTAACATTAGTTTTCAGTTCGAGCCGCAACCCGTTGTTAAGGCTTGGGATCTGCTGCAGGTAACTGCCATCCCGCATGGGCGGGACTGATATGCGGGATAAAAATGGCATGTGCTGTTGCTTTAGAACAAATTTACGGTTTTGATCTTGCTTTCGGAATTGCTCCCGGGCATTCGCCAATAAATCATTCCTCCCACAAAAATATTTCCACACGTTGTTCCTTTACGACTTCAACAACCCTGTTGCATTTAATGGCCATTTCCTCGCTCTGTACCCGCAGGATGCGATCGCAATCCTCCAGGTCGAAATTAAAGCGATAAGCCGGCAGCCGGGCCGTAAGTTCTTTTAGAACCCTTGCCGCCAGCCTTTTATTAGTTACGTTGGTTTTGAATATTTCTACCATGTTGGTTGATTAAGTTGACCCGATAGCTATCGGGTGGGTTAGATTAAGTTGATTGGGTTAATTAGGGATGGTTGTTAGCGTAGCCCGTATTGCCAATGACTTAATGACACAATGACCAAATGACTCCACAAGAAAACCACTCACCAAATCAACTCACTCAACCTAATCAACTAATTGATGCCTCACTTCCCCATCGCCGTATTGCTTAATATCTTTTAATAAGCCTTTGCCCCAATAATGAATATTGCCCTGGCCATAGTTGCTGATGGTAAGCGTTTCATCGGCAAAAAGGTCAATATCTCCCTGCGAATAGTTTTTAAGAACAACATTTTGGGCTTTCATGTTTTTAGCATCCAGGTTGCCTTGTGATTTCGCACTGATCTCCAGCAAATTGCAGGCGCCTTTTATTTCCACATTGCCAACACAGGCGGTTATCAATTTCACCTGCGCGGCATCAATATCAAGGCTGCTGGTGCTTTTATCGCTGTAAATTTTTATTTCAACAGGCTCGCCCGACCGCAAGGTATTGGCACAAACCAGCGACGACTTTTCGCTTGCATAATAAATGGTGTACAGTTGCCTGTAATAAATGGTAACTTTTAATGAAGTAAAACCAGGTACGCGCCATTTTCCCTCGGTGGTAACATATAAGGTGCGTCCCGAATTTTCTATCTGCATATAATCCATTAAATTTTCATCGGTTTCAATCACCACCTTTTCTTCATCGGCCTGTACCAGTTCAACCTTTCCGCTTACACTTACATGAAGCCTTACAAAAGAGTTCACACCTATTTCTTTGGAAATTATATTTCCATTTCCCTCTACTTTTATCATCTGTCTGAGTTTTTTAAAGTTCATTTGTAAATTATTAATTAACTGCCTGTAACATCATCGCTGCCTTTGAGTTTAATATTTACCGGCGTTTACAATACAAAGGTGGGCCAAAAACAAGCCCTACAGGTTACATTAAACGGAGCAAAACTTACATTATCGGGAGCAAATGGGATTCGAGATAAAAAACAGGGCAGACGACAGCATCCTTCACGCCAATGATTTATCGGGGAATGATTTTAACACCAATAAACTGGTTGAAAATACCCTGGAACTGAATTTGCCTTTTGCCGATGCCAAAATGCAGCAATGGTATTTTGATGGTATCAGGATTGGTTATCATAGCTGGCATTATAAAGAATGCATTGAAATGGACTGGAAAGGTGACCTGGATATGGTTACCGCTTATTTCAATATGGCGGGTAAAACTACTATCAACAACAAGCATTTTGAGTACCCGTTTGAACTCGGTAAATACCAGCACAACCTGTTTTATTCGCAAACCGGCGAAGGTACGCTGAAAAATGATGAACTGGAGATCAATACCTTTATGATCCAGTTTACGAGGGATGCTTTTTTACGTGTAACACAGGACGCCAGTGATGTATTAAAATGCTTTGGCGATAAAGTGGCCGAAGGTAAAACAGCCGCCCTATGCACCGGCAGCATGTTTATGAATATTGATATGCTGAATGCCATAAACGCTGTGGTAAACTGTAAATATCATCATGATTTGAAGAAAATGTTCCTACTTTCAAAAACTATGGAATTGTTGGTACTACAAGCTGAAGCTTATAACAATGCCCAAAACAACAGCCACCAATATTTAAAAACTGATTATGATAAGGAGCGCATTATTTACGCCCGCGAGTACCTGATCAAACACCTGGACATGCCGCCTGGACTTACCGAACTGGCCAGGGCAGCAGGCATTAACGAGTACAAGCTTAAAAAGGGATTTAAAGAGATGTTTGGCAATACCGTTTTCGGCTATCTATCTGATACCCGCCTTGAACTTGCCAGAACCGAACTCCTGGAAAAGCAAAAATCGGCCAGCGAACTTGCTTTTGAGCTGGGATACTCCTCTCTACAACATTTCAGTAATGCTTTTAAAAAGAAATTTGGTGTATCGCCAAATAAACTGGGCTAAAGGATCTGACTGCTTTTAACATCATTGTACCGGATGGAATATTGGCATTTCAATATTTCATCGAACACATGTTCTTCAGGGGACCAGAAAATGAAAAACCAAATAACAAACCAATGTTCCGGCGGCCACGAGTATAAAACCCTTCAGGCGTTTCTTTTTCATAAAGCAGATCATTACAATGCCTGTTAAAGATACCAGGCTCAGGAAAATGGCTGATACATCAATCAGGTACGACCATTTTTTGCCCGCATCACGGCCTTTATGCAGGTCGTTGATAACCGCTATCAGGCCGCTGCTGGTTTCTGTGAGTTTGTACCCGCCGTTATTACGGTTAATAAAGGCATCCGCGCTATAACCAGGCCCTTTAAAGGAAACTGAACACTGGTTATCATCAATAATAAAATCGCTTACCTCGCCCTTAATATTATACCTGTGTTTTAGCAATTCAACAATCTCAAATTTGGCAATGGCGACCGTATCTTTAACGTTAACCCACTTTAACTGCACTTTGCCTGTATATTTTTTAACCTGTTCTTTGCCCTCGAACCATTCGGCATGATTAAGGGTAAAACCTGTTACCGCGAAAAATAAAATCACTACAAAGCTTACCATTGACAGATAAATGTGCAGCCAGCGCGAAAGAGCGGCTGTACGTTTTTTCCACTGCGCCTTCGGAGCCATTTCCGCTTTCCTGGTGCGTATGTGGCCTTTTGATCTTATAAAATCATTAGCCATCAGCTTTTTTTAACGTAGTTAAGCGATGCAGATGCTACTTCTATATTGCCGGGCAAACTTATTAAAGCCGGTTTTTTTGTGAAGTCCATTTCCCGGGTCATAAGCTGATGGGTGCCATGTTCACGGGCAACCTCAATCATGATGGTATAGGTGCCCCGTTTTACAAAGTCGCCTTTATCATTTTTACCGTCCCACTTAAGGGTATATTTACCTGCCGGCCTGGTGGCGCTGGTGGTGGAACTTACGCTGCGGTCTTCATTTGCAAATTTTTCGTAGTACGTGTCATACCAAGCAGGCATTTCATCAAGGTACTTGGGTTTCCGGTACCAAAGTGCTATATGACGTACCGGCTTTTTATCTTTATCAACCACCCATACAGCAACATAAGGGCTATGTACACGCATGCCTTCTATCTGGCTCAATTCAAGGCTTATCACCAGTTCATAATCAGGGTCCCAGTTTTTATCGTCCGTAATGCCGGCTGACCTTGAAATTTCCCGTCTTTTTACAGGCAATTCCAAATCCTTCCAGCCCTTGCTTTGCACCCGTTTTCCATCGCTGGTTATCAGCATAAATTCGGCTTGAGGTATAGTTGCCACAAGGGCCTCGCTTTCTTCCGGGGTCAAAACGTTGAGCGCAGTAGCCAGGGCGCCTGCGTCGGTAGCGTTATCAGCTACTACGGTTGAACTTAACACTTTATCGGCAGGCAATCCCGTCCGCGGGTCAACAATGTGCGAGTGCCATTGTCCGTTTACCAATTCGCCCCTGCGATAATTCCCACTGGTTGCAATTGCTTTATTGCTGATATTTAACCTTGCAACAGGCAGGTCATTTTCAGCGTCAGCCTGTGGATCGCTGATCAATATTTGCTCTGCATGATCACCCCTCACTACAATATCACCACCGATATTAATTACAACACCTGATATAGCACTGGTAGCCAGGGCAGCATCACAAGCTTTACTAATGATATAACTTTTTGCAAATGAGTTTAGCATCAAGGGGGCATCATCCAAATGCGTTGCGGTATGATTAACTGCATCCAGCCGCCAATGGGCCTGCTTTATTGTGGCTACCGCTGCCGCAAGTTCCTGCGATGTGGGTTGCTGGTTGCGTTTTGCCGCAGCTTTCCATACCCTGCCTACAACTTCGGCTGAGGCATCCAATGCTCCGTTGCTTTGTTCGCGCCATTTATCAAAAAGGCTCAATACCTCAAAAAGCTCCGGTGATACTTTGGTTGCTTTTTTTTCACCGTGAAACCATCGGGAAAATTCGCTTGATGCATCGTAACCGCTTAATATTTTGTTAAGGCGGTCAATCTCCTTCAATGCTGCGTTCTCAGCAACATCGGCTTTGGCAGATGTTAATGCAACCGCCTTAAACTCAAAGGATGTGCCCAATACATTTTCGTAATCTGATACATAAATATTACCTGCTTTTTTTGGTGGAGGCATTGTGCTGCTGCATAAGCTTAGTAAAAAAAGCCCGCAAATAGCATATGGTAAAAGCTTCATAAGTTTCATTTTTTTCTGGTTGACAATTAACCTATATAAAAACATAAACGGTAGGATGAAATAATGATTGCTAAGATAACCAACCAAAATTTTAAATTAAGATGTAATGAAAAAGATACATTTTTCAATGCGTCAGCATTTAACAAAATGAATTATACTGCTGTAATCCTATCATCTTTTAATCCTACGAATCTTAGTCCAGACGGATCACCCTCAAATAATCCACCATTGCCTGGTTAATATCGCCATTCATGTTTTCATTGGCCGGTTTAAACTGCAGGCTGAGGTTATGTTTCCCTTTGCTGAGTTTGATCTTTACTGAATTGCTAAAACCCCACTCCGACCATACCCCTTTTCCGCGCTGCGGAAAAACAACTGTTCCGGCAAAATGCCCGTCGGCATCAAGGGTGCGGATCGCGCATTTATTTTCGGTATTAATAGGCCCGTTGCCGTTGGCATATTTAAAATCAACGGCATAAACACCAGTTTGGGTGATATTTATGAGGATGTTGATAATAGTATTTTTGGTCTTGCTGATCTCAACAAAACCGCTTCCCGAAAATCCTTGATAAGGCAAATCCGATTTGTCGGCAACAGTTTCAGCTTCGGTAACAGACACCACGTTAGCGGGAATTACCTGAACCGGTTCGCTGTTAAATGAGCTTATGCCTTTTGCGTCCACGCTGGCTACCTGGTATTCGGCGTATCCATTGGCTTGTAGTTTGTAGCTATGGGCTTTAACCGAGGCTGCCATTTTACCATTTTTAAGAATATGATAACTTATTGCACCGGCTATTTTGTCCCAATTCAATGTCCCTTTACCATAATTAACGACTGGTGTTTCGGGCGCAGTGTAACCGGGCTGTAAATTGCTTTTGCCGCTTAGCACATTATCAGCCAAAGTAATTTTAACGGTATGCATACCGGTTAAACTGGCCGGGATAGTCGCATCCTGTAGTATTTTTCCGTCAAGGCTGATACTTTTTATCAGGTTGCCAAAACCTTTCATGCTGATATTTAAAACGGCGCCGCGGTATTTATAATTTTCGAGTGAGCGTTCTCCGTCCAATGCTTTCGGCACAAAAGGCTGAAACTGTAGGCTGCTTTCATTATAATGAATCCCGAATAAAACTTTATAAACCAAAGCAATATTACCCGACAAGCTCCAGAGCATGTTGCTGGAGTTGATCTGCGTTCCGGCATAATCGCCGTCGGTAGCTACCATATTTTCTTTATTGGTTAAAAACATGGCTGCTGGTCGGTAAACCGCACTGATCGCCCTCATCAAAGAAGTTTCGTCACCTGCCTTTGCCGAAGCCATCGCCCAATAGCTTTCTACAAAAGGCCATATCGCGTTGTTATGATATGGCAGGATGCCCGGGATCTGCGGATAAATACAGGGGACGCCAAATTCATTAACCGGTGTATTACTGATCACACTTTGTGCATTCAGCCCGGCGGCATCAAACAATACAGACAGCGCCTCGCCCAAACCTTCCGACCTTGGTGAAAGTGTCTTATAGTTTCGGCCATAAAGGTATTGCCCGTAATAACCTTTTTCGGGGATCCATAAATGTTCCTGAATTCCTTTTTTAATAGTCACCGCCCTTTTGCTGTACAATTCAGCAGCAGCAGGATCTTTCAGCAAGGCAGCCATTTGCGACAGTACTTTATTTACCTGGTAGTGCGCAACGTTGGTACCCAAACATTCCGATTCATAAATATCAGCCGGTTGCATCCATTTGGGATATGTTTCTTCGCGCCAGTCTAAAAACGAAGATTCGCCCCGTACCAGTCCGGTTTGGCTGTCGTACACGTTTAAAGCATCGTCATCTGCCGAGTTTTTGATAATGCGGTAAGCTTTCTCCAGCCAGTCTTTGTCGCCGGTTACTTTATAAACTTCAAATGCCGCAACTCCCCATATCATCCTGTCGGACGAACAAGGGTAAGCCCCGCCGGTACCTGTATCCTGTATTATGCGGCCATTCTTCACCTTACGCATCAGGCTGTAAACAGCCACTTTTGGTTGCAGCACGGCCATCGATAAAATAATACTGTAGCTGATGTCCCTTGTCCACACACCGCCCCACTCCTTCCCGGTGCGGAAGGTGCTATCGGGCTCAACTGCTCTTTGCATCTCCTCCAATGCCAGGTTATACACCGCATCGCTTATTTTATATCCTGAATGGTATTGCGGAAAAGCGCTTGCGTCGCGTGTCATCGTCCATGATGAAGCTATTTTATTTTCATCCTCGGGCCTGTTTAAAATTAGTGTAGTTTCATAAATGCCATCGCCATCCGGGTCTTTCAGTTCCAGGTCGGGGTGATTAACCAGGTTGTTAAAATCCCAGATCATCGGCGCAGTATTACCCGCGACAAAAACGCCCTTAAAATCATTTTTATAAATTTTATCACCGTTAACACAGGTGTAAAAGCCTTGTTCCTTAAAAGCTTTAAGTACCGGGCCCATATCCAGCCTGATTTTTATTTGGGTTGATGGTTTGAGAAAAGTTGTTGCAGAAACCGCTTTTTGTGCCTTGTCGGCTTCGCCAAATTTGATTATTGGTGTTTCATTGGCCTGTGCCAGGCAGATAAAGTGATGATTAATGCCTGGTGTCATTTCATTATCCTTGCCGTTGATGCTGAATTTAAACTCAATAACCGGGCTTTTAAACATATTTGCCGGGCTGCGGTAATCGGAGGTTAAAGAGGTAGACGAGATGGCTTTAGCGGTATATTTCCCCTGAACCACGCGGTCGGGGTAAATGGTGTAAGCTTTTGAGGTGTAAATAGGTTTGTTGTTTTGGGCGATAGCGGATGCGCTTAAAAGCAACAATCCCCCAAATACGCGGAGCGAGGTTTTCATGAAACTTAATTTGGCGATAAATTAAGGTATAAATAAGCTAAAACAGAAATGGAATATAAGACCAGGCCTTATTTACAATTGTTCAGACAATGGGGCTCCAAATACAACCTGATTTTTAACGTGGAATAAACTTGAAAAAACTTGAACTGAAAATGAATGGGTTACAACCTGTTGAAATTATATGTTTGCCTCATCCATCAATTAAAAAATCATGAAAAGGAATGTCTTTTTTTTAGCCCTTGCAGGCATGTGCTGCGTCTTCACAGCCGACGCGCAAACAAGCTTTTGGAATAGCCCCGATGCCTACCTCGGCCAGACACCGCCAAACGATACGCCTAAGATCTTCGCGAAAAGGCTGCTGGCACAAAAAGACACCTTTGCTTTAGACCGTGTGGCGTGGTCGGATGATGGAAAAGAATTTTATTATCCTACCAACAACACCTGGTTCAGTGGTGTAAATAGTAAATTAAGGTATTTTAAATTTGACGGCGGCAAATGGACAGGGCCGTTTGTATTAAACGCGCATTATTACGCGCCGACTTTCTCTGTAGACGACAACACCATGTACCTTTTAGGCGGAAAAGGTGATGGCAAGCACGCATTTGTATGGGCATCGCAGCGAACGCCGGGCGGCTGGACAGACCCCACTGTTTATCTTGAAAAGGATTATGGCCTTTATGATTTTATGCCAACGATCAGCGGCATGTGTTATGTGGGCAGCAATGCGCATCAGGGGGACCGGAAGGATTACACCACCTATGACATTTGCCAGTTAAAAATGACGCCTGCGGATACGACTATTACAAGCCTTGCCGGACCTATAAATACGCCCCGTTTTCACTGCGACTTTTACGTTGCGCGGGATGAATCGTATATCATCGTCAGCACAAACGAAACCAAAACCTATGAGTGTAAGTTGTATATCAGTTTTCACAAACCCGATGACAGCTGGAGTACACCGGTAAGCCTCGGCCCGTTAATCAACAATGGAGTCGCCCATCGCTGGGGCCAATACGTTTCGCCGGATGGGAAATACTTGTTTTATTCAACCGGGCATAGTCCGGCGGACTGTAACATCTATTGGGTTAGATTTGACACCCTGCTTGAAAAATTGAAACGCTCAATGTAAAACTCAAAAAGAAGCATTTAAAGCGTACTGCTTATCATCAATAAATGGCAGTGCGGCATTTTTATAGTCGGGTTTTTGGATCTGAACTTTCAGGTTTTCAAAAACCTTTAAAGGCCCTTCGGTGGCAAACATATTTACCATCCAGGCGGGAAGGCTCCCTGCAGGGTCGGTGTGTAAAGTGTATTCGATTTTTACCTCGTCAAGCCCTTTTGGGGTGATTGTCCATTTGCCTTTTGAACTATTGACGCGTACAACGCCCTTTTTAAGCGGCACCATATTAGGCACGGCCGGGCCATCTATCACTACCTCCTTTGTTACCGGATTCTGGCTAACGGTTAAATGGGCCACAAAATCCCTGTTTGCGGCAGGCCAGGGCAAATTCACTTCCGAATAGTAATAAAGCTCTGAAGGGGAAACCTGTTTGATTATTTTCGCTGTTTTGGTATGATATACCCAATCGGCACTTGAATTTATATCCATTAAAAGTGCCACCAGCTGCGATTGGGTTGCCTTTATCTCGCACTCAACCTTAATAGCTTTAACTTTGGAATCTGAAACGCTACTGGTATAAATTCTAATGCCATCCTTTTCCTCATTGAGTTTCCAGTTACTTTGACCGAAAACGTTTGCCTGGATAAAAAATAAAGCCAGAGATGTGAGTAATATTTTATACATAGACTTTGATAATTAAAAAAAATGACTATTTGAATGCAATAGTCAAATGTAATAATGATCAAAATTTTATTTATCTTTCTTTTGTCATATACGACAAAGTTTACAATCGACAGATAATTGCTGCGTCTCGCAAAAAAACCTGCCCAAATCAACCCGAATCGGTGCAATCATTATTCAATCAGTGAAATCATCAAAACGAAAAAAGCCACCTGCATTAACAGATAGCTTTCCAGATTATATGTTGAACTTTTGCAAAAGTTGAACTTAGATGCCTACCATGTCTTCGTCAGCAGCGGTAGGGAAGTTGATTTTAGTTTCAGTGAAATGATCAGCTTTGAAGTTATTGTTGTTAACACTTGCGGCAAAGTTATGGCTCAGGCTGAATTGGCTTGCTGAACCGCTCAGGTCGGCCTTAGCGCGATCGTTTACCAGTACATTTGCAGTGAACACATCTAAATTTAATTTAGCAGATGCACTGTCGTGCAGGTCTACGTTAAATTCGATCCTTGAAAGCTGGCCGAATGATTTTACTTCGGAGTTGTCATAAACCGAAACAGAGTTTAGTTGATTAGCGCTAACCCAAACAACCAATTTTTCGGTGCTGTAAGAAGCGATATTCAAAACGCCGTTTTTTGTTTGAACAACCGCGCTTTCAGAATAATATTTGTTATACACTTTTACCTGGTCGGTTGTTGCATCCGAAATATAAAGCTCAACATTTCCGCGAACTTCTATTTTATTGATGGCGCTGATGTTAGTTAAAGTGGTAACATAATTGCTGTTTACGGGTGCAGCATAACTTAAATTTGATATTCCCAATACTATTGTTACAAGAGTGATTATGGATAAGATTGTCTTTTTCATGATATTTATTATTTTGATTGTCAATTCGTTGTATACTTTATTAATTTTAAATACAACCATAAGACGCCTCTATTTTTAAAACGTTACATTAAATTTGTGTTAAATAGATGAACGCCTTGTTTTCATCGGCAAAGGTGGGGTTTTTATCGGTGAAATTCTTCATAATAGTGTAATTATTACACTAAGTATTCATTTTTTCAAAAACAGAATAAAATTTTGTTTTGCCATAAAAACGACCTAAATTCAAAGGTTAAACTGTAGCCCGCAAAATTTAAACAGCGAATAAGCCGAAGGCGGGATATTTAATTTTTCAGACAAAAAATCGGAAAACGGCCTGCCACCAAACCAGATCGGCATTTCAGCGCGCAAAACGGCAACTTTTTCTTTCGGACTTTACTGACTTTCCCGACTTTCGGACTCCTCCTACTCACTAATCACAATCTTCTCACCGGCGAATTTTATCTTACCGGCATCCAGCAGCAGCCTGATGGCGTCGATCTTTTCTTTTTCGGTGCCGATGTTGGTGGAGGTGACCAGCGACGGCAAGTCGTGCGGGTTGGTGCTCAATAGTTGAATTACCTCGTTGGTAATATCATCAAATATTTCGGAAGCGTGTTTTTGGCGTTTTTCGTCGAGGCAAACATCACATATCCCGCATTTATCGGCATATTGTTCATCAAAATAAGCCAACAGCATCTGGCTACGGCATTTTTTGTGAGCTGCATAAGCAAATACTGCTTCCATTTTTTTCCGGTAGATAGCCTTGCGTTCGTCAATAGCCTTTTTATTGATATAAAGGGCATTGGCCTGCTGCCGGGGCTTTAACCAGGTAACCTGGGGCATATCAGTTTGCGGGAAGTAATTTAAAATTTTAAACTCCTGCAATTGCTTTAACCCGCTGATCACCTGTTGCACATTCATATTGGCCCGCTTTGCGATATCAAATTCTCTCAAGCGAACATAATTATCAAACGAACCACCATATGAGCGCAGCAACGTTTTAATAAAGGGATCCCAACCAGGGTTTTGGATCTGGAAATTATACAATTGCTCATTCCCTACCTCAAACCTGAACCGTGAGGGCAAAAAAACACTTTCATTGAAGGACAGATATTCATCCATTTCCAAAAACTTGAGCGCCCTGATGGTTTTAACCGGGTCGAGTTTAAAGCGGCTGCAAAAATCGCCCAGGTCGAGGTCGAAACTCATCCCCTCTCCCGCCTGGTAAGCCAGCTGGTAATAATTGGCCAGGTAATGATAGGTTTGCTTGATTTCGGCCACCGATGGGAAATTCATTTCAAACTTCTTTTCCTGTTTATAGCGATCAGCCGAATTACATAACAATACGGCATAGGCTTTATGCTCATCACGCCCGGCCCGGCCGGCTTCCTGGTAGTAAGCCTCCAGGCTTTCGGGCGGATCTTTATGAATCACAAAGCGCACATCCGGTTTGTCGATCCCCATGCCAAAGGCATTGGTGGCGACTATAATGCGGTTCCGGTTATTTTTCCAATTCTCCTGTTTTTGTGAGCGTAATCCGGTTTCCAGCCCGGCATGGTAGAAATCAGCCTTAAAGCCATTATCATTATAGTATTTGGCTATTTCGGCAGTTTCCTTGCGGCTGCGTACATAAACAATACCACTGCCTTTTACCCCACGGGCAATATCAAGCAATTTGCGCAGCTTGTTTTCGTCATTTTGAACTACGTAGCTGATATTTTTACGCTCAAAACTTTTCTGAAAAACAACCGGGTTTTTAAATAATAGCTTCTGCTGGATATCTTCCCTTACCTCGGCTGTTGCAGTGGCCGTTAAGGCGATTACGGGCACATCCGGATGCAATTCCCTCAAATCGGCAATATGCAGGTAAGGGGGCCTGAAGTCGTAACCCCATTGCGAGATACAATGCGCCTCATCAACCGCTATCAGGTTAACATTCATGTATTTAATGCGCTCGCGAACCAATTCAGAAAGCAAACGCTCTGGCGACAGGTACAAAAACTTTACTTTATTATAAATGCAATTATCCAGCGCAATATCAATCTCGCGCTTGCTCATCCCCGAAACAACCGATACCGCTTCAATGCCTTTAGCCTGCAGGTTTTCTACCTGGTCTTTCATCAGGGCAATTAAGGGCGAAACAACTATGCAGATTCCCTCTTTTGCCAGCGCGGGCACCTGGAAACAAATTGATTTACCGCCACCGGTGGGTAATAGCGCCAGCGTATCCTTCCCGGCCAAAACAGCATGGATAATCTCCTCCTGCATCGGGCGGAAGTTATCGTGGTTCCAGTAGTGTTTCAGGATCTGATGGATGGTCATGTTTTAATTTCGGATGCCGGATTTTCGATGTCGGATTTTCGCAGTGAGATTTCCCCAATTATACGGCAATAATTTTAAAAAAACAGAAGTTTGAATGTAAAGATAATTTCAGATTCCTACTTCCAAAGTCCCAAGTCCTATATTATTTTTAACTTCGCGGCGTTAACAACATCATATGAAATCTATCTGCGCTGTTCTTATATTTTTGTCGGTTTCCCTTTCTCTCCACGCCCAAAAATGGAACGTCGAAACCCCGCCCGGTACACAAAAAAAAGTTTCCATAACCACCGATGAAGGCACCTGGATGAACCTGGACGTAAGTCCCGATGGCAAAACTATCTCTTTTGATCTTTTAGGTGATATTTACTCCATGCCCGTTACCGGCGGCAAGGCTACTTTACTCGCAGGCGGCAAAGCATGGGAGATCCAGCCGCGTTTTAGCCCCGATGGCAAGCAAATATCCTATACCAGCGATAAAGATGGCGGCGACAATATCTGGATAATGAACAGCGACGGCAGCGACAAGCACCCAGTAACCAAAGAGAGCTTCAGGTTGCTTAATAATGCTTCATGGGCACCCGACGGCCAATTTTTAGTAGCCCGCAAACATTTTACAGGTACCCGTTCTTTAGGCGCAGGCGAAATGTGGCTATACCACAAAACCGGTGGCGAAGGCATACAGCTAACCAAACGCAAAAACGATCAGCAGGACGCAGGTGAGCCCATCGTTTCGCCAGATGGTAAATATGTTTACTGGAGCGAAGACGTTACTCCCGGCCCTAATTTCGAATATAATAAAGACCCCTACAAAGGCATCTATGCTATACAACGGCTAAATCGCCAAACCGGGGAAATAGAAAATGTAACCGGTGGCACTGGCGGCGCATGTCGTCCGCAAATTTCGCCAGATGGCAAATTGATGGCATATGTGAAACGTGTACGATTGAAATCAGTATTATACATCCATAATTTAACTACCGGCGAGGAATGGCCTATTTACGACGACCTATCGCATGACCAGCAGGAAACATGGGCCATTTTTGGCGTTTATCCGAATTTTGCATGGTTACCCAATAACAATAACATCATCATCTACGCAAAAGGTAAAATCTGGAATATCGATGTCAATACCCTCAATGCCGCTCAAATACCTTTTGAGGTAACTTCACAACAAACGATTACTGACGCCTTGCATTTTCAGCAAAGGGTATTCCAGGAAACCTTTCCGGTTAAAATGATCCGGCAGCTAACCACCTCGCCCGACGGGAAATTTGTCGCCTTTAACGCGGCTGGTTATATCTACGTTAAAAGCCTGCCAGATGGCATTCCTTTCCGCATTACCTATACAAATGATTTCGAGTATGATCCTTCATTTAGCCCTGATGGTAAATCATTGGTTTATGTTGATTGGACGGACGAGTTGAAGGCATCGGTAAACAAGATCGATCTCCTCACCTGCCAGATCACCCGCCTGACAACCGAAAAAGGTTTTTACTACACACCAAAATTCAACAACAAAGGTGATAAAGTCGTTTTCCGCAAAGGCGAAGGCAATGAAACTTCGGGATATGCTTTTGGGAAAGATCCTGGCATTTATATCGTTTCTGCAACTGGCGGCAAGCCAAAAATGGTCATCAACAATGGTATCTACCCACAGTTTTCGACAGATGATGCCAAAATATATTACCAAAGTTCCGAAGGCGACAAAAAAGCCTTTAAAATGATGGATACCACCGGGGCCAACCAGCAAACGCTTTATACCTCGAAATATACCACCCAGTTTAACCCGAGCCCAGATGGCAAATGGATGGCCTTCACCGAGTTGTTCAACTGCTACATCACCCCAATGGTTTATACCGGCAGCCCGCAGGACCTTTCGGCAACAAACAAAGCTATCCCCTTAAGCAAGCTCACCCGCGATGCAGGAACTTACCTGCATTGGAGCAAAGACAGCCAAAAATTGATGTGGACACTTGGCCCTAAATACTTCGTTAGGGATATCAGGAATGCCTTCCCTTTTGTTGATGGGGCGGCAGACAAAACGCCAGCTATTGACACTACTGGTATTGATATAGGCTTGACTATAAAAACCGATGTTCCTGATGGGAAGATCGCCCTTAAAAACGCACGTATAATCACCATGCGGGGCGACGAGGTGATTGAAAACGGCACGATACTGATCAACCAGAACAAGATCACTGCTATAGGCAAGGCCGGGGATATCATGATCCCGGACGATGCCAAGATCTACGACCTTACCGGCAAAACAATAATGCCCGGTATAGTGGATGTACACGCCCATTTGCATACCAGCCCGGATGGCATATCGCCGCAGCAGGACTGGAACTACTATGCTAACCTGGCCTACGGCGTTACCACCGCGCACGATCCATCCAGCAATACGGAAATGGTTTTCAGCCAATCGGAAATGCTAAAGGCGGGCAGTATGGTTGGGCCAAGAGTTTATTCAACCGGGACGATACTTTATGGAGCCGACGGCGATTTCAAGGCAGTGATCAACAGCATCGACGATGCCCGGTCAAACCTGCGCAGGTTAAAAGCTGTTGGGGCATTCTCGGTGAAAAGCTATAACCAGCCCCGACGCGAACAGCGCCAGGAGATCATTGAGGCGGCCCGTGAGTTACAGATGGAAGTTGTTCCCGAAGGCGGGTCAACCTTCTTCACTAATATGAACATGATTTTGGATGGACATACCGGCATCGAGCACAACATCCCCGTTTGGCCGGTTTATAAAGACGTAAAAACCTTGTGGAATGCAAGCAAATCAGGATACACCCCTACCCTTATCGTGTGCTATGGCACACAGTGGGGCGAGAACTTCTGGTACGACCGCACCGAAGTATGGAAAAACGAGCGCCTGCTAACCTATACCCCGCAATCCATCATCGATGCCCGCTCGAGGCGGAGAACTACCAGTGAATACGGCGACTACGGCCATATCGAAGTGTCCAAATACGTAAAGCAGATAGCGGATGGTGGCACCAGGGTTAATTTAGGCTCGCACGGGCAAATACAGGGCATTGGCGCCCATTGGGAGCTGTGGATGCTGGTACAGGGCGGGATGACACCCATGCAGGCCCTGCGCTGCGCTACCATGAATGGCGCCGCTTACCTGGGCATGGATAAGGAGATCGGCTCGCTGGAGTTGGGCAAACTGGCCGACCTCGTAGTTTTGGACGAAAACCCGCTCGAAAATATCCGCAACAGCGATAAAATTAAATATGTAATGGTTAACGGCAGGCTCTATGATGCCAACTCGATGAACGAAATTGGCAACCGCGAAAAGATACGGCAACCATTCTGGTGGCAGCAAAACCGTGGCGAAATAAGCGGCCAGCCCACAGGCAATACCGAAACCTATTTATTCAATACACAAGACGGGGACTAACTGATTTCGGAATTCGCATTTTCGTCCCGATAGCTATCGGGATCGGATTTAGAAAAAGCAAAACACCGTTGTTAACTTAACAGTACTAACACTGCCTAACAATACTAACACTACCTAACACTTTTTTTGATTTAGTTGACTGATAATTAATAAAATAACCATTTTTCAATATGTAAACACTATCGGTTTATTCATAAAAACCGCCGGTGTTATATTTATATTTTTATGGTTTTTTAAGGAAATTGTACTGGCGTAACAGCCATGACACCTGAACAGTTGGGGGTGTTGACTTTTTGTTGATAACTTCTGATATAGACAATTGCTTTTATTAAAACGAATTTTTATAATTGTGGCATCTCAACGTTCTTACAAAAAAATATGTTTTTGATTTACCTTAAATCCTTATTTCAGTAAAATTTCAAATTATCAGAAAAGAAATGCAGCGGTTCCCTTAATGCTTTATCAATTGTGGCTTTAGACAACAAACCCACAACCTGTAAAAACGACCAGGCCAGTTGCTTTTTAAGAAATACATAAGTTTTTATTGAATTTTGCCCTTATACCTTTAACAACATCAGTAATCTCGTAATGAACAAGGTTCGCTTTGTTATGTAAATTTAATACCCAGACAGTCACAATTGATATGAAAAAAGCAAGCATCCCTTTTATTGTTAATTTATTACTTTTTAGTTTACATTCTTTCGCCCAAACGCGTGTCATCGACGTCGATAAAACGACCGGGGCTCCAAGGGTAACTATTCCGTTGTACACCGTTAGTGCGGGAAATGTATCGTTGCCGATAGCCTTATCGTACGCCAGTAATGGTATAAAAGCCACGGACATTGAAGGCAGCGCCGGGATGGGATGGAATTTGATAGCCGGTGGCGCCGTGACACGGCAGGTGCGCGGGTTGCCGGATGATGGTATTAAAGATAATTCTTCTGCGGCGCGTACCGGCTGGATCAGCAGCACAAACGGCAATACGATCAATAGCATGACCATCGCCAACACATCCAACCCACCGGTATACACCAATGTGCAAACCGATGTGAATGCCATTAATACTAATTTTGGTAATTTATCGGATACTGAGCCGGATATATTTAACGTTAGCGCCCCGGGCCTGTCATTGCAGTTTGTTTTTGATAAAGATCATAATATAAGGACCATTCCTTACCAGGATGTAAAAATAACCTATGCGGGAAATATTTCCGGCGGCAGCGGGATTACTTCGTTTACCGTAACTAATGACCGCGGCATCACTTATGTTTTTGCAGCTATGGACACGACCATCAGGCAAACTGCGGGTACGGGCACCCCTTCCTGGTTTAATACGGATTACAGGCAATATATCAACGGCATCACTTATACCAGCGCCTGGCACTTAACGCAGATGCATGATCTGAATAATAACACGATTAATTTGAACTATGTAGCAGGCGCCTATTATTATAATACCAATAGCGTTGATGTTAACCTGAATGGCTATATTGCTGCTACGCACCTGTACTCTGTTAAAATCACTCAACTTAATAAAGTTGTAAATAACATTACTTACCAGGATGGCAACGGAACCGGCTCGCCGCTAACAGCATTCACGTTTACTTATAATTTTAACACCAGTACAAATACCAGTGTTGTAACAGCAATAACAGGCTTTGGAAGGTCTTTTCACCTAAACTATACTTATAATGACTTTGTCAATGGTTCTTATAATTATATAAGGCTGTTTTTAAATAACGTTACCGATGCGGACTGTAATACGCCGGTCAATTATTCATTTGCCTATAAAAACCTCGCAAACCTTCCGGATACGAATACTACCAAGATGGACTATTGGGATTATATCAACCACAACACATCTTACTATTTATTACCAACAATCAGTGTCAATCCATCAAATGCGTCCTATGACAGGTATATATTCAGCTCAGCCGTCAGCCCTTATACATACACGCTTCAATCCGGCTTAATTGACCCCACAAACCGCAATACAGACACAGCCGCAGTTCAAACCGGAATGTTAACCCAGGTTAGTTACCCTTCGGGTGGGAGTAGCGACATTTATTATGAGCGGAATGCTTATTACTACCCGCAGTTGGGCGACGATGCAGTGGGTGGTGGTGTGAGAGTAAAGCAAATTTCGAATTATGACAACATAAACACAAGCCCTTCAGTTACTACCTATACGTATGTTGATCCAACTAATGGCCAATCAAGCGGCAAACCCATTTCGTTTCCTCAGTATGCCTTTACGCAGGCATATACAAGTTCTGAAGCCGATTCCATCAAATGGCGCAAATCTACGGTTATAAGTTTCAACGACCTTTCACAGGACGACCATACAATTATGTATACCTATGTAAAGGAAAGCCGGGCGGGAGCCGGAAGTACGCAGTACCAGTTTAGCGTTCCGGCTACCGCGTGGGATAGCAGTACTCCTACCGGAGCCCCTTCGTGGAGCCCTACCATGGTGTACAGTGGTTCACCGACAACCAATACTATTGGTTTTATGAGCAATATTATGCGGAGTTACCCATTCCCCCCAAGTACCAACTATGATTTTGAACGGGGCCTGCCGCTGGATGTTACCAGTTACGATAATAGCAATAATAAAGTGAGCGAAACCATTTATACCTATACCACCCCGCAAACGCCGGTAACTATTACGGCATTTAAGTACGACAGTAATACCAGCGCCGAAGAAAGCTATGGTAAATATTATATTTATACCACCGCAGGGCCATTAACCACTCAGGTGGTGAGCAAACTGTATTCGGCTGCTGCGCCAACAACCTACCGGCAAACTACATCAAACTACACCTACGGTGGCTCAATGTACAAGCTTTCGCAGGAATCAACCACCAACAGCGACGGTACGGCTTACAATAAATACTACAAATATGTAAAAGATTATGCCGTAACTACGGCAGGCGATGGCATGACCCAGGCGCTGCTGAACCTGCAGGCTGCCAACGTAAACGCACCGGTTGAAGAATATGCACAGGTTACGCCACCGGGCGGTTCTGCAACTACAGTAAGCGCAAGCCTGGTAACTTATGGTGTTTTTAACCCAGCGGGCTACACTGGCTCTGGCCTTACCCTGCCGTCAGCACAGTACAAAATATCGACACCGGGCGGCATGACGCTGACACCGTCATCCATTAACACGGTCAGCAATAAGTTTGTGCACGACGCCAACTACATACTGACAGGACATGACCTGGCCTACGACTATTCGGGTTACCTGCTCACAGCTGAAAATGGATTCAGCGATACTTCGACAATGTTGATCGATCATAACAGTTTCCAGCCGACGGCAACGGTGTCCAATGCGCGTTATGATGAAATTGCCTTCAGCGATTTTGACAGCAAGCTGCCCTACGTAAATTTTACGGGCACCACCACCCTCAGCAGCACCAGCCGCAGCGGCCAGTATTCCAATTCACTGGCTTCGGGCGTTACACTTACCAAAACCGTTAGCCGCAACCTGATGGCCGTAAATTATATCGTTTCTGCCTGGGTGCAGCGTTCAACCACGCCCACGGGGACATTTACCGCAACAGTAGCCAGTTCGGATGGATTGGTTATAAATTCAGCAACCCAAAATTACGCGGTTACAACTGGTAACCCCATCTACCCAACCGGTTGGGAATATATCGAGGTTAAGGTGCCCCTAACCAGTATCACTACCAGCACTATTAATATAACCATCAGCTGCAATACGGCTGTTTTAATTGATGACGTTTGGGCCTATCCGGATGTATCGCAGGTGAGTTCAGTTACATACGATCCGGTTGCGTTTTTTAAAACATCGGCCACCAATACCAACGGCGTAGCTTCCTATTTTAGCTACGACAAATTTGGCCGGATGCTGTATGCCTTTGACCAGGATAAAAACATAGTTCAGCGAAAGATCTATGCCAGTACCGTTAATGTAGCCAATTTTACAGCGCCCACGTTAAGCGGCCCGGCTACTGCCTACAACAACGTAAGCGCCAGCTGGAGCATGGCTGCCCCCAGCTACAATACATGTGTTACTGCGTCGGGTGTAACCTATACCTGGAATTTTGGCGACGGAACGGCAAAGGTCGTCACCACCTCCACCTCGCCGGCAAGCCATAGCTACGCAACAAATGGCAGCTATACCATCACGCTAACCGTGTCGTCGCCGGCATACGGCAGCAAAGCATCGTCACTGGCGGTTACGGTAAGCAGCCTGCCACAGGTAAACCTCACTTATAATAATTATACTACGGGCAGTTCAATAACTTCAATTGTGTTTAAACAGCACTCCACTGGTACTTTAAAATATAACTTGTCTACCACCACGCTTATTGCGGGAACGCCCATCGTGCCTGATATTTACGATATCACCATAAATACAACAGGGCCGCTATACAGTTCGGGTACGGGCACGGGTTTCCTCGACATTGGTTTTACCGGTACAAACGGGTTAGACTCCTGCCTTCCTTACAGTTCAACCAATGTGATTACCGTTGCCCCTGGCACTGACCTGCGCTATCAACCGGCGGTAAATTTCAGCATGTACACAACTACCTGCCCCTAAACAAACAGCAAATGAAAACCAACCTGAATCGTAAAATAAGTAATTATTATATGTTACCCGGAATAAAAATATATATTTTCCTGACGATAGCCGCCGCATTGCTCAGCTTTAAACTACAGGCGCAAAGCCCTGGTTACGTGCAACAGGATGTTATAAAAATGTCGGGTGTAATCAACGATGCGCAAATCAATGCGCTGCAGCTGGGGAACATACAAACCACCCGGATGTTTGTAGACGGCCTGGGCCGCCCCATACAAACGGTTGCCTTGCAGGCCAGCCCGGTAAATAATAACGACATGGTAGCGCCGCAGGCTTATAATACCCTGGGGCAGCAAACTACCGGTTACCTGCCCTATACGGATAACAGCGCGATAAACCCTGTGGGCAGTTTCCGCACCACGGCCATAGCCGACCAATTGAGCTATTACCTTAACAGTGGTACCACCGCCAATCCCAACAAAGTAGCCAATGAAACCACCTATCCGTTTAGCCAGCAGGTTTTTGAGAACAGCCCGCTGCAGCGCGTTCTTTCAGCCGGTATGCCGGGACTTCCCGGAGGCAAAAGTAAGTCAGTTACCTACCGGCTCAACAATAATACCCAGGATGGCAATATCCTCATCTGGAGTCTAACAGGCACCTATACCAGCGGAAATTACTATGCTGATAATTCGCTATCTGTAACCGATGGAAAAGATGAAGACGGCGTGGAAACACTGGCCTTTGCCGATGCGGCGGGCCATACCGTACTGAAACGGCAATTGCTTTCGGGTGCAAATATCGATACCTATTATGTCTACAATGCGGGTGGCCTTATATCTTACATCATCCCCCCGCTGGCGCTGGCAAAAATGGTGTCGTCGGGCGATTATAACCCGAATGATGCCCCCGTAAGTACATTAGTTTTTATATTTACTTACGACAACATGGGCAGGCTGATAGAGAAAACTGTACCCGCCAAAGGGAAAATGAGCATTGTGTACGACCCGTTTAACCGGCCTGTACTGATGCAGGACGCGCTGATGAACAGCAACCACCAATGGAACTATATGCGTTATGACGCAAAGGGCAGGGTGGTAAGCCAGGGTATTTATACTGATACCAACAGCGGCAGGCTCACCCGGAGCGGGATGCAAAGCTATGTAACCGGCTTTACGTACGCTAATTACTACGAAGTGCGGAACGCTACACAGTCCAGTGGATATTATTCGGTGAGGGTTTTCCCTGCCGTAAACATTACCCCGCTGGCCTATGCCTACTTTGATGATTATAGACTCGGCAATTCGGGCACGGTTTTTAACTATGTATCAACAACCGGCCTTAATGAAGAAAGCGCTACCGCTGCGCCGGTAAAAGGGATGCCCACCATGGTGCGCAAAGCCACCGTTGGCGCTGCCCTTAGCGGCGATTGGCTGTTAAGCGCTACTTTTTACGATAAACGCCTTAACCCCATCCAAACCCGGAGCAATAACCAGTTATACTATTCGCTGGATGTGTTAACAGATTACAAAACAACCGTGCCTGATTTTATGGGGGTGCCGCAAACCGGTTATGTAAAAAAAGTGACATCCGCCACAACCACTACAACGGTACAAACCAACCTTACCTACGATTACTTTTACCGTGTAAAAACCATCACCCAAAATTATAATAGCGGAGCAGCTGTAGGCATAGCCGCCTATACCTATAACGAAATGGGGCAGCTGGTGCTTAAAAACCTTGGCCAGGTAAGCGGCAGCACCTACCTGCAAAACCTGGATATGCGCTACAACATCCGTGGCATGCTTACCAATATCAACAACAGCAAACTTGCCAGCGATACCGGGAAAACCAACAACGACATCAATGATGTATTCGGGATGACTTTACTTTATGACCAGGTGGACAGCAAACTAAGCAATACCCCCTATTATAACGGTAAAATTTCGGCAGTAAAATGGATGAGCAGGGACGGCAACAATAACAGCAGCTACGAACGGGCCTTTAAATATTACTATGACGGGATGGACCGGGATACTGCCGCCATTTATGCCGAACGGACCACTGCAAGCACAAGTGCTTTCACAATTACCCACGGCTGGGATGAAAACAGGATCACCTACGACCAGAACGGAAATATCCTAACCATGTTCCGCGACAGTTCGGTACAGGCAACGGGAAATCATTATCCCATCGACAACCTGGCTTATACCTATGATCCGAATAATCCTAACCAGTTAAAAACAGTAACCGACGGAACTACCACTGCCTATAAAAATTCAGGGTTCAGGAACTATACGGGCAGTACAGGCAGCTATGTCTATGACAGCAACGGGAACCTTAAAACTGATCCCTATAAAGGCCTTAACATCAGTTATAATGTACTGAACCGTACAGATACCGTACATTTAACCTGGAATGCAACAAACAGGTATATCACTTACACCTACGATGCCGGGGGCAACCTGATCAGAAAAATGCAATATGATAACGGGACTTTGGGCACAACAACCGATTATATTGACGGTTTTGTTTTCCTTACGGCAGGCACGGGTACACCGGCGCTATCCTATTTACCCATGCCGGAAGGCCGCGTATTATACAGTGGCGGCACATTTAGCCAGGAGTATATTATAACCGACCAGCAGGGCAACGCCCGCGTAAGTTTTAACAATACAGGTGCAGGCGGTACGGTTAAAGTAGTGCAGGAGAATAGCTATTATGCTTTTGGGCTGATAATGCCTGGCAGTACGGTGCCCCTGCCCACTACGCCAAACAAAAAACTTTACAATGGCGGCAGCGAATGGCAGAACGACTATAGCAACCTGCCTGATTATCAGCAAACCTTTTACCGTAACTATGATGCGGCCATAGCCCGCTGGGTAGCCGTTGACCCCGTAGCCGAAAGTGCGGAAAGCATGACAAGCTACCAGTATGCAGGTGATAACCCGGTGATGAAAAATGATCCGATGGGGGATTTGATTCCGTATCAATATGCGGGTATGAGTTATTCTCCGTCGCATGCAAATAGTGTGCTAGGTGGCGGCATTTCTGATATTGATTATACATGGAGTCAAATGGATGCAAATGATGCTTTTGTAGCAGGCATGAATGCATCATTAGGAGGTGGTGGTGGTGACGGTGGTGATGGTGGTGGTGATGGTGGTGATGGTGGTGGGAACGACGGGGATAGTAATGCTGGCTACTCGCCATCGGCGTCTGGGGGAAGCATGGCATCAATGTACGATGGCTATCAGCAGCCTTTAACCTCACGTTTTCACTGGCAAGGCGGTCAAACCACTCAGGTTGATGATGGCTCAAATGCAGACTATGATGTTAATCCAGATGGTAGCTTACACTTTAATGGGTATACTAATCAAGGAGGCATGAATGTTGAAAACGAGTCTACCAAGTTTCTGTTCTACACGGGTTATTATGATGGAATTTATGGAACTGTTGCAGGTGGAGTAATGACTGCAAGTTCGACAAGTACTAAGAAGGCCAATCAGGGGGGCGGTTTCAACAGCGGTAGTAATATGGATATAAGTCAAAGTAGTAAGGAGTCGCCTGGGCTTAGCGAAGAACAATTAAATGCATTAGGAACCGACCTTGGTATATTAGAAAGCATGTCAAAAAATGCTAAATATTTGGCTGGGGCTGCAAAGGTTGCCGGACATGGTCTTGATGCATTTAATGTTATTAAGGGTTATAAACAAGATGGCAATAAATTTGGAAATAATACAGCAAACGCGATACGACATGTAGCAGCTTCAACCGCCGGCGCTACTTATGGCACATATGCAGGAGCAATAGCTTTGGGTATAGTGTTTGCGGGCAACCCCGCTGCGATTTGGGTTGGTGGAATTATTGGCGGTGCGGTCGGTGGATGGCTTGGAGACAAAGCTGCAGAAGAATTCGATCAATAAATAGTATCTTAGAGCAATTTACAAACTTTAATATGGAAACTATTTTTTGGTACTGGAACATGGTACATTATTGCATTTATTTATTTTTTAATAATATATCTAATCTAATGAATTATATTAATCCTTTGTATTATTTTTTAAAAATACCGAGTGTTAAAAGGTTCTATGCAAAACGTAATATTGATGACATGCATGGGGCAATAAGGAATGTAGTTAATAATCCAAGCACAGGTATTAACAGCGTTCAGGCGTTCGGGCTTTTGGGTGGGTTATTAGTATTATTGCTAATGGGTATATACAACACTTGTCAACTTTTTTTTACAGTATCAATAAGCGACTGGATTTTTAGTAATACTACCAATTCTTTAGAGTTTTTATGTTTTACTATAGCGCCAGCACTTTTAATTAATTATTTTGTAGTGTTCAAGGAAGATAGATATTTAGAATACTTTAAAGAATTTGAGAAAATTGACGCCCACCAAATAAAAAAATATTATGTGATTAGTTTAATTACAGTAATATTCATTTTCTCGTTCTTTTTAGTGAGCTTCAAATTTATCAAATAACCTGTACAACGGTGGCAGCGAGTGGCAGAACGACTACAGCAATCTGCCCGATTATTACCAAACTTTTTACCGCAATTATGATGCAGCCATAGCCCGTTGGGTGGCCGTTGACCCGATGGCTGAAAGTGCGGAGAGCATGACCAGCTACCAGTATGCGGGTGATAACCCGGTGATGAGTAATGACCCGATGGGGAATTTGTTAGTTAATCCAATTGATTACCCGGATTATTATAAACCATTGGGTTTGCATTCACTGGGAGGTGGCGGTTCAAGCTACATGGCGGCTATTGACGACGCCGGGCCGGACCCTGTACTAACAGATTTTGATAGCCTTGGCAAAGGGCCTGGCGCGGGTGATCCTGTGGCTCAATTTTGGCAACAAGCGTTAGCTGGTACAGGATTTGCTTACCGCGATGGAGGATTTTATTCGACAACGGAAAGCAATACGGGATCTAATGGAACTGAAGGAACTGAAGGAACTGAAGGAACTGGAGGAACTGGATTTTACATAGGGTATGACGAAGGCGGAAGTCAGCGTTATTTTGTTAGTAAGAATAACGGAGAGAATTTTAATACATTTTATTTATTAACGGCAAATGCAGATGATCCTGCGATGCTGGTTAACTCTCGTCAAATAACATTAGATCAGGTGTTGTCATTACAAAGTGGGAAAGGTTTGGGGGATGATGACTCCGCTAATACAGCGAGTGATGGGGTGTCAGATTTTATAAATGGCACAGGAAATCTTATCGGTCTAAAATCTGTAGTTGTAACTTCATTACTTGGAAGTGGTTTATATGAAAACGCGAGTGGAGAAATTAAATCTTTCACATCTCTTGCAAAATTCAAACCTGGTGTAAGTTTAGCAGAACAAGGCAATTTATCAAAGGCTTTTACTGAGTTCAGATCATCTGGGACAGCATTGACGTGGGCATCAAGAGGGTTTTCATTCGGTATAGTAGCGTGGGACGTGCTGGATAATAAACCAAGCTATGTTACAGAACAAGATGGAGTAATGTGGGGAATTGCAGAAATTCCTTTTATTGGCCCTCCCACTGCAACGTTCTTATGGCTGAATTCGTTTATCCCTGAGAGCCCGTCATCCAATTTCGCAAACCCAGGTAGAGAACCTGGACATTATGCAGAGTGGCTTCATTAATTTAACCAATATGAATATTTACAGGTATTTTTTTTATAAATTCTATATTATTTCGGAAGGGTTCGCAAGTTTTGGAACTTCAAGTTTAGTAAATGCATGTATAAATACTATAGCTTTGATTTTCTTCAATATATTAACAATTTTATATTGGGTAGAAACATTGTTTAAGAAAGAAATTGTATATATATTACCTGGATTTATTTTACTCTTTTTAATAGTTATAGGTGTCTATTATGACGAAATTTACAAAAAAAAATATCTGGATTACGATAAGCAGTATTCTAATCAAACCAAAGCGAGAAAATTATTGGGGACATTATTTTTTGTCATTTGGATTTTACTTTCTGTAGGATTATTTTATCACTTCTATAATATGCATCTATTGATACACGGCAGTGGGTAGTGTAGGTAGTGTATCAAAGCTGTTGAGGTAGTGTTACAGTTTTGGGTAGTGTATCAAAGCTGTTGATAATTATGCAAATAACTGATTATCAATAGGTATTAAAATTCAGATTTCAATAAAAGGATAAACCGGGTGGTATTTACATATCACCCGGTTATTTTTTGTAGCTTAGAGGTAACCTAACTGCCTGAAACCTTATGCCGTGTATCAAAGCTGTTGATAATTTTCGAGTAAAATAAATTGAGTTTACCGGCGTTTCGCGTAAGCGATTTAAGCGCCCCGGTTCTCATCATAAAAGGCGCCAGCCATAACGAAAAACAATGGAACGGTGATTTTCCGGGGTTTTATAATTG
>Ga0206938_1013_pt1 | contig 62244 bp, 52 predicted proteins | sample Alteio_BWOrgHeat_12_FD_152918 | JGI IMG/M metagenome (GOLD analysis project Ga0206938, IMG submission 152918) | Enriched cells from forest soil in Barre Woods Harvard Forest LTER site, Petersham, Massachusetts, United States -... | ecosystem: Environmental > Terrestrial > Soil > Temperate forest >... | reverse complement strand
ACAGGTCTGATCAGTTTTACTTATTCAACAAAAGACACCGGAAACGGGTTAAAGAGAGTGGATGTCCTGCTGACACCGGGAGATAACGCGACCAAGCTCAATTCCATTTACATGGAGTCCATTGCGGTCAATGCGGACAGCACCCTGATTGAAAAAATGAACTGGAAAGCAGGTAAAAATTTTAAAATTATCCGGATTCACCAGCCCAAAAAAGGCAACGAAACCACCGATCAGTTATTGGTAGACTGGGACAACCGTGATTAAGGCATGGAGCAGGAAGCATTTCAACAAATCGCAGAGACCATTCCAACGGAACCGGGGATATATAAATACTTCGATTCCAAAAAAGAATTATTGTATGTAGGCAAGGCAAAAAATCTGCGCAAGCGGGTAAGCTCTTATTTTAACAAGACGCTCCAGAACTTCAAAACCTATGAACTCGTTAGACGAATTCACTTTATGGAATTCACCCTGGTCAATTCAGAACAGGACGCTTTTTTACTGGAGAATTCCCTGATCAAACAATTCCAGCCACGGTTTAATATCAATTTGAAGGATGACAAAAGTTACCCATTCATTGTCATCAAAAAAGAGCATTTCCCCCGCGTATTCTTAACCAGAAGAAAAATAAGTGATGGTTCCGAATATCTCGGACCCTTTACTTCGGTGGCAAAGGTTCGCGAGCTGATCGATTTCATCAAGGCCAATGTACAACTGAGAACCTGCAAACTGAATCTAAGTCCTTCCAACATCGCTAAGAAAAAGTTCAAAGTATGCCTTGAATACCACCTGGGTAATTGCAAGGGTCCATGCGAAGGTCTGGAGTCGGAGGAAGAATACACCGAGGATCTTAGAAGACTCAAAAACATTTTAAAAGGAAACCTCGGTCCTGTTATGAATGGATTCCGGCAGGAAATGAAAGAAGCAGCGGCTAATATGGCATTTGAAAAAGCGGAAATCATCCGGAAAAAAATTGAGCATTTAGAAAATTATCAGTCCCGTTCGGTAATCGTCAACAAACACATCGTACAGGCCGATGTATTTTCCATTTTTCGGGATGAAAATGTGGTATTTGTTAACTACCTGATGGTTGAAAACGGAACCATCGTTCAAACACTTACTACCGAAGCCAAGCCCCAGCTTGAGGAAACAGATGCGGAAATTCTATCATTTTCCATAGCCCAGTTGCGCGACCGATTCAACAGTACAGCCCCAGAAATCATCTGTCCCTTTCCCATTGAATTTCCTCAGGAAGGAGTCCTGGTCACGGTTCCGAAGGGTGGGGATAAAAAGAAACTTCTCGAACTTTCAGAAAAAAATGTGAACTACTACCGTGAAGAGGCCGAAAGAAAAAAAATGCTTCACCTGGGAAAGAAAAGTCCGGAGGAAAGATTGGAAGTTTTAAATCAGCTTCAACAGGACCTTCAATTGTCGGCCCTGCCGACGCATATAGAATGTTTTGACAACTCCAATTTTCAAGGAAGTTATCCTGTCTCGGCCATGGTATGTTTCCGAGACGGGGTGGAAAGTAAAAAAGACTATCGCCATTTCAATGTAAAAACAGTGGAGGGCATCAATGACTTCGCCACCATGAAGGAGGTAGTTTATCGTCGTTACAAGCGGCTGGTGGAAGAGGGTTTGGAACTACCGCAGCTGGTGATCATTGATGGCGGAAAGGGACAGCTGAGTGCTGCCCTGGAAAGTATTTCAGACCTGGGGCTGAGAGGAAAACTGACCCTCATCGGTCTTGCAAAAAATGAAGAGGAAATATTTTTCGCCGGCGATCAGCAATCCCTGAAACTACCTTATGATAGCGTAAGTCTGAAGCTGATCCGTAAGATTCGCGATGAAGTACACCGCTTTGGCATCAGCTTTCATAGAAATAAGAGAAGCCGTGGCACTTTTAAGAACGAACTGGAAAATATAAAAGGGATCGGGAAACATTCGGCCGATCAACTATTAAAAACATTTCATTCAGTAAAAAAAATCCGCTTGGCGACGGAGGAAGAACTGGGTGCATTGATCGGAGCGGCTAAAACAAAACTCATCCTCGATTATTTTCAACAGCAATCAGATGAAATGCAGGCGGGACAAGGTTTTTAGATGGTTGATATGAATCAAAAAAAAAGGGGCCAGAATGGAAATTCAGCCCCGTTTTTAAAATCCAATATCCTATGAAAAACCATTGTAAAAATAATAAAACAATTCTATTAAACAAGATACCCTTTGGGTATTTTGGAAATATTTTATCAACAGTTTAAGTTTCAAAAAGTTATGGTATAGTAAAACTACTATTCCAAATCTGGGAAAACAAGCTATGGATAACTGGTACTGTCAAACGACCGGCTTGGGGGAGAAAAGATCCTCAATAAAAAAAGTCACCCTGTTTTGCAGGGTGACTTTTCAATTATTTAACGTTTGATTCTCTTTCTATGCGCTTAAGCAGGTAAAATTAATAAGACCAGAGATCCTGCTCGTAGTTGAAGATTTTTTCCTTGATATCGTCGCCTTCCAGCAAATCCAGGATCGGATCTTTGATATAGGCGCTGATATAATTATCACCGGGGTTGTCAATCGTTGATTTCACGATTCTGCTTGAAAACATCCGGCTTTCAAACAACTCTTCCCAGCTCATACGTGCACCGTAGTTTTTCCCATTGTATGCTTCGTATTTGGCGAGGAAGGGCCTCAGATCCGGGTAGTAAACCCAGAAAATCGGTGTTACAGCACGGAAAGATCCGTCGGCATTGTAAATCGTCTTCTCAGGCGCGATGCCGAGGATACGAACATACATCCTGGAGGATTCTTTGTCAAAGACCCACTCTTCCTTGATCTCATATCTTTCTACCTGATCAGGATTGAATTCTTCCTGGATGACCGTGTCTTTGGTAAGACCTTTGGATCCATCGGGGTCATTGGTCATATCGGGTATCTGGATCGTCTTGGGTTTACCGACCATGTTTTCCGCAATTTCGCGGAACGTCATCGGTGTAGTGAAACGATCGTCGATGGTGGCATTGAATGCCGTCACGTCTCCTGCATGAATAAGGTTCAAAAGAATGCTGATGAAACGCTGGTTACCATTATCTTCAGATGCTTTGTATACAAAGGGAAGGTTCATTTTTTCATGAACATCCAGTTCACGCCAAACGCGCTGGCGGTAAACGGCATCGTCTTCCCGGATATGCTCATAAGCTAGTGGGGTACGATCCTTTACCAGGTTCAGTTCAATGGATGCGTCATTGCGCAGGGATTTACGGGGGGTATCCAGTTTGATATCCGCAATAAACTCCTGCACGGGTTTTGCCGTCGAATCCGGTTTCGGAACCACTGCAGTCGTAGCTGCACTGTTCTTACTGGTATTTTTGGAGGTAGAAGGCCTCTTCTTTTTCTTCCTGGGAGTTGGCGCCTGCGCCTGCACAGTCCCCACTGCCAACGCAATGATGGTTGCAAGGAGGGACAATCTGATGAAACGGGTCTTCATAAACTATTTTTTATCTGAGGTCTAAAACAGATCCGCCACTATAACGTGGCGGATTGTCGCAATATTTTATTTCAGGCTAAATACCATGGGCGTAATTTCACGTTGCTTGCCGTCTGGCCCGATCACCCGGATCTGGTCGAAAAAGATCTGTGTTCCAGGGGTAGATTTGCCAACGATGGCGGCTGCATTGCCCGACCATCTGTTTCCTTCGTTGCTGGCTTCCGTGTAACCGGAGATACCACCGCCTATCGCACCAATTTTATAGCTAACCACTTTGAAGGGCGCTTCAAAATCAGAATCTTCAAGACGAGCGATCAAACCACCGATTGCTTTAAATTCGGCAGAAGATATGGCACCGCCTTTTTTAGCTCCGATAAAACCAGCCGGTAAAGGCAGATTCTTGATACGGATTGGGAATTCAAAATTCTTTCCATTGGCATTGACGATGATCTTAGACATACCCGGTGTTGTGGCGCGGGCTTCATAATGATCACCGGTCGTTTTAGTCAGTGTAGCGCCTGGGCTAGCAAAACTCACGTGTACTTTTTCAGCACCTACGCTACCACCAGAGATGGTCATCGGATTGGCTACACCTACGTAAACCACGTTCATTTTTTCCAGGAAGATAGAAGCACCTGAAGGCATTCCCACAGTATACTTGATCGTCTTAGGAATGGTAGCCAAGGTTCCGTCCGGTTTTGTATAGGCGATGTTTACCGTGAGCGTATGTTCACCGGCACCTTCTACTTTGGTTTTAAAGTCAGCCACACCGTCATTGTTTAATGTCTGGTGTGCGCCGTTGATGGTGATATCAGGTTTTGCAGCGGCACTGAAGGCACCGATACCAGCCTGTACTTCCAGTTCATCACCGGGCATCAGGTAAGTGGCGTTGGTTCCAGCGAAAGCTTCAAACTGATTGTAAACGACTTTTACAGATCCGATTTGTTTGTAACAATAGTCGACCATCTGCGCTTCAGAATTCTTTACATCGTTCTGAAATTTGCTCAGGATCGTGATCGCTGCAATGGTCGGTGTCATATGAAAGTAGTTGGTTACCCAATCTTTCATCTTATCGCCTGATTCAGCTGCACCTGTTTGAGATTTTGGCGTGGAAAGGTCAAGCGGCAATTGTTTTTCAAAATCGGCCTTTGCCTTGGTTACTTCATCAAAGAGAACCTTATTGTCTTTAAATTCATTTGGATTCAATACAGCCAACATTTGTTGTTTGTAATCAGCCAGGGAATCATAAAGGATTTTTCCTTTGCCATCTTTGTCAAACACGCGGGTTGCGGCATCCAGGTTGGCATCGTTGTATTTGATCAGTTTGCCATCTTTGTCAAAATCAGGTTGTGATTCCTGGACAAGCAGGTTCTTCATACCGTCGATGGTAGAATACATGGACGAAGAAATCTTCTGGATCTGTTTTGCTTTGGGCGCCCAGATCTCCGCATTGGCTTTTGTCTGTGCATCGTTCAATGCTTTGTCAAAAGCGGCGTAGGTGAGATTATTTTTGTCGGTTACCACCTTGTTGGAGGTGCCGATGCTGTTATTTACTGTTTTGAAGGCGTTAAGAATCTCAGCAGATACATTCAGTGCCAGCAAAGCTGTAAGCACCAAATACATCATATTGATCATCTTCTGCCTGGGCTCTTTAGGTAAGGACATGAGCTGGAGAATTTAATGTGTTAACAAAGGTTTTTCAGGTATAGTCCCTTTAATTTTCAAATATTGGATTACTGTCTTCCTTGCATTGCGCTCAGCATGTTACCATATACATGGTTCAGGCTTCCAAGGTTCTTTGCAAGTAAAGCAACCTGTTCCTGTGTTTTCTTGGCGTCGTCGATGCTACCCTTCATGGCTTCAGAAGCCTGAGCCAGGTTGCTGTAGAAACCGTTCATCGCCTTGAGGTGATTGTTGCTGTCCTGCAGTTCCAGTTCATACAAAGCATTCAGAGAACCCAGGTTTTTGGTCAATACCTGTACCTGGCCGTGGAACTGTTTAGTGGATTCAGCCGCATTGTTAAAATGAGATATCGTAGTCGTCGCACCCTGGTAAGCATTTTTCATGCTGTCCAGTGCAATAGACGCTTCTTTTGTTTTGTTGGTATAATCTGTGGTTGCAGCCAGCGCACCAGATACATCACTGATCTTATCTACGGTTGTACCGAATTTCTTAAAACCATCGCTCAGCTTGGCCAGATTGGTAGGAGTGATGTCAGCTTCCTGCATCATTTTATCCATCTGTTGCAGAGAAGGATTGCCTGAACCTGCACCAGCCAGTTTTGGAAGCGCTTCTGCCAGGGCATGCATTTCTCCACCGGGAGGAGGTAAGAATGCATAAACGATAAATATCAATGCTTCTGTAAGAAGTCCAGCTGTAAGGAAGAAGTCAGCCAACCGTTGGTGGGTGATTTTCTGCCAGGCACCAAAGATTACTACGGCTGCACCGATGCAGACGATGATGTTTACAAGCTTTTCGGTAGATTTTGAAACTCCGGCTGACATAGTTTTAAGTTTTTAGATTTTTAATAGGTTTTGTAAGGGTCTCGGAATTGAATTCCGGATAAAGAATCAAACGTTGTTTGTTTTAAAAAATTTTATTTCTATTGATAAATATCAATTATCTCTTAGCCAGGGATGCCGGCAGATCGATCACACAACGGAAGCCGATGTATGATTTGGCGGTATCCTGGTATTCGTACGTACGGGTACTGGTCTGCAGGAAGTATCCCACATCTTTCCAGCTACCACCCCGGATTACTTTACGTTTCATACGCGGAGGATCAGAATCCTTTGCATTGTAACGGATATCGGGGTTCATATCATGCTGGAAGTTGTATGCACCTTCGTAGTAAACAGAGGATGTCCATTCGGCCACGTTACCTGCCATGCAATACAGACCGAAATCGTTGGGCCAGTAAGCATCGGCGCGGGCGGTATAAAAGGCACCATCTTCTGGATAGTTACCACGTCCCGGTTTAAAGTTGGCCAGCAGACAGCCCTTTTTGTTTCTCAGGTAATAGTTACCCCAAGGAAACATAGACTGTGAACGTCCGCCGCGGGCTGCATATTCCCATTCTGCCTCTGTGGGCAAACGGAAAGGGCTTTCGTTGGCTTCCTGTTTTTTATCCAGGAAAGAATTCAAATAGATGGTTCTCCATTCGCAGAACGCAGTTGCCTGGTTCCAGTTTACCCCAACCACCGGATAGTTTCCGAAAGCCGGGTGAGAGAAATATCTTTTGGTCATCGGCTCATTATAAGAATAAGAGAAGTCACGGACCCATACCAGGGTATCTGGATAGATCTTGATGTCTTTCTTCACGATGAACTGGGAACGTACTTTGCCTTCATTGGCTTTCTTAGCCGCCTCTTTCAGGTCAAATGTTTCGGAGTGATAGACTAGTTTGGAAGGGTCGATTTCCTTTTTCCCGAAAATCCGGTTTTCCGGAGTCAGGATCAGCTGGTCAATTTTTTCAGTAGTGGCCTTGTCATTCCATTTAATGGTCTGGGTTTTTTTCCAGTCAATCTGGAATTTGCCGTCTACTTCCTTGCCGTATTGCATCAGAGTAGCCGCGGTAGAGTCGCGAACCCACAGTACAAACTGGCGGTATTCATTGTTGGTAATTTCAGTCGCGTCCATCCAGAATCCGTTGATGGAAACCTGTTTGTTACGGGCTGTATACGCGTAGTTGATGTCTTCATCACTGGGACCCATGTGGAAGGTTCCAGGCGGAATGTAAACCATTCCTGGAGGCTTGCTGAGGTTATACTTGCTGGCGGGGGCAACACCATGTAATTGTCCGTCATCCGGAAGTCCTTTACCGGACTTACCCAGTTTACTACAACTCGTTACGGCCAACGCCGCACCAAGTGTCAACAGAATGGACAGGTTTTTCATTTTCATAATTATTAAAGGGTATTGGACAAAAATAATCTTTTGAGAATATCTCCTAAGAATATCTTCCATCGCAAGTATAAAATTTATTTTTTAGAAGTCAAAATTTTGCCAATAGTTTAAATAACGGTGGAAAGGTCAGTCTTATTGTAATTTCAGGGGATTCCTGCTGATATTTTAAGAGTTTTTTATGAGGCCCAAAAGCTCAGCTACCTCTTTTACAGGGGGTTGACAGGCATATTCCCGGCAAAGAAAAAACTGGGCAGGCCCTTTGACGGGCTTATTTCTCAAAATTGGAAGCATTGGGTGGGTAACGGAAGAAATCTGAAAAACCCGATTTGGGACAGTTTTCCCAAGAAATTCCCGGTGTTTTGATGCCGAAAAATCCCCGGAAAGAACGATTTCATACAGTGGATACGTGTACGCATTTAGCAGAGTTGCCCAAAGTCCAAAAGATCCTGGATAGCGCCGGATAAGGTCCTGTATGGAACGGGTACTGAGAAAAGCCCGCTCTTTCCAGCCTGCCTCGTCAAATACGGTTCCCAGATACAATAAATTGAGACCCATCACGGAATTTCCGGAGGGCGTAGCCCCATCATAGAGGTCGATCTTGCGGACGATGACATCCTCCTGAAGGTCGCTGGTATAATAAAAAAGCCCTGTTTCCGGTTGGCTGAAATGAGCGATTACCCAGTCTGACAGCGCCTTTGCGCGGAGGAGGTAGGAAGCTTCTCCGGTAACCTCCTGCAGTTGGATATAGGCTTCGATCAGATAGGCATAGTCATCCAAAAAAGCCGGGATGGCGGCCCTCCCCCCGGTTCCTGGAATCTCTTTGAAACTATGATGGAAATGAAACAGGCCCTCCCCCTTCATTTTCTCTTCCAGAAAAGCCATGGTCTGGACGGCCTGCTCCCGGTAAACATCGGTCCCCAGAGCGGCGAAGGCCTTACAACAGGCCGATATCATCAGCGCATTCCATCCCAAGAGTATTTTGTCGTCCAAATGGGGACGAACCCGGAGGTTGCGCCGGCTGAGTAATTTGGCCTTGTCTGCCTGAAGCTGCCGTATTTCGGCTTCCGGGCCCTGGGCCAGTAGTTCTTTTCCTTTTGGGGTTAACTGAAGGATGTTTTTCCCTTCCCAGTTTCCCCGCTGCGAAACATCATAATATGCACAAAACCGGGGAGATCCATCTCCCAGAACCTCATCTATTTCATTTTTTTGCCATATGTAAAATTTCCCTTCCTCTCCTTCGCTGTCGGCATCCAGGGCAGAATAAAATCCGCCGCCGGGGGATAAAAGCTCCCGCTCGATAAAACCAATGGTCTCCTGGATCGCCCTGCGGTAAGAAGGAAGGCTTGTGATGGAGTAAGCTTCGCTTAAGGCAATGATCAGCAGGGCGTTATCATATAACATCTTTTCAAAATGGGGTGCCAGCCACTGTCGATCGGTGGAATACCGGGCAAAACCACCGCCCAGCTGGTCATAGATTCCGCCCTCGATCATTTTATCGAGCGAAAGAATGGCCTGGTCCAGGGCGGTAGCGTCTCCCGTATAATGATGGTGTTGAAGCAGGAAACGGATCGAGAAGGTCTGCGGGAACTTTGGAGCCGCTCCAAAACCTCCTTCCTCGCGGTCCGCTGTTTTCATCAGTTGTTCAAAAATGAAAGACAGGTCTTCTTTTTTCAACGACTCCTGGGCGGAAGTGGGAATGGGTCCGAAAGAAGATCCGGCAATATGATCCGTGAGGTGATTGGCCTGTTCTTCTATTTCTTTTCTTTTTTCTACAAAGGCTTCTGAAATATTTTGGAGCACCGTTTTCCAGGAAGGCCGGTTGTGCAGATTCACTGGAGGAAAATAAGTGCCCCCGTAAAAAGGTTTTGCTTCCGGCGTCAGAAAAACATTCAGCGGCCATCCGCCATTTCCGGCAATTGCCTGAACTGCATCCATATAAATTTGATCGAGGTCGGGTCTTTCTTCGCGGTCGATTTTGATATTGATGAAGTGGCGGTTCATGAATTCCGCCGTCTCCGGATCTTCAAAACTCTCCCTTTCCATGACATGGCACCAGTGGCAGGCCGAATAGCCGATGCTCACCAAGATGGGCAGGTCTTTTTCCCGCGCTTTCTGAATCGCTTCGTCTCCCCAGGGATACCAGTCCACCGGGTTGTGCGCGTGTTGCAAAAGATATGGACTGGTTTCTTTGGCTAGTCGGTTCATGGAAATAATAAAAGTAAAAACCTTCCGGGAAGAATGGGTGAATGAATGTGGTTAAACCTCGTGGCAGATCGGTAGGAAAATTCGAAATTTTATTGGATTTAGTAAGGCGACGATTTTCTTAAAAAAAGCGGTTAGGGATCCCCGGGAGTGCCTGTTGAATAAAAATGAAAAATCCAGCCGAACCACCATATAATATCCCGGGCATGACCCAATTACAACGGGCTTTCATCATCAAACTTCGGGGCGATCTGCATCTCCATCCAAGAATCGACTGACCTTCCCAGTTGCACCCTATTTCAAGCATATTCCCTACAAAAAAATATCCGGATTCACGGGAGCTTCCTTTCATAGTGGCAAGAAAAAGCCCGGGAAATCCCAGGCTTTTATAACAGATATATTGATGAATGGTTCTGATCTGAAGGGATCCTTCCAAAGGCTAAGGTCTTTTTTTAGCAGACAGATACTTTTCCAGCGCCGAAACCATACTGGGTGCCATGGGTTCAGGTGCTTTGATTTCCAATACCAGGCCGGCTTCTTCTGCAGCCCGGCTCGTATTGGTCCCAAATGCGCCGATCAGGGTACCATTTTGTTTGAAATGGGGAAAGTTGTCAAAGAGGCTTTTCACCCCGCTGGGTGTAAAAAAGCAGATGATGTCAAAAGCATTCGGACTGAACAGTTCCCGGATATCATTGCTGATCGACCGGTACATAAACGGGGTGGCATATTCACAATGATTGCTCTTGAGCCAGTTCACGATTTCATTGTCCTGCTGGTTTTCGGAAGTCGGGTACAGGAACTTCTCGTTTTCCTTGTGTTTGTTGATCACATCCAGCATGCTCTTATTGGTGCCATCTGCACCATAGAACACTTTGCGTTTGCGATAAAGAATAAATTTTTGCAGATACAGCGCCACGGCTTCCGTAATACAGAAATACTTCGTGTCCTGGGAAATGCTGATTTTCATCTCCTCGGCCGTCCGGAAAAAATGATCGATCGCATGGCGGCTGGTGAAAATGACCGCCGAATAGGTACCAATTTCAACCTTCTGCCGTCGGAAATCCTTCGACGGAATGCCCTCCAGCCTGATAAAAGGCAAAAAAGCCATTTCCACATCGTGGCGTTTCGCAAGTTCAAAATAAGGTGACTTGTCAGATTCCGGCCGGGGTTGGGTGATTAAAATTCTTCTTAAAGCAATCTCAGACATCACGGCAATATCCTTTTTATCCCTGTTTTTAATCAATGTATAATATATTAGAAAAATGCGTTCGCAAAATTAATAAGCTTTTTCCAAATAAGCGACTAACACTTTGTAAATCAACAGCAGAGGAGCTATTTCCAATGCGCAAAGGTATAGAATAAAGTGTAAACCACTGATTTTTATTTCTTTGCGCAGCGTGGCATAAGAAGCGACAAACCGGTAAATGTAAAAAATGCCGATCATAATTAAGGAAAGGGTGACGGAAATCTCGGTGATGACCGCCCCGGCAAAGGAGATCAGAACCAAAAAAGGCAGCAGGAAAATGCCGATGATTTTATTGGTCATAAAAACCACAAACAGGTAGGTGTCCACCGCCCGGTTGATGTTGAAAATCCAGCCCGTTATCCGTAGGATCATGTATTTCAAAAGGTATAGAACTACCAGAATGCCAATACCATAGAGGAAATGAAGCCAGAAACGATCGGGATTGCCAATCTGGTAAAATCTTGCTAAAAAAGCCCCGTATAACCCTCCGGCGATCACGAAAAGCAGGTTGAGCAACAGGGAAGGAAAAGGGGATTGCAATACCTGCTCCCTCAGCTGTTGCTGGCGCATGGAAGCTTTGAAAAAGATCGTCATCAGATTGGCCAGGTATTTCCCAAAAAAAAGCTTGACGATGGCAAAATAAAAGAGCAAAATCACGAGCAGGTAAAACATCCAGTCATAGGAAACCGGCTCGAAGCGTTCGGCCCGGACATGAACTGGTTTGCCCGAAAAATTAAAAAACGCCTGCGCATCCAGCAGTTCCATCCATCCCAGAGGCAAATGATTGAAATCGGTTGGTTTCACCTCCGAAAACCGCAAGCTATCCGTGCGATAAACCAGGGGGGAATCCACCGAGATTTTGGCCGTTTTGCGGACAAGCGGTTTTTTCGGTAGCGAATCTACCGCCACAGATCTCGTGGCCGTGCTATCCCCCAGCCGACTGGAATCCGGGGTCGATTGTGCCCGCACCCCGACAAGCAGCAGGCAAAAAAACAAAAACAGAACGGATCGTTTAGACAAGGGATCGATGGTTGAAAAATGACGGTTGACTGCCTAATAAAAACATGCAAAGTTGTGATTGAACGCGGATCTTTTAAAAAAAGTTTACATAGCCCAGGTGAATCTTGGCCTGATTGAATAAAAAGGGATCGCTGTTTTGTTTTCCCACGGCGTAAGACATATTAAATATCCCAGCTTTGGTTTCAAAAGCCAGCCCCACCCCGATACCCAGGTAGAGGTTGTTGATCGCATATCCGGGCACATCATTTTTTGCCCATCCCCCGTCGACGAAACTAAACAGATAGGAATTCATCCCAATCAGATAGCGATATTCCACACTGCTCACGAAATATTCTGAAGCCAGGATGCTTTCCTCATTAAATCCCCGCAGCAATCGATAACCGCCGATCTGGAACAATTCGTTCCAGAAAATTTTGGGACTTTGATACCAGGCCGTATTCATGGCCAACCGAATGGTGGATGCCCGGCTCATGGCAAAATAGTGGGCACCCGAGAGATTCAACCGGAACTGGTAGGCTGACAGCTGGACCGTATCGTATAAAGTGCTATAGTCAAAGGATGGATCGTTTTCGTCTTTGAGCCGGATGATCTGACTGTTTTTTTTGAGTCTCTTGGTTCCGACAGAGCCAATGAAAAAAAGTTCATTGCCCCGGATCGCGTTAAAACGATAATTGGTGTTGTTGAATTCATAACTGACCCCCAGGTTCACTGAACTGACGTCTGCAATCTCGGGCAATTGACGGGTGGCGATGATCTGGGCCGTGTCAATGGTCAGCACTGTACAGCCCCTTGTTTCTATGAATACCGAAGCCTTTTTATTGGTCGAGGCGCTGAACTGCACTCCGAGCAAGGCATCGGTATTGATATAGGATGAATCTTTTTTGTATAAGGAGAAATCCAGGCTGACCCCGTAGGGTGAATGAAAAATATAGGGCTGCTGGTAGTTGATATTCAAACGGGGCGATTGAGGCTGCAATTGTTGCCAGTCCAGACCCAGGCTTTCCCCGTTGCCAAAAGGATTTCGAAGGACAACCGTGGCCGAACCGGTTACCAGCAGCTTGCCACTCTGCAGCTGATCGTTGTTGGGCAACAGGCCCACCAGCACATCGATCTGACTGCTGCGTTTGGGTTTAAGATACAAATTCAGTATGGATCCCGTACCAAGCATGTTGACGCTCCAGGGTCTTTCCTCCTGCACAAAAGGAAGTTCGAAGATGCGTTTGCTGATCATCAAGAGCCGGTCTTTGCGGTAAATGCCTCCCTCCGGAATCCCCAGATAACGCTCCATAAAATCAACGGAAATTTTAGCCGTTCCGATGATACGAATGCTGTCAATTTTATACAGGGGCCCCCGGTCTATATTCAGTACCGCACGGATGGCACCCTGGACGATCTCTACGCTGTCCAGGGAAATCTTAGCAAAAGGATATCCGTTGTTTTCCAGATAATTGAGCACCAGCAATTCCTCGCTTTGAAAATGTTCCAGCGTAGCCGGTTTGCCCGTCAGCTTTTTTGTACTCCACCCCGCTTCGTTTAAAAGGGAAAGGTCCGCTGGTTTTGTGCGGATATGGGACCAGGTGAATTTTTCACCGACATATAGTTGCAAATAAGCCGCCGCACTATCGAATTTCACGCTGTCTATGGAAGCAGCGGTAAATCCTTTGTTCCTGAGTAGATCGGTCAGTTTGTAGACATAGTCCGTACAACCCGCCCGGTCTTTAAACAGGGGTGGGATGCCAATGGATGAAGCTTTCAATATGGAATCGGGAGAAATCATCTCCACGTGGAGGGCATACTGTCCATGAGCCGGCGGATGGATTGCAAGCAACAGAAGGGAGATCAACCCATATAATCTTAATTTCGCCATTCGCTCAAAACTCATTCGTAATTCCATAAAATTAGCTAATCCGGTGGCAGGCATCTATATTCATATCCCTTTTTGTAAACAAGCTTGTCACTATTGTGATTTTCATTTCTCTACGAACCCAGCTCTGCAAAACGATTTTACCGGCGCTTTATTGAAAGAGATCCCCTTGCGGGTTTCTTATTTACAGGGTGAGCCCATCGAAACGATTTATTTTGGAGGAGGTACGCCCTCACTGATGCCGGCAAAGGCCATTGGGGAAATCCTGAAATCCATCCAACAACATTTTGAGATCGGCGAAGCGCCCGAAATTACCCTGGAAGCCAACCCGGATGATATGGATCCGGTTTCACTCGAGCGTTGGAAAGAGATGGGCATCAACCGACTCAGTATCGGCATTCAGTCTTTTTTTGAGGAAGACCTCCAGTGGATGAACCGGGCCCATACTGCCCTCCAGGCTTTGGATGCCCCCAGGGCCGCCAGACATGCCGGGATCGACAATATCAGCCTGGATCTGATCTACGGATCTCCCGGATTGACGGAAGAAAAATGGAGAAAGAATCTCCTCACCGCCATTTCGCTGGATCCCTCCCACCTCTCCTGTTATGCCTTGACCGTTGAACCCAAGACCGCTCTTTTTCAACTGATCCGGCGGAAAAAATCGCCGGATATTGAGCCCGATAAACAGGCCAGTCAGTTTTTAATGGGTATCCAGGTGCTGGAATCTGCGGGATACGAACACTATGAAATTTCCAGTTTTGCCAAACCCGGTAAAAGAAGCCGGCACAACAGCAGCTACTGGCAATCCAAGAAATACCTGGGCCTGGGACCTTCGGCCCATTCATTTGACGGCCGCAACCGCCATTGGAACATGGCAAACAATGCGCTGTATATAAAGAGCCTTGACAGCGGACAGTGGTATGGGGAAGCCGAAGAACTCCAACCCAAAGACCGGCTGAATGAATACATCATGACTTCCCTTCGGACCCTGGAGGGGTTGGACCTCCGCTATGTTTGCGAGGAATTCGGGAAGGAAAAAGAGTTGGCTTTAAAAACCAATACCGGAGTTTATATCCGCTCCAGCCAAATGATCCATGCTGGTGATAGACTCACCCTCACCCCTGAGGGAAAACTGTTTGCCGATGGCATAGCGTCGGCTTTGTTTTTCGACTAAAACAACTAAAAGATGGATGGGAAAACGCTGGTCCGGTGGAAAAACCGGCTGGTCTTGGCCTCTCTCCTAAGCCCGGGACTGGGCCTTGGCTTTGCTCCGGTGATCGGAAAAACGTTCTCTCAGGTATTTCAGCAATTGGGCTGCTGAAAGAATTCCAACCATCAACATGATGGCCGTAAATCCGAAACCCTGATAGGAAAGCGGTGTCATAAAGTTGCATTTTAAAAAATCATACCAAATCTTCTCCTGCTCCACCACCCGATTCTCAGACCATCAATGTTTCCAAGTGTTTAAACCCTTCCCGGACATTAACATTTTGCCATAGAATTCGGTATATCATGTCAGCAATGGGAATGTCTGCCCTGAACTGTTCGTTGATCCGGTAAAGACATTGACTTGCATTGTACCCTTCGGCGACCATATTGAGCTCCAGTTTGGCAGCATGGACCGTGTATCCCTTTCCAATCATATTCCCAAAGGTCCGGTTGCGGCTGAACAAAGAATAACAGGTTACCAACAAATCCCCTAGATAGACGGAAGCGGCATAATTCGCGCTCTTTTTCTCATGTACGGATGCACTGGCTTCATGGATGCCGACCTCGATATGGCTGATGCCTGCTTTATGCAGAAATCCCGCCATTTCATCGGCACAATTGGCAATGAAGACACTCAGAAAATTGTCTCCATATTCCAGGCCATGGGCCATGCCGGCACCCAGGGCATAAATATTTTTAAGAACGGCCGCGTACTGTACACCATAGATGTCCGTGTTGATGAGGGTGTTCAGGTAGTCGCTTGTAAAATTAGACGCAATTTCTTGGGTGGAGGGAACAGCATTTCCAGAAAAAGTTAGATAGGATAATTTTTCCGCGGCAATTTCCTCCGCATGGCAGGGACCCATCACCGTGTAATAGTCGTCATGGGGAAACTGAAACTGCTTTTTCAGATAGTCATTCAACAGTAAATTCTGACCGGGGAGGATGCCTTTTACGGCAGAAAGAATTTTTTTGCCTTTTAGAATATTCCGGGGAAGGGTCTCAAAAATCTCTTCTATATAAGCGGAAGGAACGGCAATCACCAGACAATCCGAATCCGCAATCAGGGACGGCAGATTGCCGGTTAACAGGATTCGGCTCGTGTCAAAAAAAACGCTGGAAAGGTATTGGGGATTGTGGCTTTTTTTTTGGAGATGGTCGCGGATAACGGGGTTGCGTATCCACCAATTCAGCGAATGGAGATTGTCATTCAGAATTTTGACAAGGGCTGTCCCCCAGCTTCCGCTTCCTATGATTCCAAAACGCATAGAAGTGAGCATTTCTGTATATAAAAATCTAGCGCGCGGTCACTTCTTGGCTTCGAACAACTTGTCTTTGTCAACGACTGTAACTTTGGAACCATTGTTCAAAACCTTACTCACGGTACCATATGGCCCTGTCACCACTTCGTCACCCAATTTGAGTCCGCCGACAATTTCAATGTTGTTGATATCCTGTATATCTGTTTTCACACTCACCTGTTTGACGGATTTGTCCGCCTGCAAAAGGAAAACCACTTCATCCAGGTCACCGGTTGACACCGTCGTTTTGGTATCCCCAAATTCATCGGTCACCGGTTTTTTGTCCTTATCGGCCGCCTGGCTGCCTGCCGTTTTTTCCCGCGTCGTTACGGCGTTGATGGGTACGGTAAGCACATTCAAATGTGTTTTCGTCTGGATATCGGCGCTGGCCGTCATACCCGGACGAAAGATCAAGCTCCTGGGTTTTTTGGCATCCATCAGATCCTTGTAGGAAGCAGGATCCAGGCGGATATGCACTTTGTAATTGGTGACATCATTGGTAGAGGTGGTCGTGCTGGCGGCAGTGGAGACAATGCTGCTGGCTATCTGGGTAACCACGCCCTTGAATTTGCGGTTATTAAAAGCATCCACTTCAATGATCGCTGAATCCCCCAAATGAACTTTGGGAATATCGTTTTCGCCCACATCTACGATGGCCTCAATTTTATTCATGTCGGCGACCCGCATCATTTCGGTGCCCGCCATCATAGAGTTACCCACCACCCTTTCTCCTTTCTTTACACTCAGCAGGGAAATGACCCCATTCAAGGGTGAAACCATGGTGGTACGGCTGACATTTTCTGCTTGAATGGCCAGGTTTGCTTTGGCGCTGGCCACAGCGGCCATATTGCTGTGGACATTCTGAAGCGCCGAATTGTAGTTGGCCTGTGCGGTCCGAAGATTTGTGGTGGCGGTTTCGAATTCAGAAAGAGAAATTACTTTTTGGTCCAGCAGGGTCTTCTGCCGGTTGTATTGCGCTTCAGCGGCATCCAGGGTTGCTTTGAGACCCGGCAGCTGCGCATTGGAATTTTCAACCATGGCTTCCTGCTGATTTACCTGGGCAGCCGCTTGGTTGCGCTGATTGGAATAAATATCGGCATAAATTTTTGCCAGCTGCTGGCCTTTGCGCACACTGTCACCTTCGGCCACATTGAGTTCCACGATTTCACCAGAAATATCAGAACTCATCTTCACTTCTATTTCCGGATAGATTTTTCCACTCGCCGTTACGATTTCTGTGATATTGTGTTTGCTTACTTTTTCAACCGAGACTTTAATACCCTCTTCCTTACCGATCACCCCGGCCTTTTTTAAAATTACGAGCAGAAGGATAATGACCAGAAGACTTACAATAATCCAAACCAGCTTCTTATTCATACGAGGTTGTTGTAAAGGTGTTTTTATAATTTAATGCCGAGTCCTTTGTAATATTCCAGCACTTTCATCCGGAATACGAAATCGTATTGCGCAATGAGTGTATTGATGCGGGCTGTGAATAAATTATTCTGATTGGTTAAATAGTCGATCGTATTGAGCATTCCGATATTGTACCTTTTGGTTGCGAGGTCAAAAGATTTTTCTGCGACGGTGACCGCTTTTTTGTTGGCCTCAAATTTTTCCAAGGAAGCGACCGCATTGTAGTAAGCCTGGTAGACCCCTTGCTTCAGGGTCATCAGGTCATTGTCTTTGGTCAGCTTGGCGGTGGCCACGTTGAGCTGGGCTTTTTTATAATTGGTCCGGGCACTATTCCCGTTAAAAATCGGAACGTTTAACTGAAGACCGACCTGTTGACCGAAGTTATCGCCGAGCTGAGTACCGTAACCGGTCCACGCTTTATAAAAAGGCTGGTGGCTATATACCACCTGTCCGGGATTGTTGTACACCAGGTATTTGCTGCCAGTGACCGTATCCAACGCATAAGGAAGTCCGGGCGTGGGCTGATAACCCGGATAAACCACGTTGATCGCCCGCAGGTCATTGAAAAAGTTGGTGCCCAATGCACCGTATGCCGAAAGGGTTGGATATAACTTTCCCCGGCTATAGTCCACATTTTTTTGTGCGGCAGAGATCCTCAGATCATTCATTTTTTGTTGCGGAAAAGATCCCACGGCCAGGGCATAGACTACATCGGGCTGCAGGGATGAAATGGGTTCCACCGGAATGGTTTCAACCGGTGGGGTATCCAGGTCAAAAGGGGCCGCTGCATCCAGGTTTAAAATAGCTTTTAGCTGCAGGTTGTCCAGGTCATAGGTTTCCTGAGCTGTTATCACAGAAGCCGTATCGGTGGCAAACTGCACTTCCAGTTCGGCGGCATTCAATTCGGGAACGGAACCGGCATCTACGAGTTTGCGTGTATTCTCCAGCTGATGGGTAGTGAGTTGTAGTTTGGTATTGGCGAGGGTGACCTGTTCTTTGGCCAGAAGGGCTTGCAGATAGGCGGCCGCCACATTGAGGGTGATATTGTTTTTTACAAAGTCAATATTGACGACCTGTGCTTGATAGGAATACAGGTTCGCTTCCCGGGCCCGGCGCAAGGCAAACCAGTTGAAAAGCGTGATACCCACCTGCAGACTGTATTGCTGAGACAACCCTTGCTGGTCCACGTAAATATTGTTGGTGGGATCAATGGATCTTCCGAAGTTCAAACCCACGGAAGTGGATCCATTGGCGGTACCGAACTGCGCCCATTTGGATTGATCATAAGTCAACTTGAAAGTGCGGGAATCGATATCGGCTTGTTTGATGGAAATATTGTTGGCCATGGCATATTCCACACAGCGTCGAAGATCCCATTTATCCTGGGCAGCAACATGGAAAACGGAAAAAAGAAGGATTAAGAATAAGGTTAGTATTCGGGTCTTTAACATGTAACTAATTTAAAAAGAGTCATCAGCTGACCCGTAGTTTTGGGAAGGGCAGTTAGAAATATTGCTAAAATAAGAATCCATTCCCATTCCCGATTAAAAAAAAGCCTAAAACGGCGTTAGAATGATAAAAGGAAGGATTGCTCCAGGTCTCCGGTGATATATTCAGCAGATTCCAGCCCTACGTATAGTCTTAACATCCGGTCTTCGAGGTTTTGGGGATCAAAATCTTCGTCCTTGATCGAGGCACAGCGGGGCAAAATTAAAGATTCATGGCCCCCCCAGCTCACTGCCATCATAATATGTTTTAGATTTTCGCAAAACCGCACGATTTCCTGCCGGGAACCTGCCTTTACATAAAAACTGATCAGCCCCCCGGCATTTTTCATCTGCTTACGGGCCAGGGCATATTGCGGAAAGCTTTCATCCAACGGAAATAAAACAGCTTCTACCCTTGGGTGATTTTTAAGGTAACGCAATACCTGCTGGGTGGTAGCCGTGATCCGCTCCAGGCGGGACTCGAGGGTCCGCAAACCCCGGATCAGCAACCAGGCATTGAAGGGCTGAATCCCACTGCCGACGGCTAGGTATTCAGAATCAAAGATTTTTTTCATCATCTGCCGGCTTCCGGTCAGGATGCCTCCCAGGGTATCACTGTGTCCTCCGATGTATTTGGTGGCTGTTTGCATGGCCATATCGATGCCCATCGCAATGGGCTTTTGATACAACGGGCTACAGAAGGTATTGTCCATCAGGGTAATCAACCCATATTTTTTGGCAAATTCCGATACCTTTTCAATGTCCTGCAGCGCAAAATTCCAGGAATTGGGGCTTTCCAGATAAATAAACCGGCTGTTGGCGCGCCGGGCTCTTTCAAATTGCTCCATTTCGGTCGCCTCTATATAGGTGGTCTCGACGCCAAAACGCGAAAAAATATCATCAAACATGCGCTTGACCCAGGTGTAAGGGTTTTTTACAGAAATGATATGATCCCCCTGACGTGTATTGGCCAGGACCGCTGCAAAAATTGCCGCAGCCCCGCTGTTGAAAACCAGGCAGTCTTCGGCTTCATCGAGGGCCGCCAATTTTTTTCTCAGGATATCGACGGTTGGATTCAAACCCCTGCTGTAGAGGTATCCGGAATATTCATCGGCAAACAATTTTTTTAACCCCTCGACCGTATTGACCCGGAAATTGCTGGTTTGCATGATGGGCGGAGATACGGCATTGTAATAATGGGCCCTGTCTTCGCCGAGTTCATTCAATATAAAGGAAAGGTCTTCCATCTTTTTGATTGGGTTTTGTGATAGAACTTACCGGTGGCGCTGCGGGTCGCGGTCCCGGATTTCCTGTTAAAAGTATTTCATGTTTGGCGCCAAAAGTCTGAACCCAATGAATTTTAAGGAGTCAGTTAAACAAAGACCTCGGCAGGAAATGGTCGGCGTGCATTGTAAAAATACCGGCAAGGGTTTAACCAGGCACCCATTCAAATGCTTCTTCCATTGCCTTCTCAAGGACTTCGATATTTTGCTGGTCTCTGCCGTCCCCTGGCCGCTTCAGTGGGCTTGACCAGCAGGAGGATTTCGGTCCTTGGACCTCAGACCCAAAAAGTAAACCAGCATAAAAGCCCCCATTACAACCAATGCCGTCAGCGCCGTGTACGGTGAATCCAGTGAAATGCTGATGGCGACAAAAGAATAGGCTGCAATAAAAACAACCGGCAGCAGTGGAAAAAGTCTCATGGCATAAATTTCTTTGCCCACCGGTTTGACTTTTTGTTTTCTCAATTTAAAAATGGTAGCAGCCGATGCCGCCATTCCAAAACAATCCAGAAAAATGGTAAAGCTTAAGATTTTATCAAAGGCCTTCATCCAAAAAATAATCACCACACAGACTCCGGCAAAAACAGTCAAGGAAGTGAGCAGGACGCCGGTAGAAGCTTGTTTTTTGGCAAAGAGCCGCGGCAACACCCCATCTTCTGCCATGGCATACATCACCCGGGGATTGCTCATCAGCAAAACATTGATATAGGCCAGTACAGACAAAAAAAGCAATATGGAAAGTATTTTTCCTGCTGCAGCGCCAAAAACATGCTCCGCCATAACGGCTGCAATGCCCTTAGTATGACCCAACCGGTCAAAACCAATCACGCGGATGTATGCATAATTGATACTCAGGTATAAAACAATGATGATGAACATGCCCATAAAAATGGCGCGCGGAATGTTGCGGCTTGGGTTTTCAACATCTGAACCGAAATTAATCGTCTGTTGGTAACCCCCATAGGTAAACGAAACGGCGATGAGTCCTGCGCCAAAACCCTTTAAATAAGCCAGCCAGCCAGGTGAAACCAACAAATTTTCCTGCGCAACCGGATTCCTGTCTGCAAAAAACAATGGCGTTATCAGCAGTACAATCAAAGTGATTTTAATCACTGTCAATACATTTTGGGCACGGGCACTCATTTTAAGTCCCATAAGATTCACGCCATAAAAAACCAGGATCGCCAAAACGGAAATTATTATTTCCCTACTCTGGATGGCGGACAAATCCACCAGGTTCGGGAAAAGAATGCGTGAAATATATTCAGATCCGATGAGCGTTGCCCCGGCCAGAGATGCTGCATTTGAAATCAGGATAATGCAGTTGATGGCAAAGGCAATGGAGGGATGATAACCGTAGGAGAACACTTTGTAATAGCCGCCGGTGACCGGAAGCCTGGAGCCAATCTCGGCGTATGTCAGTGCGCCGCAAATGGCAACCAGTCCGCCTGCAATCCAGGTAAAAAAAAACAGGAAACTATCCGGCGCTTTTTGTGCAACATTTACCGGCGTACGAAAAATACCCATACCGATCACCAGGCTCACCACTATCATCGTGCAGTCAAAAATGCCCAGCTTCTGATTTTTTGCCATCCTTCGGATATTCAGTCCAACACTAACAATAAACTAACGATAAAGAGGTTAAGATAATGAAATATTCTTTTCTACTTTTGTCGCCAGTTAAAACCAGGGAATGAAGTACGTAGTATGTGCAGTCATGTTGTTGTCTTTTGAAATTTCCTATTCTCAGGACAGCACCCCGGTTGCGGATACGGTGGGAAGAAGTTTACTGCAGGAAGTCGTGGTTCATGCATATGAACAGAATCGTGCCCTGGCTGATGTGCCGGTCGCCATCGGCGTTGTCACCACGGCTGAATGGAACCGGTATGATAAGATGAGCATCGTTCCTGCCATGAACAGCGTCCCGGGTGTGCGCATGGAGGAGCGGTCACCGGGCAGCTACCGGCTGAGTTTCCGGGGCAGCACCCTTCGTTCGCCCTTCGGTGTCCGCAATGTAAAAGTATACCTGGATGGTTTTCCCTTTACCGATCCGGGTGGCAATACCTACCTGACCCAACTAGCTCCTTTCGACATGTATTCCCTTGAACTCATCAAAGGACCTGCCGGAAGCCTCTACGGCGCCGCCACCGGTGGTGCCCTCCTGATTAAATCCAGACCCGACAGCTGGCAACCGGGATTCACGGCAGAATACAGTTATGGCACTTTCAACACCAACAATGTCAATGCGCAGGTTCGTCTGGGAAATGAACAGGGTGGCAATATCATTAATTATTCTCACCAAACTTCCAACGGTTACCGCGATCACACCAACCTTCGACGAGATATCATTACCTGGGAGTCCATGCTAAAAAATACGGATCGACAAACCCTGAGTACCTATGCTTTTTATGGGGATCTATATTATCAGACGCCCGGCGCGCTGACCCTGACGGAATACAATGCCAATCCTGCGCAATCGCGACCCGCCGTGGGAACAACCCCCTCCGCCGATCAGGCACAGGCTGCTGTCTATCAAAAAACATTCATGGCCGGCATTACCAATACCTACCGCATCAGTCAAAAATTTCAGAACTCAACCAATTTTTACGCGGCTTATACCAACTACATCAATCCGACATTCAGAAATTATGAATTCCGCAGCGAGCCGCATTTCGGCGGCAGAACGGTTTTCAATTATAGTCTGGACAATCTGCATTTTAGTTTTGGCGGTGAAGCACAGAAAGGATTTTTTCAGACCCAGGATTATGGAAACAGCAATGGCGCGCCGGATACCTTACAGACCAACGACAATATCAATACCTGGACTTACACCATTTTTGCGCAGGCCGATGTTTTTTTTGGTAAGGGATGGCAGGTTTCTGCAGGCCTTAGTTACAACGATGCCTTCGTCGGTATCGACCGGATCTCTGTGCCGGGATTTGTTCCGCGCAATAAAAATTTCACCAACGAACTGGCGCCCCGTCTGGACCTTTCTAAAAAGATCACTCCCAATATCTTGTTATATGCCAGCATATCCAAGGGATTTTCTCCGCCCGCTGTCGCAGAAATCCTGCCATCTACCGGCAGCATCAATACTGATCTTCAACCGGAAAACGGTGTCAGTTATGAAAGTGGATTGAAATCCAGTTTTTTCCATCAGCGTTTGTATGTGGAAGTCATCGCATTTTATTTTGAATTGCAGAAGGCCATCGTCGTTCGTAAAGATTCCAGCAATGCGGATTACTATACCAATGCGGGATCCACTACACAGAAAGGAATTGAATCCCAGGTTTCTTTTCAGTTGCTGCCTTCGGCTACGGGCCTGATCAACAGTGCCAGGATATGGGCATCCTACACACTGGATAATTTTACCTATGGTGATTTTAAAAAAGATGCCGTCAGTTACGATGGAGACCACTTGCCTGGTGTTGCTGACAACACCTTTACGGGGGGGGTAGATTTGAACAGTCGTCCTGGATTTTTTCTACACCTCAACTACTATTACAGCGATAAAATGCCTTTGAATGATGCCAACACGGACTATGCGGCAGCTTATCAGCTCGTAGGTGGGCGGCTCGGTTATGCCACCCAGGTCAAAAAATTAAACCTGAATGTATTTACCGGCGTCAACAATGCCTTCAATGCCAAATACAGCCTGGGCAACGACATCAATGCGGCTGGCGGCAGGTACTACAACGCAGCTGCTACTGCCGCCTATTATATCGGGATAACCATCGGTTATAATCCTGTAAAGAATAATTAAGTTTTTCAGGAACTTCTCCCCCTACTCCTTTACATTTGCAGCGTCTGGTTCCCGCTTTGTCGGGATTAAAAGGGAAGTCCGGTGTAATACCGGCGCTATCCCCGTAGCTGTGAGTTTCATTCCGCCTGGTGCGGGAAAAAGTTTACACCTCAGCCACTGTCTGTTCCCGGTATGCCGGGATAGTCGGGAAGGCAGTAAACAGGAAACAAGCCAGAAGACCTGCCAGATAAATTATTAATCGCAACGCTTTCGGGTGAAAGGCAGGCAGAGTATAGACGGCATTTCCTATTTATATTCTTCTGGTCTTCCGTTGCCTGCGCAATCCACTGCATTCCAGCAATGAGTCTGAGACCAAAAATATATTGCATACCAGGAGCCAAGAGGGTTCGGCGTTTGCTTTTTATACTGCTCATCCATTCCCTTTGTTTTCCTTCCCTTTTTGCACAGATCTCTTCCGACTCCGCAAAAGTCCTCCATGCAGTCCAGGTCTTGGCAGAAAAAAAGCAAAACCCCTATGCAGCCATCACCCCGGTACAGGTATTGGATCATGAGGCTCTGGAACAAATCAATGCGGAGACCATTGCCGGTGCAGCGAAATATTTTTCCGGTGTGCTCATCAAAGATTACGGAGGGGTGGGTGGACTCAAAACCATTTCTGTAAGGAGCTTGGGTGGCCAAAATACCGGGCTGGTATATGATGGCATAACGATCGCCGATCAACAGACCGGACAAGTGGACTTAAGTAAATATTCAGCAGCTTTTGTCCAGCGGTTGGAGCTCGATCAGGCCAATCCGCAAACCATACCCATGCCAGCCAGGGTTTATGCTTCCGCCTCGGTGCTTTCTTTTACCAGCAATACTTTTAATACTACCAATTTCTCCCATCCGAAATATCTGTTGGGCATGGAAGCGGGTTCTTTTGGATTGTGGCAGCCTTATGCAGGTCTGTACCAGCCGCTCGGAAAAAATATGGTGCTCAGCGCCAACGGCATGGCAATCTGGTCGGAAGGAAACTATCCTTATACGGTTGAAAACGGAATGTTCTCTAAAAAAACCAACCGCATTAACTCTGATCTGCGGGCCTTTCAGGGTGAAATAAATTTCGTCAACCGGTTCTCAGACAGCGCCACCTTACAAACCAAAATCTGGGGCTATGGTTCTGAAAGGGGCTTGCCGGGCAGCATCATATATTTCAACGACATATCCGTTCAGCGTCTGGAGGACAAAAATTTATTCATCCAAAGCCGCTACCTCAAAAAATTGAACGCTTCCACTTCCCTGCTGATTTCCGGGAAATACAGTACCCTGTATACCCGGTATACGGACCCAAATTTTTTAAACAATGCTGGCGGCCTGGATGATCGTTATTCTCAGCAAGAAATTTATGGAAGTGCTGCCCTTAGTCACCGGCTCGGATCCTATTTCCAGGGTTCTTTTTCTTCCGATATCGCTTCGACTTATCTATCTGCCAATATCAGCAACTTTGCCACCCCTACCCGCTTGAGTCTATGGAATAACATCGGCATTCAGTTCGCACAATCACATTGGCAGGTCAATGCTTCCCTGTTAAACACGAACGTCCATGATGTAACCAAAACGGGGGCGACCTCCACCAACATCAATAAATTCACGCCGGCCTTTGCCTTGGGATACAAACCCGCGGTTTCAAGTCCTTTTCTGTTTCGCTTTTTTTATAAGGATATTTTCCGGATGCCCACTTTCAATGATCTCTACTATACTTATATAACCAACATCAATCCAAAACTTCTGCCGGAATATTCCAGTCAATATGACCTCGGTCTTACCTATTCAAAAAGTCCGTCTTCCGGGGGTACCCAGTTCAATATAAGCGTGGACGGTTACTACAATCAAATTAAAGACAAGATCATTGCCATTCCCTCACAAAATCTTTTTATCTGGACGATGACCAACCTGGGGAAAGTGCATATATGGGGTGTTGATCTCAATGGTCAGGTCAACGGAAGATTTTCTTCCGTCACCAGATGGTCTGCGCGACTTGCTTATACCTGGCAACAAGCTTTGGACTATACCGATCCCACCAGTTCAAAATACAAAAATGAAATCCCCTATACGCCCAATAACTCAGGGTCGGCGCTGGCCGTTTTGTATTATAAGAACTGGAGCGCCGGTTATAGTTTGCTTTTTTCTGGGAACCGGTATGCCTTGGGAGAAAACGATCCTTCCAACCTCGTCGCGGGCTGGGACACCCAGGATGTTTTTATGTCCTGGCAGGTCCAGCTCCATGGTTTTCAAACCACCATCAAGGGAGAAGTGAACAATCTATTCAACGAGCAATACGATGTCATTCAATATTACCCCATGCCGGGAAGGTCCTATAAACTAAGCATTATCATCAACAACATATAAAACATCCATTATGAGGAAGAACAAATTATCCCTTCTGTTTGCATCGATGAGTCTGATCGTGTTCTCCTGCACGAAAAATGAAACTCCGCCGCCGGTCACACCCAAGGTAACTACGGGCGTGTATACCCTCAATCAAGGAAACTACGGTCACAACAACACGACCCTGACTTATTATGATTTTGCAAGTGCCACCCAGACTACAGATTATTTTAAAACCGTCAATGAATTTGGTCTGGGCGATACGGGTAGCGATTTCATCGTTTATGGCGGGAAGATGTATGTCGTTATGAATGTATCGGGTTATGTGGCTGTCGCCAACAGTGCGAATGCAAAATTCATAGACACGATTAATTTCAAAAATGCCGGAGTGAACAGGGGACCTGAGAATATCGTTGCCTACGGAAATAAAGTATTTGTTTCTTCCACTGATGGGACGGTTGCCGTCATCGATACCACGACCCTGGCTATTGATAAATTTATAACGGTTGGCGCCAATCCGGCGCAGATGGCGATTTCCGGCACAAACCTCTATGTAAGCAACACAGGGGCCATCAGCGGCAATTACGATTCTACTCTATCGATTATTGATCTGACAGCACTGGTTGAAACCGGAAAAATAACCGTGGGCATCAATCCCGGCAGCCTTGCCGCAGATGGTTCCGGAAATATTTATGTCGCATGCACCGGCGATTATGCCTCGGTTGTTCCCACGCTGGTTAAAGTCAGCGCAAGTTCCGGCAAGGTTATTCTGACGGTGGACAGCATTGTTGGATCCTTGCGTTATTACAACAATACGCTGCTCACTACCGGCGGTTATCTGGGAGCAGCCAACACAGGTATTTTGAATACGAGTGACCTGAGTGCCGTAAGGGCTTCCTTTGTGACCGACGGCACGGTGATTGTAAATCCCTACGGATTGGATGTCGACCCAGCTACCGGAGATGTGTATGTCTGTGATGCAAAAGACTATACTTCTTCCGGTCAGGTATTTTGTTTTGACAAAAACGGAAAACAAAAATTCAACTTTTCCACCACACCGGGTATTACGCCGATCGGAACACAACTGGTCATCAAATAGCCATCCGAATGGATACCTGTCTGTCGTGAGGTCGGGGTTTATAGGAAGATTCAGATATCTTTGGTCTGCCAAAGACGCTCCATTTAAAAACACACCATGCAAACAGGATTTAATGAGTTGCTGACAGTGACTTTCACCCTGTTTGCAGTGATCGATATCGTCGGGTCCATACCCCTTTTGTTGTCCCTGAAGAAAAAGATGGGGGGCATCCAGGAAGTAAAGGCAACCCTGATATCCGGCGGCCTGATGATTTTGTTTTTGTATCTGGGCGAACCGCTGTTGCATGTGCTGGGTCTGGAGACGCATTCTTTCGCAGTGGCCGGTTCCATTGTGATTTTTATTTTGGGGCTGGAGATGATTCTGGGCATTGAGTTTTTTAAAAGCGATAAGGACGCCAAATCTTCCATGGTGGTGCCGATTGCTTTTCCGCTGATTGCCGGTTCGGGAACCCTGACGACCATCATTTCCCTGAAGGCGAATTATGAGGAAAGTTTTATCTTAATCGCTATCCTCATCAACCTGGTGATTGTCTTTATCACACTCAAATCCCTGAACTTACTGGAACGGATTTTGGGTCCGGGTGGAATGGTTGCCATACGTAAATTTTTTGGCGTAATATTGCTGGCCATTGCCATAAAAATCTTCAGCAGCAATGTGCCCGGTTTGATAAAATAGGCCTCGTCGTACAATGGATAGTATAAGAGTTTCCGAAGCTCCAGATCCAGGTTCGATTCCTGGCGAGGCCACTCCCTCCGCCCAATAATTTGTCCCGAGCGGAATTTATGCTGATTACCAATCAGTTGTTAGGTTTCCAATTCAAAATAATTCAGGCGATCTCCATCCATTCGGGGTAGGCAAATGGGCTATCAACCGTCCGTCGATTACAAACATTTTTCCAGGCAATTTGACACTCGTTTTTAAAAAAATCAAAAGGGAGGGGCCAGGCGAAGCTTTACTTTCAATTTTTTTTATAAAGGGAATCGTCCTGCCTTTAATTACAACCATGAATGGTTAAACTAAATGCAAAGACGAACATTGAAACAAACAAGAATAATAAACAGATGTCAATGAAATAATATTAACCAACTCGATGCGAATTCATTTCGAGCCCATGGCTGCATTAAGTAAATTAGATCGGAAAGGGGCCAAAATTATAAATGGCCTCATTCAAAAGGAATTTGCAAATGCATTCAAGGAAGCAATGGAATGTCGATTGGCCGATGGGAGATACAAAGGGTAATCCCAATAATAAGTATCTTGTGAAACATGTTAAGTCTGGTCATTCCGGTTTATAATGAAGAGGTCCTGATTCAAGAACTTTTTAGTAGAGTCAAAATCGCTATGGAATCCATCGGACCGGATTTCGAAGTAATTATGGTGGACGACGGTAGCACGGATGCGACGTTGAAAAACCTAGAAAGCTGCCACGAGCAGGACAAGCGGTTTAAAATCGTATCTCTCTCCCGAAATTTTGGTCACCAGGCGGCTTATACCGCAGGACTGAATTATGCCAAAGGCGATTTCATCGCCATGCTGGATGGCGACCTGCAGGATCCCCCTGAACTCATTGGGGAAATGTATCAAAAGGCATGCAATGAAGGATTTGATATTGTTTATGGCAGAAGAATAAAGCGCCATGAGCATTTCTCAAAAAAATTACTCACTCGGATTTTCCATCTGGTCTTTAGCAGACTTTCCAGGCTGGAAAACATGAAACAAGTGGGCAATTTTTCACTCATGTCGAAAAGAGCCTTACATTCTTTTCTCTCATTGCAGGAAAAAAACCGTTATCTGCCCGGACTGCGCGCCTTTGTAGGTTTTAAACAGGGTTATGTTGATTATTCCAGACCCGACCGGATGAAAGGGGAAGCGAAAATGAGCCTTTATAAACTGGTGACCCTCGGACTGGACGCCATATTTTCCTTTTCAAGTCTGCCGGTTAAAATATGTCTTTACTCCGGCCTGATTGGAGTCATACTGATTTTCTTTGCCCTGATCTATATCCTGATTGGTAAACTGGGAGGATATGCCCCGGTCGGATGGTCTTCGATCATCTTAAGTGTTTATTTCATCGGATCCGTCCAGTTGGTTTCCATTGGCATATTGGGTGAGTACGTTTACAGAATCTATAAGGAAACACAGAACCGCCCTATCTTCATAGTCAATAAATTCATTGAGTAATCACAAGTAAAACGAATGGGGGAAATCGCCTATGTAGGCAATGAACTGGATTTATTTGAACAGGCGACAGCCTGGAAAAAATATTATGGCCATTTTCTAATGCCCTTTCTTGGGGGTCGTGTGCTGGAAGTGGGTGCCGGCATCGGTGGTACCACCAGCATACTTTGCCGGGGCACAGAGGATAAATGGCTCTGCCTGGAACCCGATCCACAACTTTATGCAAGACTGGATAATAAAATCCGTAGCGGACAGTTGCCCTCCTGTTGCTATTCCCTAAAAGGTACCACGTCAGATTTGCCGCCTTTGGAGAAATTTAATGCCATCCTTTATATCGATGTGATTGAGCACATTGAAAAAGACAAAGACGAGCTCGCCAGGGCAAAATCTTTGTTGGCCGACCAAGGTTATTTGATCGTGCTGGTTCCGGCTCATCCGTTTTTATACAATGAATTCGACCGGGCGATCGGTCATTACCGGCGTTATAACAAGAGAATGCTTAAAGCGGCGGCGCCTGGGGGAATGCAGCTCCTTAAAATAAAGTATCTCGACTCCCTGGGACTGATCGCATCCATTGCGAATAAATATTTTTTAAAACAGGACTATCCGAGTGCAAAGCAAATCAACTTCTGGAACCGGTTTTTGGTTCCGGTATCCAAACCCCTTGATTTTATTTCGGGTTATGCGACGGGTAAGACCTTGATCGCTGTTTGGCAAAAGACTTAAAAATTCAATTTAGACCGGCATGAAAAAATGGGTCCTTTTTCTACTGTCAACCATTGGCGTAATTATTATTTTTCAGATTTGTTACGGTCTAGGTGTTTTAAGGCCATCCAATATAAACTGGTTGATGATGGCCCGTCACGATTGGGGTACCCATTATCTGGGATGGGCATTTTACAAAAATGAGCCCTGGCATTTTCCGCTCGGTAAAGTAATGGGTTATAACTATCCGGTCGGAACCAATGTGGGATTCACGGATTCGATTCCGCTGCTGGCAATATTTTTTAAATTGTTGGCACCTGTTTTATCTAACGATTTTCAATATTTCGGAATTTGGTTATTCAGTTGCCATTTACTGGCGGCTTATTTTACCGTTTTATTGTTGCGGCTCTTCAAGGTAAATGCAGTCGTCATCCTGGTTGCCGCCATTTTTATTGCAGCCAACCCCGTGCTCATTCACCGGGGCATGCACCCGGCGCTGTGTGCTCAGTGGATGCTCATTGCCTGCATCTATTTTTACTTTCTTGATCCTACTTTGTACACGGGTAAGATACTCCGGTATCAGTTTGTTGTCCTGATGCTCAGTGCGCTGATCAATCCCTATCTCTGTCTGATGGTAGCGGGATTCACATTCGCCATTCCTATAAAACTTTGTTTTATTGACAAGACGATCCCAAAGAAAAGATTCCTTGTATACCTGGTCGGCTCCCTGGTCTGTGCCGCTTTTCTCTGGTATATCACCGGCATGATCAGTTTTGGCAGAAAAGAAGACCTGGGAGTCGGAGGCGCCTACGGACTGTATACCATGAATTTAAATTCCTTGTACAATGCCGGCGGCTGGTCAACACTGACTCACTCGTATGACTGGGTTAGTTGGCACCAGTACGAAGGATTCATGTACCTGGGTGCGGGTATATTATTACTGGTCTTACTACTGATCATTTATTCCATTTTTGTTTTTATCGACCGTCGAAGGAAAACGGAAAAATATCCGGCTAAGAAAGGAATCGGTAAAAAATCACTTATTCCGCTCCTGGCGTTGGTCCTGCTGTATGCAATTTTTTCCATTACACTGGTCATCAGTTTTAACAGCAAGGTCATCTTGCGCCTTCCTGCCCCGGCTATTTTTATACACCTGGAAGAAGTATTTCGTGCTTGCGGAAGGTTTTTTTGGATGCCCTACTACCTGATTATACTTTTTACCATCATCGCCATTTCCAAAAGCAGGATCCCTCCTTTGATTACAACATCTTTGATGATCGTTGCTCTGGGTATTCAATTATACGATATCAAATTATTGCTGACCTACCGGCACTTGCCGAGCGGAACCTACACTCCGCCAATGGACAACAAAAACTGGATCGATGTCATGAGGTCCTTTGATGAAATTATATTTTTCCCCGCATTCCAACCACCCAATATCCGACCGATGGATTACCAGGATTTTTCCTATCTCGCTTTAAAAGCGGGGAAACCGGTGAACCTGGCCTATGTGGCCCGCGGTGATTCCCGTGCTGCCCGGCAATTCAGTGATAGCCTGAACAGGATGGTTGAAAACGATAGCCTTTCCCCAAAAGCACTCTACATTACCAATGCAGCAAATCTGGAACACTTCGCTCTGGCATTGCAGTCCGGCTCGGCCCGACTCAACATGCTGGATAGTTGTTATTTTATTTATGCGACCGCATCCAGCAATAAGACATTGAACGATTTGTCTGCTCGACTCAACGCTCCAGATAAAACGGCAATGGATAGTCTGATGAGGAAGATTCAAATAAAAAGAGAATTTTTTGAGTCCCCGCAAATTCCTCCATCAAAAGAAAAATCGATTCGCTACTGGATAGAATCTCTGAATTTCGGCAAAAATGTCCTTTCCATGAATGGATGGGCATTCATCGATACAACCCAAAACAATAAGGGCGATTCCATTTTTATAACCCTGACCAACCGTGAAAAATCTTATTGGATCCAAACCCGCCAGGTTCAAAGACCTGATCTGGCTGCGGCATTTAGCAGGACCTATCTGGGAGATGCCGGCTATAACTTTATTGCCTTTACTGACTCGCTAAAACCGGGGGTATACCAATTGGGTATGGTCATTAAAAACGCCCAGGGGCGGATGGTCTATAATCCGACCCTATCCCGGGACGAATCGGCGCCTGTAAATTATATCAAAAAATAGGCAGAGATAAAAGCGATCAGCCAGGAACCCGACTGTTTTAGCTATTATGAAGTATTGAGAAAAAGGGTAAAGTCAAGACGCCGCGGGTCAGACCTGATTTTTTTGATATTACTGATTTTCAAAACTGGGCTCCACTACATTGGTGGAATAAGTTAGCAGGGGATAGTTATTTTGCCGGGATATCAAATATTTTGAGAGATACTTTATACCCTCTTCCGGTGTTATCAACCTCAACTTGGTTCGGGCATACATGATTCCCATTTTCGCATCCTGTTCCAGATAGTATTTCTGGCCGCCATCCACGTGTATTTTTAACGTAGACTTATTTTCTGATTTGGCAATAAAGATATGGTCTCCCGAATCCAGAACAGTGAAAAGATAGGTTTTGGGGTTGATCCAACCTACAAAAAAACTGTCGCAGTCCAGCCGCATTTCAATGGCGGCTGCCATGATGCTGGGCCTTATGATATAAACGATTGCCTTTCCGGGTGAAGGCGTAAAGTTTTTTGCCAGGCTATCTTCCTGCGCCCGGGTCAATTTGGCATGTTGGCCAAATCCGTTTAAAGAAAAAAACAGCAGCGTGAAAAAAACAAAGGATTTCATGATCGAAAAGGATTTATCATTGAACGTTCAAATCTATCATTGGCGTATAGTCCGTCTGTCCGTTCTTCCCCGTTGATCATGCCTCATTTGTAGGTGTATTCCACCAGACTGCTGTTGTCCACGCCATACTTTTTTACAAAGGCCTTGACAACCGTCCCTTTGGGGACGATGAAGGGTTGCGTGTATTCATTCTCCTTGGTAAACGAAGGCGTCGTCCCGTCGATGGTATAATATATTTTGGAGCCTGGTGTAGAAGTCGTGATAACAATTTTATTTCCCGACACGCTGAATTCAGGTCGTTTGATCAGATTGGCATATTGTTCCGTGCGGGTATCACTGATTACCCCCGACCAGTTTAGTCCAAACCCAAAATTATAAGTGTTGCCATTGGCATCGGTATAACAAATCATATCATGCGGCACGTCTTCGCTTTGCTGTTCGACGTAGTTCATGTCGATGGGCATTTGAACGGGTAAGAGCCCGGAAGGCTCCGCATTGCCCGATATGATATCCAGCAGGGCCTGGTTTTGCACTCCAAAACTCACAAGGATTCCGTCGGCTTGTTTTTCAAATTCACTGACAATCGCCGGCTTGGTGAGGGCCAGACAGACGATCACCGGTTTGTCTTCCATTTTCTTTTTGGTCTCCTGTATGATTTTTAAGGTTTCCGCATTGAGGGAGGCAATGGTTTTTCCCTTATAGGAACGATTGGTAATCCCTGGTTCGACCGGGTCTCCCGCTGCAAGACTTTGTGCACGCGCATTGACTGCGGAGTAAGGTTGATACTGAAGGCTAATCGGAACGTATCCATTTCCACCTGATTTCAAATCATCTTTGTCATATCCAGGTCCACCAGCGGGGCCGCCGGCAAAAACAATCGCAAAATCTGCTTCTGCGGGATTTTCGGTTACATCAAAATATTTCTTTAGGACTTCCGGATTGACAGCGTCCACCATTTTTGAGGGGGTAACATTTCCAAAAAAATCTTTGCGTTCTGGTATAAATAGTTTGGGAACATACACGGTTGCCTCTTTTTGAACAGGCATGATCTGCTTGGTATTTTTCAGCAGCACGATGGATTTGAGTTGGGCTTCATATCCTGCCTTCATAAAGGAGGGTTTGCCCACCGTATTTTTGGTATTCTCAATATTGAGGTATGGATTTTCAAACAACCCGACGCGGAAAATATTTTTGAGCAACCGGACGGCAGATAGCTCCATTCTGGCCCGCATAAAAGCTTCGCCATGTTCCTTTACGCCCATTTGGTATGCTTCGAGCACCGGACCCGCATCGTTGTTCCCACCAAACTGGTCGGCGCCCGCCATCAGGATTTTATAATGTCTTTCGGCGACGGTGCTGTTTTCCATCCCCCAGGATTTACCGGCAAAAATATCGGGTGACTTGCCCTCGTCAGCGGTTACCAGCCAATCCGTACAGACGACGCCGTCGTACCCATATTTTTTTCTGAGCAGATCGGTAATCAGGTAGGTATTGTAACTATTGCCTTTGTTTTCTGAATTTTTGTTGTCCCGATTGTAAGAAATGGTATAGTAAGGCATGACGGCGGCGGCCATTTTCGTTTTACCGGTTAACCGGAGTGCGCCATCGACAAAGGGAATGAGTTGTTCATCAAAATTATTTCCAGGATAAACTGCATATTTCCCATAAGCAAAATGGGCATCCCTTCCAGCTTCTCCCGGACCGCCGCCCGGCCAATGTTTGATCATTGCGTTGACGCTGTTAAAGCCCCAACCATCGGCGATTTCGCTGCTTCCCATGGAGGTTTGCATCCCGTCCACATAGGCACGGGCCATATCCGCATCCAGTTGGGGATCCTCACCAAAGGTCCCGTTGATGCGCGACCACCGAGGCTCTGTACCCAGATCAATCTGGGGTGACAAAGCGGTGGTGATACCCAGGGCCCGGTATTCCCTGGCCGCAATGAGGCCAAATTCCAAAACAACAGCGGGATCGAAGGTCGCTGCAAAACCCAGCGACTCGGGCCACTGAGAAATTTTTCCACCGGCCCCGGCCGTATATTCAACCCCGGAGTTGGTACTGTTCCTGGGATCGGTGCTGTTGTTGGCCGGAATTCCAAATCCCATGCCTTCTACCAGCGCCTGAACCTGATTGTTCCAGCGTGCCGCTACCTCAGGGGTTTGGACGGTCGTGATCAGGATATGCCGAAGATTATCCTTTGTTAAGAAAGCTTTTTGCTGATCGGAAAGATCCCAGGGGTTCGCGCCACTTTCTTTAAAATCCTTCCCATTGTAGGTTGCCGGGCCCAAGGGATCGGCTATGGAGGGGATGGCCTGGTGACGGCTGTAAAGCATGAGGCCCGCAATCTGTTCAATGGACAACTTAGAAGCCAAATCCCTGGCTCGCTCATCCACCGGCAAACGCCAGTCCTCATATTTATCCAGCTGTCCGTTTTTATTCAGGTCTTTAAATGCGAGGCCACCGATGGTTAGGATCTTGATGCCGGAGCTTTCCGAATAGCCCAGGGTGGTTCCATTGGGGTTCTTTATGAGTATGTATCCATCTTCGGGCGTTGAAGTCCAACCGACGGGATCACCCGTGTGACCGGAGACAAATGCAAGGAAAAATAATGAAACAAGCAAAATGCCCGTGGTCGCAACGATGTGTCTAGCGGTCAATTGATTCATGCCCATGAAAAATAAATTAGGTTTTCTTCACGAATAAAGGATTAACAGTGTACCAGGCCATGGCCGGAAAAAAGACCATGGGTACACCAAGACCTGGAAAAAGTTCCGGCGAATGCACTGCCAAGGGCAGCGAAATCGAAATAGGAACCATCACCCCCATAAACGAAATTATGGAAAACAAGAAATTAAAGACCATCTCCCCTCTTTTTTTGAAAATCCTGTTCAGGATATGATTCAGCAGAGCCGCTCCCGTTGAGGTCAGTATGCTGAGGGCTATGAGTTTACCGGTGCTCAATACGCTGGAAAAATCTGTCTCTGTGGCAAAAAAATAAATACGCTGATAGAGTAAGGCAGCGATGGCTGCCAGGCAGGCGGACAATAAGGCATGCAGAAAAACTTTCTTAAACATTGTCCTTATTTAGTGACCGGAACGCTGAGATCCACCTTGAAAACACTGCCGCCATGGTTGGGTTCAGCGGTATTGATGTTATAATCGAGTCGATTGACCGTAAAGGAAGCTTTGAAAACGTTGTTTTCAAAGGTAAAGGGAATGACAATTTCTTTTTGAACACCGTGCATATTGAGCGTACCCTTTGCTTCGAAACCCGTTGCTGTTTTAGTAATCGCGCTGGAGGTGAACTGGATAGTGGGATATTTATCGGCGTCAAACCATTTTTCACTTTTGGCATGGGTGTTCTTCATCCCGTTGCCGGTATTGATGGAGGCCACATCGATGGTCGCATCAAACTTTGATGTGGCCAGATCGCTGGGATCAAAACTGATCGTTCCTTTCAATCCGGTGAATTCGCCGGAAGGATCACCCCCGTCAAATTTCACAGAATATCCATCGGCTATTTTCCAGTCCTGTGCCGTCCAGACGGTAAACGCGGATCCCGTGATCAGCAAGAAAGCAACAAGGGGGAGCATAAGTTTTTTCATGAGAAACTATTTTTTTAAGTGTTCGAATTTTTTAAGGAATTAAAAATATTGCAGGAATCAACCTAAACGACCGGGTTTGAGGCAAAGATGGTAAATCCTGAGACGAAACCCGGAAAACCTCCCTATAAACTATTGCAAATCCTTCAATTCGTATTCATTTTTAAGTTCCGACATCAGTCCGTTTGCGCCGGCAAGCAGGGAGTCTGCACTGGCTATCTGTATCCTCAGATACCGGCTCCTGACCATTTCCACGTACTCGTTGAACATGGATTTATCATAAGAAAGCAACGGTGGGTTGGTTTGAATAAAGGAGTCAATTTTTTGCTGGTTGTAATTTTCTTTTATAGAAAGCCACAATCTGTTGGCGGCATCGTTGTATTTAAACTGAAATATTTTGGCTCGCGTCTTCCTGACTTCCTCATAGATTCCCCGGTCCATCTCCTGAAGAGATGCCCATTTCCTGCACAACTGGTCGTACTCACCCACTTTGCGGTTGAGCGCCGGGTCTCCAAAATAACGCAGGGAACCTGAATTTTTCATTTGAACCAGGGTGGCATCGTGGGGAACAAAAATTCCATGAGCAGCGCCCCAAAGTCCGTACCAGTATAATTTGCCGGAAGGAATTTCGGTCGCTTCCGAGGTCGAAAGCGCATGGAGCAGGGTATCCACATTGCCTGCTGCAAAAAGCGTATAGCGGAGGTAGTCATGCAGGTCTGCGGTATCTGCCCTCAGATCACTGTACAGGGTAAGCGCATATTCTTTTGCCCGGTTGTGTTCAGATATGTTTTCACGCAGACTCTCGGCAAAAAAACCCATGGTAACGGCTATAAAAATCATGAGCCCTTCCAATAGATAGGCTTTGAATCCCTTTTTTTCGACTTCCGGATGATGATGAACTTCCATCTTTTCTGTTGTGGGTGCCAGGTTCCCCGGGTTTTCATCCATTATTTCATCATTGACCATGGGTGAATGGAGTTTGAAAGCATCAGGGGTATTTCCAAATGGAAATTATGCAAAGGATTTAACATGCCTTCAAAAAAAATGTCTCAGGAAACGGCGGGGGTTATCCGACGCAGCCCCACAAAAAGATTTTTGGGTCGCAGGGTGATCAGGGGCCACATTACAGGAATATCTCCGGTCGGCGAAAATTCAAAGTTTTTAACCAGTTCATAAAGGATGAAGGCCATTTCCGTCATTGCAAAATTATTGCCGATGCACATTCTGGGACCAGCCCCAAAGGGAAAGAAATTTTTTACTTTTTTGCGCTGGGCCGGATCAGAAAACATAAACCGCTCGGGATCAAAACGCCCCTCGTCTTTCCAATGGATTTTGTTGCGGTGCAGTCCGTAGATAAATGGAATGATAATCGTACCCTTGGGATAACTAAAGGGGCCGAAGCAGTCGTCATGCACAGCTACCCTGTCGGTCATCCAGGCGGCCGGATATAAACGCATGGTTTCGGAAACAACGGCCTGGATATAATTGTCTTTGGGACTTTCAAAGATGGATATTTTACTGATGGACGCGCGCAGTTTCATGGCATCTGAAGGATGGGTAGCCAAAAGATACAATAACCAGGAAATCGTGTTGGCGGTGGTTTCATGGCCGGCAAAGAGCAACACCAGAATTTCATCGATGATTTGTTCCTCATCCATCCCTTCCCCGTTTTCATAAGTGGCGTGAAGGATCATATCCAGCAGATCGTGATAGGTGCCCGTACTGGACCGGCGTTGGTTGATGATTGCTTTGAGGATGGCTTTAATTTTTTTCGCTTTTCGAAGGATATTTCTCTCGGCGTGATTGACTTTGTAAAATAACTTTCTATAAGGTTGGTTGATCTCTTTGAGCAGAAAGTCCTGCAGATCTGTAAATCCCCGGCTTAGTTCGGAAGCTGTTTCAAAGGAAAGATCAATATCGAAGAGCGATTGGATCAGGACCGTAAAAGAAAGTTTCTGCATCAATGCATAGGCATCCACCTTTTCTCCACTTGGAAATGCAGCGATCACCTCCTGCACGGTGGTGGCAATGATCTGCTGCAGACCCTGGATCTTCTGAAGGTGAAAAGCCGGTTGGATGAGTCGTCTTTGTTTGAGCCAGAATTCACCGTTGGAAAAAAGTAAGCCGTTGCCAAACAGGCGTGCAGCTGTTTTTGCACTCAGTTCCGATTTCTGATAATTGCTATGATTATCCCGGAGTACATATTCAATAAATGCAGGGTCTTCTGTGAGGATGAACCGTCTTTTGCTCATCAGGGCTGCCGAATAGGTTCCGCCGAACCGCTTCATGTTCCGGCTGATGACCTTTATCGGGTTTTTCAAAAAGGAAACCGAGTTCAGGAGGGTCTGCCATTGGTTGCGGCCGGCGGGATAGTGATATGTGCGGGAGGTTTTCAGCACAGCCAGCAAGGGGTTTCAGTAAATATAAAACGATACCTCTTTGGAAAATTGAATTGACCCGATTGTTTAATTGATCTGAAACAATATCATCTTTTTTTTGTTTTCAGCCTGGAGGAGGAGCAATCCTTTCTATGCCAATCACCAAAAAATATCCGGCAATGAAACTGGCGATCATTGGAGCAAATGGTAAAATCGGATCCCGTATCGCGGAAGAAGCCCTGAACCGGGGTCATTCCGTCACCGGCATCGCACGCAATCCGGATTCCGGAATCCAAAACGATCGGGTTACCTGGGTAAAGTCCAATGCCCTGGATCCACAAAAGCTCGCACCCATTGTGGCCGGCCAGGACGCCGTCATCAGTGCTTTTGGTATTGACTGGGGCCGGCCGGAAACCTATCCGCTGTTCACGGACATGGCCCATTCCCTGTTGGCTGCCGCCAAGGCAGCCGGGGTCAAAAGAATTTTGGTCGTCGGGGGTGCCGGAAGCCTGGAAGTGGCTCCGGGCATCCAGCTGGTCGATACCGAGGGGTTTCCGGAAACCTGGCGCCAGGGAGCCAATGAACAAAGAAAATCCCTAAACATCTTTTACGGAGAAACCGAGTTGGAATGGACTTTTTTTAGCCCGGCCATCATGATCGAGCCCGGTCCAAGAACTGGCAAATACCGTCTGGGAAAAGACAATCCGGTCTTTGATGAGAAAGGCAACAGCGAGATCAGCTACGATGACTATGCCATGGCAATGATTGACGAAGTGGAAAACCCCCGGTTTATCCGACAACGGTTTACGATAGGATACTGACAAGGAGCCCGCAACCGGTGTTTATTCCCCCCGCCCGTCATAAGGGTTTCATTTATTGTGTACCTGCCATATTTTAACATTCATTCATTTAATTATGGTACTATTTTTTGAAAAAATTCGTTTTTCAAGAAATAGCGTCCTTTTCATTGCAAAAACTGGCTAATAATTTTATCTTGTAAAGCCAATATTTCCCTATGAAGTACCTTCTAGTCTTCTCCTTTTTCCTGCACCATTCCGGCGGATACCGGTTTACAAGGGACTACCCGGAAGTGGACCTGATGCAAGTGCGTTTGGCACCCTGGCCCATCAATCTTCAAAGAGTTATTTATTATACCGACACCTGTTACGCCATTCAATTCAGAGACCAGTCGGCGATGAATTCAGTTACTTATAAAACCATGGACCTGGAAACCATCGGACAATTAAAATATTTCAAGGAGGGCTTGCTGAGTTTAAAAAAAGGATCCGATGGGGATATCGCCGAATTCAGAAATTATTCCATTAAAAAGGTTTATAAGAAAAAAGGGGATGCGTGGTACATTTTAAGCTATGACGGAGCGGTAACGAATTTCCAGGAAGCCCAGGCCAACAGAATGATCTATATAATCAACGACCTAATCGCCAGTCAACATTAATTCAAAATCAAAAATTCAATCGCTCGTATGAAAAAGTTCTTGTTGCTCATCCTGATTTCACCACTAGCCATGAAAGCGCAATTTAAAATTGTCAATTCCGCCACCACCAGTGTTGCCGATGTACGGCAAGGAACATGGCCAATCAGTCTTCTGAGAATTACCAATTCATCAGACACCTGTTATGTGCTTCAGTTCCGCACCCAGGAATTCAACAATTCAGTGATTATAAAAACGCTGAAGTTCTGTGATATAAAGCAGCTAAAATATTTCCAACAGGGATTGCAGGCACTCAAGACCGGTAACAACGGTGATGTCGCGGAATTTAAAGATTACACGATCAAACGGGTGGATATCTACAAAGAGAGTACTTCCTATATCCTGACTTGTGACGGAGGTCTTACCAATTTCCAACAGCCTGAAGCGGACAGGATGATAGCCGCGATCAACAAACAATAAATTTATTGCGGAAGCCGGTCGCCGAGCAGTACACATACATAAGTTCCTGCCAAGGCGCCGGCTATTACGGCAAGCATGACCCCATAACCCTGTCCCAGTAACACAAATACAGGACCCGGACAGGCACCGGTCATGGCCCAACCCAAGCCGAAAATGGTTCCGCCAGCCAAATATTTTTTCCATCGCCTGTCTTTGTCAGGAAAATGAATGGGCTGCCCCTGGCTATCCCGCATCCGCAACCGCTTGATGAGGGCAATGAGGACCATACCGGTCAGGACGGCTGTGCCAATAATGCCATACATGATAAAAGACTGAAACCGGAACATTTCCTGGATTCGGTACCAGGAAACTGCCTCAGATTGGGTCATGACGATTCCAAAGAAGATGCCGGTCAGAATAAATTTTATGGTTTTCATTATTTCTGGTTGAGGATGAGGGGTAGTAACAGATGGGTCGCCACCAGACCACCTATAAAAAATCCAATGACAGCGATCAGGGATGGCCACTGCAAATTCGAAAGTCCCGTTATCGCGTGCCCGGAGGTACAGCCCCCCGCATACCTCGTACCAAATCCAATCAAAAACCCACCCCCGACAAAAAGCAGAAGGCCCCGGCCGGTAGCCAGATAATTCCAATTAAATAGGGCAGCGGGTTCCAGCCGTCCATCGAAGGGAACATTCAATTTTGCGAGGTCAGCCTGGGTTGCTGCCGACAGAGCGATGGGTTGGTGAGCATTCGGAAAATGTACCGCGATAAATCCTCCGATGACCGATCCCACCAGGAACCATAAATTCCATCGCTGTTTTTTCCAGTCGACTTTAAAACCAGGCACCTGCTTTCTCACGCCCATCATCGAACAGATGTTGGAAAGGTTGGCAGAAAATCCAAAAGTTTTTCCAGAAAATATCAGGATCGCCATGACCGCGGAGATCGCAGGACCTGAAAAATACCAGGGCCAGGGTTTGCTTAAAAATTCCAGCATAATAAGAGAGTTTGAATGGGCAGGCCCCCGATTTCAGGTTATCGAAATCCCCGGACACGGCCGCCGGTTAGGTCCCGGATTTTAGAATTTTTCGTTTCAGCAGCGCTCTGGCTTCCTGCAAAACCTCAAAATCTGCAAAGGCATTTTTTGGCACCAGGAAAAAAGAGCGGCTGTTAAAATAAAGATGAAAGAAAAAGGGCGTTTCCAAGAATGTACTCAGGTCTTCCCAGGCCCAGGCAACAGAACCTTTTTCTGTTTGCAAAACCAATCCTTTCTCGTTAAACTCCATGCTGAAATGATCCTGGAAAGTATGCGCTCTTCTGTACACACTCAAAGGCAAGACGGTCCAAAAGGTTATCAACAGGATAAACCAGAGCACGGAAAACAGCACGAAGGACAGGGGTTGGATCTTGTGCATATAAAACAATACGGCACTCAGGATAGTAAACAGGTTTACAATAATCAGCAATGTTTTTATTTCAGGTCTGGAAATAAAATGGTAGCGGAGTGCACTCATCACTTGCTTTTTTTCGTATTCGAAATGAATGACCATCTTAGTGGAGGATAGAAAGGGTATAAAATAAAAAATCAATCAAGGCATTTCATGGCAGTACAATGGTTTCACAATGTACTAAGAAGCGCCTTGATTGATGGAAAGCGGGGGGAAGATTTTTATTTCATATCCCTGCAACGCGTGTAGTGGTTGTTGGCAGCCTGATAGGGTGTAACAGAACTGCTGCAGGAGTACAACAAGGTTAAGAGCAGTGCAAGGGCCAGGATCTTTTTCATGGTTTTCATTTGAGGTTATTAATTAACGATTCAGGGTACTAAAAATTGCTGTAGAATAGTCCAATTTCCCTGCCAAACTGAGGGAATATTTCCCGGTTTGGGAATCTTTCGGGGAGATCTATCTCTCACCCCTTCCCTTTTTTTTATTCTGTAAAAACCGCCTGAGGCCTATTGCCAGCCCCGGTTCGCGGGGCAGATTTATCCGACACTCCAGGACTTTACACAAAATAAAGATCCCCTTATAGAAATAAGGGGATCATGGTTAAGTAAAACCGTCCAAAGTATCTTTAAGAACTAGCTACAGCCCATGCTGTTTCCGCAGTTCAGGCATTTATAACAGGTTCCGCTGCGGATCGTGATATGTCCACAGGTGTTGCAGGCAGGGGCATCACTTTGCATGCTCTTGGCCGCAGCGTTTACGGCACTCATACCCTGGTCCCCGCTCATCTGTTTGTTGCTGGCCTTGGGCTGGGTATTTGAAAGGGATGCCGAAGGTTTTGCAACAATCCTAACCTCGCTTAATGCGGGCGTTTTTTTTTCTGATTCCGGTACAACCTGTGAAGGCAGGTCCCAATCTGCTGTACCGGTATTCATTACTTCAGGCTTATCGAGCACATGAACCAGATCGGTTCTTCCCAAGTATTCATAAGCCATTGAGCGGAAAATGAAATCCACGATGGAAGTGGTACTCTTGATATTGGGATGATCCACCATTCCCGAAGGTTCGAAACGGGTGAACACAAATTTCTCAACAAATTCTTCCAGCGGTACGCCGTATTGCAGTCCGATGGAAATGGCAATCGCAAAACAGTTCAGCATACTGCGCATGGTAGCCCCTTCCTTGGCCATATCGATAAATATTTCTCCCAGCGTTCCGTCGGCGTATTCTCCCGTTCTCAGGAAAATCGCCTGTCCGTTGATTTTCGCCTTTTGTGTATATCCCCGTCTTTTTGCCGGCAGGGTTCTGCGTTCGACGATGGTAGCGAGTTCCCGTTTCAATTTGGTATCGGGGGAGGACTGGACCCGTTTCTGCACTTCCAGGAGTAATTCCTGTACCGTCAGCTGACTCATGTCCACGATATGGGGTTCCATGGCTACCGGGGGCTCATTGGAAAGGGTTGGTTTGATTTCTTCTGTTGCATCCGCTTTTTTCTTTTTGTCTGATTTGTTGCTCAGCGGCTGGGAGAGTTTGGAGCCATCTCGGTACAGGGCGCAGGCCTTCAGGGCGAGCTTCCAGCTGAGCAGGTAGGCATCGGCTATTTCTTCGATGCTCGCTTCATTGGGCAGGTTGATGGTTTTTGAAATCGCACCGCTGATGAATGGCTGTACAGCGCTCATCATCCGGATATGACCATGGGCATGAATAAACCTTTCTCCGATTTTCCCACATTTATTGGCGCAATCGAAAACTGGCAGGTGCTCTTTTTTCAAATAACTCGCTCCTTCCACGGTCATCGTTCCGCAGATATAGTCATTGGCTTCGGCGATTTCTTCGTCGGTGAATCCAAGAGCTTCCAGCAGGTTCCATTCGAAATTATAATATTGTTCCGGCTGGAATCCCATGCGTTGCAGGCATTCTTCCCCCAGATTGTATACGTTGAAAACAAATCCAATTTCAAAGGCAGAAGCTACGGCAGAATCCAGTTTTTTTATTTCCTCGGCAAAAAATCCTTTTTCACTCAAGGTCTGGTGATTGATATGGGGTGCTCCAGCGAAGGTGCCAGCGCCGACAGCATATTTTATGATGGAATCAATTTCTTTCTCAGGATATCCCATGTTTCGCAGGGCAGCCGGGACCGACTGGTTGATGATCTTAAAATAACCGCCACCGGAAAGTTTTTTGAATTTCACCAGGGCAAAATCCGGCTCAACACCCGTGGTATCACAGTCCATGACCAGGCCGATGGTTCCAGTAGGGGCGATCACGGTGGACTGCGCGTTGCGGTAGCCATATTTTTCACCCAATTGAACCGCATCATCCCAAGCCTTGGTGGCGGATTTCAGCAGATAATCCGGGCAATATTTTGCCTTGATCCCCTGGGGCTTGATTTCCAAAGATTCATACTCGTCTGCATCATAGGCTGCCAGGCGGTGATTGCGCATTACGCGCAGCATGGCTTCCCGGTTTTCTTCAAACTTGGGAAAGGGTCCCATGGTTCTGGAAATCTCCGCGCTGGTTTTGTAAGAAATACCGGTCATGATCGCACTGATGGCGCCGGCGATGCCGCGGGCCTCTTCGCTGTCATAGGGAATGCCCATAACCATGAGCATGGATCCCAGGTTGGCGTAACCCAGACCGAGGGTCCGGTAGTCGTAAGACAATTGCGCCACTTCTTTGGAAGGAAATTGCGCCATCAGCACCGAAATTTCAAGGACCGTTGTCCACAGACGACAACTGTATTCAAATCCTTCCACATCGATCACATTGGTGGTTTCGTCATAGAACCTGCGCAGGTTTACGGAAGCCAGGTTACAGGCCGTGTTGTCCAGAAACATATACTCGGAGCAGGGGTTGGAAGCCCGGATACGGCCACCATGGGGGCAGGTATGCCATTCATTGATAGTGGTATCGTATTGGGTACCCGGGTCAGCACAACGCCATGCAGCGTACGAAATCTGGTTCCAAACTTCCTTGGCAGGAATCTTTTTCATGATCCTTCCATCACTTCTTGCTTTCAGCTCCCAGTCCTCATCGTTTTCCAGTTTTTCAAAAAATGAATTGGGGATCCTGACGGAGTTATTCGAATTCTGTCCGCTAACCGTCTTATAAGCTTCTCCTTCATAGTCGCTGGGATAACCGGCTGCAATCAACGCACCCACTTTCTTTTCCTCTTCCATCTTCCAGTTGATGAAATCCATAATCTCGGGATGATCCAGGTCTAGGCAGACCATTTTAGCAGCCCGGCGGGTGGTGCCACCCGATTTGATGGCACCTGCAGCGCGATCGCCGATTTTCAGAAAACTCATGAGTCCGCTGGATGTACCGCCGCCACTGAGTTTTTCTCCTTCGCCCCGGATGTTGGAGAAATTAGTTCCCACCCCCGATCCGTATTTGAATATGCGGGCTTCGCGAACCCATAGGTCCATGATGCCGCCATCATTTACCAAATCGTCTTCCACACTTAATATAAAACAGGCATGGGGTTGGGGGCGTTCGTAGGCTGAAGTGGATTTCTTCAGTTGACCATCGTTCTGATCGACAAAATAATGGCCCTGCGGCTTACCGGAGATGCCATAACTTTCAAACAAGCCGGTATTGAACCATTGGGGGCTGTTGGGAACACAGGCCTGGTTTAGAATGGAATAAACCAGCTCCTCATAAAATACCGTGGCGTCCTGTTCGGTTGCGAAATAACCGTAACGGACACCCCATACTTTCCAGCAATTGGCCATTCGGTGGGCTACCTGTTTAACCGAGGTTTCCCGGCCCAGGCTGCCATCTGGCTGGGGAACACCTGCTTTCCTGAAATATTTCTGTGCCAGGATATCGGTCGCAATCTGGCTCCATCCGCTGGGCACCTCTACATTCGTCATTTCAAATACGATCTCTCCGGAGGGGTTACGGATCACGGAACTTCGGTAGTCATATTCAAATTGATCAAATACGGAGATATCGTCCCGGGTATAGCGTCGGGAAAATTGCAAACCGTTCGCAGATTGCGTATGACTGGCCATGATTATTAAAAACTTTGTTTGTTAAGAAAAGATTAATGCGTGAGCAGGAATCGAAAGTATTTTTTCATTTTGAATTTTCCTTCTCCTGTTTTTCCACAGATGGGGAAAAGATTGGTTGATAAATCATGTATCGCAGTCTGGTATTCACTGTTCTGATTTATACACAAAATTTGGGGCCTTGTTCACAATAAAAGTTTTGGAGAAACCCGAATAATCGATTACCTGCACCTTCTGGTATAACGTTTCGGAAACCCGGAAAGTTTTCGCACATTTGTAAGGTAATCAATCACATGAAGGACGCGATCTACCATGCCTTACTGCAGAAGAAGAGAACCCGGCGCAAGTCCTTCGCTCTGTTGATTGACCCCGACAAAGTAGATGAAGCCAGAACCGATACGCTGGTGGAACTGGCAGTGAAAGCCCGGGTGGATTACCTTTTTGTAGGTGGGAGTCTGGTGGTAACCGACCAGCTGGATCAGGTGGTCAAACAAATCAAAGACCGGTGTAAAATTCCCATTATCCTCTTTCCCGGAACCCCTTCCCAGGTGTCCCCCTTTGCAGATGCCCTCCTTTATTTGTCCCTGATTTCGGGCAGAAATGCCGACCTGCTGATTGGTCAGCACGTGGTTTCTGCCGCAGCAGTCCGCAAAAGTGGGTTGGAAATCATGTCAACCGGATATATCCTCATAGACGGCGGCGCCCCGACCACGGTCTCCTATATCACCCATTCCTTACCCGTTCCGGCCGATAAAAACGAAATCGCCCTCTGTACCGCCATGGCCGGTGAGATGCTCGGTATGAAACTGATTTATATGGATGCCGGTAGTGGGGCGAGAAAACCCATTGCTACTGAAATGATTGAACGGGTTGCTTCCGGTATCGAAATACCCCTGATCGTTGGCGGCGGCATTCAGGATCCTGAAAAAGTATATCTCAATGCGCGGGCCGGCGCCGATCTGATCGTAGTAGGAAATGCAGTGGAAAAAAATGCTTCTCTGCTGGCTGAAATGGTCAGCGCACTTCATTCCGTTTCCGTCCAGGAGCGTTAGGACCGTTTACCTAAATTTAATCGGGGAATTTGCAAAAAAGCTGTTACTTTGTCTGGTTAACAACTATAAAGTCATCTCCATTTTGTCATGAAATGAAAAAAAACTCGCCCATATCAATCCTCTCTGGAGTGATATTGCACGCTTTCAACAAGCGTGGGGTTTTTGTAACGCCTGTTTGCGTTATTTTTTCTGTTCGTCCCATTCCCTTTTGGGTACGACGTTGATATTTCCTATCCATAGTTTTCCGTTGCCAGGATCTATGCCCGTAGCCAGCCGGCGTTAACATTCAATGACTCCGTCATTGGTATTTATTTATCTCAGCACTTATTTCAATGGAACAAGAACAAAAGTTCACAATACAAATCGCAAATGCCTCCCACCAGGATTTCGCGCAGATTATATGCGACGAGATGGAATCCTCAGCCAAAGCCCGGGGAACGGGCATTGCCAAAAGGAGTCCCGATTATATCAAGGAAAAAATGCGCGAAGGAAAAGCCGTGATTGCTTTTACAGAAGACGGTATTTGGGCAGGATTTTGTTATATCGAAACCTGGAGTCATGGGGAATATGTCGCCAATTCCGGGCTGATCGTCGCCCCCAGTTTCCGGAAAAGCGGCCTGGCAAAAAACATCAAAAGAAAGATTTTCGATCTCAGCCAGAAATTATATCCGGGGGCAAAGCTTTTTGGACTCACGACCGGTCTGGCGGTCATGAAAATCAACTCTGACCTGGGGTATGAACCCGTTACCTATTCGGAACTTACCCAGGATGAAGCCTTCTGGGCGGGTTGTAAGAGCTGTGTGAATTATGAGATCCTGATGAGCAAAGAAAGAAAAAACTGCATGTGCACGGCCATGCTTTATGATCCCAAAGAACACAAACCCAAGGAAGAAGCAGCAAAGGATTTTGTGCAACGCAGCAAACTTTATGAACGCTTCATGAAGATCAAACAATGGAGTTTGCTGAAAAACCTGCTGCGCAAGGAAAAAGTGGACATGATCCTGGCAGAACTCGGACTGACCAAACTTGCTAAATTCAAAAAAGAAAAGCTGGCTAAATAATTACGCCGATGAAAAAGGATAACAATAAAGTTGTTTTAGCCTACAGTGGCGGTCTGGACACCACTTATTGCGCCATCTATCTTAAAAAAATCCTGGGGTTGGAAGTGCATGCCCTAACCGTCAATACGGGGGGGTTCAGCCAGGAAGAGTTATCGGCTATTGAAAAAAGAGCGACGACTTTGGGCGTATCCTCGTTTCGATCTGTGGATGTCACCCAGGAATATTATCAATCTTGCATCCGCTTTTTAATTTATGGAAATGTCTTAAAGAATGCGACCTATCCCCTCAGCGTCAGTGCCGAAAGGATGGTGCAAGCCATAGCGGTAGCCAAATATGTGGAAGAGACCGGTGCCTCCTATGTAGCCCATGGCAGCACGGGGGCAGGAAACGATCAGGTGCGTTTTGACATGGTATTTACCGGCATGGTGCCGGATGCAAAAATATTGACGCCAATCCGAGATCTGAAGCTGAGCCGCGAGCAGGAAATTGAATTCCTCCGGGAGCAAGGCGTGGAAATGAATTTTGAAAAGGCAAAATACAGCATCAACAAAGGGCTTTGGGGAACTTCCGTGGGTGGCCGCGAAACGTTGAATTCAAAAGACTACCTGCCCGAGGATGCCTGGCCCACGCCGCTGACGCAGACCGAACCAAAGAAGATCTCCCTGAATTTTATCCGGGGAGAACTCCGGGGCATCGGAGATAAAAATTTTGAGCATCCCGTGAGTGCCATCCAATATCTTCAATCCATTTCTCAACCCTATGCCATCGGAAGAGATATTCACGTGGGAGATACCATTATCGGTATCAAGGGCCGGGTTGGATTCGAAGCAGCGGCACCCCTGATCATCATCAAAGCACATCACTTGCTGGAAAAACATACACTGACCAAGTGGCAACTTTACTGGAAGGAACAATTGAGCAGCTGGTACGGAAACTGGCTCCACGAGGGACAAATGCTGGATCCCACCATGCGAAACATCGAGAAATTTCTGGAAGACTCTCAATCCACGGTGACGGGTAAGGTCTTCGTCACACTGGAACCCTACCGTTTTACAGTAACCGGCATCGAAAGCGTCCACGATCTGATGAGCAGCCGATTTGGATCCTACGGGGAAATGAACAGCGGCTGGACGGGTGAGGATGTGAAGGGATTTGCGAAAATTTTCGGAAATCAAACGGCCATATTTCACAAAATTAACGAAGACGGCAAAAGGCAACCATGAAAAAAATCAGGATTGGTATAACAGGAGGCGCCGGATATACAGGAGGCGAACTGATACGGATCTTGCTGATTCATCCGCAAGCCGAAATCATATTCGTTCAAAGCCGCAGCCATGCCGGTCAGCTGCTCTCCTCCGTTCACCAGGATCTTTTGGGTGATACCGAACTTCTTTTTACCGATACTCTTTCAGAAAACATCGATCTGCTTTTTCTGTGTACCGGTCACGGGGAAACCAGAAAATTTCTATCAGAAAACCCATTGAAACCTTCGGTCCGGCTGATTGATTTATCGCAGGATTTCCGGCTCGAGTCCAACCACCGTTTCCCTGATTCGGACAGAACATTCATCTACGGGTTGCCCGAATTGAACCGTGCGTCCATTGCAAGGGCACAGAATGTTGCCAATCCGGGGTGTTTTGCAACGACCATTGAGCTGGGGCTGTTGCCACTGGCCAAACAGGGATGGTTAACCGAAGTGTATTGTACTGGAATTACCGGATCCACTGGTGCGGGACAAAGTTTAAATGCCACTTCTCATTTTTCCTGGAGGGCAAATAATATCCAGGCTTATAAAACACTAACCCATCAGCACCTGGCTGAAGTTAACCAGTCGCTGAATCAGTATCAGAATGGTTTCGGGAATGAAGCACTCCATTTTGTTCCCTGGCGGGGAGACTTTACACGGGGCATCTTCGTGAGTTCCCAATTAAAATCCCAACAAAGCCTTTCGGAATTGACCGCGTTATACAAAGAATTTTACGGGAGCCATCCATTTACCGAGGTCAGTGAAAGTCCTGTTTTTTTAAAGCAGGTGGTCAATACCAATAAATGTGTAATTCAACTGGAAAAACAAGGGGACCTGCTTGTCATACATTCCGTGACGGACAATCTGTTGAAGGGTGCCAGCGGACAAGCAGTCCAAAATATGAATCTGATGTTTGGCCTGGATGAGACCAGTGGATTGAAGTTTAAGGCAGCGTACTTCTAGGCAGCAGTTCAGAAATTATTGAAACCGAATAAAAATCGATTAGCGGGGTCCAAGAAAAAAATTTAGTGCCCAGGCTAAACAAAAACTACGAAAATGAAATTGTTTGATGTCTATCCGATAAACGACATTGTTGTCACCCGGGCTAAAGGCTCATACCTCTGGGACGAAGCAGGTCAGCAATACCTGGACATGTATGGTGGTCACGCTGTGATTTCTATCGGGCATACCCACCCGCATTTTGTGTCCAGGATCACCAGTCAATTAAACCAATTGGCCTTTTATTCCAACTCTGTCCGTATTCCCCTCCAGCAGGAGTTGGCCGATAAACTGGGAAAGGTCTCGGGAAAGGAAGACTACCAGCTTTTCCTTTGTAATTCTGGTGCAGAAGCCAACGAAAATGCTTTGAAACTGGCTTCTTTTCATACAGGAAGAAAAAAAATTATTGCCTTCAGTAAATCTTTTCATGGCCGGACTTCCCTGGCTGTTGCGGCTACAGACAATCCAGCCCTGATCGCACCGGTCAATCAAACCGATCACGTCGTTTTTCTACCCTTCAATGACGAGGCAGCACTCTCTGATTACTTCACTGCCCATGGCAAGGAGGTGGCTGCCGTGATCATTGAGGGTATCCAGGGAGTAGGTGGAATCAACATTGCCCAGGACGCCTTCCAGCAAAAAATCCGTTCGCTTTGTACAGAATATCAATCCGTATTCATTGCCGACAGCGTGCAATGCGGTTATGGTAGGACCGGACTGTTTTTCTCCCACGATCATGCAGGAGTGCAGGCCGATATATACAGCATGGCCAAGGGCATGGGGAATGGATTTCCGGTTGCCGGCATTCTGATTGCACCCTTTTTAAAAGCCAAACACGGCATGCTCGGGACCACTTTCGGTGGCAACCACCTGGCGTGTGCTGCTGCACTGGCCGTACTGGAAATAATTGAAGAAGAAAAACTCATGAAAAATGCCAAAACCATGGGGGAATTTCTCATGAGCCGACTTAAAAAAATAGAAGGACTTCAAAATATCCGTGGGAAAGGACTGATGATTGGTTTTGATGTAGAAGGCGAACTTCGGGATCTACGAAAAAATCTGCTCAACCATCAACACGTATTTACCGGCGAAGCAAAACCCAACACGATCCGCCTCTTGCCCTCCATGGCCCTGAGAAAAAAAGAGGCAGAGGAATTTCTCGAATCCATTGAAGAAGAAATTAACAACATGGTATCATCTCCTAAAATGGTTCACCCTGCATGAAAAATTTCATTTCCGTTTCTGATGTGGGCAATATGGATCAACTGATTGAAAAAGCCCTTCAATACAAAAAAAATCCCTACAGCGATCATCTGCTCGGACAAGGGAAAAAAATCGGACTTCTTTTCCTCAATCCCAGTTTGCGTACCCGGTTCAGCACCCAGGTAGCCGCATTGAATCTGGGAATGGAACCGCTGGTTTTCAATGTTGACAAAGAAGGCTGGGCGTTGGAGTTTGAAGAAGAAGCCATCATGAGCGGAAATACCGTAGAACATATCAAAGATGCGGCACCGGTACTTGGAAAATATTTTGACATACTCTGTATTCGCACCTTCCCTTCTTTGAAAAACAGGGAGGACGACTACAGTGAGTTGTATATTTCACAGTTTGTAAAATATGCGGGTATACCCGTCGTCAGCCTGGAAAGTGCTACCCTGCATCCCCTGCAAAGCCTGACCGATATTATTACCATTACCGAATGTCTGCAACAAACCAAGATCGTCAAACCAAAAATTGTTCTTACCTGGGCCCCGCATGTAAAACCTCTTCCCCAATGCGTAGCCAACAGCTTCGCACAGTGGATCAACGCATGGGGCAAGGCCGAATTTGTTATCACCCATCCGGAAGACTATGACCTGGATCCAAAATTTACCGGAAAGGCACGCATATTACACAATCAGGATGCAGCGCTCAAGGATGCTGATTTCGTATACGTCAAAAACTGGAGTACTTACCAGGACTATGGAAAAATGTATACCAACGACCCGGAGTGGATGTTGAGCAACGAACAATTGCTGTTGACCAACGAGGCGAAAATCATGCATTGTCTACCTGTGAGACGCAATGTGGAGCTGAGTGATGAAGTGCTGGACGGACCCAACAGCATCGTTACCCAGCAAGCAGGCAACCGGGTCTGGGCTGCCCAGGCTGTACTGAGTGAAATTCTTAAATCCCGGTGATGGAAACGCTTTACGTCATAAAAATCGGCGGAAACATCCTGGATGATGAAATGTTGCTCGAAGCGTTTCTCCATAAATTCGCCTCCCTCCCATCCCGGAAAATTCTGATTCACGGTGGTGGAAAACTGGCTACCCGGCTCGCCGAACAATTGGGTGTTCCCCAAAAGATGGTGGATGGACGCCGGATAACCGATCTTGAAACCCTGAAAATAGTTACCATGGTATATGCCGGGTATATCAATAAAAATGTGGTCGCCAAGTTACAATCCCTCCAGTGCCCTGCATTGGGGATCACGGGAGCAGACGGGAACAGTATCCTATCGCACAAACGAGAAACAGCGGGACTGGACTATGGTTTTGCCGGAGATGTGGACAAGGTGAATGCGGGGTGGTTGTCGCAAATGCTCGAGCAGGGTACCGCCCTGGTGGTGGCTCCGATCACCCATGACGGAAAGGGACAGTTGTTGAATACCAATGCCGATACCGTTGCCCAGGAAATTGCCAAAGTCCTCGGATCTCACTACGAGGTTACACTCATTTATGGTTTTGAAAAAGCGGGTGTCCTGCTGGATCTGGAAGATGATCAATCCGTGATAAAAAAACTGGACGCTACCTATTACGGGCAATTAATGCAATCCCAAAAAATATTCGCAGGCATGATACCCAAACTGGATAATGCTTTTATGGCCATCCGTGAGGGTGTAAAAAGAGTAATAATCGGAAAAGGAGAAGAACTCGACCTGCTTTTAACCGGAAAAACCGGCACAACCATCACCCATGAATAAAGAGTCCATAGAACCCCTTCAGTCAGGCGCCATAACCCTTTTAAAGGAACTGATCGCCACCCCGTCATTTTCCAAAGAGGAAAACGACACGGCCGAACTTATCTGCGCTTTTTTTGGCCGCCATGATATTCCTTTCTCACGGGTCGGCAACAATATATACGCCAGAAATAAAAACTACCACCCGTCCCGGAAGAGTATTCTTCTGAACTCCCACCACGATACGGTGAAGCCCAATAAGTCTTATAGCATGGATCCTTTTACGCCTGTTATAAAAGATGGGAAACTATATGGATTGGGCAGCAATGATGCGGGAGGCTGCCTGGTAAGTCTTGCCGCCGTATTTCTGTATTTCTATGATCATCCGGATCCAAAACACAACATCGTTTTTGCCGCCAGTGCCGAAGAGGAAATCAGCGGTGTCAATGGCATCGAGCTGGTGCTACCTTTCCTGGGACAAATTGATTTTGGTATTGTAGGCGAACCGACCAAACTGGAAATGGCGGTTGCCGAAAGGGGACTGATGGTGATCGATTGTGTGGCGTCCGGACGTTCGGGGCATGCGGCCAGGAATGAAGGAGAAAATGCTTTGTACAAGGCCATAGAAGATATTGAATGGATAAGAAATTTCAGGTTCCCAAAAAAAAGTGACCTTTTGGGAGAAACGCGCATGAGTGTGACGGTTATAGACACAGAAAATAAACAGCACAATGTGGTGCCTGCTCAATGCCGGTATGTGATAGACGTTCGAGTTAATGAGCTCTACAGTTTCGAGGAGATTCTGGATTCATTAAAAGAAAATTTGAAAAGCAGTTTTAAACCGCGGACAACCCGGATGAAGTCAACTTCTATTCCACTGGATCACGCTTTGGTAAAGTCTGGTATCCGGCTGGGAAAGGGATATTATGGCTCGCCCACGACTTCCGACAAGGCCCTGATGCCTTTTCCTGCTTTAAAAATGGGACCCGGCGATTCTGCCAGAAGTCACACGGCAGATGAGTATATTTATATTGACGAAATCAAATCGGGTATCACTACCTATATAGATCTGTTGGATGAGTTTATTTAATCCTGCTTCAAAGCATAAAGGGTGGCAATAAGTTTCGGCCTATGAAAAAAAGCCATCACATTGAATGGTCAATTTTTAATACTGTTACATGAAACTCTGGGATAAAAAAGGATCAGACATCGACCAACAGATAGAAGCATTCACGGTTGGACGCGATCCGGAATTCGACCTGGTATTGGCAAAATACGATGTTCTCGGATCCATGGCGCATGCCAAAATGCTGGCTTCCGTCCATATGTTGGATCCGGCCGAAGCCCAATCCATTCAAGAGGAGCTTGAAAATATTCAAATGGAAATCAATCAGGGAAGTTTTCGGATCGAACCAGGTGTGGAGGATATTCATTCACAAATTGAACTCAACCTGACCCGGAAGATAGGGGAAGCCGGCAAGAAAATTCACAGCGGCAGGAGCCGCAACGATCAGGTGGCTGTGGACATTAAATTATTTCTACGATCGGAAATTCTGGAGTTGACCACTGCCGTTAGAAGCCTTTTCGAGCTATTGATTTCACTGAGTGATCGTTACCGTCATGACCTGCTCCCCGGTTATACCCATCTTCAGATTGCAATGCCCTCCTCTTTTGGACTTTGGTTTGGTGCCTATGCTGAAAGTTTAATTGACGATTTGGAAATACTGGCGGGTGCCTACCAGGTGGTGAATAAAAATCCTCTGGGCAGTGGTGCCGGATACGGTTCTTCTTTCCCGTTAAACAGAATGATGACCACCGAAACACTCGGTTTCAATAGCCTTCATTATAATGTGGTCTATGCGCAAATGAGCCGGGGAAAAACCGAAAAATTGGTAGCCTTTGGTCTTTCTTCCCTCGCTGCAACCCTTTCCCGACTGGCCATGGATGCATGTTTATATATGAACCAGAATTTCGGGTTTATTTCATTTCCCGATGCACTTACTACCGGAAGCAGCATCATGCCGCACAAAAAAAATCCGGACGTCTTTGAACTCATCCGGGGTCGTTGTAACCGCATTCAATCCATTCCCAATGAACTCAGTCTTTTGATGAGCAACCTGCCATCGGGATACCACCGGGATATGCAGCTTACCAAAGAAATTTTATTCCCCGCCCTTACGGAATTAAAATCCTGCATTGACATGACCGTCCTCATGCTTTCCCATATACAAGTAAAAAAAGACATCCTCCTGGACGAAAAGTATCAATACCTTTTTAGTGTGGAAGCCGTCAATGAACTGGTCAATCGGGGTATGCCTTTCCGGGAAGCATATAAAACCATTGGAGAACAGATCAACCAGGGTAAATTTTCTTTTGATCAGTCAAAACCGCTGAAACACACCCACGAAGGGAGTCTGGGAAATTTAAATCTCACAGAAATCAGCCGGGAAATGGAAAAAGTGCTGGCAAAATTTTAATTTACTTGTATTCCATTGGGTTTGAGCCAGACCGAGCGCAACTTAAACTGATCGGGTGTGGCTGTCTGAGAAAATTCCAAAACATTGTATTTATTGATAGGGCATTTTAACTGGGCTGCTTTTAGCTTTATCGTATCCTGGATGCCCTCGCCATTTTTTCTTGCCACTTTTACGACCAGTTCTTTGCCTGCACTCGCCTGAAAATCTGCCAGGAAAATCCTTTCCGGCAGGGCAACAAAATCTTGCCCGTTTACTGAAATGATTTCGTCCCCTTCGTGGTATCCCAATGCCCTTCCCATCGCGTCCATGCCAGCCGTATCGACGACTACGTACCTTTTTGAGTCGGGGTTATAATGCCTTTTAAACCCTCCGATGGTAAAAAGGCTGTCCTTGGTTTCCAAAACGGGTATCCAATTTACCCCGACACTTTGAAAGACTTGGTCCAACGGAAGGGGCTGATTGCCTGAAACATATTGCTCAAGGAATTTCTTTATTTCAGGAAAGGTCAACTTCCCGATCTCTCCAAATAACTCCTCGTCCTTAAACCCTTTTTGTTTACCGTATCTAAGCGATAGGTCTTTCATCATATCGACAAATCCATATTTTCCTCCCGACAATTGCAGCAATTTTATATCCAGGCACATCGCAATCAGGGCACCTTTTTCATATACATTCTGGAATTGATTTTTATAGGTGTTCACTACTTCGCTACTCATCCGGGTAAATGGAACCGTGTCGTTATAATATGTTCTGGATGAAGTGATCATTTCACTAAGCCGGTTCAACAATTCCTGGGGAGAAATCAATCCGTATTTTTCCTGAACCATATGGGCATGGTACTCCGTTGATCCTTCATATAACCACAAATGCTCGGACATATCAGGTTCGGCAAAATTAAAATATTGAATTTTATCGGAATGAATGCTGAGTGGGGTTATGATATGAAAAAATTCATGCGCAGCATCATCTACGAAATCATTGCCCAGTTGAGCGGAATCCCGTTCGCTCATATAGTACAATGAGCTGTAGGAATGTTCCAGCGCCCCTTCCGAACCAGACAAACTGGGTTTGTCGGAAAGGAAAATAATAAAGGCGTATTTATCAACCGGCAATTTTCCTCCGAGATATTTGGTTTGCGCTTGCAACAGGCTGCTTAATTTCCGGGCGATGAAACCCGAATTGATGATTTTGTTGGGAGAATACACAGAAACCAGCACCTTGGACTTACCGATCGCAATGACAGTGGTATCCGGAATGTTGTACATGATCGGATTGTCTACTATCCGGTTATAGTTCTCGGCAGTGAATCTATCCTGGGTTGGACTGTTGTTTTCATCAGTCAGGGCTGTGCTCCCATACATCTTGACCGGATGGATAACGGTAAGTTGATAGGGAATATCCTTCATGTTTTCGAAGTACCCCAGGAAACAGTGCAGGTTGATGACAAAAACGGTGTCCTTTTGTATATCACTACCGCCTGGCTCAAAAACGACCTGGTCCGTGAGCCGGTCGTCGTAGGTATCATTTACCTGATAAACAATTTTAAAAAGTTTATTGGCATGTGCAATCTTCCAGCTGTTGACGTCCGCCCTTTTAACCGGCAGCATATGTCCATTTTTGTCGAAGGCTTCAAAATGCTCCACATACCGTCCAAAATCATCGATGGAATACATGCCGGGGACGATTTTGGGAATATGATAGGTGATGGACGTCCCGTCAACGGGTGGCGTCCTCAATTCAACTTTTAGCCGGTCATTTTGAACCCGGTTTAAATCCAGGGTAAACCGGTAACCCTTGAATGGTCCTTTTTGCGCTATAGAAGCCATTGCGATAAAAATCAGTACGGAAAGAAACGGCAATTTTTTAGTCATAAACAAATCACTGAATTCAATTTTATTATAAGCTGGTTAAAACAGGTAGAAAACACATCAGCCAAAGACGGGATTTGGTAATTTTGTAAAAAAATGCCATGTCATTTCACAAATTTAACCGGATTCTCCTGCCAGCGCTGATCCTGTTTTGTTTGAAAGGCGCCACGCAAACACCTGCAGAACAGAAAAAAGCCGATGCCTATGCCCAGCTGAAAAGCTGGATTGAGTCAAAAAAATTCCGCTTCAAAGCGCAGTCTGCCACGCCTCAGCGCGGAAGGACCATTAACCTCACGACTGAATATTTTTTACAAATCAATAACGACAGTCTTAGCGTTGAATTGCCTTACTACGGCCGCGCTTATTCACCCTCCTACCCTGGCACCAATTCGCCCCTGTCTTTTAAATCAACCCATTTCAGTTACGTGGCCGACACCTTAAAAAAAGGCGGCTGGAATATTCAGATTCTACCCAAAGACAATACGGATGTCAATAAAATCAATCTGGAAATAACCACGAGCGGATATTGCACTGTCCGGGTATCCAGCAACACCCGCGACATGATTTCCTTTTACGGAACCATCGCCCAATACGGTATGCGCTGATCTTAATTTTTCACTCGGACGGGTGTCTGTTGTCCGGAAATGATATTGCCTGCACTTAGGGCAATGGCCCGGATGATTTCTGTCATGTTTTCTAAATCCAGTGTTTCCAGGTCGTCCCCTTGAGTATGGTAATATGGCTCTGAATCCATTTTCGAGGTGCTGATGGTGTGTGCCGGAACGCCCAATTTGGCTAGAGAGGCATTGTCGGAACGCAGGAACAATGCCTGTTCAGGGTAGGGATCCGGATAAAAACGGAAGGAAGTACCCAGCAAATTTCCTTGCAGGATGGCGCCCATGTCTGACTTTTCGTATCCCGTAATATAAGCACTGTTTTTGCCCCACCGGCTTTGTGTTCCGATCATTTCTATATTGAACATCGCCACTATTTTATTCGGATCGATTTTCGTCGCAAAATAGGCTGAGCCAAATTCGCCAATTTCCTCTGCGGTAAAGGCCGCGAAAACAAGGGTCCGTTCGTTGCTCCGATGTGTAATAAAATAATTGGCGAGCGCGATAATAGCCGTTGTTCCGGACGCATCGTCGTTGGCGCCATTGTATATGGAGTCGCCCGATGCATCGGGTTGGCCTATTCCAAGGTGGTCGTAGTGCGCAGAAAAAACTACCCATTCTTCCGGTCTTGATTTACCGGGAATCATGCCAATCAGATTGGTCAGAACCTGATTTTTAGATTTCTGCTCATAGTGTATTCTAAACTGTTTCGGATCCCAGGCAGTAAGGATAAAAATCCGGTTTCCCACGCTCCTAAACTGTGGCATATGGCGGCTTGCCAGTCTGGTAAATCTTTTGATCAAAGAAGTATCTACCAGCAGAATTACATTTTCTTTTGAATTCATATACCTGGCATAGGCAGCCGTGAATTCATCAGAAGTTTTTACAATGATTTTCCTATAGTGGTCTTCCGCTCCAATGTTCAAAGAGTTCTCTACGGAAAAGACCACGATGTTTTTTTTGTCTACCGGCGATCCGTCCAGCGTGGCCGTTACGGATACGGATTGGGGATCGACCATAGAGAAGGACTGGTCAAAACCGGCGTATCCCGTCAAGGGAACCAACCCGGCTTTTTTGAATTCCTTTTCGATAAAAGAAGCGGCTTTTTCAATACCCGGCGTAAATACTTTTCGTCCCTGCATATCATCGGAGGCCAGGGTCTGTTCGATCCTGTGGACTTCGGGCTGGCTTATGACGGGAATCGATTGAGACAGGGCGCATAAGGAAGTCACCAGCAATCCTGCTACAAGGAATAAGCGCATGGGTTGTCGGATTAGAATTATAAGCTCATCATTTCTTTGAACTTGACCGTCTGGCGGCGGCTTACTTCAATCTTCTCCCCTCCTTTGAGTTCGAGCAGGAGACCACCATTAAAATACGGTTCTATTTTTTCAATGAGACGCAGGTTTACGATGTGTTTGCGGTTGGCCCGGAAAAAAACTTTTTCATCCAACCGCTCTTCCAAGGCGTTCAAGGATTTTAATATAAGCGGTTTGTGTGTGCTGAAATAAATTTTCGCATAATTTCCAACGCTTTCAAAAAGTCTTATATCGGCGAGCTTGACAAACCAGCATCTTTCGCCGTCTTTCACAAATACCTGATCACCCTCGTGCAACATGCTTTTGTTGACGGCAATCTCATCGTCGCTGCTACCTTCCCGATCGCGGTTTTCTTCAAGATGCAGTTTATGCAAAGCATCTGCGAGCCTGCGCGGTTCCACCGGTTTTAACAGATAATCCAAGGCATTTACCTCGAATGCTTTCAAGGCATAATCGTCGTAGGCCGTCGTAAATATTACATCGGGTGCCTTGTCCAGCTCAGCCAACATATCAAATCCAGTTTTCCCCGGCATCTGAATATCCAGAAAAATAAGGTCTGGATTCAAGCTATCTATTTTTTCTATGCCTTCGTTGGCATTGGCTGCCTCGGCGATGATTTCGATTTCAGGGAATTCCTGGAGCAACTTTTTCAATTCGTTGCGGGCCAACCTTTCGTCGTCGATAATGACTGCTCTGATCATATGGATAATTTAGGTTAAAGGAATATGCAGCTCGGCTTCCACCATGTTTTCGGGAACTTCCCGGATATTAAAATTTGCTTGTTCCCCGAAAAGGAGATAAAGTCTGTTCCGGGTACTGGTCAAACCAAATCCGTCTTCACTACCAGATTTATTCAATCGTCCGGTATTTCGGATGACCAACTGATGATAGTGATCCTTCATCTGGGAAACGATCGTCACCGTTCCGCCGCTGACCTGTTTGCTGATGCCGTGTTTGATGGCATTTTCCACCAGGGTCTGCAACATCATAGGTGGGATCAGTTGGGTAAGGGTATTTTCAGCAATATCGTATTGCACCTGTAGCCGGTCTTCAAACCGGATATGTTCCAAGGCCAGATAATCCTTGACAATATTCAGCTCTTTTTCAAAGTGAACCGTCTCCTGTTTCTCGGTCTGCATGCTGCTGCGCAGGATATTGCTCAACTCGGTAATGGCCTTTCGTGCCCGCAGGGGGTTCTCATCTATCAGTGCCCGGATGCTGTTGAGGGCGTTGAAGATGAAATGAGGATTGATATGGCTTTTGATCGTTTTGAGTTCCAACTCTTTGACCAGCGCTTCCAGTTTGAGGGTATCCAGCTGCTGTTTTCTTGTTTTGGCAATATAGTGGAAGAAAAAATAGATCAGGGTCCAGGGAACGATGCACAACAGGTTTTCAACCGTCAGCAACAGAAAACGGTTAGAAAATTCCAGTTTATTGCTGGTCCGGGCCGGATCGATGAGGTTGATGACTGAAATCCGGATCATCGTATCCAATAAACAAATGACCAGGATCGCCAGGGAAAGCCTAAGCATGGCCTTTTCCACGGGCAGATTCAGCCATCCGGCATGATATATATACATCCTGAACAAATGAGTGGTAAATATGCCGGTCAACACATTGAGGCAGACTGCCATGAGGAAATGACTATCCACCCGGATTCCGAAAAGTATATTGATTAAAATGATGACCAGGGCAAGACTGCCCCACCCTCCAATCTGGAGCCACCAATAGTATTTACTCGTCTTTTGCAAAAGTTCAGCTATCGCAAATCTAGCCGATTAATCATCTTTTTCTGCATTTTAAGTACTAATGGAGATTCCGGCCTTTTGGCGGTCGCCGGCCTCCGGGAAGGGAGATCAGGCCGTTTCAGCTGGCTATATCGTATGAAAAGGTTATTTTTACCTGTTTAAATGAACCAGATGGATCTTTTGCCGGGACCCCTTTTACAAACCATTTCATCACCGGAGGACCTCAAGAAATTGGACCGGGATCAGCTCCA
>Ga0206938_1011_pt1 | contig 64123 bp, 50 predicted proteins | sample Alteio_BWOrgHeat_12_FD_152918 | JGI IMG/M metagenome (GOLD analysis project Ga0206938, IMG submission 152918) | Enriched cells from forest soil in Barre Woods Harvard Forest LTER site, Petersham, Massachusetts, United States -... | ecosystem: Environmental > Terrestrial > Soil > Temperate forest >... | reverse complement strand
TGAAGTTTCAAAACAACCACCGCGGTCAATACTCACGTCGATGATCACACTTCCGGTTCGCATATTGCTGACCATTTCTTCGGTCACCACGACCGGCGTGCGTCCACTTTGGGAAGAAAGGGCTCCCACGGCTACTTCACAACTTTTTAATTGTTTGGAAAGAATGCGGGGTTCTATAACGGAGGTGTATATGCGAAAGCCAATATTGTTCTGCAGTCTCTTGAGCCTGGAAACGCTGTTGTCAAATACTTTTACCGAAGCACCCAACGCCAGCGCTGCCCGGGCAGCATATTCTCCTACAATTCCCGCACCGAGGATAATAACCTTGGTGGGGGGAATGCCGGAAATTCCACCCAATAAGACCCCCTTTCCATGATTGGAGGAACTGAGGTATTGCGCGGCCACGAGCATGACGGCGCCACCAGCAATTTCACTCATGCTGCGCACGATGGGATAACTGCCGCTTTCGTCTTTCAGATTTTCAAATGAAATGCCGGTTATGCGCTTTTCCATCATTTTTTGCAACAGCTCCGACTTCAGGGCCGATAAATGAATGGGAGAGATGATGGTCTGATTCATCTGCAAAAGGGGCAGGTCTTCCTCCACCACGGGGGCTGATTTGATCAGGGTCGGGCATTTATAGACTTCCGCCTTTTCGTAGACGATCCGGGCGCCGGCTTCACTGTAATCTTTGTCGCCATAATGGGCGGCTTCCCCCGCATTGTGCTCGATCATGACATCATGGCCATTGCTGACCAGCACACCGACAGCCTCCGGGGTAAGACCAATCCGGTTCTCCTGAAAGGCGGTTTCCTTGGGAACGCCGATCAGCAACATGCTGGATTTGGGCTTTACATCCAGGGTTTCTTCCAGGGTTTCGTAGCTAAAGGAAGTGCTGATATAGGGCTTGCTGTGTTGCGACATGTTGTAAGGACTTTGACTACGGCTCAGGTGGTAGACGCGGGAAGGGAAATTACAATTTTATCCTGAATTTTTCTGAAGAACTGAAGGCGCCTGTAATTTCCGGGTGTTTTCGTCCAGGGATTCCAGGGAAATGACCAAGGTCGTATCAGGAAAGATACCCGGAGCCCGGTCAGGCCATTCTACCAGGCAGATTTCACCGGAATACAGGCAATCTTCTATTCCCGCGCGCAGGGCTTCCTCCTCATCTTTGAGGCGGTAAAGGTCCATATGAAAGATCGTTCCTCCCCCGGGGTAACTGTATTCGTTGATGATGGAAAAAGTCGGACTACCCACGGGCTCCCGGACTTTTTTGGCCGCACAGAGCGCCCGGATCAAACTCGTTTTTCCTGCGCCCATTTTTCCCTGGAAAGCGTATATTTTTTTATCCGGAAAGGATTCCCAGAAAACCCGGGCCACTTCATCCAGTTCGGTCAGGGTAAAAATCCGTTCCATCCAACAAAGATAACTCCCTGTCTGTTCTTTGTAAAGACGATCGGACCGGCAGATTTGGGTAAATTTGCCGGCCCCTAAGAAATAAGCATGGAAACAGTTAACTGGAAGGTAGAAGGAATGAGTTGCAGCGCCTGTGCGCAAACGATCAATGGATTTCTGGAAAAAAAGGGCATGAAGGAAGTGCGCGTAAGCCTGACGGCAGGAGAAGCACAATTCCTAAATCTTCCCGGTGTACCCGAGCAGGAACTGAAGAAAGGCATTGAAAGCCTCGGTTACCGGGTTGCCGATGAATCCTCCACAAAAAAGCATACCAATAAGTTTGTCCGCTATTTGGCGATCTGCTTGCCGCTGACTTTGATCCTCCAGCTTCATATGCTGGGCGAGGGACCCTACCTCAACTGGATACACAATGCCTGGGTCCAGTTGGTCATTTGTCTACCGGTTTATATCACCGGCATGTATTATTTTGGAAGAAGTGCGATCAACAGCCTGCGCCAGGGATCCTCCAATATGAATGTGTTGATCACCCTGGGTGCAACGGCTGCATTTGTGTACAGTCTGAGCGGCACGCTGCAGGGCCTGGGTGAATCTTATATTTTTTATGAAACGGCCGCTGCCATCATCACGTTGGTATTTTTTGGAAATTATGTAGAAGAACGTTCTCTGCAGACCACCCAGCGGGCTTTGACCCGGTTGGTCAAGTCTCAAAAAGTTACCGCCCAAATGATCGCCTTTGATGACCAGCACCAGGAGATCCTCTTTCCGGTAGACAGCCTTCAGCTTAAATCCGGTGACCTGGTCTTGATCAGAACGGGAGAACAGGTTCCGGCGGACGCAAAAATTCTCTGGGGTGAGGGCCAGGTGGACGAAGCCATTATTACCGGGGAGAGTATGCCGGTAAACAAAAAACCCAAGGACCTGCTGATTGGTGGTTCTCTGCTGATGGACGGCAGTATAAAAGCACAGGTGACGGCCGCAGCCCGGGATTCGGTATTGTCTAGTATGATCGATCTGGTCAAGCGGGCACAAAATGATAAACCATCCATCCAGTTGCTGGCCGACAGAATCAGCGCAGTTTTTGTTCCCATTGTTGTCCTGATCGCACTGCTGTGTTTTCTGCTCAATTATTGGATACTGCATGATTTCGGTTCCTCGGTCATGAGAAGTATTGCGGTACTGGTCATCGCCTGCCCCTGCGCCATGGGCCTGGCCACACCGGCGGCCATTGCGGTCGGATTGGGTCGCGCTGCCAAAAACGGTATCCTCTTTAGAAAGGCCGACAGCCTGGAGCTCTTTAAACAAATCCGGCAGGTTGTTTTCGATAAAACGGGAACCCTGACTACTGGTGCATTCGATATTAAAGCCTATGAAATCAAGGGTGAAGAGATGGATGAAAAAGAATTCCAAAAAATCCTGTATTCTCTGGAAAAATATTCCAATCATCCCATTGCCCAATCCATCACCCGTCACTGGAAAACCCCGACCGAAACGCGATGGAAAAAAGTAGAAGAGATAAAGGGGATGGGTATGCAGTCAGTCAGTTTGACCGGCGACCAGTACAAAGCAGGATCTGCAGCTTTTACCCGTATAGAAAACCAGTCGGAGGAACATTCCATCTATCTGGTAAAAAATAACCGGCTAGTGGGGTGGGTGGATTTGCAAGATGAACTGAGAACCGAAGCCCAGGAGGTCATCCATTATTTTAAAAAAAGAAATATAAAAACCATTCTGCTCAGCGGCGACCGACTTCAAAAATGTCTTAACATTGCCAATACCCTTGGAATCGATGAGGTCCTCGCTGAACAGTCTCCCTTGCAAAAGTTACAACAGGTCGAGCGGCTAAATAAAATAACACCGACTGCCATGGTAGGAGACGGTATCAATGATGCGCCGGCCCTTGCCAAAGCAAGTCTTGGCATCTCCATGAGCGATGCCTCTCAGCTGGCTTTGCAATCAGCGGATGTGGTGTTGATGAACAGCGGAATAAAAAAACTGCCCCTAGCCATGCAACTCGGCTTGCACACTTTTGGCACCATCCGGCAGAATTTATTCTGGGCATTTTTTTACAATGTGCTGGCCATACCCATTGCCGGTTTTGGATTGCTTACCCCGGGTGTAGCGGCCGGTGCCATGGCGCTCAGTGATTTGGTGCTGTTGATCAATTCTTCGCGGTTATTTGTAAAAAAGCTACTGTAAATTGGAGGAGATTCAGACAAATGAACCGCAGCGCTGCTGAAGTTTTAAAGCAATATTGGAACTACGATTCTTTCCGGGACCTGCAGGAAGAAATTGTGCAGGCTGTTTGGGAAGGGCATGATACCCTGGCCCTGCTGCCAACGGGTGGTGGAAAATCCATCTGTTTTCAGGTTCCCACTTTGATGAAAGAAGGGCTCTGTCTGGTCGTCAGCCCTTTGGTTGCGCTGATGAAAGATCAGGTGCAGAACCTGCGCAAAAAAGGTATTACCGCCTTTGCGATCTATGCAGGGATGAGCCGAAAAGAGGTGATGGCTACTTTTCATCTGGCTGCCTCCAGCAACTGCCGGTTCTTATATGTCTCGCCGGAAAGGTTGGAAACGGATTTGTTCAAGGAATATTTACCAGCCCTGCGTGTGAGTTTGATTGCGGTGGATGAAGCCCATTGTATTTCTCACTGGGGTTATGATTTCAGACCACCCTATTTAAGGATTGCCGATATCAGAGAAGAATTGCCGGGTGTGCCTGTACTGGCCCTGACCGCCACCGCTACACCCCGGATCCAGGAAGATATCTGTCAAAAATTAAAAATGGTTCGCCCCAGGATTTATATCCAATCATTTTTGCGACCCAATCTCTCCTTGAGTGTCCACCAAACCAACACGGTCCAAAATAAAATGTTGGAAATCCTCCAGCGGCTTCCCGGTTGTTCCATTATTTATTGCCGCACCCGCAAAAGGACCGAGGAGGTCAGTGACCAGCTGAATAAACATGAGGTGAGCGCCGACTTCTATCATGCAGGACTTACCAGTGACGATCGCAGCGAAAAACAGAAAGCTTGGATGAAAAACTCCCTCCGGGTTATGGTATGCACGCATGCCTTTGGCATGGGCATCGACAAGCCCGATGTGCGACTGGTCATTCATGCTGACGTACCGGACAATCTGGAAAACTATTATCAGCAAGCGGGTCGGGCGGGTCGGGATGGAAAAAAATCCTATGCAGTTTTATTGTATCATGAAAAAATGCTGGAAGATTTAGAGGTCCTTCATAAAAGTCAGTTCCCTTCGGTGGATTACATCCGTAAGATTTATCAGGGTTTATCCAACTATCTGCAAGTTCCGTTGGGAACCCACGAGGTAGCTTATGGTTTTGATGTGCAGGATTTTTTAAAGAAATTTTCTTTTCAGTCTAAAATGGCCCAGGCTGCTTTGCAAGAGTTGCAACAGGAAGATTATATTACGTTGAACGATCCCATCTTTTTTCCGTCGACTGTTCATATTTTGGCTGACCGCGATCAGTTGAACCAGTTTGAAAAGGAGCAACCTTCTTTGGATCCCTTGATAAAAACCCTGCTTCGGACCTATTCGGGCATCTGTGACCATCCGGTTGCGATCCATGAAAAAGCACTGGCATTCCAGTTAAAAATTTCAGCGGAGGATGTCTTGAAAGGACTCATTGAGTTACACCGGTTTCAGATCGCCAAATACAATCCACAGAAAGAAACGCCGGAGATTTATTTTAATCGGCCGCGTTGTAAATCATCCGATATCCGGATTAACGAGCAGGCTTACCGACTCAGAAAAGAACAATTTTTAAAAAGGGTGGAAGGGATGATGGCCTTTGTCCGGACAACAGGCTGTCGCAGTGTCGCGATCTTGTCTTATTTTGGCGAACCTAACGCAACAGACTGCGGTATTTGCGACAACTGTGTAAAGAAGCAGAAAGAAACGTTAACCCAAACCAACCACCGCCCGTGAAATTATTTGCAGCCTTGTTTGTTCTTTTAGTGGCTTTTTACCCGTCTCGCAGCCTCGGCCAAAACTGGCAATGGGGTATAAAAGGCGGTTTGAGTTTACCCAACCTTTCTTCCTCGGGGGGTTCGGAGGTAAGCAGCGGATATTCGACGATTTCAGGACCGGATTTCGCACTGGTATCCTGTTACAAACTATCTGAAAAGTTTTCGATAGAAACCGGACTAGAATGGTCGACCGAAGGAGGACAAAAATCCGGTGTTCAGACCATCCCGGCCATTCCTGAATTGGCCCAATATTTCTCTCCCGGCACTCAATTTTTATATGCCAGTTTTTCCTCCACAGTCAGGCTTCAATACCTGATGTTGCCGGTTTTACTAAAATATTCCGTGAATCTGAGCAAATCGAATCGATGGAAATTATACGTGGATGGCGGCCTCTTCGGCGCCTACCTGGTAACCGCGACTGGTTCGGCAGCAGGATCAAGCCAGGTATACTACGACAAAGGAGAAACCCGGCCCGTAGGACCCGAGGTCGTCGATTTTGACAGCACCGGCAATATCAAAAATCAGATTCACCCTTTTAATTTCGGGGTAGAAGGCAACCTGGGGTTATTATACCAAATGAGTTCCACGTCGCTGTTCTTGGAAGGCGGTGGAAACTACGGATTCACCGATCTTCAAAAAAACAATTCAAACGGCGTTAATCACACAGGTGCCTTGATTTTCAGAATCGGGATCCTGTTTGAGTTGAAACCACATAGAAATTAACAATTAGGCTATACCGGCCAGTTCCAGACTTTTCTTTTTCAGTTTCCGGATTTCAACGTCTTCTATAATAGGTTCAGGTGTCAGAATCAGAGAGGTCTTGTTTTCACGCCACCAGTTTGAGTTTTGTAGTTCCTTAAATGACAAGACGCCGATCAGGTATTTTCGATCGCTTTCGGCATGCCATTCTTCGATCCATTCAAACTTATCTTTGGGAATAAAAAACCAGTCGTCGAAACTGATATAGGCTTTAATATAAAATTCGTCGGTGAGTTCTAGGGGAGCATGGTGGTAGAGTTTTTTATACTCATACCGGTATTGGTAACGCAAGGCCGACAAATCACTCAGTATCGCCGAAGCGGTGGGAAAACTGCCGGCGCCTTTTCCGTAAAAAAATTGTTTATCGGCAAATCCGCTTTCAATCACCACGCCGTTGTATTCATTTTTTACAAAACTCAGGTGATCGTCTGTTTTAACAAACTGGGGAAGCACAAAGGCCGCTACTTTACCATTCAGTAATTTTTTGGCCTGGCCCACCAGTTTGATTTCATAGTGTTTTTCCGCGGCCACCGTGGCATCGCCCGCCTGTATATGCTGGATACCGGTAAATACAATGTCATGGGGATTGGCTACAATGCCATAGGCATGTGCCAGCAGGAGTGCCCATTTATTTACCGCGTCAATGCCTTCCACATCCAAGGAGGGATCACTTTCGGCAAATCCCAACTGTTGAGCAAGCATGAGGGCTGCTTTGAAATCTAATTTTTCTTCAAACATCTTGGTAAGAATAAAATTCGTGGACCCGTTTACAATCGCCCGAAGGGAATGCAGCAGGTCATTGTCGTAGTACTCTTCCAAATTGCGGATCACGGGAATGGAAGCACAGGCGGCTGCTTCATATAAAAGAGAGCGATCGGTCGTTTTCTGCAGTTCCAGCAACGCTGCCAGGTGTTCGGCCAACATTTTTTTACTGGCACTCACCACATCCTTTCCGTTTTTCAATGCGGTAGAAACGATCTGAAAGGCCGGCTCGGTCTCATTGATTACTTCCACAATTACATTGATGTCCGGATTGTTTAGCAGTTCATCCCGGTTGGTGGTAAATAAATCTTCCGGCGCATTTCTTTTTTTCCCCGGATGTTTGATACAAACTTTTACAATATGGGCTTTCAGGGAAGGGGTCTGTTGCAAAATCCGGTACAGTCCTTCACCCACGACACCAAATCCGAATAGTCCAATCTTGAGTTGTTTATGTGCGTCCATATTCTATTCAACAATTTTCTAAATGATGCAAATATTTGGTTGACCTAACAATTGTATGGTCAAATGTGTTGCGAAGATCCGCTATTAAATCTTCTGCTTCTTCCAGGCCTACGGAAAGCCGGATGAGGCTGTCTTTGACACCCGCAGCCCGGCGGATTTCAGGAGGAATCGTCTTATGGGTCATTTCTGCCGAATGACTGATGAGACTCTTGATCCCACCCAGGCTCTCGGCAAGTTTGAATAAACGGGTGGAGCTCACAAAACGGCGGGCGGCCTCCAGGCTATCCTCTTTGAGTGAAAAAGATACGATGCCCCCATATCCCCGGGATTGTTTTTTTGCTATGTTATGATGGGGATGACCGGGTAAACCGGGATAAAAGACCTGATCCACTTCTGGCCGCTCTAGCAGGAATTCGGCGATTTCCTGGGCACTCGCGCAGTGCTGCTTCATACGCAGGGACAGGGTCTCCATCCCCCGGATTACCAGCCAGGAATCAAAGGGTCCCAGAATGGCTCCGGCGGCATTTTGGTAAAAGCGGATCTTCTCGCCGAGTTCTTCGGTAGCCGTTACCACCAGGCCAGCAATCAGATCACTGTGTCCCCCCAAGTATTTGGTAGCCGAATGCACCACGATATCAGCTCCAAGCAGGATGGGTTTTTGCAGGGCCGGCGAGGCAAAGGTATTGTCCACACAAAGCAGACATTTTCCGGCTTTTGCGATGGATGCAATCGTAGCAATGTCCGCAATTTTTAACGTGGGGTTACTGGGGGTTTCTATCCAGATCAGTTTGGTATTCTGATTGAGTGCAGCCAAGATATTTTCCGGATCGGCGGCATCCACGTAGGTTACCTGGATACCGAATTTTTTATAGACCTGCTCAAACAACCGGAATGCGCCGCCATAGATATCGTCCACAGCGATGATTTCATCGCCTGACTGGAGCAGTTTTAAAATGGCGTCGATGGCGGCAAGACCGCTGGCGAAAGCCAGACCCCGGGCTCCTTTTTCAAGCCCAGCGATCAGATTTTCCAATACCGAACGCGTGGGATTGTTGCTTCTGGCATAGTCATAGCCCTTGTGGACGCCGGGTGCTTCCTGTACAAAAGTGGAGGTCTGGTAAATGGGCACTGAAATCGCTCCCGTGAGTGGATCCACGGGAATGCTGTGAATAAATGATGTGGTCTCCTGCATAAAATAATCCTCCATTCCTTTTTTAAAAAGGTTTTTTTGGGTGAATAAAATATGCTTTCAAGAATTGACAGTGGAACTTCCTTTACGGGCGCTGAATGCCTGTAATAAAAAAAGCTCTTCCCGGTCAGAAGAGCTTTAAATATGTTGAATATTTTTAAGCTTGGATCTGACTTATCTGTACCGTTTTGAATAAATTCAAAACGGATGGAATTGGCACCTTGTCCCCCTTTCAGCGGGACAGGTTGTCAAGGCTTCACAGGGCCATTACCCTCAGCCTTTCTTGATAAGCAAATAAAGAACTGACCCAAAGATAGGGCGATCGGCCAGATTTAAAAATTATTTTTGGGAACAACCACCCCTGTACTTTGTTATTACCTTTATCGATTCCATTTTATTTATGATTGAAGAGAAAAATCCGATTCCTCGGATAGCGGAAGAAATGATTGAAGTTTTCGGAGCCCGGGTGCACAATCTGAAGAATATTGATATTTCCATTCCCAAAAACAAATTAGTGGTCTTTACCGGCATCAGCGGCAGCGGAAAGTCTTCGCTGGCTTTTGATACGATCTATGCCGAAGGCCAGCGACGGTATATGGAATCTTTTGGCGCCTATGCCCGGCAGTTTATAGGGGATATGGAACGCCCGGACGTCGACAAGATAATCGGCCTGAGTCCGGTAATCTCCATCGAACAGAAAACCACCAACCGCAATCCGAGAAGCACGGTAGGAACCGTTACGGAAGTATACGATTTTCTCCGGCTTTTATTTGCAAGGATTGGCCAGGCGTTTTCATACAATACCGGAAGACGCATGGTCAAATTCAGCGAAGAAGAGATCGTAGCAAATATTTTTCAGAAATTCAGTGGCAAAAAAATTTCCATCCTCTCTCCGGTGGTTCGCGGTAGAAAAGGACATTACCGGGAACTGTTTGAAGACATCAGAAAAAAAGGATTTGTAAAAGTGCGTGTGGATGGGGAAGTGAAGGATTTGGTAGCCAAGATGCAGGTAGACCGCTATAAAATCCATGATATTGAAGTGGTGATAGACCGGCTTGCCGTAACAGACGACCTGAAAACACGGATTAGCCAGAGTATTCAGTCTGCATTACAAATGGGCAAGGGATTGATGTTTTTGCTTATCCACGAAGGCAATAAAGTAGTCCAGTACAGCAAACAACTGATGTGCGATGAAACGGGCATCAGTTATGAAGAACCGTCACCGAATAGTTTTTCTTTTAATTCTCCCTATGGTGCCTGCCCCGTATGCAAGGGCATGGGGGCTGTATACCGAATCAGCCTGGATGCCATCATGCCGGATAAGTCCAAATCCGTCAACGAGGGGGGGATTGCACCGTTGGGCAGCGAACGGGATGCCTATACCTTCACTGCCGTCCAGAAGCTGGCACGGAAAAATAAATTCAGTCTGGATACCCCCATCGGGGAAATGCCGGCCAAAGCACTCAACCTGATATTATACGGAACGGCGGGGAGCGCTTCGGAAACAAGCCTGGAAATCGACGACACCGAAACTGCAACGGCCAACGCAGAATACGAAGGGCTCATTCCAATGCTGAAACGCTGGTTCAGTGCGGCCAGCACCGATTCCTTGCATGACTGGGTGGAAAAATACATGGAACTGAAGACCTGTGATGCTTGCGGGGGCGCCCGTCTACGCAAAGAAAGTCTCTGGTTTAGGATAGATGGAAAAAATATTGCCGATCTGAGCAACCTGAACCTGGATAAACTGGCCGGCTGGTTTTCGAACATTGAAAAAAGACTGGACAGCAAACAGAATTTGATCGCCAAAGATGTCCTGAAAGAAATCCGTGAACGCCTGCAATTTCTGCTGGATGTGGGGTTAACCTACCTTACCCTGAACCGTCCTACCCGAACCCTGAGTGGTGGCGAATCGCAGAGAATCCGGCTGGCAACCCAGATAGGATCCCAGCTGCAGGGGATTACTTATGTCCTGGATGAACCCAGTATCGGACTGCACCAGAGAGACAATCAGCGCCTCATCCTGGCGCTCCAAAACTTAAGGGATATCGGCAACAGTATTTTGGTCGTCGAGCACGATAAGGACATCATGATGGCCGCAGACTACCTGGTGGATATAGGTCCGAAGGCAGGATTTCATGGAGGAAGGATCGTGGCGGAGGGCAAACCCTCCCAGATGCTTCGACTCAATACCATTACGGCCGATTACCTCAATGGACACCGGCGTATTGAGCTGCCCGCAGAAAGACGGGTCGGAAATGGAAAAACACTGGAGATCAGGGGAGCCAGGGGAAATAATCTAAAAAATGTCGACGTGCAGTTTCCGCTCGGAAAATTTATTGTCGTGACTGGTGTCAGCGGCAGTGGAAAATCAACCCTGATCAACGAAACACTCTATCCCATTTTAAGCCATCATGCCTATGGATCCAAGGGTGTACCGCTGGAATATAAAAATATCAAGGGACTTGAAAATATCGATAAGGTAATTGAAATCGATCAGTCTCCCATCGGCCGGACGCCGCGCAGCAATCCGGCTACCTATTGCGGATTCTTTACGGACATACGGACCCTGTTTGCATCCATTCCGGAAGCCAAGATCCGCGGTTATACAGCCGGGAGATTTTCATTCAATGTCAAAAGCGGCCGTTGTGAAGTATGTGAAGGCGGCGGTATGCGGGTGATAGAAATGAATTTCCTTCCCGATGTATATGTGCATTGTGAGAAATGCAATGGCAAAAGATACAATCGTGAAACCCTGGAGATCCGTTATAAAGGCAAATCCATCAGTGATGTACTGGATATGACGGTCGACGAGGCAGTTGAATTTTTTCTGAATGTTCCCTATCTGTACAGGAAAATAAAAGTGTTGCAGGAAGTCGGCCTCGGGTATATCACCCTGGGACAATCAGCAGTAACCCTCAGCGGTGGTGAGGCGCAACGGGTTAAACTCGGGACCGAACTATCCAAACGCGAAACCGGAAAGACTTTTTATATCCTGGATGAACCGACAACCGGGCTTCATTTCGAGGATATCAGTCACTTGCTGGATGTTTTGAACAAACTGGTCGACCGGGGTAATACGGTCCTGGTAATAGAACACAATATGGATGTGATCAAGGTAGCCGATCATCTTATTGATCTCGGTCCGGAAGGCGGTGATGGCGGAGGAGAGGTATTGTTTGAAGGTCCCCCGGAGAAAATGCTGGGCGTCAAACGAAGTTTTACGGCTAAATTTCTCGCCGAAGAATTCAAGTGATAGCAGTATCGACATTAAAAACAAGCAGCCGGCAATTACTCATCGCCGGCTGCTAAGGATATTGGGGGAACCAAAATATATAATTCCAATAAGGGAAGCGGGAGTCAATTAATAAAACCGTTTGGGTACAAAATAATAGGGAACGGATCAGGTCTTACTTAACCTTCGGATAAAAGGATTTTACTAATCAGCTCTCCCGCTGCTTATTGGGTTGCGTTAAGGGTTATTTAATTTTTAATTCACCGGTTTCTACCCGGGTATCATCTACCAACACTTCATAGAGGTAGGCTCCTGCAGAGATTTCAGGAAGAATGCCGGTCTCACGGTTTTGAATGGCCGACTGAATGACCAGCTTGCCGTCGAGATCAAAAACAAAAAGAGTATACTTTTTTCCATCCACACCATCTACGGTGAACAAAAGTGTCTTGTAATCTGAGGCAGTAAACAATCTCACCTTATGCTTCTTGTTGTTCAGGTTTTTGGTGATCATAATCGCGTTGTTTGGAACGGGATATGGTCTGCCTGCGTAAGAAGCAAGACTGATTGTCAACAGTGCCAGGGGTAAAAAAAATCCCCTGATTTTGCCGGTTAGCGTTGTGTGTATAGTTTTTTTCATAGAGTAAAAAAAAGGGTACGGATCAACAAAAATATTTTAGAACCTCAGTAACGGGCATCTGGTCGAATTGTCGTAAGAATGATCACTTCCCAAGCGGATACCAACCTTCAGACTCAAAGTAAAATAGGCGTCGTCCTGCGTCGGATCTCCTCTTTTGTCACCCGGATTGTAAGCGCTGCCCGGGATGCCCTGAAGGGGGCTTTTATTGGCCATCGCAATAGCGATCTGGGAAGTTCCATTGGGCAGGTTGGCCTGCAATACGGCTGGATCGACATAATTTGTACTCACGTCATCGATATAGTCTGTAAAAGTTTTTCTGTAAAGAAATTCCATTCCCAGGTTTACTTTTTCGCTGACATAATATTTTACACCAAATCCCATGGGGATATTTATCTGGGTGAGTGCGTAATTGTTTACACCTGGAACAAAACCTTCTCCTTCTGTATGCAGGGGTTGCAAATAAACCCAGGTAGTCTGGGAAGTATTGGGATCCACGTATTGGCCCATTGGATTGAAATGAAATACGCCGACACCGATCACACCGTAAGGTCTCAGCCTTCCGGTTTGTTCAGTAGGACGATCTTCAAATAAAACCGTAGGGTATAGTTCAAAAAGTAAGTTTGCTTCGGTAATGGTGGATTTAAAATCCAGGTTCCTGTTCAATCTTGAAACCTCATCCCCTCCATGGGCTACAACCAGGTTATCATCTCCTTCGATACTTCCGAAGTTGGCTGAAAGTCGTATACCCAGTAGTTCAGAGGGATGAGCAGCCATGAACACGCCAAATGTAAGTTTGGTGGTTGGCATATTATAATCTTTGAGAAAAGTTGTTCCCACGCCTTGATGACCTCCCAGGTCTCCCATGAATATCATAGGACCCACTGTAAAACCTGCTTCGAAATAATTGCCAGCAGAAAGCTGACTATAAGAAGAGTTACAAAGTGCAAGTGCAATGGTTAGCGAACACAAACACTTCCATATGGAGTGTAGACCTTTTTTCATGGAATATCGATTTAGTTTTCGTCGGTTTGGATTTTGATTTTTAATGAAATAAAAACCAGTAACCATATAAGAACGGGAATTATTCTTTATATGGTGTAATCAGGATAAACTATATTATTGAGACAAATTCCAATTACTGGAAAACAGTGTCATTTTGGTTTTCTCAGCATTATAATGTGTGGGATATTATCTTCTAGATAAGATTCACCCTGCTGAAAAAATCCAAAAGATTCGTAGAATTTTTTCAGATACATTTGAGCGCCAATGCGTATGGTGTCTGTTTGAAAGAGATTTTGAATTTGAGTGATGCTTTCTTCCATCAGTTTTTTTCCCATGCCTGTTTTACGTGTTGACGGGGAACTTACGACCCGTCCGATAGAAGATTCACTATAGGATATTCCGGGTGCTAGTAGCCGTGAGTATGCGAGAAGCGTATCTTTACGCATCCCCATCAGGTGCCAGGCCTTTAGATCTTTGTTGTCAAGATCCTGGTATGGACAGTTTTGCTCTACTATAAATACTTCGTTGCGTAACTGTAAGATTTGGTACAATTCAAGAGGAGAGAGTTCGTCAAATGGCTTCAGAATCCAGGTCATATCTCGGCGGTAAAATGAATTTGTGATGCGGGGGAAAAAAGGATGATATTTTTCTTTTAGCCGAAATTATAATTTTTGAAATAATTGCAGCAATATGATTTAAATCTTTGGAAGATGTGGTTTGAAACCGTCCGGATTAAAACAATTCCATTTCGTTTTTGATCCCGGATTTCTCTGGGGGGACGGGAGCAATCAGATTATAAGGACGGCGCCGGAAATGATGCCAGTTCTTTTGTGGTGATGGGCTTTAGAAAACTCTTCGAGTCTGGGACGCAGCTTTTTTCCAGGTCGAAAAGAATCAGTAACCATATTTATTTTTCCAGAGGTTTTTCAAATGTGTTCGGAGTTCTTCCTCCCGGGCATTTTTACCCGGCTCAAAAAAAGTTTTTCCTTTGATTTCTTCCGGCAGATATTCCTGTGGGGAGAAGTTCTTATCATAGGAATGGCTGTATTCGTAGCCTTTTCCATAATCCATGTTTTTCATCAGGCGGGTCGGTGCATTTCGGATATGCAGTGGTACGGGCAGGTCTCCCGTTTGTTTTACGGTCGCCAGGGCTTCGCCAATGGCCATATAGGAAGCATTGCTTTTGGCCGAACTGGCTAGATAAATGGCGCATTGGGAAAGTATGATCCTGGATTCAGGATATCCAATCTTGCTCACGGCATCAAAAGTGGCGTTGGCCAGCAGGAGCGCATTGGGATTGGCATTTCCAATGTCTTCACTGGCCAGGATCAGCATTCGCCGGGCAATGAATTTTACATCCTCTCCGCCTTCGATCATGCGCGCCAGCCAGTAAACCGCCGCATTGGGATCACTCCCCCGCATGGATTTAATAAAGGCAGAAATGATATCGTAGTGCTGTTCCCCTTTTTTATCGTAGAGCGCGATGCGCTGTTGGGCCGTATCCATGACCAGTTGGTCGGTGATGATCAAAGGATCCCGCTGGGCATCGGTTACCAGTTCGAGCAGATTGAGCAATTTACGGGCGTCCCCACCCGAGATATTGATCAGGGCTTCGGTCTCCTGGAGTTCAATCTTCCTTTTTTGTAATACCGGATCCTGGTTGAGGGCCATATGCAGCAGTCCCACCAATTCCTCCTTCCCCAGGGGTCTGAGGACATAGACCTGACAGCGGCTGAGCAAGGCGCTGTTGACCTCAAAAGAGGGATTTTCTGTAGTGGCGCCAATCAAGGTAATGATCCCTTTTTCTACGGCCCCGAGCAGGGCGTCCTGCTGACCCTTGTTAAAGCGATGAATTTCGTCGATGAACAAAATCACTTTTTGTTGGTGTTGGGCCTTTTCGATCACTTCCCGCAGTTCCTTGACTCCGGAAGAAATGGCGCTCAGGGTATAAAAGGGTGAATGAAGGGTATGGGCGATAATATTGGCCATGGTGGTCTTTCCGGTTCCCGGGGGTCCCCAGAGTATCATCGAGGGCATTTTACCCTGTTCCAGGGCCGTCCGCAGGATGCTACCCGGACCAGTGAGGTGTTTTTGACCCACCAGGTCGTCAAGTGATTCAGGACGAAGACGTTCTGCCAGGGGAGCCGGAATAGAAGACATAGAAAAAGTTTACCTTTAATCAACAACAAGTTAGCCTTTTTAAGGTTTTATATAAGTGGAAGACCTTACTATGAAAAGCCGAAATGCTCTTTTTCAAACCATCATCATCGCCGGCTTCCTGCTGGCTATCGGCCACGGGTCCTGCCTTGCCCAGCAGTTAACCGCTGTGCAGAATTACGGGATCAACCGACCGGGGGTCGTAATGGTCAGGACGGTATTTTCAGCGGATGTCTATGTCAACAAGATTCAACTGGATTCCCGGCATTTTAACCACCTGGTTGATTCGGTTCAGAAGGCCGATACCGGTGGTATCATCTATACCCCGGAACAAAAGCTCGACATCGTATTAAAGGAGATCAATACCCATCCCAACCGGTTTTTTAAAGCCTCCATGGAATATATCAAGGAGCCCCAGGAAATTACCTCCAGCGGCACCGGATTTCTCATAACCGAAGATGGATATGTTGCCACCAATTGTCACCTGATCGACCGGGACAATGCCTTTATCCGGAGACAGTTTTTTCTCTCCGCCTTCCAGCAAATCACCGAAGCAAACATTTTGGCGTTGGAAAATGCCTGGGCAACCCGTTTTTCCGAACAGCAAAAATCCATACTGTATAATACCTATGCTTCCGTCTATGCGCGACTTTTCTCTCTGGCCATCTATGACCTGAAGAAGGATATTTTTATTGAATACAGTGTGGATTCGGATTCGGGTTATACGAGTTCAGCAAAAAAATCTGCCCAGGTAATCATCAAAGGTCAGCCCATGCCGGGTAAGGATATTGCGATTCTCAAAATGGAAGGTGATAGCACACTGCCCACTTTAAAAATCGCCCAGGATGATCTTCCCCGGGTCGGAGAACAGTTGTTTGTTTATGGATTCCCGGGCCCGGTGACCAACAATACGTACATCGCTACGGAATCGGCCATCGAACCAACACTCACCACCGGAATCGTCAGTGCGATAAAAAAATCTGTTGCCGGCTGGCCCCTGATTCAAATGGATGCCAACATCAACCGGGGCAGCAGTGGTGGACCGGTCTGCAATGAAAAAGGTGAAGTGGTAGGTCTTACGACTTTCGGCAGCATCGAAAACAGCGGAGGCCTGGCAGCCGGACTCAATTTTGCCATTCCGGTTTCCATCCTTCAGGAGTACCTGGATAGTGCCGGTGTAACCGCCGCTCCTGGTGAAGCTTCTTCGGCTTTCGGCGAAGGCGTGGTATATTATGACAGTAAATTTTTTAAGAACGCGCTGAAGAAATTCAGGGAGGTCAATGACATAAACCCCCATTATCCTGGATTGGCTTTCTACATCAGAGATGCAGAAAAACGCCTTCGCCAAAGCGAAGAAAAAAAATCGTCCATGGTTGGAGTCGACCTGCTTGTGTTCGGTCTTTTTCTGCTGGGAGCGATTTTTTTATTTCGGTATTTAAAGCGGAAGGCCATCAAAATGAACGCCTAGCGCCGCAGATCTTTTTTTTCGTTCTTCCCAGACCGATAGACCTTCTTGTCCCAAGACCTGTATAAAAGGGTTCAGCTCAAAATGGTTAAATTTGCCTTTTATCCCAATGGCAGATCAGATTGCTTCATATATCGACCATACCTTGCTCAAACCTGTTATCCAGTCGGCCGACATCCAAAAATTGTGTAGGGAAGCGATCGAAAATGGATTTGCGGCGGTATGTGTGCCGCCTTTTGTGGTGAAAGAAGCCGTGCGGGCTGTAAGTGGAAGCTCGGTTAAAACCGCCACCGTTATCGGATTTCCCATGGGTTATTCCTGTCTGGCCGCCAAAATGGAAGAAACCCGCCAGGCCATTCTGGATCAAGCCGATGAACTGGATGTTGTAATTAATTTAATTGCGCTTAAAAACGCAGACTGGTCCTATCTTGAAAAGGAAATGCAGCCATTGGTGAACCTCATTCATGAAGAAGGGAAAATCATTAAAGTAATAGTGGAGAGTGGCATGCTAACAGGAAATGAGTTGTCCTTGTGTTGCGAGCTCTATGGCAGGATGGGGATCGACTACATGAAAACCTCCACCGGTTATTCTGAAAAAGGTGCTTCCGTTTCTGATGTCCGGGAGATGAGAAATAAACTCCCGCCGGAAGTAAAAATAAAGGCATCGGGCGGCGTACGTCACTATAGTTTTGCTAGGGAACTCCTGGTAGCCGGCGCCGACCGGTTGGGCTGCAGTTCGAGTCTCCAAATCTTAGAAGAAGAAAAAAATGCATAGGTCAATAAAAAATATGATGAAAACAATACTCATACTGGTCTGCTTATATAACGGCGCCCTGTATGCGCAGGACACTCTTTCCATGGTGCAGGCGGATCCGCGGGTAGATTCTCTGGTACGAAAACAAATTCAAATCAATGAACTTACCACCCGGGACAGTCGCCGCAATGTACCGGGATACCGTATTCAGGTGGCCAATTCGAACGACCGCAATCAGGTATTTGCTATTAAAACAAAAATCTACAAGGTCTATCCTGAATTAAAACCCTACCTTATATATCAGCCCCCCAACTACAAATTGAAAGTGGGTAACTTTAAGACACCCGAGGAAGCCGAACCTTACCTTCAAAAGCTGACGCAGGATTTTCCATCCGGTGTTTACCTGGTGCACGATATCATAGAAATAAAGCCCGACTAACGCTGCGAATATGCTGAAAGAAAAAATCCGTCAACTGGCAAAAAAATATGCACCGGAGACCATAGAAATCCGGCGACACCTGCATGCAAATCCTGAACTGAGCTATAAGGAATTCCAGACATCGGTCTTTGTAAAGGACCGATTAAAAGAACTGGGTATTCCTTTTGAAGTAAAGGCGACCACAGGGGTCGTAGGGTTGATCCAAGGTAAAAATCCTGAGAAAAGGGTGATTGCGTTGCGTGCGGACATGGACGCACTCCCGATCCGGGAAGAAAACGCCGTTCCCTACAAATCAAAAAATGAGGGCATCATGCATGCTTGCGGTCATGACGCCCATACCAGTATATTGTTGGGGGCATCCAGGATTTTAAACGAATTGAAATCGGAGTGGGAAGGCACCATAAAACTCATTTTCCAACCCGGAGAAGAAAAAAATCCGGGAGGTGCCAGTTTGCTGATCAAAGAAGGGGTACTTCATCATCCAACACCCCAGGCTATATTCGGACTGCATGTGCACCCGGGATTGGAAATCGGCAAATTTAGTTTTCGTGGAGGGCCCTCTATGGCCAGCGCCGATGAAATATACATCACCGTGAAAGGGAAGGGAGGCCACGCCGCCACTCCTCAGCTGAGTGTGGATACCATCCTGGTAGCTTCCCATATAGTAGTGGCTCTACAACAAGTTATCAGCAGAAACAAAAACCCGTTTACCCCTTCGGTTCTTACGATCGGTTCCTTTCAGGGGGGATATACAACCAATGTAATCCCTTCGGAGGTAAAACTCATGGGCACTTTCCGCGCCATCGATGAAACCTGGCGGTTCCAGGCACACAAACTGATCCATCAGATTTGCAAAGGCATTGCGCAAGCCATGGGTGCTGAAATCGAAGTACTGGTGGATGTGGGATACCCGGTCGTAAACAATGATGAAAAGTTATATCTCCTGGCGCGTGAGAAGGCCCAAGAATTTGCGGGCCCGGAAAATGTAGAGCAAACGGAGGTTCGCATGGGTTCGGAAGATTTTGGCTATTATACCCAGGAAATTCCTGGATGTTTTTACCGGATCGGCGTGATGAACGAAGCAAAAGGAATCACATCCGGGGTGCATACGCCTACATTTAATATAGATGAATCCGCCATAGAAAAAGGGATGGGAATGATGGCCTGGCTCGGAGCCAGTATCAACTATGACGACAACCAGCCCCAATAATTTTTTTATGCAAAAAAAACAACTCAGAAGGGAAGAAGCACTTGAATATCATTCAAAAGGCAAACCCGGGAAAATTGAAGTAATTCCGACCAAAGAGGCCAAAACCCAGCGGGATCTCTCGCTGGCCTATTCACCAGGCGTTGCCGAACCCTGCAAAGAAATTGCCCTGAACAAAGAGGAGGTGTATAAATATACCGCAAAAGGAAACCTGGTCGCCGTCATCACCAATGGTACGGCTGTACTGGGCCTTGGAAATATCGGACCCGAAGCCTCCAAACCCGTTATGGAAGGAAAAGCGGTTTTATTTAAGGTGTTTGCCGATATCGATGTATTTGATATTGAGATCAAAGAAACCGATCCAGATAAATTTGTTCAAATCGTTAAGTCCCTGGAACCCACTTTTGGAGGCATCAATCTGGAAGATATCAAGGCACCTGAATGTTTTTACATCGAGCGCCAACTCCGTGCTGAGCTGAAAATTCCGGTGATGCATGATGACCAGCATGGCACGGCCATCATCAGCAGCGCCGCGTTGATCAATGCGCTGGAACTTCAGCGAAAAAAAATCGACAAAGTTAGATTTGTTATCAGCGGAGCCGGTGCCGCTGCCATGGCCTGCATCAAACTGTATGTGGCGCTGGGTGCAAAGCCGGAAAATTTTATAGTCTTTGATAAAGACGGCGTGTTGCACAAGGGACGAACAGACCTGGAAGAGGACAGGTCCCTGTTTGCCATTGCCAAAGCAGATATGACCCTGGAAAAAGCCATGACGGACGCTGATGTTTTTGTGGGACTGAGCGTTGGCAATGTGATTCAACCGGAAATGATAAAAAGCATGGCCAAAAAGCCAATCGTTTTTGCCATGGCCAATCCGGACCCGGAAATTTCCTATGAATCCGCCATCGCCGTTCGCGAAGATCTCATCATGGCCACTGGTCGCAGTGACTACCCCAACCAGGTAAACAATGTACTGGGCTTCCCATTTATTTTCCGGGGTGCGCTCGACGTTCGGGCCACCCAGATCAATGAAGCGATGAAGCTGGCAGCCGTAAGGGCATTGGCGGAACTGGCCAAATCACCGGTTCCCGATATTGTCAATATGGCTTATAACGAAAAGAATATCAGTTTCGGTCCACGGTATATCATCCCCAAACCCCTGGATCCCAGACTGCTTTCCACCATTGCTCCGGCCGTGGCCAAGGCAGCCATCGAAAGCAATGTGGCGCAGATCAAAATTGAGAATTGGGAATCTTATGCCATTGAACTCAATAAACGCCTCGGACTTGATAATCAACTCATGCGGGTATTGGGCAGCAAGGCCCGCAACGATCCCCGGCGACTGGTCTTTGCCGAAGCGGACAATATTAAAATTCTAAAAGTTGCACAGATCCTTTTTGACGAAGGAGTCGCATTCCCTATTCTTTTGGGAAACAAAGAAAGAATTCAGGCAACGGCCAAAGCCAATAAAATTGATATAGAAGAATTTCCGATCGTCGATCCGCGCAGTGAAGAAAATGATGAACGTAGAAAGAGATATACTGAAATATTTTTTCAAAAACGTCAAAGAAGGGGATTCAATAAATACGAATCGCAAAAAATCATGCGTGACAGAAATTATTTCGGTTGCATGATGGTCGAAACGGGCGAAGCCGATGCGATGATTTCAGGACTCACGAAAAATTATCCCGATACCATTCGTCCGGCCATCGAGATCATTGGTACGGAAGAGGGAGTGAACAAAATTGCCGGAATGTATCTGATGCTTACGAAAAAAGGTCCGTTGTTTCTGGCAGATACAACCGTAAATTTCAATCCGACAGCCGAAGAGCTGGCCGATATTACTTTACTGGCTGCCAAGGAAGTAAGACATTTCAACTTGGTACCACGTATAGCGATGTTGAGTTATTCCAATTTCGGCACCAGCAATTCGCCGGAAGCCAGGCTGGTGGCCAAAGCGACTGAGATTGTAAAAATGAAGGAACCTGATTTGATTGTGGATGGAGAAATGCAGGCCAGCATTGCATTGAATAATGAGATCCTGCGGGAGAATTATCCATTCAGCAGTCTGGTTGATCAGGAAGTAAATACCCTGATCTTTCCCAATCTGGCGGCGGGAAATATTGCTTATAATATATTAAAAGAACTGGGAGCGGCCGATGCGATCGGCCCCATACTGCTCGGTATGAAAAAACCAGTGCACGTGCTCCAGTTAGGTAGTTCTGTGAGAAATATTTATAATATGGCGCTGGTGGCGGTGATTGATGCCCAGACCAAATGCCGGCAAACACCGGAAGAAGCCATGAGTCGTTCTCCCTGGTGGAAGAGAACAAAAAAATAACCGTACTTTCATCGCAGCAATTACCATGAATATTTTTACTGAACTGGGGCGATTTTTATTGATGATTACCGGCATGTTTTCGAAGCCCGAGAACATGAAAATGTACTGGAAAGAATTCATGCATCAGTGTGTAGAAATCGGTATCCGCTCGCTCGGAATTGTTGTCATCATATCCGTTTTCATGGGGGCAGTTTCGGCCCTTCAAACTGCCTACCAGCTTGTAAGTCCGCTGATTCCGCTTTCAACGATTGCGCAAATCGTCCGCGATACGGTGATCCTTGAATTTTCACCCACCTTGGTTTGTATTGTACTGGCCGGCGTTGTGGGCAGTAAAATCGCGGGCGAATTGGGAAACATGCGGGTCAGCGAACAAATCGATGCACTTGAAATCATGGGCATCAATACCAGAACCTATCTGGTTCTTCCGAAAATACTGGCGGCCCTGCTTACCATTCCTATGCTGGTGATTATTTCTGCCGTTTTGGGTATAGTGGGAGGGAAACTGGCAGCAGTAGCGACAGGTATCGTATCGGCTTCACAATTTGACAAGGGATTGTTTCAATATTTTAAACCGTATAATGTTTTCTTTGCATTGGCCAAATCCTACACCTTTGCGTTCATCATTTCAAGCATCTCTTCGTTTTATGGTTATTATGTAAACGGAGGTGCCCTTGAAATCGGAAGGGCCAGTACAAAATCCGTGGTTGTAAGCTGTGTACTGATTTTGCTAGCTGATTATGTTTTGTCGGCTATTCTTTTATAATCGCAGATATGATTGAAGTAAAAGATTTGAAAAAAGGATTTGGAGGTAAACCCGTCATCAATGGTGTCAGCGCCGTTTTTGAAAACGGTAAATGCAACCTCATCATTGGTTCCAGCGGTAGCGGAAAAACCGTTTTGATGAAATGCCTGGTAGGTCTTTTTGAACCCGATTCCGGTGAAATCAGCTACAGCGGTCAGAATTTTACCGCCATGAATGAAGAAGAAAGAAAGATCCTGCGTCGGCAGATTGGAATGCTTTTCCAGGGCTCAGCACTTTTTGATTCTATGACTGTGGAACAAAACATTATGTTTCCCCTGGATATGTTTACCAACGATAGTTTTGCAACCAAACTCAAACGCGTCAATGAAGTGTTGGAGCGGGTGAATATGAAGGATGTCAATAAAAAATTTCCGGCGGAAATTTCCGGAGGGATGAAAAAAAGGGTGGGTATTGGACGGGCCATCGTGCTGAATCCAAAATATCTTTTCTGCGATGAACCCAATTCAGGTCTGGATCCGCTCACTTCCATCCTGATCGACAAGCTCATTAAGGAAATCACCCTGGAATATAATATTACTACCGTTGTAAACACCCATGATATGAATTCGGTCATGGAAACAGGAGATCATATCATTTATATGTATCAGGGCCTCAAAGAGTGGGAGGGATCCAATAAGGAAATTATTTTCAGTAAGAATAAGAAGCTCAATGATTTCATCTTCGCTTCTGAATTCCTGCAGGATGCCAAGGATATGCGTATGCTCGAAATGCGGGGAAAGATCGATAATGACCGGAACATGGATGAATTGCTGAAATAACTAATTTTGACAGGCGACAAACCAACTAAAAAAGAACAATGGCAGTATTAGTCAATAAAAATTCAAAAATCATTGTACAGGGATTTACCGGCACCGAAGGCAGTTTTCATGCTTCGCAGATGATTGAATACGGAACAAAGGTAGTGGGAGGGGTGACGCCAGGCAAAGGGGGAACCAGCCACCTGGACCGTCCGGTATTCAATACGGTGGCCGATGCTGTTAAAAACACCGGAGCGGATGTTTCCATCATATTTGTTCCGCCGGCCTTTGCAGCCGATGCGATCATGGAAGCAGCTGAAGCAGGTGTTGCCCTGGTGGTATGCATTACCGAGGGCATTCCGGTACAGGATATGGTTAAGGCAAAACACTATTTGACGGGCACCCGAACCCGGCTAATTGGACCGAACTGTCCGGGTGTTATTACTTCCGGCGAATGCAAGGTTGGCATCATGCCCGGCTTCGTATTTAAAAAAGGGAAGATTGGCATTGTTTCCAAATCCGGTACACTTACTTATGAAGCAGCTGATCAGGTGGCCAAGGCAGGACTGGGTGTATCTACGGCCATAGGGATCGGTGGGGATCCGATTATTGGTACTCCAACCAAAGAAGCCGTGGAACTCCTGATGAACGATCCGGAAACAGAAGGCATCGTGATGATAGGGGAAATTGGTGGAAGCATGGAAGCCGAAGCGGCCAGGTGGATTAAGGACAATTTCCGAAAACCCGTCGTGGGTTTCATCGCCGGACAAACCGCTCCTCCCGGCAGACGCATGGGCCACGCAGGTGCGATCATCGGGGGAGCCGATGATACCGCTGCAGCAAAAATGAAAATAATGGCCGAATGTGGTATTGAAGTAGTGCAATCCCCAGCCGACATTGGAGCTACCATGGCCCGTACGCTTCAGGGCAAAGCAAAAGCTAAATAGATCCATCGATTTGATATAGCAATCCCCCGGCGTTGTTCGGGGGATTTTTTTTCTCTTTCTCTGAAACCATCCGTGTCTGATGCAACCAAAAGGGTCGGGAATTTTAGTTTTCATAAATCATTTTTTCATTGAATAAATGCTTGCGCTGAGTAAGGCAAGTACATCAATTGTTTAACTTGTCGTCCTGACAGCTATGTCAATGAGAAGATGGCGGCCCCGGGTTGCCCAATACAAAAGGTAAAAAAGAACATGAAAGGAAAGGACGTGATTGTGGTGGGGCAAGGCCTCGCTGGAACCTGGCTAAGCTGGTGGTTAGACCAGTTGGGTTTATCTTTTACCGTACTGGACCGACTAGATCCCAATAGTGCGTCGATGCGGGCAGCAGGTTTAATCAATCCAGTAACCGGCAGAAGACTTGTCAAGACCTGGTTGATTGAGGAATTTATGCCCTTTGCCGTTCAATCTTACCAAGATATTGGGAAATGCTTGGAAGAAATATTCATAGAAGAGACTGCGGTGATTGATTTTTTTCCCAGTGTACAAATGCTCCAGGCATTTCAAAAAAGATGGGATGAAGACCCGGGTTTCCTGCAATCCGGTGATGAACGAGATAAATACAGCGAATGGTTTCACTATGATCTGGGATGGGGCGCTATTCGTCCTTGTTATCTGGTCATGGTAGAACAATTGTTGAAAGCCTGGCGCGAGCGCCTAAAAAAACAAGACCTGCTCAGGGAAGAAAGTTTTGACCGAAGCAAACTGCTTATCCAGGAAAATGATGTTGAATATGCGGGTGAGCGGTACCGATATATTGTTTTTTGTGATGGGAAAACCGCTGCTACGAACCCGGATTTCGAAAACTTGCCTTTTGCCCTCAATAAGGGAGAAGGGATGCTCGTGGAAATTAAAGGACTGCCCTCCAAGTTGGTTTTTAAAAAAGGAATGAGCCTGGTTCCTTACCGGGAAAATATATTCTGGCTTGGATCTTCCTATGAATGGGAATTCAGCGACGACCAGCCTTCTGACCATTTTAGGAAAAATGCAGAAAACTGGTTAAAGCATTTTTTGAAAATGCCCTATCTGATCCTGGAACATTTTGCATCCATCCGTCCCGCTACTTTAGAGCGAAGGCCTTTTGTTGGATTTCATCCTGCTCATTCCCAGATAGGCATCCTCAATGGCATGGGTACCAAGGGATGCTCACTCGCGCCCTATTTTGCCAGACAACTGGTTGAAAAAATTAAGGGAATCGGCAGCATCCACCCGCTGGCCGATGTTGGCCGTTTTGAAAAGATTCTCAGCCGAGGGCGGTAAAGGGCTGGGAACAGGATATCGGTCGGTAACACAAATGAAAGGTCCATATTAAACCCTTAGCTAAGCGGGATCCCCCCTTTGAATATGAATGAAATCCTCTGATACGCCGGTTTTTATTCTGACCGAAGACTTTTTACCGGATTGGAAACGGCCGATTTAAACGATTCAAAACTTACTGTACACCACGCGATAAAAAGTGCTGTAAAAGCTCCGACCGCAAAAATACCCCATCCAATATCTATATGATAGGCGAAGCCCTGCAGCCATTGGTGGATCATATACCAGGACAGGGGCACAGCGATGACGATCGCAATCAGGATCACCCGGGTGAAGTTGGAGGAGAGCAGGTAAACGATATGAACGACGGAAGCGCCCAGTACTTTACGTACGCCGATTTCTTTGGTTCGCTGTTCTGCGATGAAGGCAGACAATCCATATAATCCCAGGCAGGAAATAAAAATGGCCAGAATAGCAAAAACGTTGAACAAGCTGCCGATTCTTTGTTCACCTTTATAAAGATTGGAGAGATCCTCATCCAGGAAAGCATATTCAAAAGGATAACCCGGGTTCAGGTCTTCGCAAACCTTTTGCAATTGCTTGATCGTTTCTTCGGTATTGGCCACCTTGCATCTTACAAAAATATATCCGCCGTATTTGTTCAAGCGGATAATCAGCGGCTCTATCGATTGATGGATGGATTTGAAATTAAAGTTTTTTACGACCCCAATAATGGTTCCTTTTGTTTTCCCAAAACTCAAGGGTTTACCCACAATATTTTTCACGCTCATTCCCATGATCTTGGCTGAAGTTTCATTCACCACATAATTCGAACTGTCTGCCTTGAAAGCTGGTGAAAACCCCCGTCCACTGAGCATCTTCATTTGAAATACATTGAAAAAATTTTCATCTACATCCATGGAAGGAAATACGATCTGTGACTTGGGGTCTTTTCCTTCCCAGTCTATGTTGATGGTTCCGGTAACCAGGGTGGTGGGCAGATCAGAAACCATGGAATAGTCGCTGGTTTGCGGATGTTGTTTTAATTCAGTCTTGATGGCACTGATTTTATTCCATAGCTCGCCTGTCATCCGGACATAAATCAGGTTCTTTTGTTCATATCCCAGGTTCATATTTTTTATAAAATTCAGTTGCCGGTATACAACGGCGGTTCCCACCAGCAACACGATGGAGACAACAAACTGCACGACAACCAGCGTATTTCGGAAGACCAGGTTTCCACCCATCGATTTTAATTTCCCCTTCAGGACTTTTGCGGGCTTAAATCCAGAAAGGTAAATGGCTGGATAAATACCGGAAACCAATCCCGTCACCAGGGCAAGCCCCAACAGAGTGGTCAACAAAACGGGGTTGACATGGTGGAGGCTGAAGGATTTATCGGCCATCTTGTTAAATGCGGGTAGCAGGGCCCAGACCAGTAAGATCGCCATGAGGAACGAAAGGACCGAGATAAAAATGGATTCACCCAGAAACTGGCCAATGATCTGGTAACGCTCAGCTCCCACCACTTTGCGCAAACCCACTTCCTTTGCCCTTCTGGCAGAACGTGCAGTGGCCAGGTTCATAAAATTGATACAGGCTACGATCAGGATAAATATGGCAACAAGAAAAAAAATGTTTACATATTGTCGGTTTCCCAACCCGGGCTGATCAATTTGAAGACCCGGACTGAGGTGAATACTCTTGATGGGTTGTAAATGGAAATCGATTTTAATCTCGGGAATATGTTTTTTATAAATTTTATCTATTTCGGCGTTCAGGATGGCCAATCCAGAAGGTGAGGTATTGGCATTTTTATCCAGCATCAAGTAGGTATAATAGTTGAAACTATCCCAGGGGCGATTGGCCAAATTCGAACTTTCTATGGCGATCATAGAAATGATGAAATCAAATTGTAAATGTGAATTGGAAGGTATATTGGCAAGGACACCGGTTACCTTATAGTTGTCGCTGTTGTTCATCCGGATGACTTTGCCCAGTGGATCTTTATTTCCGAAATATTTCATTGCCATGGCCTCCGTTATTAAAATCCCATCCGGTTGCTGCAGGGCTGTTTTGGAATTTCCTTTAATCAAGGGGAAATTGAATACGTCCAGAAAATTAGAATCGGCGTACATCAGTCTTTTCTCCTGGAATTTATGGTTGTCGACTTCCAGCAAGACACCGGTATTTTTGGAGATTCTCACAGCAGCCTTGATAACCGGCATCTCCGACTCGAGGCCAGCTGCCATGCCCGAGGGGGTTACAGCCGCTTTAAAATCTCCTGCATTGCAGGTCAATCGAAAGATCTGATCGCCTTTGGGGTGAAAATTATCATAACTCAATTCATCCCTTACCCAGAGCATGATAAAAATGCTGCAGGTCATTCCTATACCGAGGCCCGCAATATTAATGATGGAAAAAGCTTTGTGTCTGCGGAGATTTCTGAAGGCGATTTTTAGATAGTTGATGAACATGGGAGATTTTTTTAGAAAACTGCCTGCGCTTTTATGCCTGAGGGTACCCGAAAGTCAGACTGTACCCATCCAAGTCAATGCCGCTTTGGTAACTAATTGTAAATCAAAAAAATACAGCTGTAGAAGCCCAAAAATCGTTCGGTATCGTACAGGGATTGACCGAAGACGGGCTGAAGGTATAACACTGCAAAAATGCCGGTAATGGCCTAGGCATTTAGTTTAAAACCTTCTTCCTGTCTGGGAGATTTGAAAATAAAAGTGGTTTTGCCGCTCCCGCTGCGCATTTGAAGTGGATCCTGGCGGAGCAGGCTTACCATGGCCTGATAAAGTTCCGGTAATTCGTGTTTAAGGCAGACGGGGTTTTCAAAAAAAGTCTCGACCGAAACGGCCCAGAACTCGTGATAGTTTACGGCGGCATATTCGCCAAGCAAGTTGCGTTTTCCCTCCTGCATGGTTGCAAAAATGGGTCGGGCTACTTTGGAGAAATTCTTAAATTCTTTTTTGAAGTGTTTGTCTTCTTCGGTTTCGGTAATAAAAGTCACATAGGCCAGGGCATGGCCCATTTCATGAAGTCCGACATTGCAATTGGGCGTTTGGCCGGTAATGCCTTTGATGAAATTATCCCAGGAGAGATAGATGCCACTCTGGTCCACATGTCCCATGAATGGGCGTGAATAGAATCCATAATGATAATCATCTTTCAATACAAAAATATCATTGAAATAATTGAGCATGAATTTATCCAGTCCGAACGTCAGCTGGATCGCCACGGCACTGATCAAGATGGGCATTTCGGCACTCTCTTTTACTTCGAGATAGTGAAAACGACGGGTTTTGCGGAACAGAAAAGTCCTGAATAAAAACTTGCGTTGGTCTTCCAAGGGGAGCCGGTTGTAATAGCGGATATATTTGGAAACCACGCTGTGGTAGAAGGTTTCACATTCAATGAACTTGTGTTGCTGGCGACTGATATAAAGCTTATTGAATAAAGCCGATAGGGGGCGGTGCAGCAGGAGGACGGCCGTAACCAGTGCAACGATAATGATGAATTCCATAAGGTCCGTTTTTCGTTTTGATTGCTTCAGGTTGGTCCGATCAAAAAACAGATGGCCTTACAAGGGTTGGATAAAAGTTGCTTTAAGGTAAGAATAGAATAACCAGGATAGGTTTAATCAGAGGAGGTGAATTGTACGGATGGATACAAGGTAAAAACTATTTTTAACAAATGAAAGAACCTCCTAGGGGTTTTTATTTTTTTTAAAGGTTTTTGGTCTAGGCGGCACGCCCTACCTTTGCCGGCTAATCTAGGAAGAATATGTTCAGGACGCATACCTGTGGCGAGTTAGGACTGGCCAACCTAAACCAGGAAGTAACCCTGGCCGGCTGGGTTCAAACCCTGAGGAAGTTCGGGAGTATCACTTTTGTTGACCTTCGGGATCGCTATGGCATCACTCAGTTGCTGTTGGATGAAACCCAGCATTCCAGTCTAGCTGGCAGTCCACTGGGTCGTGAATACGTGATCCAGGCTACTGGTATTGTTTCAGAAAGGTCCAGCAAGAACCTCCAAATCCCAACGGGGGAAATTGAGATCAAAGTGGGAAAAATTGTAATCCTCAACAAATCCGTCACGCCGCCATTTACCATCCAGGACGATACAGACGGTGGAGACGATCTTCGTATGAAGTTCCGCTACCTGGATCTAAGGCGTCAGGTAGTAAAAAAGAATATTGAATTGCGATATGCCGTAAACAGGGCCGCCCGGAACTACTTACACCAGAAGCATTTCATCGACATTGAAACACCTTTTTTGATTAAGTCCACACCGGAAGGTGCCCGTGATTTTGTGGTTCCTTCCCGTATGAATGCGGGACAATTCTATGCACTTCCGCAAAGTCCGCAGACTTTTAAGCAGTTGCTGATGGTCAGCGGATACGACCGGTACTACCAGGTTGTCAAGTGTTTCAGGGATGAGGACCTGCGGGCAGATCGGCAGCCGGAATTTACCCAGATAGACTGTGAAATGAGTTTTATAGAACAAAACGACATCCTGGAGATGTTTGAGGGGTTGATTAAATATATTTTTAAAGAGGTCAAAGGAATAGAATACAAGGGAGAAATTGAAAGGATGACCTGGGAAGACGCGATGTGGGTTTATGGAAATGATAAACCCGATATCCGGTTTGACATGAAGATTGCCAATTTAAAATCTCCCATCAAACGAAAGGGAGCAGTAGAAGCAGGAGGCTGGATAATTGCCAATGCGGGATTTCCAGTATTTGACAATGCCGAAACCGTGCTGGCTATTTCCGTTCCTGGTGGTGCTACCTGGACCAGAAAACAGTTTGACGAACTAACGGACTGGGTTAAACGCCCGCAAATTGGCATGCAAGGCCTTGTCTACATAAGGTATAATGAAGATGGAACCATCAAGAGCAGTGTTGATAAATTTTATTCTGAAGAAAAATTACTCTCGATTGCCAGTTATTGTCAATCGCAGAAAGGAGATGTCATACTAATTTTGGCGGGAAGGGAAGAGAAAACCAGAAAAGCTATCAGCGACCTCAGGTTGGAACTGGGCGAAAGATTGGGTCTTCGCAAGAAGGATGAGTATACACTATTGTGGGTATTGGATTTCCCTTTGTTTGAATACAGCGAGGAAGACAACCGTTGGGTTGCCCGTCACCATCCATTTACAGCACCCAAGCCAGATCAGATCAGCACAATGATCAACCATGATCCGGTCATTTCAAATCCTGAATTATATCTTGAACATCCCTATGCCAATATCAAGGCCAATGCCTATGATATGGTATTGAATGGAAATGAAATTGGCGGCGGATCGATTCGGATATATCAACGGGAATTGCAGGAAAAAATGTTTGATGCCCTGGGCATGACCCGTGAGGAAGCCAACCACAAATTCGGATTCCTCCTGGGAGCTTTTGAATACGGTGCACCACCCCATGGCGGCATTGCTTTTGGATTCGACCGCCTTTGCGCCATTCTGGGCGGTAGCGAAAGCATTCGGGATTTTATTGCATTCCCTAAAAATAACAGCGGACGGGATGTCATGCTGGATGCTCCTTCTACCATCGATGAAAAGCAGCTCAGGGAACTATTCATCGAAATTCGCACAGAGAAATAGGCAAACTCCCGTTGGGATTAATAGACGGTTTTGGGTGCTTTCACAACCTGGGTATCCGTTTTAATATAGGGAATGGAATACCCTCCCGAGTCCAGCGTGGCTTTGGGGAAGGCTTTTAAGAGACTGTTCCAGTCTTTTTTATCGATCTGGGTTTGAAATAAATATAAATTCCGGAGGTTTTTCAGGGAGGTGAGACTCAAAACGCCCGCAGAAGTAATTTTTGTACCCACCAGGTTGAGTGACTGGAGGTTTTCCAGCGATTTTAGAAGTGCCAATCCCTTATCGGTAATGAAGGTATGGTCCAATTGTAATTCTGTAAGTTGGGTACATTGGGATAGGGCGATCATGGCTGAATCCGTTATGGGTGTAGAACCTATTTTTAGCCAGACCAACTGATTTTTTATCGGTAGCAGTAGACGAATGTCTGCATCATGAAAATCAGTGGCGGCAACAAAATTGGCTGCAAGAAAATGGCTGTTTTGTGCAACCGGTATGACGACGATTCCCTTATCTTTTAGTAACTGAATGGCTGTGGGATTGGCTTCCTCGACCGGTTGTAAGGGAAGCATCGGAGAACTTTTTTTCTCTACAGGCGCTTTTTGTAAATCCGTCAGCAACGATTTTACTTTTTCGGTTTGCGGTATATCTTTCACTTTTTTAAGAAAATCGGCTCCCTGGTCTATCCACCATTGCAATAGCACAGTTTCTTGCTCACTGAGTTGTGGTTTTTCTTTTGGCGGCATATGGTGCTCTTCTTCCCTGGATGATAAAATCCTTTTAATGAGTATACTTTCAGTTGACTTACCAGGAACAATGACTTCACCATCTTTCCCCCCTTTGATAATCAGGTCCGCCTGATCCAGACGCAGTTTTCCCTTTTGTTTCGTGGCGCTGTGGCAACTATAACATTTTTTCTCCAAAATGGGTGCTACCACATCTGCGTATACCCATGCTTGTTGTATATCGGCGATGGGTTTTCGTATCTTGGCCGTGCCTGTTGTGTCTTCATGGAAATGCAGGGGTTTGGATAGATAATCTGACCCGTGTGTCAGGGACCCACCCAGATGTCCTGTCGTCAGAATCAATATGGCCAGTAGGACAGCAACGGTCATTTGCCATTTGACCAGCCGGTTTTTTCTATGCAATAGGTAAGTTAAGCCGGAAAAAAACGCCACGCTGATACCTGACCATTGATGCAAGGATACAAGGCCTTCCTCATATTCTCCTGCGAGGGAAAGCAAGTAGCCTGTCACACAGGTAGCAATAGCGCAAAGGAAACCCAGCAGCAATATCATGGAAATAACAGGTCGCAGGTAGGCAAACTTTTGTTTTTGGGATAACAAAAGGAAAAGACAGGCCAAAAGCAAAATCCCAATGGGAAGGTGAACCAGTACCGGATGCAGGTGTCCTATGAATTCTGTAATGGATAAAACCACCGGCTGATTTTTAAGACAAATAACGCTTACGCAATAGATTCATCATATACTCATTGATTGCCCACTGATCTGCTACGGGTTGTTGGGTATAAGGAAGTGCAGGCATATAATACGGTGGACCAAATTCAGTCAGGATGGTCAACCGCTGGCCGGTTTTCTTTTTTTGATCAACGACCTTATCCCACCAATCCAAATGTGATTTTACCGCCTCTTCCCACTCAGGCGCACGGGGATCATTCACCTGTGGACCTTCCGGATGCCCTATCCGGGCGTGTATATGATCAACTCTTTGTAGTGCAATATCTACCGTCTCTTGCTGATCCTTCAGCAGGGACTCGTGCACGTTGCACCAGTGCGAAATATCGAGCGTTATTCGCAGATCCGGTATTTTTTCAAAATATGAACGGGCCACGGGAGCAGAATAAAGTATTCTTGATCGATGGGTCTCATGACAAATGATCAAACCAGTTTTTTTAGTCAGCTCCCGCGTATGATCTATAAAGGTCTTATTCTGCTCAAAACTGAAATAGTCGCGACCCGAATGGCAATTGATATACAATGGACGCTGAATTGTCTGGTAGGCGGCTTCATCAATCATCTGGGTAAATTGGTCAAAATGTTTCTGATAGTTACCGTCGGAACCCGCACAGAGGAAACCTACTTCCAGTTGGTATTTTTTTAATAATCCAAACAATTCATCCTGAGATTTTTTTTCCATTGGCCACCAAATCTCTATACCGTCGTAACCGGTCTGTTTAACTTTGGCACAATAGGCGTCGAGGCTACCGGGGAATCCCCAATTGGTGGCCAAGATTTTTAATTCGAAATTGCCGTTCATGATCGATGAGGATGGTTTGGTGAAAGAATAGGCATCAAGGGCAGCAAGCATAAATAGGGTACTGGCCGAACTGCCTACTTCTAAAAAATTTCTTCGGTTCAAGCGATTGTTTTAATAATATATTCCTGGAAGTTTTCTCATGCAATGATTTCATCAATCAATTTGCCGTGAACGTCCGTCAGCCTGTAAGGTCGGCCTTGAAATTGATAAGTAAATTTTTCGTGGTCAAATCCCAGTTGATTGAGGATCGTCGCTTGAATATCGTAGGGTGTTACCTTCCCGCTGATGGCGCTATAACCGATTTCATCTGTTTCGCCATGGCAAAAACCTTTTTTAATGCCACCGCCTGCCATCCAGATTGTAAAGGCATCCACATGATGATCCCTTCCTTTAAAAGGATTCTGTTTGCCTTCCCGATTCTCCTGCATCGGGGTGCGTCCAAATTCTCCACCCCATACAACGAGCGTGTCCTCGAGCAGTCCTCTTTGCTTCAAATCCAGGATGAGGGCGGTCATCGGTTTGTCGACCTGTCTGCATTTATTAATAAATCCAATATCAATGGCCAGGTTTGCATCGCTGCCATGACTATCCCATCCCCAGTCGAATAACTGCACAAAGCGTACGCCCTTTTCGACCAATTTTCGTGCGAGCAGAATATTGTTGGCCAGAGAGGCCTTGTTTGGTTCAGTACCATACATTTCATGAATATAATCCGGCTCATCATTTATGTTCATCACGCCGGGTACTGAAATCTGCATCCGGTAGGCCATTTCATATTGGGATATTCGGGATAAAATTTCTGGATCATGGTATTCGCTGTATTCCTGCTCATTCACCGCATTGATCGCATCAATGGATGCCTTTCTCAGATCGCGATCCATGCCCTGAGGATCTTTGATAAATAATACCGGATCGCCTTCACTGCGACATTGAACACCCTGGTATACGGAAGGCAGAAATCCACTTCCCCATACGCTTTTACCGGCGTCCGGAAATTTACCGCCGGAAGTCAGTACAACAAATCCCGGCAGGTTTTGATTTTCCGAACCCAACCCATACGTAACCCAGGAACCCAGGCTGGGCCTTCCCAATCGCGGGCTGCCGCTGTGCATCAGCAATTGTGCCGGGGCGTGATTGAACTGATCAGTGGTCACGGCTTTTAAAAAACTTACCTCATCTACGATCGTTGAAAAATGTGGAAGAAGTTCGGATATCCATGCCCGGGACTGGCCATATTGTTTGAAACTGGCCTGCGGTCCCAGCATCTTGGGAACGCCTCGGATAAAAGCGAATCGTTTTCCTTCCAGCAAGGATTGTGGACAATCCTGGCCATTTAGTTTCATCAGATCCGGTTTAAAGTCGAATAGCTCCAATTGAGAGGGCGCTCCGGCCATATGGAGATAAATGACCGACTTTGCTTTTCCCGGGAACATCGGCAGTTTGGGAGCCAGCGGATGGGCTGGGTCAAAGGTCGAAACGCTTCCGGCAGTATCAAATCCACATCCGCCTATCAGAGAGCCGAGGGCCAATGCGCCAAAACCCATCGCACTTTCTTTTAAAAAATGCCTTCTGGTAAAGAATTGAGCCGTTCTTTCGTTTGCCTCCTGAAGCAATTGTTGATTCCGCAATTCTTTTTGTGTCATACGGCTTGTTTGTTTCTTTAATTTTTTGTGATCCACTCATCCAGATTCAACATCGCATTGGCCACCACCACCAGCGCAGCCGTTCCCGGATTGTTGTATTGATTCATTTCACCAATGATCTCACAGGTCTTATCCTTTTCTTTTTCAAAACGGTCGTATGCTTCTTTGTACAATTTCTCCAGTATGAGCAATTTTTCCGGAGAAATTGTTTTATACATCATCTTTTTATATCCGTTGCTGATTTGTTTGGCCAGGTCGTTCGGGGCAGCTTTTTGCATATCGAAAGCGAAACCTCTAGCCGCATTCAGGTAAGTAGAATCATTTAATGTGACCAGTGCCTGCAAAGGCGTATTGGTTCTGATTCGTCGGGCCGTGCATACCTCTCTTGCCACGCCATCAAAAGTTATCATGGAGGGATAAGGTGCAGTTCTTTTCCAGTAGGTATATACGGCCCGTCGGTATTGATTTTCCTGAGCACTCATTTTCCAATCCTCGCCATTCCAGGGCGATAACCAAATGCCCTTTGGCTGATAAGGCATCACACTGGGGCCATACATTCTTTCACTCAGCAGGCCGCTGACCATAAGCGACTGGTCACGAATTTGTTCGGCCGATAACCTCACCCGGGGACCCCGTGCATATGATTTGTTGAAGGGATCCTTTTCCAATAAATCAGCGCGAACTTTGGAATCCTGCCTATAGGTGGCTGACATCAACATTTCCTTGAGAAGTTTTTTGATGCTCCATTGATCCTCGTTCATGAATTGCCAAGCCAGCCAGTCCAGCAATTCGGGATGTGTCGGAGCAGCGCCTTGGGTGCCAAAATCTTCCAGGGTTTCTACCAATCCCGAACCGAACAACTGTTCCCAAAGGCGATTGACCAGGGTGCGGGCGATCAATGGATTTTGTTTGCTGGTCATCCAAAGGGCCAATCCCAGACGATTTCTCGGCGCCTTTGGTGGTAAGGGCAACAGCGAGTGGGGTACATCGGGTTTAACTTCTTTTCCCTGAACTAGCCAGTTGCCCCGCTCAAACACATGGGAACTGCGGTGCATATCAGCAGGATTGTCCATCATAATGGGCGTTGTTGGCACTTCAGCAGTGAGCAAACGCCAATAGGTCTTTTGAATAGAATCATAACCAGGCTCCCTTTTCCCCTCCAGGGAACGGGTAAAATAAAACCAGTCGAACTGGCAACCGCTTTCATCCGGTTTTTTCAGGTGCGGATTTTCATAGGTAAAATACAGATCATGGATCCCTACAGCCGGTTGGATGTCCGTTTGCCGGATCACCCAGTTATAGTCTTTGGTTGTATCAAGTCGAATCCTATTTAAAATCAATCCGTCGGGTTTATCCAGGTGAATGATCCAGTCACCACCTTTTACAAATCCTGCATAGCGAAAGATCAAACGGTTTTTCTGGTCGAGGTCCACATGTTTTAACCGCGCTACGGCATGGTTGCGGAAAATAAGCCATTTGGTATCGGCCAGTTCGCTGTTTCGGAATTGATCCGCATCCAGGGAATTGATGGCGGGCTGCCAGGTTTTTAAAAACAGGGCTACCTCTTTGGCCTGATCCTTTGATCCATGCTTGCCTATCCAGCTCACCACATGATTCAGACTCAAACTATCCTGTGTGCTGTAATGGCGCAGCAGCGGATAATCCGCATAAGAATCCTCATCCCGGGTATCATTAAAAAAGGCCATGAATTTGTAGTACTCATCGTGAGTAAACGGATCGTAGGGATGACTATGGCATTGAACACAGGAAAAAGTGGTGCCCATCAGACCCTCCCAGGTCGCGTTCACTCTATCCAGCACCGCAGCTGTCCGGAATTCTTCGTTTTCCGTACCTCCTTCATCGTTGGTCATGGTGTTTCGATGAAAAGCGGTTGCGATGAATTGATCATCCGATGGATCTGGTAAAAGATCACCAGCCAGCTGGTCTATTAAGAACCGGTCATAACCGCGGTCTTCATTAAAGGCCTGAATGAGCCAGTCCCGGTATCTCCAGATACTTCGATCCCCATCTCTTTCATACCCTTTTGTATCGGCATATCGCGCAATATCCATCCACATAGCTGCCCACCGTTCTCCATAATGCGGAGACGAGAGCAGCGCATCCACCAATTTTTCATAGGCCTGGTCGGAGCCATCGGTCAGAAAAGCGTTTGCGATATTTTCTTCCGGCGGCATACCCGTAATATCCAGACTTACCCTACGCAGCAAGGTCGCCTTATCGGCCGGTTCAGATGGCTGGATTTTTTCCTGCTGTAGTTTGTCCCAGATGAAGTAATCGACATCATTTTTAATCCAGGCTGGTTTTTTAGGAGTGATCAGTCCAAAAAAAATGGGTTTGGGTTTGGGTGGTTCGGTTGGTTTGACAGGAAGGTAGGCCCAGTGATCACCCCATTTAGCGCCTTCTTTGATCCAACGTTTCAGAATGGATATTTCTTCTTTAGTAAGCGGTTCGTGTTTATAGGGCATTCTTTCCTCCGGGTCCTGAAGACCGATCCTGCGCATCATCTCACTTTTTTCGGGATGACCCGGTACGATGGCCGGTTTTCCGGATTCGGTTTGTCCCAGCGCTTCGGCACGAAAAAGCAGGCTAAATCCGGATTTGCGCCGTACACCCCCGTGACAGGTAATACATTTTTTATTGAAGATGGGCTTGACCTCGGCATTAAAATCAACCGGTTGATTGCGAGCACTGAATATAAAAAAAAGCACGGCCATCCCCATGAGAAGGGCAAGCACCCACCATTTCTTATGTAATAGAAAAGGTAACATTCAAGCAACCGTATATGCTCTGAAGTTACATTTTTTTCAGTAAGGTTTTGGTCTTAAGAATTGCCTTGAATTATTTTTATTCCACAATTTTAATCGTTCCCCCACCATTGTAGGAATGATATTCCCCGTTGTACATCGCATCGGCGCTCACGGGTCCCATTTTAAATACACCCGGTGAGACCGCTCGAACAGCATAATAATAATTCTGTCGAAGTGCATCGGCATCCACGAACAGATTTATCCGGTCGTCCCGAACGTCGAGCGCCGTAGGGGTGGCGGCCTCCTTTATCCAGTCCATACCCGGAATATCTTTGGTCCGTGGGTTTTCAATTTCAAAACCAGCCGGTAAAAGATCCGTGATCACGACGTTCTCAATGTCGTTGCTAAAGGATTTTTCCAGACTGATCTCTACGATCACCAGTTCATTTTGTTTGAAAGTATTCCCGACAATGGGATTTCCGTAACGATCAAAAAAATGTTTGCGCACTTTTAGGTAGTTGTCGGATTCTTTCATCGTGCCTCCGGCTGAGATTCCTTCTTCCTCCCAGTAATAATATAGATTTCCTTTTCCCCCCGATACAATTTCCGTCCGGCCTTCACTTAATTGGTCGGCTTTTAATTTCAGGTCCGTTCCATTAAAATCCGCAATCTTTTTACCATTTACTAGAACGGATGCGGTCGCCGTAGACACTCCTTCCCTTTTAGCAATCTTACCCAGCGACAAAAATCCAAATACAAGTTCCTGTGTGTTGTACCAGGTACGTTCTTTTAGTTTATCGGAAACGTGTTTGGCCATTTCTGAAACTTGCGGGTTTGCAGGATCAGCATCCAGCAAAACATCCAGGGACATTGCCTCATCCCGGATGTCGGAAGAAAAACTTCCACCCGTTTCCGTATTCGCGATTTCTCCCGTGAAATGTGTCGGGAGAAATTGCCGGAAACTATTCTTATCTCCGGACAGTGCATAGGCAGCAGCCAGCAAGTATTTACAGTCCAGACTCAGCAAGGAGGGATTTGCTTTATAATAATTCATCAGGGCTGTATTGGGTTTGGAAGAAAGGGCCAGGACATACAATCCGTAAATCACTTCTTTGGGAACAATTTTTTTGACCTGGTCCCGGTTATAATAATAGTTGATGGTTTTTCTTTCTTTCAGGCTCGAATTGATGTAAGCCAGCAAGGTTTCCAATAGTCCTTTGTCCACGTCAAAACCCGCTTTATCTGCCTCGAGTAAAAAATGCGCCGCATAGATGCTGGCCCACCAGTTGGCCGTTTTTTCATCATCCCAGAGTGTGATGGCTCCGTTGTACAGTTGCCGCATCTTAATTTTCCGTATGGCCTCCTGGACATTGTAATTGGCGGTGGTTTTGTTTCCGTTCACCATATGCAGTGCTTCCGACAACTCTCCGAAATACAATTGTGGGAAAGCTGCTGAAACAGTTTGTTCAGTGCATCCATAAGGATATTCCAAAAGATCGCCCAGGTATTTGCCCAGCCCGGCTCCCGGAAATCGAGTAAGGAATAATTGTCGGCTGATGCTGGAGGGAATATAGTCGGCGTTGTCAAATGTAATGGTCTGCGCAGCAGGTGCGGTCAAGGCGCCGTTGCCGGTACTCTTTTGCAATGAGGCTGCGGGACGGATACCGATTTCGGTTGTATCGCTGAACTTTCCGCCCGGTCCGTTCACCTCCACCATAATTTTTCCCGTTCCTATAACTGGTGCTGCCAAAACCGTAAAATACAGACGCTTTTCTCCATGGGGTGCAATGGTGAAGGCAAGGGTTTTGTTTCCTCCAACCAGGATGCCTCCGCTGCTTTGCAGTATGGCTGAACCATTGGCGGTCGCCGATGTGGTGTTGGTGATGGTAACGGGCATACGGATTGAATCCGATGGACTCAGAAACCGGGGCAGTGCTGTACTCAACACGAGTGGATCGGCAACCGTCATCTTTGATTCGGCTGAACCAAACTGTTCGCCTCGATAGGAAACGGCCATCAGCCTGACTTCCCCCGAAAACTGAGGGATGGACAGTTGAAAGGTCGCTTCTCCATTCCCGTCGGTCTTTTGAATACCACTCCAGTAAGAGAGAATTTTAATCCTTTTGGCAGGCATGGGATTGGTCCGTTTGGTCATGTCGGTTTCGCCATCTCCTCCTGTACTGCTTAAACGAGCCTTCAATTCCGGAAGCAAGAGCGGATACAGATCATAGTCCGTAACACCCAATGCCCGACGGTCATAAAAATAATTATAGGGATCCGGTGTCTTAAAATCAGTAACCTGCAAAACGCCGTTATCCACCGCTGCAAGGGTGACTAGGCTATTGGGAGCTGCCTTTATTTTAATTTCCTGTTGCGTCCGCGACCGGACGGTTGTACGGGCAAGAATTTCTACCGGAATTTTTCGACCCCTGTCTTCCACCGTCAGATTTTCAAAACCGTGGGCCACCGTTAAGGGGATATCTGACATTCCATGTGGCTTGATTAGGGTCGCCGTTATATAAGCATTGGGGACCGCTTCGCTCGTCAGCTTCAGCTCTACGCTCGCAGTTCGCTTTTCAACATCCACCCATTGATAGCTGATCAGCTTATTTGTTTCCAAAGTAACCAACATGCGTCCATCAAAAGGAGCTTTAAACAATGCACGGACCGATTCTCCATTGTAGTAAGAAGACTTATCCAGCTGGATATCCACCTGGCCTTCGTTGTTGACTTCGAATGACGAATTATCAGACCCCCAGGACCCATAGCTGTAAAATGATTTACTTACATAAGTATCCGAGCCAGGTATAGCAACACGCAATTCATAGTCTCCGGAAGTGCGCGGAACATAAGAAAATAATGTCTGGTCGCCCGTTACCTTCACCGTCGTTGAACTGATCAGCTTATCTTCCTTTTGAGACTCGTACCGGAAATAATCTCCGCTTTTGCTGATAATGGTCCGGTATTCGTGTTTGATAACGGAAACTTCGGCGGAAGCGGAAAGCACCGCCTGGTCTTTGCTCAAGGCTATCAAATGAAATCCTACCGGCTGATTGAGGGGGTAAAACCAGTTGCCGTCCTCGGCGATACCAAAGTATACAGACTGTGTGTAAATGTTGGCACTTGTCAACCGACTCACCGGCCTGCCGGTTTCATCAAAAACGGTACTGTAGAAGTCTGCCTGGAGCATTCCAATATTTCGGTACATATCTTCTATAGTAAAACTTTCGCTGGCTTCGCCCGAAGCATTGGTTTTGCCTTCCCGGGTAACTTTATCGGTAAAAGTCTTTTGATTGGTCAGGCTGAAATCGTAATTGTTGTATTTTTTTGGATTGAAAGTTTTTTGCTTCAGCTGAATCTCGCATTCATAGTTTCTGTCAGCAGCAGGTGGCCCAAAAAAATTAACGGCTGATATTTTCAATTGGGCGGTTGCGCCCGGTTCATAAAACGCCGCATTGAGGGTAGCCGTGACCTTTATCCTGTCCGGTACAAATTCTTCGACGTGAAAAGGCTGCGTCGTGAGTAATATATCATTGGAAGAATACAGTTCCAGGGAATAGGTTCCGGTGATCGAAGTAATGGGCAAATCAATGTTTCCTTCCAGAGAACCCTGCTCATTGAGGGTCTTGCGGAAAGTTTTTACTTCTTTTCCATTGGGGAAAAGAAATTTCAATTTTACAGGAATCTCTCCTGGTGATTTCCAGGCATAGTCGCGGACGATGGCAGAATAGTTTATTTTCTCCCCGGGCCGGTATATATCCCTTTCTGGATAGATAAACGCATCCAGACCTGTTGCATTCAGGGTCTTGCCTCCGACATCAAAGCGCGAAGTGTTGATACGCGATGAGCTGAAGTTCAGGTAATTGAAATCATCGGCTGTTTTTGCAATGATCATGGCCGGTTTGAAACCGGAAAATTCCCTCCGCTGATAGGATATGGTTGCAGTACCCTGTTCGTCACTGGTACCCATACCGAGGATTTGATTGTTGGCACCGTATGCAATTAGGTTGACGCCTTTGAGTGGCTTTGCGGTCTGAATTGAGTTGGCAAATACTACCAGATGGTCTGCCCCTTCCTTGGCAATAAGTCCGATATCAGACAGAGAAAGAAAACGACTGTCACGTACCCAATAGTCTTTGGTTGAATGAATCATGACATGATAGATCCCTTTGAATTCTGGTAACTTATCCTCGATGTCCAAGTGCAAAAGCCGGCTGCCGCCATATTTTGGAAGTAGCCTGGTTTCAACTTCCTGTTCATAAATCACATCTCCGGAAGTTGATGAAGCGTTGTCCTCGTAATAGTTATTGATGCCCTCTTTTTCCTGGGGATAGTAGCCGTTTTTCTGTGCGGCCAGCAGGTTGTTTTCATATATCTTGGAAATAACCAATTTTACTTTTTCCACATTGGTGATGCGAACTTCTATATTTTTCTCTCCCTGACCCGACAAATACATCCCTTTGCTGTTCTGAAAACTAATGGCCGGCTCCAGCGCTCCGAATGCAAGATTATTGATATAGTCCTCGCTCAGGGTGCCACCGATTTTCCCGCGCAAGCCTTTTTTTATAGTAAGCAAATAAGTTTTATCTACATCGAATCCATCGCTGTGGATCGTAAAACCATTATCAGTCAGTTCGGTATTGAATTTTACAGCCGGCTCCAGTTGAATGAAGGATGCCAAATCACTGCTGTTGATTTGCTGGCTGGTTGAAACCCGGATCGTCCCACCTGTACCCTCGGGGTCAGCCACTATTTCGTTGATGCGTAAAATAAAGGGAGAGGGAATCATGGCGCTGGCCTCTATCTGCTCCGGGGTCCCATTGCTTCCTCCGACCGGAATCAGTCCTTTGTCCAACTGCAGCTTGACTTCATAGTCCTTGTCGGCCGTGGCAACGTTGGCGAGTCTGACAGAAATGGTTGAAGAGGCAGAAAGGGTTTGAAGAGTATACTCTACCGGTTTGTCGTCAATGGTCATTTTCAATTTTTCCTTCAACCCGGATGGATCGACAGGATAGTTAAACATCAAATCGAGTTGAGGCCAATAGTTTTTGGTATTCTCGTCCTGATTCCAGCTGCTGATGGTATTTTCTAGCTTAAGTAAGGGCGTATGAAAATGGATGTCGTTTGCATCTTTAAAATGGTTGTATGAAGTGTATTGAAGAATGTCGCTGTTAAGCGTTGCCCGGTATTGGGTAGCCGGAAGCATGGGTTGGGAGGGGGAAAAAACCAACTCGTCGCCATGTTCCCATCGAAATTTACCAGCGATGGCTGGTTCAAAGGAAATATATTTAGTGGAATCCCATCGGTTAATCAAGGAATCGGCCATGAGTGTTTTGTCGAATCGGAAAACCAGGTTGGTCAGCGGGGCTACTTCATCTTTGGCATTGGTAAAATCCAGTTTGACCAGGTTTCTATTGCAGGAAAATAACAAAATGGAAAAAACAACAAGTGTCAGAATTTGGGTTTTCAATCGCATGGAAAGAGGTTGGTTGATTTGTAGGCGTTAATATACAAAAAGCCATAGTACTCTTCTGGTGCCCGATGAAAATATCTCCTTATTTTTACGCCCATAAATCATTCGACTCATGGCTTATCAATTGCTTAAGGGAAAAAAGGGAATCATATTTGGCGCACTAGATGAAAAGTCACTTGCCTGGAGGACAGCCCTGCGTTGTTATGAGGAAGGCGCTGAACTGGTTCTGACCAATGCACCGGTAGCGCTGCGGATGGGTGAGATCAATAAGCTGGCTACGCTCGTAAAGGCACCGGTAATCGGGGCGGATGTAACCAAATCCGAGGACCTGAAAAAGCTATTTGAAGATTCCGTGGCCCATTTCGGGAGCAAGATCGACTTCGTTTTGCACTCCGTAGGCATGAGCGTCAATATGAGAAAAGGGAAAGCATATACCGAGTTGGATTATGGGTTTAATCAAAAGACCCTGGATATTTCTGCCATGTCCTTTCACCGGGTTTTACAAACAGCCTATAAGTTGGATGCCATCAACTACTGGGGTAGCGTAGTCGCCCTTACCTATATTGCCGCACAAAGAGTTTTTCCCGATTACAATGAAATGGCAGATGCCAAGGCCTTGTTGGAAAGCATAGCCCGCAGTTTCGGATATTATTATGGAATAAAGAAAAAGGTTCGTATCAATACCGTTTCCCAGTCTCCGACCAAAACGACTGCGGGCAGTGGTGTCAAAGGTTTCGATGGATTTCAGGAATATGCGGAAAAGATGAGTCCGCTGGGCAATGCCAGCGCTGACGACTGTGCCGCCTACCTGGCTGTTTTATTCAGCGATCTAACGCGGATGGTCACCATGCAGAATCTTTTTCATGATGGAGGGTTCTCGTTTACAGGCGTGACGGAAGCGGTGGTAGCAGAAATTGAAAAAAATCATTTGGAAGCGTGAGCATTTGGTTAAGCATCTAAAAACAAACGATACCATGACCCTGATAAAAAAAGTCCTTTCGAAGAAACGAAAGGACTTTTTCCATATTGAAGGGAAGTTATGTACTCAATATTCGTCTTCGTTGAAAAAGAAATCTTCCTGAGAGGGATAATCCGGCCAGATATCATCGATGCCTTCATAAATTTCTCCTTCATCTTCCAGTTCCTGCAAATTTTCCACCACTTCAATCGGCGCGCCGGAACGAATGGCGTAATCGATCAGTTCGTCTTTTGTGGCGGGCCAGGGAGCATCTTCCAGGTAGCTGGCTAGTTCAAGTGTCCAAAACATCGGTATCCTAGTTTAATTCTATCGTTTTTTAATAAGGTCAGATTGATAGGTAATACCCGGAACGGAAAGGGTAGGGCTGCCTTTAATTTTTCGCAAAAGTAATTTTTATAATGAAACAACCAAATACCATTTATAGGCCCAATAGGCTGAACCGCTGGGAACAAGCCGTTATATTTGCGAATGATCCCAACTTCGGCCGGAAATCCCATTCTTACAGCCAGGAATATTCACAAACATTACGGATCGCTGCATGTCTTGCAGGGGGTGGATCTGGATATCCATGCCGGTGAGATTGTCAGTATGGTGGGGCCTTCCGGGTCCGGCAAAAGCACTTTATTACACATTCTGGGTACCCTGGATGAGGCAGCGGAAGGAGAAATCCGCCTTAAAGACAACGAATTGCACAGTTTGAAGGGGAAATCCCTGGCGGCATTCCGAAACCGGCATATCGGCTTTGTTTTTCAGTTTCACCACTTATTGCCAGAATTTACCGCCCTGGAGAACGTTTGTATACCGGGTTGGATATCGGGCCAAAACAAGTCCGAAGTAGAATCCCGGGCCCGGCAGCTGGTTGAGAGCCTGGGCGTCGGTCACCGGATGGACAACAAACCGGGTGCTTTATCGGGGGGTGAGCAACAAAGGATAGCCGTTTGCCGGGCATTGATCAACAGCCCGGATATCATTTTTGCCGACGAACCCACCGGAAACCTGGATTCCGCCAATGCCAAGGAGCTGCATCAGTTGTTTTTCGAACTTAGAAAAAAATTCAATCAGACTTTTCTGATCGTTACCCACAATGAAGCGCTGGCAGAAATGAGTGACCGCGTCGTGCGGATGAAAGATGGGAGGGTAATCTGATTACCCATTAAAAGGTCCTGTTGGTTCAAATTCCTCTTGGCTTCCAGGCAATCTCTTCAGCGCCAAGTAGATGGGCAAGCCAGCGGGCCAGTACGAACAAATAGTCACTCAACCTGTTGAGGTACTGGAGGACTAAGGGTTGAGCGGGCGGATTTTTATCGTCGAGTGCCACGGCCAGTCGTTCGGCACGTCTGCAAACGGTTCGGCAAATATGAGCGGTGGAAACGGTGACATGGCCGCCGGGCAGGATAAAAGACTTCATTTCCGGCAGCACCTCGTTCATGGTATCCATTTCTTTTTCCAGCAAAAGAATATCGGTTTCCTTCAGGTCCGGTATTTTCATAGAAATATCTTTGTTTGGATCACAGGCCATGGACGATCCGATCGTAAACAACCGGTCCTGAATTTCGCGCAACATTTCACGGCTATGGATATCCGTTATCTGGTCAGTCAGCAATCCAATAAACGCATTCAGCTCGTCTACCGTGCCGTAAGCTTCGATTCTGGAATGGCTTTTTGGAACTTTTGTTCCACCGATCAGGCTTGTCTTACCACCATCCCCGGTTTTAGTGTAAATCTTTTTAGACATAATTTCTCAGGGCTTTTATCCTAGGCAGGAACAGCCGCGGCGTTGTAAAAACCCTCTTTGCGCTTGTCGGTTTCGATGACACCGTCTCTTAGCCTGACTACCCGATGGGCATAATTAGAAATGTCTTCTTCGTGCGTTACGAGCACAACCGTATTTCCCGCAGCCTGAATTTTGTTGAAAATTTCCATAATTTCTATGGAAGTTTTGGTGTCCAGATTTCCAGTGGGCTCATCAGCTAAAATGATGGATGGATTATTGACCAGTGCCCGGGCAATGGCTACCCGCTGACACTGCCCTCCGGACAATTCATTGGGTTTATGGTGGCTTCGGTCCGTCAGGCTAACCTTATCCAAAACCGCCATGGCCATCTCCGTCCTGGTTTTTTTACTGACCCCTGCGTATACCAGGGGAAGGGCTACATTTTCTGCAGCGGTGAGACGAGGTAACAAATTAAACTGTTGAAACACAAAACCAATTTCCTTATTTCTTACTTCTGCCAGGTCGTCATCGGGCATCTCGCTTACATCCTGGCCATTCAGAATATATTTCCCTTCGGTGGGCGAATCCAGGCAACCCAAGATATTCATCAGGGTACTTTTCCCGGAGCCCGAAGGTCCCATCAGGGCTACATATTCATTCTTGAAAATATCCAGGCTGATTCCTTTCAATACGGGAACAGCCTGCTTGCCCATGAAATAACTTTTTACAATTCTTTCCAGATGAATGATAGAAGAAGATGCCATATAAAAAATTTCATTTGCCTCCCGAAGCCGAAGCTGGATTTTTTACCACCTGTGGTACTTTAAAATACTGGTCGTCAGCTACAGGAGCATTCTTCAAAGCCTTTTCCCGATTCATAGCTGGTTCCGGCTCGTCGTCCCGCAAGACATTGGATTCCTCCCCCATATAAAAAAGAGGTTCCGTCTCCCGAAGATCGAGTTCATTGAGCTTTTCTACAAAACCGATCATTTTCTGCAGATCTTTTTTAATTTCCTGCTTTCCGGCTGGATCAAATTCCAGGCAGGCCAGTTTGCATAAATTCTCTATCAGCGCATCATTCACTTCCATGCTAAGGGATTCAGACAAAAATAACGGTTTCAGGGAGATTTTGAGTGCCTCTTCATTATCTTCGCCTTCCTCTATGGAGAAAAATAAAGAAATTGTTTTAAGCGGTATCCGGCCCACCGGGTTTCTTCACCTGGGGAACTATTTTGGGGCACTACAGAACTGGGCAAGGATGCAATATGAATATGAATGCTACTTTTTCATAGCCGACTGGCACAGCCTTACTACCCATGCCGATACCCGTGAATTGAGATCGAATACCATCAGTCTGGTTTCGGAGCTGATTGCCGGTGGGCTTGACCCGGATGTATGCACGATTTATGCCCAGAGTGATATACTCGAAATTCCCGAATTGTATTTATACCTGAATATGCTTGCATATAAAGGTGAATTGGAAAAAACAGTAACCTTTAAAGAAAAAGCCAGGAAGCAACCGGAAAATATCAATGCAGGATTGCTGACTTATCCGGTATTGCAAGCAGCGGATATTCTGGTCCACCGTTCTCATTTTGTGCCGGTCGGAAAAGACCAGGAACAACACATTGAAATGACCCGCAATTTCGCGGAGCGATTCAATCATCGCTACGGAACCGTATTCCCGGTTCCCAAAGCCTTCAGTTACAGCGATGGGCTCATTAAAATACTCAGTCTTGACGGAACCGGCAAAATGAGCAAGAGTGAACAGCAGATGAATACCATCTATTTGAAAGATGAGGATGATCTGATCACCAAAAAAATCATGAGGGCAAAAACCGATCAGGGTCCGCAATCCCCCAATAGCAAAAAGCCTGACTATATTGAAGGACTTTTCACCCTGCTTTCTCTGGTAAGCAGTGCGGAAGTTCTGGCAAAATATGAAGATGATTTTAATCATTGCCGGATCCGGTACGGAGATATGAAAAAGCAATTGGCCATCGACCTGATCCGGTTCATCAAACCCATACGGGAAAAAGCGGCCGCATTGCAAAATGATCCGGCACAAATCGATGAGATTCTGGCGAAAGGCGCTGAGAAAGCCAGAAAAAGTGCATCCGCAACGCTTTCGGAAGTTCGAAAAGCCCTGGGTTTTAAATAAACCCGACCTCATCGATTCTTTTTATATTTCGGTCATAAGAATTTACATTTAGGAATGGCAAAAACGAAGAAACCCAAGCATATTGCCGTAGCTGGTAATATCGGTGCCGGTAAAACAACGCTCACCGAGTTACTGAGCAAGCATTATAAGTGGATCCCACAATTTGAAGACGTCGATCACAATCCTTATCTCAACGATTTTTACGACGATATGCCCCGGTGGAGTTTTAATCTGCAGGTATTTTTCCTTAACGGCCGGCTTAATCAATTGCTTGAAATTTATAGTGGAACGGAAACCGTGATCCAGGACCGCACGATTTATGAAGATGCCCACATTTTTGCGCCAAACCTCCATGATATGGGCCTGATGAGCAAACGGGATTTTAACAATTACTTTCAATTTTTTCAGACCTTGAAACGCATGGTACAGCCGCCGGATCTTCTCATTTATTTGCAGGCTTCGGTTCCAACGCTGGTGGGGCAAATTCAGAAACGTGGACGGGAATATGAAGAAAATATCCGGTTGGACTATCTAAAACGGCTCAACGACCTTTACAATAAATGGATTGATGGGTATAAAGAGGGGGGCTTGCTGGTAGTGGATGTGGATAAAAATAAATTTCCGGAAAATGAAGAGCACCTCGGAGATATCATAACCCGGATTGATGCCCAACTGTATGGACTGTTTTAAGAGGGCAGGAAAATAAAAAAGCTCCTTTTACCAGGAGCTTTATAGCAAACGATGTTAGAGGTCGTTAGTTGATTAGCAATCAGCTGCCAAGATGACGAAAATATTTATAAAAAAACAAGTTTTCGTTAAGTTTTTTTTGAATTGGTGCCAGGCAGTCGGATTTTAGGCCTAAAACCGCTGGTTTAGCCTGCCCAGCCTACTTTAACCATGAAATACTTACCATTAAAGCCCACTATTTTTATTGGAAACCGCCAGCGGTTCGCTGCGGAAATGCAACCCGCTTCGATTGCCATCTTTGTAGGCAACGATGAAATGCCGTCCAATGGCGATGCGCTCTATCCCTATAGGCAGAACAGCGATCTGTACTGGCTGACCGGAATTGTCCAGGAGGATACGATGTTGGTTCTGTTTCCAGACCATCCGGACCCCAAATATCGCGAAGTATTGATTCTGGTGCGGCCCAACGAGATGAAAGAAAAATGGGATGGCAAAAGATTGCGAGCCGAAGAAGGCAAAACCATATCAGGCATTGGCACCGTGGTCTGGTTAGATGCCCACGACGCGCTATTGCAGACCTGGATTCATCTGGCAAAAAATATTTATTTGGATTCCAATGAGAACGACCGGAAAGCCAGTCTTCTTCAAACTCGGGAATACCGTTTTATAGAAGAAACAAAAAAAAGATATCCCTTGCACCAATACCTGCGGGCAGCAGTTATTTTAAAGGCCTTGCGTGCGGTGAAATCACTAGAGGAGGTGGAAGTCATTCAGGTAGCCATCGACATTACGGCCCGCAGTTTTATGCGGGTCATGAAATTTCTTCGACCCGGCATATTTGAATATGAAGTGGAAGCGGAAATTCAGCATTCATTTCTTTCGCAAAGAGCTACCGGTCCAGCATACGGCAGTATCCTGGCTTCGGGAGAAAATGCCTGTACCCTTCACTATGTTTCCAATAATCAGGAATGCAAGGACGGCGACCTGATCCTGATGGATTTTGGCGCAGAATATGGTGGATACAATGCGGATTTGACCCGTACCATTCCGGTCAACGGAAAATATACGCGAAGACAAAAGCAGGTATACAATGCCTGTCTGCACCTGCATCAGTATGCCAAGAGCCTGCTAAAACCGGGGATTACCATCAATGACTATCACGTGAAAGTGGGCAAAGAAGCCGACTTGGTGTTTCAGAAAATTGGATTGCTCACCAAGTCGGATGTGAAAAATTCCACACCTGAAAATCCAGCTTACTGGAAATACATGTACCACGGTATTTCCCATCACCTGGGCTTGGATGTCCATGACCTGGGTCCCCGTGCAGAACCGTTGCGGGCGGGTATGGTGCTCACCGTAGAACCGGGCATCTATATTCAGGAGGAAAAAATGGGTATACGCATAGAAAATAATGTCTGGCTCACCAAAACGGGCAATAAAGATCTGATGAAACATATCCCCATTACAGTAGAAGAAATAGAAGCGTCTATGAAAAAGCTTAAATCTTAAGGCTTCGAATAAAACAAAAGATCCGGAACAGGTTAGTTTTTTTGAAGTGTTTTCAAATTCTTTAATATTTAAATTTCCAAATTCTCGAATGAAGTTTATTCCCAACCTGCTTACCCTGCTGAACTTGTTTTTTGGATGCATTGCCATTATTTGCATTCTGCAAAATGGAATCGTCATTGTCAACAATCCTGACGGCTCTCAGATACTGGACATTCCTGAAAGGATCTGGCTGGCTCCTTTATTTATTGGCCTGGCTGCGGTTGCTGATTTCCTGGACGGGTTCCTGGCCCGGCTGTTGAAACAGTCATCCCCCCTGGGGGGACAGCTGGACTCCTTAGCGGATGTCGTTAGTTTTGGCGTGGCGCCCGGACTGATCATTTACCAGTTCTTAAGACTGAGTTATATCCGACAGATAAATGGTTTGGATGTCTCTATGCTCTGGCTTTTACCATCCCTGATCCTGCCCTGTGCGGCCGCTTACCGGTTGGCGGTTTTTAATCTGGATACCACCCAATCCAAAAGTTTTAAAGGCATTCCTGTGCCGGCAGTGGGACTGACCATTGCGTCCTTTCCCTTGATATACTGGACACAGGGTAGCCAGGTCTTGGATTGGTTGATGAATAAATGGGTGCTTTATGGGATTGTTCTTTTGGTTTCTTATGGAATGGTCAGCCGGGTACCGATGCTTTCTATGAAAATGAGCGGCAGCAAGGACCCGCAAATGATTCCGCGCATCGTATTGATCATCTTATCGGTGGTGTCCTTGATCTTTTTGCATTGGTTGGCCGTACCGCTTATATTCCTTTTTTACATTGTCCTATCTTTGCTTTTCAAAAACAGGATTGCATGAATTATACGGTACAGGTAAAAGTGATGCCTCTCAAAGAACTGTTGGATCCGCAAGGCAAAGCGGTCATGGGAGGATTGCAAAATCTTGGTATAAAAACAGTACAGGATGTACGGATAGGGAAGACCATCCAATTGCAGGTGGAAGCCCCCAGTTCTGAGGAAGCAAAAAAAATTGCAGCAGACGCCAGCAACAAACTGTTGGCAAATCCGGTCATGGAATATTTTGAAATCTCAGTGTTGTAAATAATTCGGCAGTACGGGCGCTGTGGCTTTGAACCAGCCTGAACCTAATCATGTTTGCGATTCATCGAATGTAAATATTCCCGCGTACTCGCTTCCGCGAATTTTCAAATTCTCTCATGCTCTATCTGGTACCATCACCCATCGGCAATCTTCAGGACATTAGTTTGCGCGCATTGGAAGTGCTTCGAAAGGCGGACCTGATTTTGGCAGAAGATACCCGCAATTCGATGAAACTGCTGAACCATTTCCAAATCGTAAAACCTCTCACCCCCTATCACCAACACAATGAACACAAGGTCCTGAGACATCTGGTAGATCAGTTGTTGCAAGGGCGGGTAATGGCACTACTCACGGATGCGGGAACACCTGGTGTTTCAGATCCTGCCTTTCTTTTGGTTCGCGAATGCATCGGGGTGAATATTCGGGTAGAGTGCCTGCCTGGGGCTACTGCCTTTGTTCCGGCCCTGGTTAATAGTGGCCTGCCAATGAACCGCTTTTGTTTTGAAGGATTTCTTCCCTTGAAAAAGGGCCGCCAGACCTTATTAAAAAAACTGGCTTTGGAAGACAGGACCCTGGTCTTTTACGAATCTCCGATAAGGCTGGTCAGAACGCTGGAAGAATTCATACTATATTTTGGTGCCAGCAGGAACTGCTCCGTAAGCCGAGAACTCAGCAAGATATTTGAGGAAAACATTCGGGGTACGTTGGCTGAAGTCCTGGCGCATTTCAAGGAAAAAGGCGTTAAAGGGGAAATCGTTATTGTCGTGGAAGGCCTTGGCTGACGGGGCGTTTCGGATCTTTATTTTTTATTCATATAAGTTAAAACCATGCATCGGAAGATTTTTGAAAATTTGTTATACCCATCTGTTTTTTTAGTCATTTTTCAAATGACCGGCCTGATCGCTTTCGGGCAACCGGATTACTGGCAGCAGCGGGTCAAATATGTGATGGATATCGACATGAATGTAGCAACCAACCGGTTCACTGGTAAACAACAGCTGGCCTATACCAACAATTCACCCGATACATTGAGAAAGGTTTTTTATCATCTCTACTGGAACGCCTTCCAACCCAATTCCATGATGGATAACCGGAGTCAGTCCTGGGGAGAAAATTCGATCAGTGGAAAACCCGATTGGGATATGCGGGTCCAGGACCGCATTCACTTTTTGACACCCGAAGAGATCGGGTACCAAAAAATCATTTCTTTAAAAATGAACGGCGTAGCGCAGCCCTTTCAAATGAAGGAGACCATCCTGGAAGTCAACCTGACCAAACCCATTGCGCCCAATACCACGGTTCATTTCGACATGAATTTTGAAGCCCAGGTTCCCTTGCAGATCCGGCGGAGCGGAAGGGACAATCCTGATACCCGGGTTCGTTATTCCATGAGCCAGTGGTATCCCAAAATCTGTGAATACGACTACGAAGGATGGCATGCCACCCCTTATTTAAACGGCGAATTTTATGGCGTATGGGGAGATTTTGATGTCACCATTCATATTGATAAGTCTTATATGCTTGGAGGTTCCGGTTATTTGCAAAATCCCCAGGAAGTGGGTTATGGCTACGAATCAACGCAGGTGAATCTGGTTCGTCCTACGGGGAACAAACTGAATTGGCATTTTGTGGCACCCAATGTGCACGATTTCGTCTGGGCAGCGGATCCGGGATTTAAACACGTCACTAAAAAGATACGCAGTGATCTTACCCTGCACCTGCTTTACAAACCTACTTCTGCAACCGAAAAAGACTGGCTTCATATCCTGGAAGTGATGGAGCAGGCACTTCCCTATATAGAAAAAACCTATGGTCCCTATCCATATAAACAATATTCCTTTATCGAAGGAGGAGATGGAGGAATGGAATATCCGATGGCTACCTTACTCAAAGAGCCCGCAGGGTATATGCATGAATTTATGCACAGCTGGTACCAGGGGATGATGGGGACCAATGAATTGGAAAACGCCTGGATGGACGAAGGATTCACTCAATATGCGGGCGCCCGAAACTGGGGCTTCCTCAACAAGGACAGCTCATCGGAACAATCGTTCAAAAAGGAATTTGACGCTTATTTTAAATTAGCCAAAAGTAATTATCAGGAGCCGATGACAACCTATGCCGATTATTTTAATACCCGGACCGGGTATACCGCGACCAGTTATTATAAAGGTTGCGTTTTTATGGTCCAACTGGGTTATATCGTCGGTGATCAGAATCTGGACAAAATATTGTTAGAATATTACAAAGAATGGCGGTTCAAACATCCCAATCCGAATGATTTCTTCCGGGTCGCGGAAAAAATTAGCCATATACAGCTGAATTGGTATAACGATTTTTGGATCAAAAGCATCAAGAAAATCGACTACGGGATAGACAGTTTGTGGGAAGTAAATGGGAAGACCAGAATCCGGCTTCGGATGCTGGGTCAGGTTCCCATGCCGATAGATGTATCCCTGCAGTTTAAAGATGGAACAAAAGAAACCGCTTATATACCACTGTATTCCATGTTTGGGGAAAAACCTGCAGAGGATACCAATATCCCCCGCAATGTATTTGAACCCTGGAAATGGACCAGCAAGGATTATGAGTTTGAAATAAACCACCGGCTGACGGATCTAAAAATTATTGAAATCGATGCATCCCACCGCATGGCAGATGTGAACCGAAACAATAACCGGCTCGAGTTGAAATGGTAACCTCCATCGCAGTGCATCTTACGGCAATCCGCGCGGACCCAGGTTTTTTGATTTGATAATGGACTCCATAGCCGGTAAATGCTGGGAGAAAGCCGGCCATTCCTATACGGAACCAACACAGGATTGCGCCCTTCCTTTGAAAATTGTTATTTGATCACCCGTTCATAAGGCACTTGCAGGATATATTTTTCCCGGAAAGAATCTTCCGGAAAAAAACTATGGATTTCATGAACGCGCGGGCGGGTTCCACTTACTGAAATTTCGGTGGCCAGATCGCCGCCTTTGAGGCAAATCAGTCCGCTTGCCAGTAGCCGCTCATCCAAAGGGTCCAGTACAATATTCTGAGGTCTGAGCAGCGGCCGGGCCCATTGCCAAAGATCTTTTAAAGGAGCGACCGCCCTGGAGACGGCCACATCAAATTTTCTGCCTTTTATATCTTCGGCCCGGATATGCTGCGTACTCAGGTTTGTCAGGGAAAGCGCCCCGGCCACCGCTTCCACTACTTTTAGTTTTTTTGCGATGCTGTCCACCAGGTGAAACTGCGTTTGGGGAAACAAGATAGCCAGCGGAATACCTGGGAAACCACCCCCGGTCCCTATGTCCAGAATATGAGTCGATGGAAGGAAACGAAAGACAGCGGCTATACTCAAAGAATGCAGCACGTGTTTTTCATAGAGTGCCCCGATGTCTTTGCGGGAAATCACATTGATTTGCGCGTTCCATTCCTGGTATACCGCCTCCAGTGCCTGGAATTGGCGAACCTGTTCGGGAGTAAATTCCGTAAAATAGCGGGAGATTATCTCCATTCCGCGCGCGGCTTCTTCCATAGTGAAGGGGCAAAGATGAAATAATATCCAATCATCCAGATATCCAGCAGCCACCAGAATGGGAACAGGTCGGCCTCACCCAACTTTCGCATACATCGGAAATAGACCAGTCCCTGGATTAAAAATCGCAGAAGGAAAACACCTAGAATCCACTGCCATCCGATAAAATGAGGATGGAGCAAACTGAGGATAAAGGCTGGATAAAATAAAATATGACTCAGGGAATAGAGGGTAAGCAAAAACTTATGTCTGAACTTATAATATTTTCCGGTGGTATAGTGTCTTGTTTTCTGGCGTACCCATTCGCGAAAGGTTTTTTTTGCTTCCGAAATGGTAAAAGATTCCGGATCGATTACGATACGCGTATTGGCGGAAGTGGCCACCTTATTGATAAACAAATCGTCGTCACCGCCCGGTACATGATTGATGGAAGAAAAACCTTTGTTGCGCAGGAATAGTTCTTTTTTGTAAGAGAGATTTCTGCCCACACCCATATAGGGTTGTCCTGCCAGTGCATAGGATAAATATTGCAGGGCAGCATGAAAGGTTTCAAAACGAATCAGTTTATTGAGCAGCCCAGGTTTTTTCTGGTGGGGGCTGTATCCGAGTACAATCTGGGTACCGTCCAGGTATCCATCTTGCATTTTTTCTACCCAGAATTCGCTGGCCGGAATACAATCGCTGTCCGTTAAGACCAGCACCTCGTGTTTCGCCTCCCGGATACCCATGCTCAGCGGATATTTTTTCCCCGGAATTCCTTTGGCCTCGTATTCGAGATTGACGATATGAAGGCCTCTAAAGGTTTTCTTGAATTCCTCCAGTAAATAGCGGGTATCATCCTGGCTGTTGTGGTTTACCACGATTACCTCATGGGTGCTGGGATAGGTTTGGGACAGGGCTCCGGGCAGATTGGCTGCGAGATTGGCAGCCTCATCCCGAGCGCAAATGATAACGCTGACCGGATGCTGTTGCGATTTATCTCTGGAAGGTTTGCGGAAAAAAGCGAGGCGCTGGAAAAACCAGCCATAATAAAAGAGTTGAATCAAACATATCAAACAGAAAAGGGTAAACCAGATCTCACTCCACGACAGATAGGGGGGCAGTTTAAACATCAAATACTACAGTTATTAGGGCCCGTAAAAATACGGATTTTAAACTTGCTAAGCGGCTAAATGTGAGATGCTCGCATGAGACAGCGTAGAACAAACCCACGAGGGTACCAGCAGGTCCTTCTGTCCCCGAGAAGCCGACGGATCCATCTGCTTTAGATTTGAAGATTTGCACGTTAACTTGCGTCTTCAATATGGCGCAACTCTCCTTTAGTATCACGGGAAAAGACCCGCATTCTTCTGCAAGAACCGGGGTGATTCTTACCGATCACGGAGAGATACCCACGCCGATATTTATGCCCGTGGGAACAGTGGGGAGCGTAAAGGCCGTTACCGCCGACCAACTTGTGAAGGATATCCAGGCTAGGATCATCTTGGGGAATACCTATCATCTTTATCTCAGACCGGGAATCGATGTGTTGGAAAAAGCCGGCGGCCTTCATCAATTTATGAGCTGGAACCTGCCCATTCTTTCCGACAGTGGAGGGTATCAGGTATTTTCCCTGGCCGGCACCCGAAAGATTTCAGAGGAGGGGGCGATGTTTAAATCCCATATTGACGGTTCCTCCCACCTGTTCAGCCCAGAGAAAGTGATGGATATCCAGCGTCTCATCGGCGCCGATATCATCATGGCTTTTGATGAATGTCCTGCATTTGGTACCGGTCATGCATATACGGAGCAGTCCATGCACCTGACTCATCGCTGGTTGGATCGGTGTATCAAAAGATTCGGAGAAACGCCTGACCAATATGGTTATACCCAGAGCCTTTTTCCCATCGTGCAAGGAGGCAGTTTTGCGGACCTGCGCCGGCAATCCTGCGATTACATCGCCAAAAAAGATGCACCGGGAAATGCCATTGGAGGCCTCAGCGTCGGGGAACCGGAAGATGTATTGTATGCCATGACAGCCCTTTGCTGTGAACACCTGCCGGCTCACAAACCCCGTTACCTCATGGGAGTTGGTACACCCTGGAATTTACTGGAGTGTATCGGCCTGGGAATCGATATGTTCGATTGTGTGATGCCCACGCGAAACGGAAGGAACGGAATGTTATTCACCTCCCGGGGTGTGATCAACATCGATAACAAAAAATGGGAACATGATTTCACTCCGATCGATGAAGGCACAGAATGTATATTTAGTAATATTTATTCCAAAGCCTATCTGAGGCATCTTGTCAAAAGTAAAGAGTTGACGGCGCTGACCATTGCCAGTGTACACAATCTTGCATTTTATCTCCAGTTGGTAACGCAGGCCCGGCAACATATTTTGGCGGGAGATTTCTCTGTCTGGAAATCAAAGCAGACAGCCTTATTGAAGGAGCGGTTGTAGGGTTGTAACCAACGTTTACAAAGGATTTTCAGGTTCCTTGGGTTCATCTACCAGAATCATCTGGTCGGAATGATCCCATTCATCATAGTTGCGTTTCAGTCCCCACAACCTGCCCAACAAGATGACAGAGAGAACAAATCCAAGAATCAGTCCGACGAAAATAAAAAGTATAAATGCCAGAATAATCAGGTAGATCGTAATACCCACTTTTTTATATTCCTCTTCATATAGTTTGTAGTTGCTTAACTTATATCCCAGTATACTTGCCCAAAACAACAGTCCCCAGGAAATAATTCCCATTACAAAAGCAAGACCTGCCACTTTGATGAACAGCAGACTCAAAATCAATCCGAGTACAGAAAGGATCATGGAAACAACTGAAAATATTCTGATTGTCTTGGGTTGGAACATATGGATGGGTTTGTAAGTTGAATATAATCAATTCAGACAAATAGAGGCGGGGACGCATAAGGGTATACCCTTATGAAGCCTGCTTTTTTAGAGAAAAAATTTGAAATTTTAGTGCCGGAGAAATTCCTCTCAGCCTAAGTAGATGGAGTCGATGATTTTATGGTGGGTCCCCGCCTTTTTCATCTCCAGTTCGATTTCCTGGAATCTTCCCCTGGGAAGGCTATTAATAATTTTTCCTCCGCTTAGATGATGCAGGTAGTCGCATGAATCCTGCAAGGAAGAAAATATATGAGACGACAGGACAATGGTTTTATGGAGTTGTTTGAGCTGCTGCAACATGTCCTGGATCATCATATTACTCGAAATATCCACCCCATTAAAGGGTTCATCCAAAATAAAAACCTCGTTCTTTTGAATCAACAACCCGGTAATCGCCAATTTTTTCTGCATGCCAGTAGAATAGGTCTCTGCATATTGTTTTAAGGGTAAATCAAAAAGATTCAATTCATCCAGATTATTGACAACGATGTCGCGGGCATTACACAAAAGCCGTAAATATTCATATCCCGTCATATTCGAAAAATAAAAAGGAATGGTAGGCAGGTATCCGGTTTCATTTTTTAATATCCCTTTGTCATATTCGACCTGACCGTCAAAGGATTCCAGACCAGCCACGCATTTGAAAAGCGTTGTTTTTCCAGCACCATTCTCCCCGACTATCCCGTGGATCTCTCCTTGGTGGAATTCCAAATTGATGTCAGAAAGGATCTTATGGTCCCCATAGGATTTGGAGAGAGATTTTATTTTTAACATGGCAGATATGCTTTGAGGCGCTGTGTTGCCTGAATATAAAAGAAAGGAATTGCAAAAAGTAGTGCCGGCGGGAATAAAATTCCGAAGTAAAAAATAAAATAATGGGAGATTGTCATCCTCGCCGGAAAATTGACATATACAGCCAGAACGCTGAGCATAATATACCCGGATCCCACGCCGAGCACGATCAATGCCTGATAAAACTGCCCCGGATTAAAAAGGATGAGCAGCAAAAAGACCGGCAGGGACAGAAACAAACTATAGAATATCGCCGTTTTTATTTTTTCTTTCAGGAAATTTTCAGGAGACTTGGCGTGAATCCAGACATAAAATATGGGATCCAGGTGCGCGTAAAAACTCATGCATAGAAAATATAGAGACAACAGCGTCACGAATCCAAGATTCAGATTGTGGTAGTAGACCGAAATTCCAGCAATGCAGTAAATGATCGCCAAAAGCCAGTACATGCTCCTGAAACCCGTGGTGAATTCATAAGGCCTTTTGGAAAATGGGGAAGGGATATAAAAAGTCAGGGTAAATCCACTTTTGTTATACCGGGAAAGCAGCAGGCTGGAAAAAAGAAGGACTAAGGCCATGATCCATTCTGCTCTGACCACCAGAAAGATAGAAAATGGAAGGGCGCAGAGGATATTTTCGATCAAGCGCACCATCAGAAATTTCTTCCGGAAAAAGATGGATCTTAAAAATTGGTTTCTCGATTCATTACTCTGTAAATAGACTACACCCAACGCCAGGGCACTGTAGATATAAGAAGGGGCGGGTAATTTTTTGAAAAAGGATATGGATATCAGAATAAAGGATAAAAAAAATAAAAGGATTCCTGCATAGGGATACATTCCGAAACTTTTTATTTCTCGTTTTAACCGCCTAAACTGAAGCAGGAAATAATATCTCATATAGAATGCAAACTGATTTCTTATATCCAAAAAATCAAGTGTCGTTCCTATGATCACAACCCGTTTGTGGTCAAAAACCAAAAACCTTCCAGCTAGTTTCCTTTCCAGACATTGTTGTCCTCGTCAACATCGGGGATCATCTTGTCCGGATCGATGGTAACGGTTTCTATTTTCCGGGTCGAAGGATAGTTAAAGGTCCATTGTCCGCTTTTATACCAAATTTCTACAGGCAGCGTCATCCTTCCGGTTTTGCCACCTACTTCTTTTACCTCGACTGTAACCGGCATGGGAAGTTGTTCTCTGTTTTGGATGGTAATTTGGGCCCCGTTGGCCGGATTGGATTCGATATATTCCACATCGGTTACCGCCAGATCCACTTTCCAGTTGTTCAGAAACCAGCCTCTCCAAAACCAACTCAGGTCTTCGCCACTTCCATTTTCCATGGCATGAAAGAAATCCCAGGGCGTCGGATGTTTGAATGCCCAGTTTCTGATATAATAGCAGAAGGCAGAATCAAATCGTTCTTCTCCCAAAATTTGATATCGCAGCAATTCCAGACCCATGCCCGGTTTTCCGTAGGCAGCCACCCCTAAGTAATGCGCATCGGTGACATCCGGTAAATTCATGATGGCTTCAGAATTGGGCTGGAAAAATCGGATGGAGTTTTCTCTGTATCTGGGTTTACTGTAAAATTCTCCGTGGTTAAAATCGCGGTCCGCTACCGTATTGATAAACGTATTAAATCCTTCATCCATCCAAGGATATTTTCTTTCATTGCTGCCGACAATCATGGGAAACCAGGTATGTCCGAATTCATGACTTGTCACGCCCCACAGTTCCTTTCTTGTGCTCGTAAAATGACAAAATACAATTCCCGGATATTCCATCCCGCTCACCAGACCAGCCACATTTACGGCATTGGGGTAGGGATAAGGATACCACCGGTTGGAATAACCTTCAATGCATCCTTTGGTAAATTCCGTCGACCTTTTCCATCCCGAATCCTTGGCCGATTCAATGGGGTAAACGGACATGGCCAGGGATTTTTTTCCTTCGGGCAGGTTGATGCGGGCAGCATCCCAGACAAAACCAGTGGATGCACCGAAAGCCACATCCCGCGTATGATCGCACCGGAAGTGCCAAACGAGTTTGTCTTTTTTCAGCCGGCCGGTTTTTTTGATCACTTCTTCTTCTGTACGGATCATGACGGTTTTGTCACTTTTGCGTGCATCATTCAGGCGTTTGATTTGTTCGGGGGTCAGCACTTCCGTTGGGTTCATCAATTCTCCGGAAGCAACGACCAACTGGTCTGCTGCCGTTGTGATGGTGTAATCATAATTTCCATAGTCCAGATAAAATTCACCCGCCCCGATATATGGAAGTGTATTCCATCCCAGCACATTGTCATAGACACACATGCGGGGATACCACTGGGCAATGGTATAGATCCAACCGTTTTCTGTTTCCACCCGGCCCATCCGGTCGGTGCCGTGTTCAGGAATTCCAAAATCGTAGTCAATGGCTATTTTTACGGAGTCGCCCTTTGGTTTCAGGGCTTCGGGAAGAAAGATCTGCATCCGGGTATCGTTGATGATATAGTGGATTTTTTGCTCCCGGCCCTGATAGGTGACCGTCAACGACTTTATATTATATCCCCCTTCGAAACCGTGGTTGGCATAACGACCACCACCGACCGGGGTAATGGCATCGCCCCGGGAATCCAATTTGTAAATATTTTGATCGAGCTGGAGCCATAAAAAAGGAAGCGGCTCGGGGCTGTTGTTTTTATAAAAAATTTGAACCTCACCCGAAATGGATTGATTTACATCATCCAGGGTGGCTTTGATATTGTAGTCCGCCTCGTTTTGCCAGTACTTAGGGCCCGGAGTTCCTGCAGCCGTTCTGACTTCATCGCCATAACTGGGATAAAAAAGAGGAGAGAATGCTTCATGAGGGTCAAAATTGCCCACCTTCTGGGAATAAACAGGTCTCGTTAACAACAAACAAACGCATACTAAAGCCAGTAACCTTCTAGCAATCATCAGAAAAAGATTTTAAGCCTGCGAAGATAACTGGTAAAGTGCTACTAAAATGGATAAAATATGACAAGTGGTTTGGGCGGAAAGGCTAATTTGCAGCCTTTAATACCATGAAGAAACTGGACTGGTATATATTGAAGAAATTCCTTTCAACCTTCGTATTCACCATGCTTACGTTTACGACGATTGCCGTTGTAATCGATACCAGTGAAAAGGCTGATGATTTTGTAAAATCGGGGTTAACGACTTGGGAACTGGTCACCCATTATTTTATTGGATTTGTTCCCTTTATCATGTCCATGATCTTTCCCCTTTTTGTCTTCATCGCCTGTATTTATTTCGGCTCAAAAATGGCAGGACAATCCGAATTCATTGCCATTCTGGCTGGCGGAGTTCGTTATAACCGGATGCTCCGTCCCTTTTTGGTGGGAGCGATCTTGCTGGCCGGATTGTACTGGTATGCCAGTCAGTACTGGATTCCAAAAGCTGAAGTTATCCGCACCAATTTTCAAACGACTTATGTGGATTCCAGGAGTTCCTATAATGCCGATCCGTTTCGCTCCAACAGCTATTATCTAAGAGTAGATGCAGAAACTTATGTTGGTTTGCGGTATTATGATACGGCTAGAAAAACAGCCGGTTCTTTTTTCTTGTCAAAAATAAAAAACAACAGAATTTATTATAACCTGCGCGCTGAATCCATTCATTGGGACACCACGAAAAAAAATTGGCAGCTCAACACGGTGATCGAACATACCAACAACGGATTGAAAGAAACGGCCCGGTTGATTCCCTCCATGAACATCAACCTCAATGTTAAACCAGAGGAATTGAGGCGGGATGAATATCAGAAAAACAAATACACCACTCCGGAATTAAAACAATTCATCGGGCTGGAAGAAATCAGGGGTTCTGAAGGGTTGAATACATATAAAGAGGAAAGGTATCACCGGGATGCGTCCCCTTTTTCGGTTATTATCCTCACGATGATCGGTGCCATCATTTCGACCAGAAAAGTCCGGGGCGGTAGCGGATTACTCCTGGCGTTGGGCCTGGTTATGGCCGCTTTATTTGTGATCATGGATAAGTTTTCAGTGACCTTTGCCACCAAGGGAAATTTTTCTCCCCTCCTGGCTGCCTGGATGCCCAATTTCATTTTCTGTTTCGTGGCCATTTACCTTTATTGGAAAGCACCCAAATAGGTATTAACCGCCCGTTAATTTTCGATAATCGGATTCAATGATTTGCTCCAACAACTTTCATAAGTTAACTTTAACCTTATACCAAATCATCCTTTAAACGCCGGGTATGCCCATCAAAGAAAGATTCAATATAAAGGCTGAGCGTCTCAGTGCAGAAATAAAAGACATTCTTAAAACCCACGGTTCAAAGAAAATCGGAGAAGTAACACTTTCCCAAATCTACAGTGGGATGCGAGGCATGACGGGACTTGTGACAGAAACCTCTTTGCTTGATCCCCAGGAAGGCATTCGTTTCCGGGGATATTCGATACCCGCAGCATTGCCTCTCATCCAGCAAGCACAACACATGCGAAGTTAACAGAGGAGGAGCGAAGAGCGGTCAATATAACACCCGGGCTCATACGCATTTCATGCGGACTAGAACATCCCGAAGATATCCTGGATGATATCCAACAGGCTCTATAAAAGGGCTAGCCTTCTATTCCCCCCAAATATCTTCTTTCCCGTCAATCCATCGTTTCACTGAATCGGTGGTGACGGATTTGGGTCTTTCCAGGGAATAACCCAGCGCCCGGTCCCAGCAGAGACTGGCCAGTACGCCCAGAGATCGACTGACACCAAATAAAACGGTGTAAAATTCATATTCTACCATCCCGTAGTGTACCAGCAGAGCCCCACTGTGGGCGTCTACATTCGGCCAGGGATTTTTAATCTTTCCCAGTGACTGCAGGACGGGTGGCACAGCCTCATAAATATTCCAGACTGTTTGTACCAGGGAATCATTGGGGAGGTGTTTTTTTCCAAATTCCATTTGTGCTGTAAACCTGGGATCGGTCTTTCGCAGCACGGCATGCCCGTATCCAGGCACCACCTTGCCTTCACTCAAGGTTTTTTTAACGTAGTCTATAATCTGTTGACCGCTGGGAAGTTCTGTTTTCAATTCTTCCCGCATCTCGAGAATCCATTTGATGACTTCCTGATTGGCCAGTCCATGCAGGGGTCCGGCCAGTCCGTTCATCCCCGCAGCAAAACTAAGGTAAGGGTCGCTGAGTGCGGAGCCTACCAGGTGTGTAGTATGGGCGCTGACATTCCCACCTTCGTGATCGGCATGGATGGTCATATACAATCTCAGAAGCTCATGAAAGGTCTCATCCTTATAGCCCAGCATATGGGCGAAATTTCCAGCCCAGTCCAGTAACCCATTGGGTTGAAT
>Ga0206938_1010_pt1 | contig 65498 bp, 34 predicted proteins | sample Alteio_BWOrgHeat_12_FD_152918 | JGI IMG/M metagenome (GOLD analysis project Ga0206938, IMG submission 152918) | Enriched cells from forest soil in Barre Woods Harvard Forest LTER site, Petersham, Massachusetts, United States -... | ecosystem: Environmental > Terrestrial > Soil > Temperate forest >... | reverse complement strand
TAAATGTCCAATATTCGTTTTTACTGTCCCTAATCCACAATAATAATCAGGTAACTGTTTTTTACCTTCCTGTTCTTTAACAAGGTTAAACGCTTTTTTAAGCCCATTTATTTCGATCGGATCTCCAAGCGAAGTACCTGTTCCATGCGTTTCAATATAAGAAATCGTATCAATTGTAATATTGGCACGTTTAATTGCATCCGTGATCAATTCAGCTTGGGCAATGGCGTTGGGAGAGGTGAGCGTATTCGCATGGCCGCCATGATTAACAGCGGATCCTTTGATCAATCCATAAATAGTATCATGATCCGCTAATGCCTTAGACAAGGGTTTCAACAGAATCGCACCGACACCCTCGCCTCTTACATAACCATTCGCAGACTGATCAAATGTCTTGCATCGTCCATCTTCGGATAACATGCCTGCTTTAGAAAATGAGATAAACAGCTCTTTGCTAAGCAGTGCATTGACACCACCTGCAATAGCAATATCACAATCACCATTATGAATAGCTTGAATGGCATGATGAATAGCAATTAACGAACTGGAACAGGCTGTATCAATGGCTTCACTCGGACCACGCAAATTTAATAAATAAGAAACTCGATTAGCAAGTACACTGTGTGCTGATCCTAATGCATATTGAGCAGATATTTTTCCTCGTTCTTTTATTAATTCTGCATAATCCATTGTAGAAACACCCACAAATAAGCCTGTTTTAAAATGAGATAAATCATTCAGTCTATATCCACATGTCTCGATAAGTTGCCAAACAGTTTGTAAAAATAAGCGTTGTTGTGGATCCATGCACTCTGCTTCATCGGGAGAAATATTAAAAAATTCTGCATCAAATTTATCAATATCTTCAATAAATCCACCCCATTTTATTTTTATTTGATTTTCTCCATCACCATAACATGCTTTCCAATCCCAGCGATTTTCAGGAATTTCGCTTATTAAGTCTTTTTGTTCAACGAGGTTTTTCCAAAAGAGATCTAAATTTTTTGCTCCTGGAAAAATACCACTCATACCAATAATCGCAATATCTTCGTTAGGTAAAACAGTGGATTTTATCGACATATCCGTATGAGTTTCATGAATTGTTGAAACGGCCGGTTTCGGTGAAACGGGTTTTGGTGGTTGATTTACTTTAACAGAAGATAAAGATTTTTTATTATAATAAGATTCTATTTCAGCAAAGTATTGTTTAGTTAAGTAATGAGATAATTGTTGAATCGTATTGATATTTTCAAAAAATAAAGTCGGCTCTATTTCAATTTTATAACATTCATTTATTTCTAGGGACAATTCAGTAAATCCCATCGAATCCATGCCATATTCACTTAAAAGGGTTTTTACATCGAGTTCTTGAACGTTGATTTTCAATAATCGAGAAACAATCTGTAATAACGTATCTTCCACTTTATCGGATAAATTGGTTTGGCCTAGCTTATTTTCAGGAATAGAGGGCTCTTCTTTTTGAGAAGAGAGGTTGTGAACAGGGGCCACAGGATGTTGCGCAATAATAAGATGGCCATATTCACTATTTAAATGATGGGCAAGTTTACTAATCGTATCGATCCCTTCAAAAAATAGGGCGGGTGATAAATCGATTTTGTAAAAATCATTAATATCCAGAGCCAACTCTGTAAATCCCATGGAATCCATACCATATTCCACCAGTGCCGTATTTGCATTAATCTCATCGAGTTTCATTTTTAATTGATGAGAAATGATACGGGACAATTTATCAATGATTTTATGTAATAAATGATCTTGGTCACTACCTTGAGAATGAATCATAGGATCATTTCCTTTGCTGAGTGAATTTTCTGGATGATGAGTGATAGCTTGTTTTCGCTCTTTATTCAAAAATGAACGTACGATGAATTCTTTGACTTCAACGCAGATATTGCCTTCTTTATCAAAGATCATGACACGAAAGCTTGGCATGGATTTATTATTTGTATCATTTAATGAAATATAGACTTCACATTCGTTAGGTAAGGGAGAATATAGGTTAACTTCATTCATGACAAAAGGCAGAAATAACGTGTCGGTTGTAGGAGAGATGATATCCAATAACCCGATCGTTGTTTGTAAAGCACCATCGAATAAACTGGGGTGTAAAACAAATTGATTTCGATCGAATCCTTCGAGTTCATGGGGCAATTTAATTTTTGCTAATACTTCCTTATCATTATGAATCAATTCATCAATAACTTGAAAACTGTTCCCGTAGTGTAAATCTCGATTAGCAAACAATTGATAAATTTTTTCTTTTTTGAGTTGCTGCGTACAACGTTTTTTTATAGCATCTAAATCTAATGAATGCTTTTTTTTATCCTGTGTTTGAGAAGAAGTCTTATCAATATCTTCATCTATGAGTTTACCTTGAGCATGCGTATGCCAGGATGCATCCTGTTTTGATTTTATTTCAAAAGCGATATTTTTATTTTGAGAAGAAAGGGTAATATCAACGAATAATTCGTCGATCACTCGCATCGGTAACAGCCATGTTATACTTTTTATCCCTATAACCGTTTTTTTAGGAAATGCGAGTTCTGCTGCCTTTCTCGCCATTTCTAAATAAGCCACGCCAGGCAATACAGATCCTCCTTTCACCTCGTGATCTTTTAGATAAAATTCACTTTTCTTAAATAATTTTGAATAAGTGAGTGATCCTGGCTTAGAATATGTTGGATCAATAAAAGGATGAAGTTGAGAAGCGGTTAATTTGTTTATTTTTGAATTTTTATTTTCACCAAGGTGAAGTTTATCTGTTGGAACCCAATAAGACATACGTGCAAATGGATACGTTGGAAGAGAGATTCGTTGTTTTAATTCAGCATGATGGAATTGATCCCAATTTAAATTGTAACCTTTAATATAAAAATTAATCAATTTTTCAAGATGCTTTTTATATTCTAGCGGTTTTTTTTCTATTATTAATTTATCAACTATTTCTTTTATTGAAGTAGTAGACTCAGCGGTTTCTTCTAGTTTATTGCTTATTTCACCTTGAAAATATCCATCAATGGCTTCTTTTTTTTGTAATTTTAATAACTTAGTTTTTAATTCATCGCGTGTTGATACAATCAGTACGCAACGCTTATTAAAATGCCGGCGACCTTTATTTAGGGTATAACTGATATTTTCTAGACTTGCATGAGGTAGATTTTCCTCTTGATTTAACCAATTGAGCAAGTCAACCACTTTACTGTTAAGTGCTTCTTCTGTTTTAGCAGATAATGCCACCATATAAAATGGTTTTTGTGTCGTTGATTGATTGATCATGATCGGTGAATCTTCAACGATCACATGCGCATTCATGCCTCCATAACCAAACGAACTAACACCCGCTCGTCGAGGAATAGCATGACCTTGTTCATCCACTTTGTTTTTCCATTCCTGAGTTTTGTCAATAATATAAAAAGGCGTATTGTTAAGTTTGATATAAGGATTAAGCGTTTTAAAATGCAAGTTACTGGGAATTTGGTGATGTTTCATGGCTAATAATACTTTGATTAGGCTAGCCATGCCTGCTGCCGCTTCTAAATGGCCAATATTGGTTTTTACTGTCCCAATTCCGCAAAAATGATTTGGCAAGTGCGCCTTATTTCGTTTTTCTTTTAAAACAGAAAACGCTTTTTTCAGACCACTTATTTCAATCGGATCACCCAGGGGTGTACCCGTTCCATGTGCTTCGATGTAAGTTACCGTTTCAATATCGATATTGGCATTTTCTGCTGCAGTGACAATCAAGTCAGCTTGCGCATTGGGATTGGGTACCGTGATCGAGTTAACATGTCCGCCATGATTAACTGCTGTTGCTTTAATAACACCATAAATGATATCTCGGTCTTCTAATGCTTTTTTGAGTGGTTTTAATAAAATAGCACCGACGCCTTCTCCTCTCACATAACCATTTGCTGATTTATCAAATGTCTTACAACGCCCATCGGGACTCAGCATACCTGCTTTTTCGAATTCAATAAAATGCGTAGGCGTTAATAATCCATTAACGCCTCCAGCAATAGCCATGTCGCAATCGCCGCTTTCAATCGCTTTGACAGCTTGATGAAGCGCAACGAGAGAGCTTGAACAGGCTGTATCAATAGGTACACTTGGGCCTGTTAAATTAAATAAATATGAAATTCGATTAGCCAGAATACTGTTAAAAATGCCCGTTGCAGCGTAGCTAGATAATTGATATGCTTTTTGTAAAAGCTCAGTATAATCATTTGAGCTGGCGCCCACGAATACACCGGTTTTAATTTTAGCTAAATCTTCGATATTATATCCCGCGCTTTCCACAGTATTCCATACTGTTTCTATAAATATTCTTTGCAGAGGATCCATTAACTCTGCTTCTTTAGGAGAAATATTAAAAAATTTCGCATCAAACTTATCGATATCATCGATAAATCCTCCCCATTTTATCTTTGTTTTATTTTCACTAAATTCACCATCATAGTCTTTCCAATCCCATCGAGATGGAGGAATTTCAGAAATTAAATCTTTTTTAGCAATTAAATTTTTCCAAAATGCAGCGAGTGTCGGAGAACCGGGGAATTTTCCATTCATGCCTATGATAGCGATTCCTTCTGAACACTCTTTTTTATTTTTATGAGTTAATGAAGTATCTTTCGAAACCCAATAATGCTGCTTTTCAAATGGATAGGTAGGAAGAATTATTTTCGAATTTGATTCATTCACATGTAACTTTGCCCACTCTATATTTTCTCCATTAAGATATAAGTTCGCTAAATACAAGAGATCATTATAATATTCTGATGGCTTTACTATTTTATAACGAGCTAATTTTTTATAAATATCGGTCATTTTTTTATTTGATTTGGCAGATTCTTTTATCTTTTCTTCTGGCAATAAACTCGGATAAGGATAACTATCTTGTATAAGAGTAGACAATTTCTCTTTCAACGCTTGAATTGAATTGACGACTAAAGCAAAACGTTTATGAAAGTGAGCGCGACATGCATTTAATGTATAACTGATTTCTTGAAGAGAATGATTTTTATCTTCTCTAGCAAGCCATTGTGATAAATCGGTTAATTTTGTTTTTAATCCATTTTCGTTTTTAGCCGATATACACAATAAATAATACGGTTTTTTTACTATTTTAGTTTTTCTTTTAATTGAAGGTGCTTCTTCTAAAATCATAAATGCATTGGTTCCCCCTACCCCTAAAGAATTTATTGCAGCACGTAGCGGGCCTTTTTTATTTTTCCATGCCGTCAGTTGAGTGACTACGTAAAAAGGGCTATTTAAAAAATCGATTTTTGGATTAGGTTCATCAAAATTAATATGGGGAGGAATTTTTTTATGATAGAGCATTAAAGCTGTCTTAATCAGACCTGCAATTCCTGCGGCACTTTCAAGGTGACCAACATTGGTTTTAATAGATCCAATACCACAAAATTGATTTTTCTTGGTATATTTCCTAAATGCTGCAGTCAGTGCAGAAATTTCAATCGGATCACCGATGACAGTACCCGAGCCATGCGCTTCAACATAGGAAATACTATCTGCTTTTACCTGAGATTCTAATAAAGCTTGTAACATGCAATCCACTTGGCCACGTACACTACTTGCAGCAAAACTGGCTTTATGGCCACCGTCATTATTAATAGCAGAACCTTTAATCACTGCATAGATGGTATCCCCATCAGACAACGCTTTTTTTAACGGTTTAAGCAAAACCAGTCCCATGCCACTACCAAAAATAGTCCCTGTTGCTTTAGCATCAAAAGCTCTACAATGACCATCCACAGAATAAATTTTCCCCGGTTCAGCAAGATAACCTGCAATCTGAGGCACTCGAATACAAATACCGCCTGCCATGGCCAAATCGCATTCCCCGTTTAATATAGCCTGACAGGCAACATGCACGCTGACTAACGATGTCGAACATGCTGTTTGTATATTAAGACTGGGGCCCGTTAAATTTAATTTATAGGAAAGACGGGTCGATATAAAATCTTTATCATTGCCAAGATGTGCGACACTTCCGGGAAAACCAATGATTTCAGGATGTGATTTTTCATATTCAAGTAAATAATTGGTCACAGAGCTTCCTGACCCTGTAAATACACCTATCTTCTCGGGTACATGACCCACGACATAACCTGCTCGCTCAAGTAATTCCCATGCACATTCCAGCATTAATCGTTGCTGAGGATCCAGGATAGCTGCTTCATTAGCAGAAAATTTAAAAAAATTCGCATCAAATTTATCGTAATGATCTAAGATAGGCGATGCTTTTATATAACGAGGATTCTGTACTAATTCTGGCGAAATACCCGCTTTTAAGAGTTCCTCATCCGTAAAAAATGTAATCAGTTCTTTACCTTCGCATAAATTCTGCCAATAGGCCTCCATGGAAGACGATTGAGGAAAACGTCCAGCGATAGCAATAATAGCAATATCTTTATTATCCTTCGTTTTACGTTTTCTTTTTAAAAAACTTGTCATGACCATGGTGAGACTACTCCGTTATTTTCATTTACCCTGTTTAATACAGGTTTCATAAACCTGGCACAGGTCCTCAACCGTATTCACATCCATGATTCCGATCGAACCCGTTGAAAATGGATCGACACCAAATTCTGTTTCTAAAAAAGAAACGAGTGTTGCGATTTGCAAAGAGGTCAAACCGAGTTCTTCTATGATACTTTGATCTTTTTTAACTTCTGCCAATGAGCGACCGCTTTCTTCACTCAATTCTTTTATATATTTAATAATTGTTTTTTCTATTTCATTCGAGTGCATTAAAGAGTCCTCTGTTAAAATTTAACATGTTAAACCCCCATCAACGACCAGGGTTTGGCCAGTGATAAACTCTGCTTGAGGTAAAACAAGAAAATGAACGAGCTCTATCACATCTTCTACTTTACCAAGACGCGCTAATGGCGTACGACGTATGATACGATTTCGTTGTTCTTCAGTGAAATGCTGCGTCATTTCTGTATCCAAATAACCGGGTGCAACCGCATTAACACGAATACCTCTGGGTCCTAACTCTTTTGCTAATCCACGAGTAAAACCATCTAAGGCTGCTTTGGTTGCTCCATAAACCGAAAGACCACTATGTCCTCTTATGCCATTAATAGAAGAAATATTAATAATGACACCCTCTTTTTTAATTAACATATATTTAGTGCAAAACCGCGTTAACTGAATCGCGCTTTCCAAATTAATGGTAATTAATTGAGAAATTTTTGCCGGCGGCATTAACGTCAAAATTCCATCTGTACCCAGTCCAGCATTATTAATAACAACATCGATTTTCTTGAATTTTTTAAAAACTGTTTTGCAAAAAGATTCCATATTTTTATAGTCAGCGCCATCAAATGCTTCCCAATAAAATTGATTTTTGTTATTCATTTGCATTTCTTCAATAAATGGCGTTGAGTTGCGGCTATAAGTCGCCACTTGCCAACCTTGTTTTATAAAATGAGAGACAAACGCTTTCCCAAGGCCGCGACTTCCGCCGCTGATGATTATTACCTTGTGATTTGCCATCGTGTTCTCCTATTTTTTATTTTAGAATTCAACATGATTTATGACTCTTTTTGAAACGCTCTCCATAATTTATCTTATCTACAAAAACAATTTTTTGCGGAATTTCAAAAAGTGCTAATTTGTTTTTACAAAATCCCATCATCCGTTTTCTAAAACTCATTAAATTTTCATCTTGTTTCAATTTAACCGTTGCTTTGACAATTTGACCCGTCACAGGACTTTTTTCGCCCGTTACAACGACATCTTCTACATTTTCCATTTGTTCAATAATATTTTCGACTTGCGCAGGATATACTTTTTCTCCTCCGACGTTAATAATATCAGATGAACGTCCAATGATTCGCAGACAACCCTCTTCTTCTTCGACAAGGTCTCCTGTTTTAAACCAACCATCTTCGGTAAAAGGGCTTTCTGCATTTAAATACCCTAGCATAGTTGTTGTAGCTTTAATTTCTAATTTTCCATCGTTAATTCTAATTGGATTTTCCTGATCCCCTATTTTCATAAAAAGTGATTCGGAAGATTTTGATTGTGTTTTTAAGATACCAATTTCAGTTAACCCATACGTTTGTGATAAACGTACATCAGGAAAAAGAGTATGTAATCGTTTTAATATAATTTCAGGCATGACTTCTGTGCCATAGGTAATTAATTCTAAGCTCTTTAAATCATATTTTTGATAAAGATGGCTATGTAATAAAAGATTAAGAAAAGTCGGTGATGTAGGTAACACTTGTACTTTATATTTATCGATCAGTTCACAGACTGCAAGGGGTGTGCGCTCTTTAACAATCACGACACAGCCACCATTAAATAACGTATGCATCAACGTATTTATTCCACCAATATGATCAAAAAGCAGAAAGACCATAATACGCCTGGCCTTTGATGGTTTTTTATATTTTTCTAATAATAAATTCCAATCATGAACAATTGCTTTACTTTCTCCTGTCGATCCTGATGAAAAAAGAATAAGCCCAGCATGTTTATTATTTTTAAGCTGGAGTAAAAGTGGATGATTGACATTTTTAGAAAATGTTTGACAAGATACATTTTCTTTCTCATCAATTGAAATACTACTTTCAATTTGAGCTATTTTTCTAAAAGATTCTTTTTTGGAAGAAGAAGATTTAGCCATAGGAACAACAATAGATCCCTTATCAACTAATGCTAATAATAATGCAACGGTTGCTGGAGAATAATCGCCCTCTATTTCAACTACCTCTCCTGTTTTAATATTCAATTCTAAAAGTGTATGCTTCCAACGTTGTATGGCTTTATCTAACCACGCATAAGTAAAAACTTTATCCCGCCAGATGATGGCTTCTGTTTTATCAAAGTCTTTTATTTTTTGAAGAAGTTTTTGAAAATCCATGCCAGGCACCTTGCTTTAATAAATGCTATCTTTATTAAAAGTATAGTGTACTTTTCCATTTTGATGAGTAAAAAAACTTCTTTTATTATCAATAAATTAAGATACAAACTTGCTTTTAAAGAGCCATAAAATCTGTCATTATCTATAAAAATGAGTGTTTTTTTGTCAAGTCTCTGTTTTTATTCTCACTATTTTCCTCGCCTGGCACAAAATTACGATATAATTTAATAATAAGGGAACATTGCAAAAGGAATATAAAAATGCGAAGTGACGCGCCAGGAATTCACACGGAAGATAAATTTTGTATTATTGGCGGCGGTCCCTTAGGTATAGGCATGGGTAAATGCTTTATCCAGAATAATTTGCCTTTTGATATTATAGAAAAAGAAAAGGATTTTGGTGGCCTCTGGGCAATCGATTATTCATCAGGTCGAGTCTATCAATCTACGCATTTAATTTCTTCTAAAAAAAATACGCAATTCAGTGATTTTCCCATGCCGGATGATTATCCAAATTATCCCAATCATAAATTAGTCTTAGCTTATTTTCGCAAGCTCGCTTCTCATTTTAATTTATATGATCATACCTTGTTTAATACCACTGTCATTCATGTGGAAGCAATGGATGATAAACATTGGAAAGTAAAGTTAGAAGGTGGAAAAGAGTTAGTTTATCGCGGCATCATCATAGCAACGGGGCGTTTAAATGAACCGATTCCGCTTAATTATCCAGGTAAATTTACGGGCACGTTTCTTCATGCTAGCCAATATAAAAATCCTGACATTTTTAAAAATAAAAAAGTATTAATTATTGGCGCGGGTAATTCAGGTTGTGATATTGCTGTCGATGCAGTGCATTATGCTACTAACGTCGTGCATAGTATGCGGCGAGGTTATCATTATATGCCGAAATATATTTATGGAAAACCAACTCAAGATTGGTTAATGGAAATCGGCTCTCGATTTAATTCTTATGAAGAACTATGGAAATATGTTAAATCGGTTTTTAAAATGGCCGGTTTTGATGGGGAAGATTTTGGCTTGCTAAAACCCGATCACGAAATTTATGCTGCTCACCCCATCATGAATTCAAATATTTTATATTATATTGGTCATGGCGATATCATTGTAAAACCAGATATTAAATTATTTAAAAATAATAAAGTTATTTTTAATGATGAGACGGAAGAAGAAATTGATTTAATTATTAATGCAAGCGGATATCGTGCAGTTTTTCCATTTCTTCCAGAAGAATATCAGATAAAAGACCAGCATGATTTAGAAAAATTATTTATGTATTCATTTCACCGAGAATACGATAATTTATTATTTATTGGTTATATTAATACACCTTCTGGCTTAGGTAATGTAGCGAATGCAGCAGGGCAATTGTTTGCAAATTATCTTAAAGCACTCTTAACCGAATCGCCTGCTTTTAAAATATTTAATCAATTAAAACAGCATGCGAATCCTGATTTAGGCCAAGGAAGATATATGAAAACCGCTCGCCATTCATTAGAAGTAGATTTATGGAAATTTCTTAAAACCATTAATTTTCTAAATAGTAAATTTAAATAAATCGAATAATTGAATAATCCAATAAAGAGGATAAAACGATGTTTAAACTTAAACCATGTGATTTGAATTATATAAAAACAGCAACATGTTATTTTGAAAATCAAATTGATATCGCAAGTCCTCCAGAAACAATTTTTCAAGTAATCTCTCTGACTCATGAATATCCCTGGATTCCTTATTTTAAATCGTCTTCTTGGCTTCCACCGGGTATTCCAGCCGTCGGTGGAAAAAGAAAAATTAAAACAGCCTATCTGACTGTAATTGATGAAATAATGGTTTTTGAGCCTCCAAAAAGGCTCTGTTATTGGGTTTGCGAATCATCCCTTAGGTTGCATTCACAACTTGCAAGTGATTATCTATTAACGCCTTTATCGTCAGGACAAACGCGGCTGACCTGGCGTATTTATTGTACACCTTATCCCTTTTTAAAATTACTTTATCCGTTGATTAATTTTCTGTTAGGAAGAGATTTTAAAAAAGGGTGTGAAAATATAAAAGCGATTTGCGAGAAAAAGCAGGATTAAGGGTACCGGCGAGATTCGTCCGTAAATGCAACACTAATAACTTACTTCTCTCCATACTTTACTCTCTATTGAATCCAAGCGCCTAAAATTACGTCCTTAATGAAATATCTATGTTATTTGCGAGTAGTTCAATTTTAGCCGACTTGCTATCAAGAAAATTACGTATCTTTTTTTCAGCTTTATCTATATTTTTTTGTGAAAAAAAGAAACCTTGCTCTTTGACAAAGCAACTGATTACATTTTTAAAAAAACCCATTGATTGGATCATAGGAGCAAAACATATCACATTGATATTGCCATTTAACTGTTTGAGTTTTTCTATAATCCCGGGAATATGTAGAGTTCCAACTAGCATTACAATAACATCTGGTAATGGAGTTTTTAAAAATTGTTTATATATAACTTCTGCCATACTATTCTCTCGTATTTCAAAACTTTTTCCATTTTGAATATCGGCAACAAAAATATCAAATAATTTTAAGGAATATTCAATGAACATTTTTCTTGCACGGATTTGAGCTAATCTACACATGGGGTCGTTTAACGTTACGTTTTTATTTTCTTCTAAGATATCATTATATAAAAATTTTCCAAGAGCATCCATGGAAGGAATTTCTAAACCAAACTTACATCTTATTTTCTGAGATTTTATAATTTGTAAAGATTTAAATAAAAAATGAGGACCATGTCCTATATTATGCTGATCGGCAATTAAAATGACTTTCATGTTATTTCCTGTGATAGAATGTTTTTATTTCTTATGTGATAAAATCCGCCCAATACCTAAAAATGAGATCATTTTTATTGCAGTTCACTAAAACGACCGTTTTTCTGCACTCCAGTTGCCTCAAAAAAGAGGTTCTACACGGCTTAGATTTGGTTTATTATACTGGTTCTTCAATTCTAAGTCTATGCAATTATTATTGCGTTAACTTATTGAAACTTTAATATATTTTTTGGTCAATAGGAACTTAAATGAAAATAGGATATGCCCGCGTAAGCACCCGTGAACAAAATCTTGATTTGCAAATCATCGCATTAGAAAACGCTGGGTGCGAAAAAATTTATGAAGAAATCGTCAGTGGCGCTAAAACCGAAAGACCGATATTAAATAATTTATTAAAACAACTGCGTCCAGGCGACACGTTAGTAATCTGGAAATTAGATCGTTTGGGTCGATCTTTAAAACATTTAGTTAATCTTTTTCAAGTTCTCATACAAGCCAATATTGGTTTGTGCAGTTTAAATGATCCTATCGATACTACTACCTCACAAGGGCGACTTATTTTTAATATCTTTACCTCACTAGCTGAATTTGAACGAGATATCATCTGTGAACGTACCCAGGCAGGACTGAGTGCTGCACGAGCACGTGGACGTTTAGGCGGAAGACCACGCGGATTGCCACAAAAATCTGAAGCCACTGCTTGTTCTGCTGAGACATTATACCGAGAAGGAAAGCTATCGGTAATGCAGATTGCAAAAAAACTACGTATTTCCAAGAGCACCCTTTATAAATATTTACGATTTCGCAATGTAGAAATTAGTAAATACGTACATAAAGAATAAGAAGAAAAGCCGAGGAGTGATTTTTTATTTTATATTATTCGCCGCAATAGCTTGTTGAATTTGGAATTCTTACGATTTAAAGAGATTTTTCTTATTATTCTCTTTTTCACAAATCATTTTTATATTCTGGCATCCTTTTTTAAAATCTCTTCCTAACAGAAAATTAATCAACGGATAAAGTAATTTTATCTGTCGATGAGGAGTACAATAAATTCGCCAAATTAAAGAGGTTTCACCGGTTTCTAATTGGGTTAATTGATAATCCTCTAAAAATTGCGAAAAAAGTGGAATAGAGGCTTCTGAAACCCAGAAGCATAATCGCTTTCCTCGTTTACAATCTATGATTTCTTCTAATAAATTAATATAATACGTTTGAAAAACACGTTGTTTGCCTATCGCTGGAATACCGTCAGATAACCAGTAGGCCTTTTTAAACCAGGGTAACCATTTATGATGAGGATTAATCAACGCAATAACATCAAATACCGTTTCCGGTGAACTCGCTATCACAATGCTATTTTCAAAATAACATGTTCCTGTTTTGACAAACTCAAGATTGCAGGGTTTTAACTTAAACATGTGCATTAACGAGCCCTCCCTTTATAATACAAAGTTTATTTTTTGTATTTTTTTGTTTTACGTCGTTTTCCCTGTTGAATATTTCCTGATTGGAACAAAAATTCAATAATCGCTTTATTAAACGGTTGATGATGGGTAAAGGGTATACCATGTCCTGCATTATTAATCAGTAAATAGTGTGATGATTTAATTTGATGATGAATAGCAATACTATATTCAGGTAAAATATAGGTGTCTTTTTCACCGACGATAATCAGCGTAGGTATCTCTATTTTATTTAATTTTTTGATGACATTAAACTCTTTTCCTATCGCTAAATAATAAGACAACATCGTTTGATCAATGACAGTAAATAAATTCGGGAAATGAGTCTTCGCATCATCTAATTCTTTCAAAAATAAATCATATTTTTGTGTCAGACCAGACGTTTTAGCTGCTGCACAAGCCAGTATCAGTGCAGAAACGCGTTCAGGATGAGCCAAAGCGATACTCAAGGCAATCATCCCCCCAAACGAATACCCGATGATAGGAATTGCCGTTTTTATATTTAAATTATCTAATACCATCATACTCGTTTTCACTAAGGTAGAAAAACTAAATGCGTGAGGATCCATCACACTTCTACCGCAACCGGGTGGGTTAATCATAATCAGTTGATAGCGCTTTGAAAGTTCTTTTATTTGATAGTGCCACATCGTATGCGATTGTAACACACCACCTAACAACAATAGGGGTTCACCTTGACCAGCAATAATGACTTCCGTTTCAGGTAGCGTTTCTTCTGATAAAAGCAGTTTTTTTATGGGTACAGTGATTTCTTTTTTCACTGTATGAGTCGTTTCTTCCCACATTGTTTCAATATCTAAAAATGTAGATGATTTTTCTTCTGTCTTTTTATCGATGGGTGCAATACGCTTAACTGATTTTTTCACCGATAGAGAGGAAGAAGAAAGATGATGTTGATATAAATAATGGGCTAATTCACGTAACGTAGTAAATTCAAAAAATAGGCTTGGTAAAATAGCTAGCTGATAATGATCGTTTATGCTTTTTGCTAATCGGGTTGCAGAAATAGAATCTAACCCTAGATTAACGATAGACGTGTCAAAATCCAAATCTTTTTCTTCTAGTTTTAAAGTAGTTAATACAATATTTTTTATTTCTTTTAATAACGCTTCATCAATTTGAAAAGCATTTTCTACCGATTTTTTCGTCTCCAGTAACACAGATGATGAAGCGCTTTTTTCAACTCCATTAGAAATCCAATATCGTTTTTTTGCAAAAGGATACGTAGGAAGTGAAATTCTTCTCTTTGATTCCCCTTGATGTAAATGGCTCCAAGAAATATCATATCCCATGCTATACCATTCCGCTAATTTCAATAGATGATTAAAATAATCTTCTTTAGATAATGTACTATTAAGCGATAACAATTGCAGTAGTTTATCTATTTCATTTTTATCATTCATGAACGGTTTTTTATTGTTATTGTGAGAAAAAATAACATGAGGTAATGAATGACCCTGAATAATTTGCCCTATTGTTTCCTGTAAATGCTCTATCGAATTCACGATGATTGCTAAGCGTTTTTCAAAATGAGTTCGACCTTGATTAAGGGTATAAGCAATATCTTCAAGAGTAAAATGATTAATAAAAGAAGTGGGCAAATGATCTGCTAACCAGGATGCCATATCTTGAATTTTTTGGTTCAGAGAAAATTCTGTTTTAGCCGATAACGTAACAAGATAATAGGGTTTACTGACATTGATTAGAGGAGCGTTATCAGCAGGCGGCTCTTCTATCACCGCATGCATATTGGTTCCGCTAAAGCCAAATGAACTAATCGCTGCTCGTCGAGGTAACCCTGTTTCATTTTTCCAATCTGTATATTCAGTATTGACATAAAATGGGCTATTTTTAAAGTCAATATGCTCATTCGCTTGATAAAAATTAAGAGAGGGAACGAGTTTTTTATGTTGTAAGCACAGTAATAGTTTGGCTAAACTTGCCACGCCCGCGGCAGCTGATGTATGGCCTATATTTGTTTTGACAGAACCCATCGCACAAAATTGTTTTTTATTCGTATAGACCCGAAAGGCTTCAGTCAACGCAGTCAGTTCAACAGGGTCACCTAATTTAGTCCCCGTCCCATGCGCTTCGACATAACTAATCGTTTGAGGATCAATGTTATAACGATGATAAACTTCCAATTCTAATTCTTTTTGCGAGACGGAGCTTGGTGCAGTAATACCATTGGTTTTTCCATCTTGATTCATCCCTGCTCCTTTAATGATTCCATAAATATGATCATGATCAGATAACGCTTTATCTAATCGTTTAAGCACCACAACCCCTACCCCTTCTCCTGGCACAAAACCATCTGCGCCTGTATCAAATGTCTTACATTTGCCTTGTGGGGATAACATACCGGCTTTGCACATGCCAATATAGGGTGTTTCAGTTAAATAAAGCGTCACGCCTCCCGCTAACATCATCTCCGCTTCACCCGCTTCCAACGCTTTACAGGCTAAATAAATGGCAACGAGAGAAGAGGAACACGCTGTATCAAGCGAAACAGCCGGCCCTTTTAAATTTAAATAATAACAAATCCGCGCCGCAAGAATGGAGTTTGAATTGCCTGTAATCCACTCCGCTGGACGATCAGTCGGATGATAACGTGATATTAATTCAGCATAATCATTATTCATTACACCTGCATAGATTCCGCATCGCATATTATCTAATGTTTGAGTAGAATAGCCTGCATCTTCTAATGCTGACCAGGCAGTCTGGAGTAATAAGCGTTGTTGCGGATCCATCCATTCCGCTTCAGAAGGTAATATATTAAAAAATAAAGGATCGAATTGATCAATCTCTTCGATAAACCCCCCTTCTTTACAATAGCTTTTATGAGGAATCGTTTTGTCTGGATCATAAAATTCTGCAATTGACCAACGAGATGCTGGGATTTCTGTAATTGAAGATTTTCCTAATGTTAAATTTCGCCAAAATTCGTTCATATTTTTTGCCCCGGGAAATTCTCCTGCTAACCCGATAATTGCAATATCTGAAACAGGTGTAGAAGAAGCAATAGGAGAAGAAACAGGGGCTGTTATTTTTTCTGATGAGGAATGTGAACTATTGATTAATGATTGCGAAATCATAAAATTAACTAATGATTCTATGGTTGGACAATCATACAATTTAGTTGCGAGTAAATTAATTTGAAATTGACTATTAATTTTTCTTATAAATTCGACGCCATAAATAGAATCCATACCAAGATCAGCAAATACTTTATCCTTAGGAATTTTTTTAACGTCCAGGCATAAAATACCCGCTAACAAGGTTGTCAACTCATGTTCAAGTTTTAATTTTTCATCGCCATTTAACATCGTATTTTCCATTTTAATGGGTTGCGTTTCTTTCACGTCATGGCTCTCTTTATGATTCTCTTTAACAGGCAATATCAAAGGCATATTAGACAATTTTATTTTATTTGTTTCATTGATATTGTCTAACTGAGGCACCATCACGGAGGATTTTAATTTTAATTTATGACTGATATTTTCTCTCAGTTTATAATTATCATACCAATGCCTTTCTTTCAAAAAGGGATATGTCGGTAATGAAATTTTTTGTATTGATTCATTGCGATGTAATAATTTCCAATCGATTTTATAGCCTTTCACATAGTCATTTGCAATTTCTTCTAAATCTTTTTTATATTGTTCATGGTTATGATGAATTAAATTAGCAAGCTCAGTTACTTTATCAAGTACTTTTTTTTCTTCCACTGGATCTTTATCGAATTCATTTATTTTTCCATAAAAATCACGCTGTTCTTCCCAGTGAGACAGCTTATTTTTTAATTCCTCTATGGAGCTAGCCACCCATGCGCATCGATAATCAAAATGATCTCGACCTAAATTCAATGTATAACTGATTGCTTGTAGAGAGAGGACATTTATTTTTTTATTTAACCACGCTACATAATTTTTCAACATTATTTTTAATGATTCCTCTGTTTTAGCTGAAAACGTAATAAGATAGCAAGGCTTATCACTTAAGGATGCCGATGATTTTAAAATAGGGGGTTCTTCAATAATAAGATGCGCATTAGCACCACCTGCACCAAAAGAACTAATACCTGCCATTCGAGGAATTTTTTTAATAACTCCATTTTCATTCAACGTCGGCTGTTTCCATTCTGCCAATGTTTGTTGCACTCTAAACGGTGTTTTTTCAAAATCGATATTCTTATTTAAGTGTTCTGAATGAAGCGAGGGTACCAAGGTATGATGCTGCATTTGTAATAACACTTTGGTTACTGCTGCAATACCGGCTGCTGATTCTAAATGACCCATATTGGATTTTATTGAACCAATTGGGCAAAGATTGTCTCGTAGAGTATTAAATGCTTTTGCTAAACCGCGAATTTCAATGGGATCTCCGAGCGTTGTTCCTGTTCCATGCGCTTCGACATAACTTAAGTAATCCGAGGTCATATTCGCATCTTTTAAGGCAGCTTCAATCACCGCCGCTTGAGCAACTGGGCTAGGAACCGTGTAATTATTGGTTTTACCGCCATGATTGATACTACTTCCTTTGATCACACCATAAATAATATCGCCTTCTTTAATGGCTTGGTCTAATGGTTTTAACAGCACTGCCCCTACGCCTTCGCCAGGAACATAACCATCTCCCCCTTCACCAAAACTTTTACAATAACCATCACTTGCTAAAAACTTTCCTCTACTTAACATCAAATATTTATTAGGATGGATACTCACATTGACGCCACCTGCAATGGCTAAATCACATTCTCCGTGCTGTATACTTTTACACGCTAAATGTAGGCTAGTTAATGAAGAAGAACACATGGTATCTAACGCAATACTGGGCCCATGGAAATTAAAATAATACGATACTCGATTAGCAATTGAAGCATAGGTTGCATGGGTTGCCATGGGATGACCTTGCAAGGTTTCTTCTGCACCGAATAATTGGTATTCTCCGTACATCACCCCGACAAATACGCCAACACGCTTATCTTGCAAACTTTCCGACGTTTGCCCTGCATCTTCTAATGTTTTCCACGTTGTTTCTAAAAATAATCGTTCTTGCGGATCCATCAATTCGGCTTCACGAGGAGAAATATGAAAGAATGATGCATCGAATTTATCAATATCTTCGATGAAACTACCCCACTTACTATATACTTTGTCTTCCTTTTCTTTGTCTTCATCAAAATAAAGCGTACTATCCCATCTCGATTTTGGAATTTCAGTAATACAATCTTTTCCTATTTTTAAGTTATCCCAAAAATCGTCTAAATCTTTTGCTTGAGGATAGCGTCCGCTTATTCCGATAATTGCAATATCTTTTGTACGTTCCTGAGAAGTTAATTTTTCTGGCGGTATAAATAATTCAGATTTAATATGTTGATTTGATCTAACGTCTGTAGAAGGCATAGAAAACTTATCTGCGACTATTGAAGCATGATTTTCTACAAAATAGTTTGTTAATTCACGTAACGATTTATATTCAAAAAATAGGGTTTTAGGTAAATCTCCAAATTCACGTTCTAATTTATTATTTAAATTAATCACCATCAGTGAATTTATACCGTATTGTTCAAAGGGTGTATCGGATAAAATTCGGTCTGCATCTATTTTAACTGCTTCCGCCAATATGTTTTTCAAATGATTTTCTGTCTTTTGTGTCAAACTCTCATTATTATGAATAATCGGTTTTTCCACTGTTATGATAGGATTAATGATATTTGATGAGTTCGTCTCTTTCTTTTTACTTACCCAATAATGGTTTTTAGCAAATGGATAGGTTGGCAAAGAAATTCGACGATGAGATTCATTTTGGTGTAACACATCCCAATCAAAGTCATAACCTTTAATATATAAATTTGCCAGTGTTTCAAGATTATCTTTAAAATCAACAGAATTATTTTGTTTTTGCAATTCTTCTAAAGCAATTTTTAATATTTTTTTATAGATAGCGACATCTTGTACTTTAGTCTCATTATCTTCTTTAAAGCAGCCATTGGCTATTTTTCCTGTTTTTAATTGTGATAATTTATCTTTTAAATCGTTAATATCCGCCACCACCAAAGCACAGCGTTTTTTATAATGGCTACGACCTTTATTTAAGGTATAACTTATTTCTTCTAAAGAAAATGTAGCGCTGTTTTCAGTGTTAGCAAGCCATTCTGCTAAGTGGATTATTTTTTGCTGCAGTGCGCTTTCAGTTTTAGCAGACAATGTCAAAAGATAATACGGTTTTTTTGAAGGCGATTTATTCACTACGAAAGGGGCTTCTTCAAGCACGACATGTGCATTGGCTCCACCAAAGCCAAACGAACTGACTCCAGCTCGTCTGGGACGAGTAGAATCATTCATTTTAATCGTTTCCCACTCTTTTGTTTGTTCGACAATATAAAAAGGTGAATTTTTAAGCTCAATGTAGGGGTTTATTTCGCTAAAATTAAGCATGCCAGGAATTTTTTTATATTTCATTGCCAGTAACACTTTTAAGATTCCTGCAATACCTGCAGCGGCTTCTAAATGGCCAATATTTGTTTTTACCGTACCGATTCCACAATAATGATCAGGCAATTGTTTTTTATTTTGTATTTCTTTTAAGAGAGAAAACGCTTTTTTAAGGCCATTGACTTCAATAGGATCACCTAATGCTGTACCCGATCCATGCGCTTCAATATAGGTAATCGTATCAATATCCACATGAGCTCGTTGAATTGCTGTCGCAATGACATCCGCTTGAGCCAGTGGATTAGGTGAAGTTAGGGTATTCGCCTCCCCTCCATGATTGATTGCCGTACCTTTAATAATCCCATAAATGTGATCATGATCAGCTAAAGCCTTAGCTAACGGTTTCAACATAATTGCACCCACACCTTCGCCTCGGACATAGCCATTTGCAGATTTATCAAATGTCTTACATTTGCCATCTTCGGAGAGCATGCCTGCTTTACTAAACGCAATAAAAAAGCTCTTCGTCAGCAAAGCATTCACTCCACCGGCAATGGCGACTTCACAATCACCATTCTGTATCGCTTTTACCGCATGATGAATAGCAATCAACGAACTTGAACAAGCAGTATCAATCGCTTCGCTAGGCCCATGCCAATTTAATAAATAAGAAACACGATTTGCTAGCACACTATGCGCTATACCCGTCGGTAATTGTGGGGAAAAAATATTTTCTTCATTTAAGAGTTGTAAATAATCATGTGTCGATGCGCCGACAAATAATCCTGTTTTTATCTTCGATAAGTGTTCTGCTGTATAACCTGAATCTTCAACTGTTTTATAAACAATTTGTAAAAATAGTCTTTGTTGAGGATCCATTAATTCTGCTTCATAGGGACTAATAGCAAAAAATTCGGCGTCAAATTCGTCAATTCCTTCTATAAAACCACCCCATTTTACTTTTGTTTCATTTTCTCCATTTCCAAAATACGTTTGCCAATCCCACCGAGATTTAGGAATTTCAATAATGGCATCTTTCTTTGCTTCCAAATTTCTCCAAAACACATTTAAATCTTCTGCCCCTGGAAAAATTCCACTTATTCCTATAATGGCAATATCATCATCCCTAGGCGATGCTTCTTGTCGAACCGTTTTATCTACCATATTAAGTGGTTCTGCTGTGGGTTGAGCAATAGAAACAGAAGAAGTCGAATTAGACGTCGGTGTCGATTCTACTAACTTTGGGTATTCATGGATTAAATACGTTGCTAAATCAAATAAAGTAACATGTTCAAAAAATTCGGTTGGAGATAATTCAATTTGATAATACTCATTAATATCAAGTGATAACTCCATGAATGCGATAGAATCAGCACCATAATAACTTAATTTTTCTTTTATATTTATTTCTTCTTTATTAATTTTTAAAATTTTTGCAATCATTTTTAATATATTATTAGCTACTTTTTCTATTAAAATTTCCTCTTTACTTATCTCTTTATTTATTTCTTTATTTATTTTTTTATTTTTATCTTCTTCTATCCCCAGTTTTTCAAAAATTTTATTTTTATTGACAGAACAGATTATTTGCTGCCATTCATTCTGGACCAAGGAAGTCTCGAACGCTTGAATACCACTTTCACTCTCCATAGGAATCAATCCAAATTTATTTTCAATCCATTTTTTTGCTGACTCTTCTACTTGCATGCCACCTGTTGCCCATAATGGCCAATTAAATGAGATTGTTTTTCCAGTTCGTTTATTTATTTTGCATAAATCATCCCGTGTCTGAGCAAAATCGTCCATAAAACCATTTGCAAAAGCATAATCACTTTGACCTACATTCCCAATAATTGAAACGATGGATGAAAATAACACAAAGAAATCCAGTTCTTCATTTTTAGTTAACTCATCTAAGTTAATAGCGCCCGTTATTTTAGGTACTAATACTTTTCTTGCATCATCCATCTTTTTATTTAAAATGTAGTTGTCCTGCAAGACACCCGCACAATGAATAATACCATTGATCTTTCCAAATTTTTGTTTAGACGCATCAATCATTTCTGCTAATTTTTGGTGTTTTGCAATATCAACCGCATAATAAATAACTTCAGCGCCTCTATTTTCCAGAGAATGGATGAAGCTTTGATGTTGACTTCTCAAGGGAGTACGGCCCATCAAGATTAATTTGGCTTGGTATTTTTTTGCTAAGTATTGTGCGAAAATTTTTCCTAATCCTCCCATTCCGCCGGTAATTAAATAAACCCCTTGTTGTTTTAACAGAGAATTCATCCGAGATGGTGAAGAAGGAATAAACGTTTCCTCATAACATTGAATCCATCGAGTATGATGGGCATCATATCTTACATGTAGATCCGTTTGTTGTAACTCATTGATCATATCCTCTATCCATTCAACTTCAACCACCCTCCCTTTTATTTTAGGTTGTTCAAGTTCTAATGTTTTTAGAAAAGCCGAAATGGCTGACCCCTGCGTTTTATCGACTCTGCAAAGTAATTCAATATTATCGCGAGGATGCAAGCGTATTAATTGTTGGCTAACGTTTAATAAATCATGATAATTTTTATCGCTTTCTTGTTTGGCATTAAAAATAATAAAATTAGATACTGTATCAATAGGATCAGTAAAGGATTGAACCCGAATATTCACTTGTGGCATGCTCATTTTTAATATCGATGCAATATCTTGCTGATGTTCAATAATCAAGATATCTTTCTTAAAATCTCCGGGTTGAACTGCTCTTTGTTTCCATACAGAATGGAAATAAAATAATGGAGATGACGTGGTTTGTTTAACTGCCGCAACGCGAATCGAAAAATTTTTTACTGCTAAACAGACCTGGCCTGTTTTATCCATTAGGGTCAGAGAAAATTTTGGCATTTCCTTATTTTTGTTATCTATTAATACAGCATGAGCATAACACGTATCCTCTAAAGCTGAATAAATCTCAACCTCATCCATGCTAAAAGGCAAATATAAAGTAGAATGTTCTGAATCAATACTGTCTAACAAACTAACAATGGATTGCAAAGCACCATCAAATAAACTCGGATGTAAAATGAATTGTTTACGTTCATGATTATTTAATTCTTTCGATAAATTAATTTTTGTTAAGACTTCTTGATCATTATTATAAAATTCATCAATGACTTGAAATGCCAATCCATAATTTAATCCTCTTTGATTAAGACAAGAATAAACGTCTGTTTTATTCTTCTTATTCGGACAACGATTTAAGATATCATTTATATTAATTTTTTTTAATTTTCTAGTGGAGTCATAGATTATTTTTCCTTGTGAGCACATCTGATTTAAATGAATTGTTTTGATTTCAAATTCCGCATGATTTTCTTTTGGTAAAATGCTAATTTCAACTTCTTCTTGATCTAATACCCGAATAGGCTGCATCCAGATAATATTTTTAAACCCGCTGACAGATCGATTAGGAAAAACGAATTGCCCTGCAGCTCTCGCCATTTCTAAATAGGCAACAGCGGGTAGTACTGGCATCCCTTGCACTCGATGATCATTCAAGTAAAACGCATTTTCTTTTAATAATTTGGTATAAATAAATTTTTCACCCGTAGAGTGATTTTTTTCAATCAATGGATGAGACAGTGTCTCACTTATCATCTTCTCTTCTATTGAATGAGGGGTAGAGACCCAATAAGACACTTTATTGAATGGATAAGTCGGTAATGCTATTCTCTGCTGTGATTCATTGTGATGTACATCTTTCCAAGATAAACTAAAACCCTTCAGATAGTAGGTCGCTAAGAGCGATAAATATTCTTTATATTTATCCTTATTTTTTTCAATTTTTAATTTTTCTATTGTTTCGTTTAACAGTGTATCTGAAGAAATACCTTCTCTATTTTGATTATCTTCACTCTCACCTTGAAAATAGTCTTGAATAGGATTTTCCTGCTTTAAATGAATTAATTTCTGTTTTAAATCATCTAGGCTAGATACAATCAATGCACAGCGCTTATTAAAATGATGGCGCCCCGCATTTAATGTATAGACTATCTCTTCAAGCAGAGGAGAGGAAACGGATTCATTTTGAATAAGCCAATTTTCCAAATCCATGATTTTTTGTTTTAATGCACTCTCCGTTTGAGCCGAAAGAGTAACAAGATAATAAGGTTTTTGTGGATTTATTTTTTTCATATTCATACAGGATTCTTCAAGAATAACATGTGCGTTAACGCCACCAAAACCAAAGGAGCTAATGCCAGCTCGGCGTGGCATCGAACCTCTCTTCCATGCGTGAGGCTTATCAAGGATATAAAAAGGCGTATCGTTAAGTTCAATATAAGGATTAATCTCTGTTAAATGAATATTTGCTGGGATAATTTCGTTTTCCATCGCTAATAATGCTTTAATGACTCCGGCAATTCCAGCAGCTGCTTCTAAATGTCCAATATTCGTTTTTATTGCACCTAATCCACAATAGTGATGGGGTAATTCTTTTTTATTTTGTTTTTGGCTGATGATCTCAAATGCTTTTTTAAGACCGTTTATTTCAATAGGGTCGCCCAATGAAGTCCCTGTTCCATGGGTTTCAATATAATGAAGCGTCGTAATATCGACATTTGCTTTTTCTATTGCCGTGGTTATCAATTCAGCTTGCGCATTAGGGTTAGGCACAGTGAGTGAGTTAACCCGTCCGCCATGGTTAACTGCTGTTGATTTAATAATTCCATAAATATGGTCACCTTCTTCTAATGCCTTTTTCAACGGTTTTAATAAAATAGCGCCTGCACCTTCTCCTCTGACATAGCCATTAGCTGATTTATCGAAGGTTTTACATCGCCCATCCTCACTTAGCATCCCTGCATGACTAAATTCAATAAACAAGGTAGGCGTTAAGAGTGCATTGACTCCTCCTGCAATTGCAACATCGCAATCGCCATTTTGTATGGCATTAACTGCATGATGTATTGCAACCAACGAACTAGAACAAGCTGTATCAATCGGTTCGCTAGGTCCATTAAAATTAAATAAAAAAGAAATACGATTAGCGAGAATACTATGAAATGTGCCGGTGGGAGCATAACTGGATAAATTATGATTTTTTTGTAGGATTTCAGCATAATCGCTGGTACAGACGCCAACATATAAACCCGTTTTTACTTTCGTTAAATCATCAATATCATAACCTGCATTTTCTATTAATTTCCAAACAATCTCTATAAAAAGTCGTTGTTGAGGATCCATTAATTCAGCTTCTTTGGGAGAGATATGAAAAAATTTCGCATCAAATTTATCAATATCTTCAATAAACCCTCCCCGATTCACTTTTGTTTTATTTTTATCTCCGTCATATTCTTTCCAATCCCAACGCCAGCGAGGAACTTCTGTAATTAAATCTTTTTGTTGCAAGAGGTTTTCCCAAAATATATTCAATGTGGGCGATTGCGGAAAAACACCGCTTATCCCAATGATCGCAATATCAGAACGAGGCGTAACAAGTAATTTTTCTGCTGGCGCAGGTTTAGGAATATCTTTTTTTATTTCTGTTTTCTTTACTATTTGATGTTTTGATAAAACAGCCGGGTGAAATTTAATTAAATAATTTGAAAAACTCTTTATTGTTTTATGTTCAAATAATACAGTAGGATTAAGTTCTATTCCATAATACTCATTTAATTCCATTGATAATTCAGTGATAGCGATAGAATCCATCCCATATTGATTAAATTCATGCTCTGCGCGAATTGTATTTGAATCTTTCCTTAATACTTTTGAAACAACAGAAATAATTTGATTTTGAACTTCCGTTAGAAAATCATCCACCGAATGATCCCTCTCTGCCGTAGTTTCTTGCTCTTTTTGTTCTTCTTCTCTATTTTTTTCTATATCTGATTTCTTCTTTCTCGAAACCCAATAATTTTCTCTTGTATAACAATAAACAGGCAACGATACCGTTTGAAATGGATGAGAAAACCAAGCAGATAAATCAATATGAATACCCGACTGCCATACGTTTACCAAATAAAGATCCAGACTATTTTTAAAATCAACAGGATTTAATTTTTTCTCATCAATATCGATATAAAACGGTGTCGTGTTTGATAATAATTTTTCTCTCTCAGGGAAGTTGCTCTTATTAATCAATTCATTCAGCCATACTTTTTGATCTGCTATTTCAAGTAATTGTTCATTGAATGTTTTGAGTAACGTATACGATTTATTAGCCTGTAAGGTATGTTGATTATTTTCAATATAACGTGCTACTTTTTGAAACGTATCGGCGGTTGGAATTAAAAATAGACTCATTGCAAGTTCATACGATAGTGTTTCATCCAGAATTAAATTGATTAACTCATCAATAGCGTCGTTTTTTATATTCACTTTATCAGCCAAATTCCATTTTTGGTTTAGTTTTTTTAAACAGACTAAAAATATCACTGAAAATAATAATTGTTGTTTATTATTTAATTTTTGATAATCAAAATCAAAACGGGTTAAATCAATATTAAATTTTAATAAATCATTATTCCATTCATGAAAATATTTTTTAAAACTCATCTGATTAATCAACAATTCTCTGGCTAAATTAAAAATTTTATCTTGCTCAGATGGCTCTATTTGGATTTGGTCTATTAACTTACTACAATATAATGCCGTAATTTGGTAAGGCTCAATGACTCTTTGAGTCAAAAAATCGTAAAATCGAAATACGGGTCTCTTTAAATGAATCGATTCATTTTTTCCTGAAAGAACATCGATTGCTGCATTTAAATCAATGATACCACTGAGAACAGCAGCGACAAGCCCTCCTATTCCTTCTCCCATAATATAATCTGGCTGCAACCCACTTTTTAAAATGGCTTGGCTTAAAATAAATTCTGCAACAAATTGACTAATAGGCGGTAAATTTAAATCGATGCTTTCTCTTAAATGACCTATTTTCTCATAAAACTCTTTTTCAATTTTAGTTAAAACAGGGTAGTATTCAGCTATTTTTTGCAAATCCGCATAATATAATTTATTCAGTGGTTTCAAATAAAGAACAAGCGATTTTTCTATCTTATCTACCGCCTGAATTTTTTCTCTTTTTAAATCAGAAACAATCTCTTCTTTTTTTCTAACCAGCGTAGCAAATCGACAAGGAAAATTTTCACGCCCCCGCATGAGGGTATAACAAATATCGACTAGCGATTGATCGTTAAATTCAGTCGTTTTTGTATAGTTTTGCCATTGTTGAAGCAAATTCTTTAATTCAACATCCGTCTTGGCAGATAGGATAAAAGGTAAGCTCAGATCAATAGCCATCTCTTTTTTATTTTCTGGACTTGAATTAACAAATGCCTCTAACACTAAATGTGCATTTATTCCCCCAAACCCAAATGAACTGACACCGGCGAGATAAACCGATTCATTCCAGTCCACTAATTTTTCGGCAGGCTTAAAAGGCGTATTGGCAAAATCAATAATAGGATTAATTTTTTTTATATTTAACGTTTGTGGAATTTTTTTATATTTCATCATTAATAATACTTTTATAACACCGGCAATTCCAGCCGCTGCTTCAAGGTGGCCAATATTGGTTTTAACTGAACCGATATGACAGTATTGTTTTTTAGCCGTATCAAAAGCCTGCGTCAATGCTTCAATTTCAATAGGATCGCCTAACGAAGTCCCTGTCCCATGGGCTTCTACGTAAGTCATATATTCTGGATTCACATCACTTTCTTTTAGCGCTTCTTGTACAACATGTTTCTCAATTTCGATGCGCGGCGCTGTAATCGATGTGCTTTTTCCTGTATGTTTAACAGCAGAACCTTTAATAATTCCATAGATAGAATATTTTTTTTCGAGTGCCTTTTCCAATGAACATAACAAAACTAAACCGACACCTTCGCCTGGCACATATCCATTTGCTTGTGCATCAAACGTCTTGCATTGGCCATCTGGGCTTAACATGCGTGATTTTGAAAAAGAGATATATTTCCAGGGATGGCAAATAATACTAACTCCCCCTGCTAATGCATAATCACTCTCTCCCTGACAGATACTTTTTTTTGCTTCATGCAATGACACTAAAGAAGATGCGCAGGCTGCATCAAAGGTTTGACTATTCCCGGTAAAGTTTAAAAAATACGACAACCGATTTGCCAAAATGCCTTCATAATTTCCTAAACAATCGTAGCTATCAATTAAGTGCTGTGAATCAAATAAATGTTGATAATCATTTGCCATGACCCCAATGTAAATCGACGTTTTATTTTGTTGTAATTCGTTTAGAGCAACACCTGCATCTTCAATACAATGCCATGCTTCTTCTAATAATAATCGTTGTTGAGGATCCATTGCTTGTGCTTCGCGGGGAGAAATATTAAAAAATTGACTGGCAAATTGATCAATGTGATCCAGCAATCCGCCCCATTTACTGACGCTTTTATTTTCCGCATTAATATCAGGAGAATAATATTGATTAATATCCCACCGATCCGGTGAAATTTCTCGTATACTGTTTTTTCCTTTAATTAAATTATCCCAAAATTGATGGTAATCATTTGCACCTGGGAAACGGCATGCAATGCCAATAATGGCAATTTCATTCGTTTTTTTCTGAGGAAAGATGGTTTTATTAGCCCCTTTATTTTTTATTTTAGAAGACTTCATAAAAAAATCCCTCTAGTTTTACCTATTGAGAAAAGGAGCTTGCGATTTATCATCTTGTCTTTATTATAATTATATACCTTCGTTTATTAAAAATGAGGAATAAGGCGATATTTTTCGATATTTTTATTAATTTTTATTAGAGTATTGAAAATTAAGTAAAGTAATAAACTTAAGTCATGTCACTCATTAAACAATTTTTTAATTTTTGCTACAACTTCGGGTAGAACAAACGTTGTAGCATGCATAATCAATTCCTGCTCAATTGCGTTTGATAATTCTGTTTTAATTGGTTGAACTTGATTTTTTTTTAATAATTTCAATGAGATGAGAGGTTTTTCAGCGAATTCTTTAGCGAGCGCAAGAGCAGCAGGAATAATCATTTCTTTTTTAAGAATCGTCACTTGCGCATTTCGTTGTTTTAATTCACTCCCATGATAATTTTTGGCACTAAACAGCATTTCATCCGCTAAAACAGCGCCTAATTTTTTAGGTAAAATATAGGTAGCGCCCATGCCAGGGGTAAAACCATATTTCATAAAATTAGCACTATAGAGTGCTTCTTCGGCCATAAAAATACTATCTGCATAACAACCAAAAGCCAATCCTCCACCAATCGCATGCCCTTGCATCGCAGCAATCGTGGGAACTTCGCAATCCAGCAACAAACGATAGAAAGCTAAATCCGCAAAAGTCGCTTCTCCTGTCGATAGCTTTAATAATTCTTCTTGCGTACCACCACAACAAAAATAATTTTCATATCCATGAATGAACACCACTTTCGTTTCCGGATGTAAATGACTAAATACATTCATCAAACCTTTAATCAAGGCAGCAGAAAAGGTATTACGCGATTGCCGATCTTCTAATATAATTTCGGCAATATTCGGTTCAGGATAATGTAATTTGACGACGTCATCCATTCTTAAGTCTCCCAAGGAAATTTACCCTGTTCAATAAAACGTTTAATATTCGTTTGTACCTGCGGTTGCTGAATTAATCGGACTAATTCTGATAATGCGTGCTGTTCAGTATCTTCATTTATCATCCATAGTTTACGAAAATAATTTTTTAAATTTTTAACTGTTTGCACCTCTAAGCGAGACAAGCGATTGACATATTTATTAAATGTATCCTCTAAATCATCACTTAATTCATCGATTAAATGGATGGCCTGTGCGTCTATCGCCATCATTTTTTGTGTGCTTAACGTAAGAAAATACGCTTTTTGAAACCCAATACGACGAATAAGATAAGGCAAGACATTCGCGGGCAATAATCCCCATAATGCTTCCGATAAACAAAATTGACTTTTGCTTGTTGCCAGTACTAAATCACTTGCTGCAACTAAACCAACACCACCTGCAATCACTTGGCCATCAATTAATGAAATAATTATTTTGGATGACAAAGCAAACCGTTTTAACAATAGCATATAGTGCGACGTCCATTGCACCAGTTCAGCTTGATCATTCATGATGTGGATCATTTCTTGAAAATCCATGCCACTACAAAAAAATCCTTGCTGCCCTTTGAGGGTCATTATTTTACAAGCCTCATCTGCTTCTGCCTCATCTAATACTTGATGTAATTCTTTTAATAATAAACTGTTTATTGCATTGCGATGCTCAAGCCGATTAATCGTTATATTAATACCCTGCGGCATCTTTGTTAAAAGAAGCGTTTGATAAGTCATATCAACTCCAGATATAGTCTCGGCTATAATTTTTTATTTCTTTTAATGTCAACAAACCCCGATTAGAAAATTGTTTATTATAAATCGCTTGAAAAGGCATTACATCAACAAGATGATTTTTAGTACCAAATGGAATTGCCATATTTAAATCTAATAGATGATCATACTCTGTCATGTTAAGTGAATAGCGATTCGCCATCACTTTTTCAATCTGCATCTGCCGCAATTTTTCTTTTGATTGAGGTGTCACAATGCCACTATAAAATTCTGCACAGCATCCTGATCCATATGAATACATCCCAATTCGTTTGGGCGTATCAATAGGCGCATGATCGATAAGCCCACAAAGGGCGATATACACCGCAGCAGAATAAGCATTACCGGTTTGCATGCAATAAATTAATGAGGGTGTGACCCGCCGTTGAAAATCGGCTTCAATTTCATCCGGTGACATTTTTTTTAATTGCCGCATCATTTTGCGATGTGCACCTTTCACCATGCCCGCAAAAGGTGTATGAAAAACTAAATAATCAAACGTGGTAAGAAAATCAGCTCCTTCGACTCGCTCAGTATACGATTGGAAGCTCGCTTCTAAACAATCTAAATAAGAAAGTAATGATAGGTCAGGATCGCCTGTTTCAATTTCAGGTTCTGGCCGACACGTATCCATCACTTCATAACCATGGTAGCCATTAGCGCCCAAATCAAATTCAAAAATATCCGGTTTGTTACTGACTAACATGGCAACAGCTGCAACTCCTTGGGAAGGTTCTGCATACGTTAATTTAACGGCTGCACGAGCCATATCCGTTGCAATCACTAATGCTTTAGCACCGGGTGAGAGTTGGGAAGCGATAAATGCTGCTGCCATTTGTAAAGCAGCTGTACCCGCATAACACGCTTGTTTCACTTCGAATAATCGACAATGCTTAGATAAACCCAGATATTTGTGCACATGCGTACTAAGCGATTTACCAAAATCCAATCCTGATTCAGATGCAGTAATTAATAATTCAATTTTATTTTTTTCTGCCTCACTTAACTGATCTAAAAAAGGTTTTGCTGCATTGACTGCATTTGTTACCGGATCTTCACAGGGAAGCCCTACTGTTTTACTCTGCATCATTAAATTATCAAAACGCGATAAATCTAATCCACGCCCTTGAAATAATAACCGAATATCAAGAGACGCTTGCCCAACATACGCGTTAATTGCTTCTATTCCAACTTGCATAATTAAACCTCTTTAGAAAATACAATGGTTGTATTAATGCCACCAAAACCAAACCCATTACTTAACGCCGTATTCACACGCGCAAATTGACTTTTTCCAGTGATAAATTGACACACTTCACTGATTGGATGATCTAAATTTAACGTGGGATGAATGAAACCCTCTTGTATTTGAAGTAACGTCGCAATCGCTTCCACTGCCCCTGCAGACCATAAACAATGACCGACTATACTTTTCGTTGAATTTAAAAATACGTGTTGTGTATGAGCCCCTAAAAAAGTTTCAATTGCTTTAATTTCTGTTTGATCGCCTAAGGGGGACGCTGTCCCATGCGTATTAATATAATTGATGTCCTGTACTCGGATACCCGTTGAGTCAACAGCTTGCTGCATGACATCGCATTCACCCTCCACGCTTGGATCAGATAAATGATTCCCATCTAATAAAGCAGCCCCACCTAGCATATACCCTTCTACAAAACAGCTCCGTTTTTTTGCTGATTGTGTGGATTCGACTATCAAACACGCCGCGGCTTGTCCATAAATAAATCCTTCATGAGCACGATCAAAAGGTCGACACGCTTTATGAGGTTGATTGATAAAATGATGTCCGCCTAATGCGCCTAAATTATGAAATCCTTGGATTTCCATCGGCGATAAATCGGCTAACGCACCAATGACCATGCATGCATCCATCGCGCCGCTGACAATGAGTTGATAGGCACGCAACAGCGCAATTTGACTGCTCGCTGATGCACCACCGACAATAAATCCTTCACCCCGAATACCAAATGCTTCACTTAGTATGCCAATATGATCACTATCCATAAAATGTAAGGCATAGGTCGGCGAAAGATAATCCGGTTGTTGTTGGAATTTAGCATACAGATGATATTGATAATGGGAAGTGGTATTTTGTGCGCCAATAATTAATCCGATTCGTCTGCTATCCAGGGGAGAGCGATCGAGTTCTGCTTGCTGCCAGGCTTCTAATGCAGCTAATAATGCCGTTTGAACCGTCAGGGGAGCGCCTCGCATGAGTTTGATTAAGGATTGACAACGCGAGGGAGAAAGCCATGAAAATTCAGTGAGCACGTCTAAAAAAGAAAACGGCTGAATCAGTGCAGCAACCACCGGAAAAGATAATATAGGATCATGATGTTGGGCAAATTGACTCTCACCTTTTAATAAAGCATCTCTAAATCGAGGAATACCTAAACCCAGGGAACTGATGATCCCCATACCTGTTATTGCAACCGGCGAGGTCATCACTTTATTTCTTTTCCAAAAAAATAGTGACCAAATCCCCAATATTTTTTGCCTGCCCAAATGCGACAAGGGGAATTTTTAATTTTAGATCTGCCATCGATTGGATTAATATATCCGCCCGATCCACTGAATTAGCACCTAACGCTTGAAGACTATCAGCCAGCGTAATCGAACGATTAGCAAGTTCCGGTAACACCGCTACTAGATTTTGTTTGATAATGGAAAAAATTTGAGCCTCATCCATCACGATACCTCGCTCTTCCTTGGCTACCGCATTAAATTTATGATCACACATGGCTATGAAATTGCCAATAAAAATTTGTCTTTATTGTTTTTGCTAATTCTGACTAAGAAAATAAAAAGTCCATAATATTAAATTTTGATCTTATTGTGACAAATCTTATGGCATTAATGCGGTTTTTTCCCTTTTAATGCATAAGCAATATATAATTTAAACAAGAGAAGTATTGCTTAATAGAGGGAAATATGAATATGGATATGGATAAAAATCAAATTAAGCAAGACATTCATCAATTATTCAAACGACAACGAGATGCTTTTTATCATACGCCGATTCCTGACCTCAAGCAGCGTCAGGATTTATTACAGCGCTTACATCGATTATTAGTAGAAAATAAAAATCGACTGGTGGAAGCAATAACTAACGATTTTGGTCATCGCTCGAGAGATGAAATATTATTAACTATTTTACTTTTAATTGAAGAAATTAACTATGCAAAAAAGAATTTACATCAGTGGATGCAACCTAAAAAAAGAAAAATATCAGCGCTGATTCAATTTGCTTACGCAAAATTAATTCCCCAACCTTTAGGTGTAATCGGTATTTTTGCTGGCTGGAATGAACCCTTACTGCTCAGTATCGGGCCTCTTATCGGGGCTTTAGCCGCGGGAAATCGTGTTATGATTAAAGCAGCAACCTTGCTCTCTGCTACCAATCAATTACTAAATGATTTATTTTCTCGTTATTTTTCGCCAACCGAAGTCTGCTTTGTTCTTGAAACCATTCCTCACGTAAAAAGGATATTTAGCCATCTTCCTTTTGATCATGTTTTATTTACCGGTTCATCACGCACAGGACGAATCATTATGCGTGCAGCAAGTTATCATCTTACCCCGGTCACATTAGAGCTAGGAGGAAAATCACCGGCTATTATTGCGACAGATGCCAATTTAGAAGCTGCTACCGATAAAATTATATGTAGTAAACTTTATAATTCTGGGCAAATATGTATTGCTTCTGATTATGTATTATTGCCTACAGGTGAAGAAAACGAATTTATTAATCTAGCTAAAAAAGTGGTTGCTAAACGTTATCCGACTGTTTTTAATAATCCTGATTATACGTGTATTATCAATGAAGACCACATGCGTCGCTTGCAACAGTATTTAGAAGATGCAACAGCAAAAGGAGCAACGGTTATCCCACTCAGCCAGGAAAAAGACATGATACACGCTGGAAAAATGAGCCCTGTTATCATTCTCAATGCTAAGCCTGGCATGTTAGTGATGGAAGAGGAAATATTTGGTCCTATTTTACCGATTGTGACCTATCCTAATTTGCAAGCGGCTGTCGAATTTATCAATCAAAGGCCTAAACCATTAGCATTATATTATTTTGGAAAAGATGAAAATCAAATTAATTACGTCATAAAAAATACCTTTTCAGGCGGTGTTACAATCAATGATGCGCTTCTTCATTTTACTCAACCCAGCCTCCCCTTTGGTGGTGTTGGCGCAAGCGGGATGGGAAATTACCATGGCGAATATGGATTTAATACCTTTTCCAAACTTAAACCTGTCGTCTATCAACGCCGATTTAATTTTTCCTCGATGATTTTTCCTCCTTATAGCAAATTATATCGTTTGTTATTGCAATTAAAAATTCGCTAGTATTTTTATGCTACCACTTATTTGCTTTTACGTTATCTGTTCTGTATCATTTAAGAATTTTGTTGCTAGACCAAAAATTGGATGAGTTAAAAAATGCAGGTTGGCGTACCTAAGGAAAAATCTCCCGAGCAACGTGTCGCTATCGTCCCAGAAACCGTGAGCCAAATCTTAAAATCAGGGTTGGCTGTGCATATTGAATCTGGCGCGGGTGAAAACGCTCATATTCAGGATCATCACTATCAGCAAGCTGGCGCAAAAATAGAAAGTAATATCGAAACTCTCTATCAACAAAGCGATATTATCTTAAAAGTGAATCGCCCGTTATTAAATAATTCAAATGAATATCCCGAACTTGATTTATTAAAAGAAAACTCTATTCTCATCGCCCCTCTCGCTCCGTTAAAAAATTTGGATTTAATTGCCAAGCTCAATACAAAAAAAATCACCGCATTTTCACTGGATTATTTACCCCGTATTGCCCGTGCTCAATCCATGGATATTTTAAGCTCGATGAGCAATATCGCTGGCTATAAAAGTGTGATTCTGGCTGCCAATCACTTAGGAAAACTCTTCCCTATGATGACAACCGCTGCAGGAACCATTTTGCCTGCTAAAGTGATTGTCATTGGAGCAGGAGTCGCTGGTTTACAAGCCATTGCAACAGCGAGGCGATTAGGCGGAGTCGTTCTTGCTTTCGATACCCGTCCTGCCGCCGCCGAACAAGTCAAAAGTTTAGGCGCCGAATTTGTTAGTTTAGAAACCACCCATGAGCAATCACAAGATCAAGGAGGATATGCTAAAGAACAATCCATTGAATTTTATGCCAAAGAACAAGAGATTATTCAAAACTATCTCCCCGAAGCCGATGTTGTCATTACAACAGCATTGATTCCTAATAAAACCGCGCCTGTGCTGATTACCGAATCAATGGTAAAAAAAATGAAACCCGGCTCCGTCATTGTTGATCTTGCCATAGAGCAAGGGGGAAATTGCGTTCTTTCTGAAGAAGGAAAAATTGTAACAAAACACAGTATCACCCTGATTGGTTTATTGAATTTACCTAGCACCCTACCCGTTCATGCCAGTCAACTTTATGCAAAAAACATGCTTTCTTTTTTAAAGTATATTATTCCTCAAATTAAGGGAAACCAATTTGATCAATCGGATGAGATCATTAAAAGTTGCTTAATTACCCATCAAGGGGAAATGATACATTCGGGAGTTAAACACGCTATGGAACAAAAAGGATAACGTCATGTCCACTCAACTTGGCATCTCTGATATTTATATTTTTATATTAGCAGGGTTTTTAGGTTTTCAACTGATTTCTCGCGTTCCACCCTTACTTCATACTCCCTTAATGGCAGCAACAAATGCTATTTCCGGTATTGCATTAGTCGGATCGATTATTGTAGCGGGTGAAAATTATAACTTATTTACTAACGTATTAGCCTTTATTGCCATCGTTTGTTCAACCATTAATGTCGTGGGTGGTTTTTTAATTACTGATCGAATTTTAAAAATGTTTAAAAAAGAAAATTCAAAAAGTGAGAAAAAACCATGAGCCTTATTCAAAATTGTTACGTTCTTTCCGCGATTTTGTTTATCATTGGCATTAAATCCTTAAGTTCTCCGGAAACTGCAAAACGCGGCATGCGCCTTGCCGCAGTCGGTATGTTAATTGCAATAATCGGTACACTTTTTAATCCTCATATTGTCACTTATAAATGGATTATTGCAGGTCTTGTCACAGGGACGGTATTAAGCCTACCTATTTCGCTTTGGGTACCCATGACTCATATTCCTCAGCGAATTGCTTTATCGCATGCAGGCGGTGCATTCGCAGGGTGCCTCATTGGTATCGCTGAATATTATCGGTATCATCTATCACTTCCTTCTCTCAATGCGGGCATTATCGGAATTGAAGTGATGTTAGCGGCCCTGACCTTTACAGGCAGTTTGATGGTCGCTGCAAAATTACATGGTCTTTTACCAGGAAGGCCGATGATCTACAAAGGTCAAAATAGCGTTAATATGGTCGTATTTATTTTAATGGTGGTATTACTGATTTATCTTATTTTAAATCCCACTCTAACTATCTTGTTTTATTTTTTATTATCCCTCGCTTTTTTATTTGGCGTCTTTCTCGTCACCCCGATTGGTGCTGCTGATATGCCGGTGGTCATCGCCTTATTTAATTCGTATGGCGGCTTAACCAGTGCAGTCATGGGATTTATGCTAGCGAATCGTATTCAAATTATTACCGGTGCATTGGATGGTGCTTCCGGATTTATTCTCTCCATGCTCATGTGCAAAGCCATGAATCGCTCTGTTACGAATGTTTTATTTGGTGCCTTTGGCAAAACACAAGTCACTTCTTCCAAACCTTCTTCTCCTTCTCTGCATGATAAACCTGTAAAAACCATGATGATTGAAGAAGCTCTCGCTCTTTTTGCACAAGCAAAATCGGTTATCATTGTCCCGGGTTATGGTATGGCTGTGTCACAAGCCCATCATGCATTGCGTGAATTTGCCGATAAATTAAAAAATAAACATATCAGTGTGAAATATGCGATTCATCCTGTAGCAGGAAGAATGCCAGGACACATGAATGTCTTACTTGCAGAAGCCAATGTCCCCTACACTGATTTATTTGATATGGATGATATCAACCCTGAATTTGCTCATACGGATATTGCATTAGTCGTCGGCGCCAATGATGTGACCAATCCGGCTGCAAGACAAGCAAAATCCAGCCCTATTTATGGCATGCCGATTTTGAATGTCGATAAAGCAAAAAAAGTGATCGTTTGTAAACGTAGCCTAAACCCAGGGTTTTCTGGCATTGAAAATGAGCTTTATGTTCAAGAACAGACTTTCTTACTTTTTGGGGATGCAAAAGAAAGTCTGACTCAGCTTGTTTATGGATTTAAAAATAGTTGGTAGTCGCTGTGAGTTATTTAATCAAATTTGACCATTGACTAATCATATAAAGCGGAAAATTAAATATATTTCCATCTTTTTTTAAATTCATTAATGAAACACGTAATAACAGAGAAGGATGGTATTTTTTTCCATATACCAATAAACTTTTCTTTTTTCTTGATATACTCGCTTTAACTTCTAATGGAAAAATAATCATGTCATGCTCAACAATAAAATCAACTTCGGCTATACCCTCACTTGTCCAATAATAAAGAGAATGGCTTTTCTGAGCTAATTCTTGTGCTACATAATTTTTTGTAAATGCTCCATAAAATTCAGAAAATAACCCTGTTTCATCAAAAATAGACTTTGCTGGGATATGGCTCATTGCAGAAAGTAATCCCACATCTAATAAAAATACTTTGAACGCATTTTTATTAGCAAAACCCGTTAAAGGCAATTTAGGCGTACTCATATTATAAGATTGATAAATTAAACCCGCATCAGATAACCATTGAATGGCTGATTCGTACTCCCTCCCTCTCGCACTTTTCCGTATTGCAGAAAAAATAAATTTTTTATTTTCTTTTGCTAATTGGTTTTGAATAGATTCCCATACTTGTGTTATTTTCATTAACTGATCTTTTGGTGCATGTTTTGCAAAATCCAAAAGATACGCATCTAAAATTTCATCCTGTATTTTTCTAATTGATATGAGATCTTCCGTTTTAACATATTCTGCAACTGCTTCAGGCATGCCACCAATGTATAAGTATTTTTTCAGTAAAAGAATTAATTCTTGATGAATAGGTTCTGGAATCGCACCACTTTCGTTAAGTTGCATTAAAAAATGACATAGCTTATCTTTTCCAATCGCTTCTAAAAATTCAAAAAAGTTTAATGGATACAAATCAAGAAAATTCACTTTTCCAACTGGAAATCCTTTCACATGGTTCATCTTAACACCGAGCAATGAACCAGCAGCAACAATATGGTAATCACTGGCTTGTTCTTGAAAATATTTTAAGCTATTCAGCGCCTCCGGTGATTCTTGAATTTCATCAAAAATCAGTAATGTATGGGTAGGTTCGATATCTTGATTTAAATAAGTACGAATATGGGCTAAGAGCGTGGAAGGTTTAAGATTCTGGGTAAATAGCCCTTTTAGGTTAGGATCGATTTCAAAGTTAAGGTAGGCATAAGAAGCATATTCATTTTGGCCAAACGATTTAAGCAAATAGGTTTTTCCTACTTGGCGAGCCCCGCGCAATATCAGTGGCTTACGCGTCGGAGAGTGTTTCCATTTTATTAAGTCGTTGTATTTATTACGTTTCATTCAAACATAATAGCAAAATATCTCTTTTATTTCAATAGATACATTAGAAAAACGTGATTTATTTCCATTTTTACGTTGGTAAAACGTGATGATTTACACGTTTTACATTCATAAAAAGTGAAAAACCCCTCTTTTAAAGTATGATATAATAAAATTTAATCATTTAAAACGAAGTTCTCTATGCAGCATATCATTATGATTGCGGGCTCTAATGGGTCAGGAAAAAGTACCATTGCGCCTGCTTTATTAAAAGATGCGATTGATGTTGTCGATTTTGTGAATGCCGATACCATCGCAGAAGGACTGTGTGCATTTGAACCGCAAAAAGCAGCCTTTTTAGCGGGTCGCATTATGTTGGATCGAATTCATTATTTAGCTAAAAAAAATGCAAATTTTGCCTTTGAAACGACGCTGGCCAGCAGGACCTTTTCGACTTGGATTCCGGAATTAAAAAAACAAGGTTATCAATTTCATTTGGTATTTTTATGGTTAAAACAAGTGGATCTTGCCTTAGCTCGTGTATCACAACGGGTACGCATTGGCGGACATTATGTTCCTGATTTGACAATTCAACGACGCTATCAAGCAGGTTTAAGAAACTTTTTTGATTTATATCAACCTTTGGCTGATTCTTGGTATTTATATGATAATTCTCAAGTTAATCAATTAAATTTAATTGCGAATAAAATAAAGAATTCACCTTTATTCGTTAAAGATAATCGAAGTTGGCAATATCTGGTGGAGACCTATCATCATGCACAACCCAAATAACGTTAAATTAAAAAAGGATTTTATTTTAGAATCGCTTCAGGATACGAATACATTATCACGAATTCTGCAATCCGGTATATTCTCAGCATTACAGAAACATCATTTAACAGGTAATCCTGTGTGTGAACTTCAAGACGATCAAGTGGTGTGGGTCGCTGCGAAAGATATTAAAGCAACGTGGATAATTTAAATATAATTAAATAATTGATCCTCTGGATTATCTGAACTCCGTCTATCATCTAAGATATGTTGAGTTCGTAATTTTCCATTATTCGTTAACACTTCCCAAATAGCAGGATGATCGGTATAGGTCGTTTGTAAAATATCTTCGACAAATCCTAAAAAACATTTTCGTTCATTATGATAAGTCACAATAGGACTAATTTGCATTAAATGAATACCGATTCGTTCCAAAATACGCTGAACTCGTGGTTCAATTGCTGCATAAAAATAATAAATATTATGCTTAATACAACTTTGCAATATCGCTCGCATCATACCCAGCACAGCTAATTTAGGTCTAAATTCAGGTAAAATCGCAAGACGAGAAAATTCTGCTAAATGGTTTTTATCAAGTTTGTGATAAGGGACGTAATCATAAAAATGATTCTTGGCCGCTTCTTCAATAGGAAAATTTTTTTCTTTTAACAAACTACCCAAAATAATTCTTGCTGTGCCTACATATTTTTTCGTCGGCTTATAAAATAATAATTTATGAATGCAATAGTGCTCATCATATTGATCGTACTCTATTTCGGCTTTGGTAAGGCTCGACGGGATAATAATCTTTTTTTCTCGACAAAACACACGATATCGTAGTTTATAGCTTTTTTCTAACAATGAGGGCGTATTTGCAAGAACAATTGAAAAATGCTTATCAAAATCACCCAACATATCCCCTACCTCGTTTTTTAAATAGTTATATTTTTAAGTATAGATGATTTAAAAAAATTTTCCTGTTAATATTATTTTCACTATATAAAAAATTTTCTATTGAATTTAAGCACTTAACTGACAACGGATCCTAGATTCTTTTTAGTCACTTATTTTTGGCATAAGACAAAACAGGAGCGTTAGATGTCTATTGAAGCGGGGTTAAATCAGTTTCAACTGATTTTGCTTTCGCTCTTATTTCTCCAAAATAGTTAAGATTTGATTAAATTGTTGAAGATCTTGGCTGTAAGGAGAAAGCAAAGAAAATTGTTTAGAATTAGAAGATTGAGAAGATAAATTATATTTGACAAAATTTGCCAAGGTACCGGAGGGAGTTAAATCAAGATAAAAGGCGGCATGCTTTTTTTCAATCAACTGCAAAACTTCAGGGAAACGAATCGGTTGGCTAATCACATCCCAGAAATACTCATGCGAAATTTCATTCATGACGCGTGCATACGCACAACTGACTAAAGGAATGTGAAGAGAGTGTAAATGAATGGATTGGATAGACTTTAAAAAAAAAGATTTCGCTGGATTAATTAAAGAAGAATGAAACGCCTGAGAAACAGGTAACAAGAAATAAGTCACATTTTGTTTTTTTAAGTGTTCTTCAAGGCGAGTTTTATTATTCGCACTCACGGATACAATAAAATGTGACTCAAAATTAATTGCCGCTAATTCCGCTAATTGAGCAAGAATACCATCTGTTTTATAAAGCGCATGATGATGCAATATTGCTATCATATGGCCTGGTTGATTGCATTGAATTAAGGACTCGACTTGAGCCAGAATAATGTTTAAGGCTGACTCAAAGCTAATGGCGCCTGCTACAGCAGACGCCATAATTTCACCTAAACTCGACCCTATGATTAAGTCAGGTTTAATCCCTTTTTCCAAAAGCATTTGTGCTAATGCATATTCCACCATAAAAATGGCCGGATGGCTCAGCCGAAGATTAATCAGTGTATCTTCTTTGTCAGACGAACGATGATAAAAAAATTCAAGAACAGATAACCCTGTTTTTTCAATCAGAATGTGATCTGCTTTCAACATCCAGTCATGAAAGGTCGTATTGACTTCAAGCAAATTTTTTCCCATCGCATAATAATGTGATCCTTGACCACCAAACATAAAAACAAGAGGTAATGTCATCTTTCATCCTATGATTAACAAATAATTAATTTTTTACAGCTGAATCAGATTTGTTCATATTTGATATATTATTATATTTTTTGCAAATCCTTTTTTAGCTACTTCTATTATAATAATAGTATTAGTCAGGGAAAGGCTACTCTATATGATGAAGCTAGAAGGATTTAAAAGCTTAATCAGTCTGCATGAAAGCAACCGATTTACTATTTATAAAGCGATATCGGAAAAAACAAACAAAAATGTTATTTTAAAAGTGCCTGAAGAAACGTCAGATTATCTTACCCAAGATAATGCAAACTTAGAAAGAGAATTTAATTTATTAAAAAAATTAAAAAACGCTTCGCATTTTATCCAGCCAATTGAATTAATTAAAACAAGTACTATTTATATAGTAGTCAGTGAAGATTTTTCTACTATTTCCTTAGAAAAATGGTTAGAGGAAAATTTATTATCTGTAGAAGTTTTTTTTAATCTTGCATTGCAATTAATCGATTCAATCCATGAGTTACATGCTGCGCATATTATTCATAAAGATATTAATCCTGCCAATATTTTCATTCAACCTGAAACATTACAAATTAAATTAGGTGATTTAAGTATTTCTACCGAAGTCTCACAAGAAATTCAATCTTATGTCAACCCTGCTTTATTAGAAGGAACATTAGATTATATTTCCCCTGAACAAACAGGACGAATGAATTTAGCCATTGATTACCGAACCGATTATTATTCATTAGGGGTGACTTTCTATAAAATGCTCACAGGGAAATTGCCTTTCATCTCAAATAACATATTAGATCTCGTCTATTCGCATTTGACTAAAATAGCTCCTTTAGCCTCAAACTTAAATCCGACTATACCGAATATGCTTGCATTAGTGATTGATAAATTATTAGCAAAAAATCCTGATCAACGTTATTTAAGCATGACTGGTTTAAAACATGATATTTTATTCTGTCAGCAACAATGGCAAACAAAGCAAACACAAATAAAGTTTACCTTAGGCGAAAAAGATATTAGCGATAGATTACAAATACCTGCCAAACTGTTTGGACGAACGAACGAAGTAGAAAAATTACTGGCTGCATTTGATCATATTAGCCAGGGAGCCGCGGGGTTATTGCTTGTTTCGGGTAGCTCTGGGATGGGAAAATCCTCCTTAATCCACGAAATTCAAAAACCTATCACGGGTAAAAAAAGCTTCTTCATTGAAGGTAAATTTGAAGCCTTACAAAGAAATATTGCTTATTTCGCTCTTATTCAAGGAATAAGATCATTCATACAACAAATTTTAGCAGAAGATAAAGAAACGCTTGCTCAATATCGAGAGGAAATTTTACTCGCAATTGGAAAAAATGGAAAAGTCATCATTGATGTGATTCCTGAACTGACTTCAATCATTGGTCAACAACCCGATGTACCCACACTACTACCGGCAGAAAATAAAAATCGCTTTTTACGCGTCTTCCAAGATTTTATTCAAGCGTTAGCTACACAAGAACACCCGTTAGTTATGTTTTTAGATGATTTACAATGGGCTGATAACAGTTCATTGACTTTACTCAATGAATTATTTTCTCATTTAAGTGCATCTTATTTTTTAATTATCGGTGCTTTCCGTAGCAATGAAATTGATATAGCCCATCCTTTAAATAATTTTCTTGAAAAAATAGATCATTTAAATATTTACTATCAAAAAATTGAATTATCGCCACTCAAAAAATTAGATATTTCTCATCTTTTAATGGAAACACTTAAAAAAACTGATTTAAATCAAATAAGTGATTTAGCTGATGTCATTTATCAAAAAACTCAAGGAAATCCCTTTTTTGTTAATGAATTAATTAAAACGTTACATAAAAAGTCTCTGATTACTTTTTCCACGAAAATAACAGAATGGTCATGGGATATTCAAGCCATTAAAGAAGTCAATATTACTCAAAACGTAGCCGACTTATTAATTTATAACTTCATTGCTTTACCCACAGAAAGTCAAATGGCACTAAAAATTGCCTCATGCATCGGTTATAATTTTGATCTTCATTTACTTTCATTAGTCAGTGAGCAGGAGGTAGGATTTTTATCTCATTTATTATCTCCTATCATCGACAATGGTTTTATTTTTTCCATCCATTCCTCGGAAAATAGCTTAAATCATTCTAATTCTATTAAAACAGAACTGTTTTATCGTTTTGCTCATGATCAAATTAGAGATACGGTTAAATCGTTATTATCAGATGCTGAAGAAAAACAAATTCATTTGAAAATCGGCCGAATTTTATTACGAGAAAATCAGTCTGATAATCAAAATGTATTTAACATATTAAATCAGCTTGATATGGCCATTGAATTAATAACTCAAAAAGAAGAAAAATTAACGATCGCTAAATTAAACTTGCAAGCGGCATGCTTAGCGAAAAAAACGATGTCTTACCAACCTGCGTTATATTATCTCCAATCGGGATTAGCATTATTAGCTGATTTCAATTCAACTGAACAGGCTGACTTGTTATTTAAATTAAATAAAGAATTAGCAGAGTGCTATTTCTTAGTCGGTAAACTCGATTTGTCAGAAAAATCTTTTAATTTATTAATCGACCAAGCTAAGCAAAAAGAAGATCTCGCTAGTATCTATGAATCAAAAGTAGCGCTTTTAATGAGTTTAGTAAAACATACGGAAGCATTAACACTCGGTATTGATGCATTAAGAAAATTAGGTTTTTCCTTGCCAAAAAGTGCATCGGCGCCCGCATTAATTTTTAGAGTATTAAAAATCAAATGGAAAGTACGAAAATTTAAAGGTGTAGAAAATCTTGTTAATTTAGCGCCTATTACTGATCCCTATCATATTGCACTTGATAGATTGTTCGCTATGATTTCTTCAGCTGCAATGCAAGTCGATCCTGTATGGTTCGGTATTATCAATACGGAAGCTATTATGCATGCAATTGAGCATGGATATTCTTTTGGAAGCATTACTGCTTTTGCATCCTATGGTTTAATGTTGGTATGTGGATTTGGGTCTTACCAAGAAGGCTTTGCTTTCTCTGAAGTCGCTCGCAAGCATGCAGAATTATTAGATAACAACCTCGCTTATTCAAAATGCTTTTGGACTATCCTCGTCAATCATTGGTTTATGCACAGTGAAAATAGTATTGATTATCTCTTAAAATACTATCAAGCCAGCATTGAATCAGGCGATTTATTAATTGCTGGCTATAACATGTGTCAATATGGAGAAGTCTTGTATCGTGTTTCAAAACCCATTTCAGAGGTGGTTAAATCTGCGCCTTCTGCAGCTTCAGCATTATCAAAATTAAATGAGAAGGGTCATCATGATTTTATTATTTTACGACAACAATGTTTACAGTATTTAGCTAATGATGAATCTGTAACGTTAAAATCAATTAATACCCTAGCCGATTCTATTCTAGCCACTAAAAATCCTTTTTTAATTCGTTTTGTTTATACTTTACAAAGCGACTTTAACTATTATTTGGGAAATTTTGAAGAAGCATTTAAATTAGCCGGAGCATCAGAAAAATTTAAAGAAATCACAATAGGGCAATTATTAAATGCTGACTCATTACTCATTTATAGCTTATCTGCTATGCGACGCAAGCCATCTGTTTCTATCCTAGAAAAAAAACAGATTTATTCACTTCTAAAATCTTCCCTTAAAAAATTAAAAGTTTGGTCTTTACATTCACCCGCTAATTTTTTACATAAATATTTATTATTAAATGCTGAATTTTATCGCTTAAAAAAACGTACCGGAAAAGCGATTCAATTATATGACAAGGCCATTAATTCCGCTATGGAAAACCGCTTCTTCCAATACGCAGGTATTGCTAACGAATGCGCTGCGGAGTTTTATATTTCAATTAATAAACCAAAAATCGCAAAAATTTATTTACAAGATGCACGAAATGCTTATTTAGAATGGGGTGCTCAACGAAAAGCTTTCTTAATCGAAAAAAAATATCCACATTTATTTAAAGAAAAAACACCTTTTCTTACAATGAGTTCTGGAAAAAATAGTACAGTGACATTGACTCATTCAAATTTATCGATCGACTATCTGGCAATCGTCAGCTCTATACAAGCTATTTCAAGTATCATTGATCAAAAAACATTAATTCATGAATTATTAAAAATTGTTATGCAAAATGCCGGTGCAGAAAAAAGTGCTCTGTTAATTACAAAATCAGAGAATATGTATTGCGAAGCAGAAGGTAAGTTAATTAATAATGAAATTAAAATTCGTGTGAATTCAGAATTAATTCATCATAAATCTTCTTTACCGATTAAATTAATTAATTATATTTGTTATGCTAAAGAACCTATTTTATTAGATAACGCTTCCCTCTCAAATCAATTTTCTCATGATCCTTATATTACGGCTTCTCAATGTAAATCTATTTTATGTATTCCGATACTGAGCCAAAATGAAATAAAAGGATTAGTCTATTTAGAAAATAATTCCATGCCAGGTGCTTTTACCAAAAATCATTTATCGACTTTACAAATTTTATCTTCTCAAGCCGCTATTTCTTTAGAAAATGCTAAGCTTTACCATCAAGCCACGCATGATCCTTTGACTGGCTTAGCGAATCGTAGTTTTCTTTATCAACGATTTCAATCTGCTGCTAATAAAGCCAAAAGCAAAAAGAATAATACATTAATTGCTATATTATTTTTAGATTTGGATGGATTTAAAAAAATTAATGATACGTTAGGCCACGAAGTAGGAGATAAATTATTAGTTGCTTTTGCTAATTTATTAAAAGAATGTGTTCGCGATGATGATTTAATCGTACGCCTAGGCGGCGATGAATTTGTTATTATGTTAGAACAAGCGACCCTGCCTTTGATTAACCAAATCGCTGAACGGCTTATTCATAAAACACGTGAACCTTTCTCTATTTTAAACCACAAGATTGGTATTGCAACCAGCGTAGGTATTAGTACTTATCCAAATCAAGGACAAGAAATTGATCTTCTTTTAAAACAAGCTGATATGGCACTTTATTATGTTAAAGCACATGGGAAAGGTTTTTATCAATTTTATGATGATCATTTAGTTCCATCAGTAAAACAGCCAATAAAAGAAACTTAACTTTTAAGGAGGACACATGAAATTATATTACACGAAAGGGGCTTGTTCGTTAGTCGTACGCATTGTTATGAATGAATTAGGGTTAAAATGCGAATTCGAATCCGTTGATTTAGCCGCCAAAAAAACGGAAAAAGGTGGTGATTTTTTGAAAATTAATCCGAAAGGCGCCGTACCTGTACTTATGTTAGATGACAAGCAAATTCTTACTGAAAATACAGCTATTTTGCAATATTTAGTCGATAAAAAACCCATGCAACCTGCTTTGTTAGCGCCAGTTGGCGACATGAAGCGATATCATGCATTAGAATGGCTAAATTTGATCAGCGGGGATTTACAACATAAAGCCTGTTCCGCCTTTTTTAATCCCGCCATGTCAGCTGAAGCAAAAGAAGAAATATTTAAACCTTTTCTAAAAAAACGTTTTAATTATATTGAACAACACTTAGTTAATCATCACTATTTATTAGGTGAAACATTCTCTTTGCCGGATATTTATTTATTTGTTGTTCTTTCTTGGCAACCCGCTTGCGGAATCGATATCACTGCTTGGCCTCGTTTAAGTCAGTATTTTGCTGATATTAAACAAAGAAAAGCAGTGTCTCAATCTCTCGCCCAAGAAGGATTGGTAGAATCAAATATCCCAAGTTAATTGCGCAGCAACGGAATCTTGAGCTAATTTTGGCGTACCGACTTCTGTATTCAATAGACCAACATTGTTTACATGCTCGGTATGCATCCAAAAATGCTCATAACCCAGATCAATGCTAAGCGTTTTTAAAATACGATACCGTGCACCCACAGCCATCGAAACAGACCCTGTTGCAGGGATAATGGCTGTGCGGTCATTATCATTGGTAGGATCTCCTTCTCTGGCTATACCCGCCCGTAACAACCAATTGTCATTTAATGTATAATTTGTTCCTAAAGCAAAACGCCACGTATCATGAAAATATAAGGGAACATCAAAGCTTGAAACAGAGCCACCGGATAGAGCCAAGTTACGAACATACAGATGTTGGATCATATTCCATTGCGTATAATCCACGGTCGCTAACAGAGCCCATTGAGCATTAAGATCATGGTAGAGACTGACATCAATAAAAGGAGGGGTTGCAGCATTAAATTTAAAATTATTGCCAACAAATTCATTGGTGACTGCAACACCAGGCAGCGTAACGTAACGGCTCTTGCCATGGGGATTAAAGAGTACTTTAGAATGGTAGCCGAAACCCACACGCGTCGCTTGGGAAACATCATACAGCCAGCCTAAATGCCATCCATAACTCCAATCAATGGCGTCTGTTAATATTTTAGCATCAGGTGCTCCGGTAGAGGGAAACATAGAATCATTGACTACGCTTAATCGTTCTATATCTAAGCCAAATCCTGTGGAAAGCTTATTATATTGATAAGCAATCGCTGGACTAAAGTTAAGCGTAGCAAAGGTATAACGAGTTCCACTGTAACGAACAATGGAATCACCAGAAAAATTATCACCAATACCAAAAGGTACATTGATACCGAATCCAAACGCCGTATTGCGCCACAAAGGCACGCCATAATAGAAAAAAGGCCAGGGCACAATGGCTGTGTGGGATACCGCTGTGCCAGTTTGCGTTTGTCCCGTAATGACATTGGTACTACGGCCTACGAACTCATCGCCATACCGGGTACCCACCCCTCCTATCACCAATTGTGGATGATCAAAGCGCGTTAGGCCAGCCGGATTATAATATTCCGTACTAACGTCATCCGCAGTTGCCATGATGCCTGAGTACGCGTTTCCCAATCCGGATGCATTTTGATAATAAACTCGCGTTGATTCAGCAAAAGAAGAAGAAGTCATTACGATAATGCTTGCAGCTGCGAGTGAAAATCTTAAACCATACTTAACCATGCGAGTATCCCTTTAGTCATGTATCTTAAGGTAATATAGACGAATTTTTTCTACTGAAAAAAATCTTGCAGGAAAATTAAATTACCTGAAAATAAAAAGAGTGTCTAGTATAATTTGAAAATTCTGAAAATTGATGACTATCTTAAAAAGAAGAATTAAAATTAATACAACCCACCGTTAATTTATTTTTTTCTTTTTGACTTATTTGCTCTTGATCGTGGATAAATTCCACCAGTGTGAGATCAACTAAAGAAGATGCTGAGAAAATATCGGGGTTATAAACAAATAACGGACTATCAGTCGATTGATCAGATTGACTGATAGGTATCGCAGTTGAATCAGCCGTAACAAATAGAGAACCATAGGCTGCTTGATTGATAAGAGAAAGTGAAGAAGAGCTACTATCATTAGAAATAGAATTTGAACTACCTGAGCTTGAACCGCCTGAGCCCGAACCACTCGAGCCCAAACCACCTGAACCTGAACCACCTGAGCCTGAACTACCTGAACCCGAACCACTTTGCGTCGGTGTCGTCGCATAAGAAGTCGCTAACAAATAAGGATACGAACTTCCTTCGTGAATTCCCCATGTACCGGTAAAATCCCAACCGTCTGCTTCATACGTACTTTGAGCAGAAAGATCAACTGTTCCTCCATTGACACAGGTTCCTGATAAACAACCCCCTGTGAGAATCGGATTTGATTTTGATACCAAATTCGCTCCTATGCCAACATTTTGCCCTGTGGTGTCTGTATCCCAGAAGCTATTTATTATTACACCCGCACTTCCAAATCCACTGTCATTTAATCCGACGAAACCTCCAACGTTTGCTCCACTACCCCCTGCGATGACTGTAACACTTCCTGTACCATATGAAGAATCAATCCGAACTCTATTCCATCCCACTAAGCTTCCTAAAGATTCTCCCCCAGTCACTGAAGCATTACTATAGGTATCCGTGATCGTTGAATTTCCTCCCGCAAAACCGATTAAACCACCTAAAAATTGACTGGTTGAATCGGTTCCTGTGACTGAACCCGTACTAAATGCTTGACTGACCTGAGCAAAAGCACCAATGATACCGACTAATGCCCCTCCACTATTTTGAGCAGTGATCGCTGCATCCGCAGAATCATTATTTAAATTGGAACCATTCAGTTGACCCGCTATTGATCCAACGCCACCATGCCCGATAAAAGTACCTGTCACATGAAGATTATTAATCGTAGCATGATTACCAAAACCGATTAACCCAACCAAATCTGTTGTGGGTAGATTAATATAAAGATTTGTGATTGAAAAATTTTGCCCATCAATAGCCCCACTAAATGGCGTGCCTGATAAGCTCCCCAAAGGACTAAACCCCGCCCCACTATTCCAAGAAGACGTGCTTGATGCATCAATATTTTTACTTAATGCGTAATCTCCTGATAAATTAGTACTGATATTTTGCAAGTCATTAATATTATTTACTAACATATAAGCAGTGAGAAATCCATTTGAAATGTTATAAGAAGTAGGTGACGTATAACTGGAAGGATTATAATAAATATTAACACTATTTGAAAAATTGATATCTCCATTAATCGTCACGATTCCATCACCCGAGCCTACCGCAAAAACCCCGGAATTGTTCGCAATTAAATTAAGCGTGCTATTAGAAGATACCGTATTCGTTATTGTCACGCCTGCATTAATCGTAATGTTACGATATGCGCTTAACGTTAAATTACTATCACTATTCCAGGTAATATCACTGGCTACCGTAATATCGCCATGCTGAGATCCCGTGGTGCCTGTGGTAATCATCACATTACCGAGTGCTAATGCATTTTCTAAATTGGTCACATCGACAATCGCTGTATCGCCCGTTGGAGTATAAGTCGAACTCCCGACAGATTCATTCACATCTGAACCACTATTATCTTCAATAATGACATCTTCAGGATCTAATAATAATGTTCCTCTACTTCCATGGGAGGCACTTAAATTAACATCACCATTAAAATTTAAAAATATCTTTCCAGAGACTTCTGCAGATCCGCCATTACCACCGTTAATTCCTCCACGTGCACTTAAACTTCCTTGGTAATTCGTATAATAATCAGACCAAACCACAACGTTACCACCATTGCCTGAACTGATCGCATCGGCTAATAAATTGACATTTCCTCCTACCTGCGTCGTAAATGCATTCCATTCAGGACCTTGTCCGTGAGCATTACCCCCTATTAAAATGTCTCCTCCACCGATATCACCACTCACATCGATGAGAGTCGGTGAAGATAAAATGACATTTTCACCAAGCACTTTAACCGTACCGCCTGTTAAACCTGTTGCTTTTCCTGATGCATCCAAATCGCCTGCCACACTGACAGTACCTGTGTGGGAAGATAAAATAATTTTTCCATTTTGTGCGGATACCGAGTGTGCTTGAGCAACACCTTGCATATTAATCGCTTGATCAACAATACCTTCTGCCGTCTCAGCGGCAATTAAAATGCTTCCGCCATCCGCTTGTAAAACACCCGTATTTGTTACACCTGCTTTTAAAGGCGTTGAATCGATATTGCTGCCTGTCGTTAAGGTCGCTTCATTAATTGCAAAACTCAGTAATTGATCGCCTGCTAAATCAATCGTAAATTGACTTCCTGAGGCCAAAACAAGGCTACCTAAATTGGCTTGAATAAAGCCGCCATTGACTACGTTATTACCGACTAGCGCGACTAATCCATGTTCTGCTGCAATGATTTGGCCTTCATTGATAATCACACCGGAATACGAAGAAGACTGATCAAAAACATATTTCCCAGCCAAAAAATTAGCATCGGACATATCCGTAGTCGAGGCAATAATACTCCCCACATTAACAGATGAACCAGGAGCAAAATAAATACCCGCTTGGTTAATTAAAATCAATTTTCCTGTTGCTGTCAGTTGACCAAAAATTTGCGAAGCACCTTGAGTCGGGTCAATACGGTTTAAAGCCACTCCGCCCGCGGGTTGTTGAAAATACACTTTCTCGTTAGAACCAATATTAAAACTTTTCCAATTCAGTATCGCTTGCCCACTCGTTTGTTGAATTGTGGTACTTGTTGACGTTTGGGTGATACTAATATCACCCGCCGCAATACTTCCTAAAACAGGTGCCGCCTCGACAGGAAAACACAGGCTAAGGATGCCACCCAAGATGAGCAGTGGGGAAAGAATTTTAACACATTGTTTTATAATGATATTTTTTGATATCACGTTTGCCTCGTTTTGACTAATTTCACTACTTATTTTTAAGTATAGGCAAGATTTGGAACTTGGTTGGAATAAAAAATATTGACTTATAAATCAATAGGATATTATTTTTCTCCCTTAAACAAGCAAATGATCAAAAATATTTCATTTTATATTATTTAGCGCAATTTTTTTATATAGCTATACTTAAAAGAGCAGCAGCGAATAAGTTGTTTATTCTGACAATAAAATCAACAAATTAGGACATTAACGATGGCTATTGAAACGTTTTTTCATCCGACTCACTATCAAATTGTAGATTTGATCTACAAGAGCAAGCGAAGCTTTATCTATAAAGCCATTCGGTTAAGTGATAATGAAACGGTTATTTTAAAAACATTTGCTCATCCCCGGCCGACTTTAAATGAAATCGCAAATATTAAAAAAGAATATCATTTATTAAAAAAATTAGATTTTAATAAAATTGTACGAGCGTATGAATTAATAGAAGATAAAGATTCATTTATTTTAGTATTAGAATATATTGACGGCCAAACATTAAAAAATCACCTCAATCAGCAACCGCTTGAATTAAATGATTTCTTTAAAATAGCGTTATCTTTAGTCGATACGTTAGTCTATTTGCAAAAATATAATATTCTGCATAAAGATATTAATTCAAATAATATTCTGATAGAAAAATCAGGAATGAAATTGATTGATTTTAATATTTCTATTCAATCAAAAAATGAAGTAGAACAATCGACAAATATTGCTAATTTAGAAGGTACTTTACAATACCTTTCTCCTGAACAAACAGGAAGAATGGGAAGGACGTTGGATTATAGAACGGATTTTTATTCGTTAGGCGTTGTCTTATATGAAATGGCCACCGGCGAATTACCGTTCAAGAATGAAGATGCGCTCGAACTTGTCCATGCGCACTTGGCTAAAAAACCTTTATCACCTCATAAAGTTAATACTCATTTTCCTAATCAGCTTGCCCGTATTATATTAAAATTATTAGAAAAAGATCCTGATAATCGCTACTCAAGCATCTTAGGATTAAAGTTTGATTTATTAGAATGCCAAAAACAATGGGTTGAAAAAAATCAAATTGATCACTTCCCGCTTGGCGAACATGATATTCATGATCGATTGCATATTTCTCAAAAATTATTTGGCCGAGAAATAGAAATTCAGCAGTTACTCACCGCGTTTGATCATGTCAATGAAGGTAAATCAGGATTTTTATTAGTCTCTGGGAATTCGGGAACAGGAAAATCCGTCTTTGTCCATGAAATTCAAAAATACATTAGCCAAAAAAAAGGCTTTTTTATTGAAGGTAAATTTGACCCTCTAAAAAGAAATGTCGCTTATTATGCCATCATCCAAGCCATTACTGATTTACTTAAACAATTATTATCAGAATCAGAAGATATATTAGAAACCTATCGAAACCAAATCAAAACGGCACTCGGCGAAAATGCCCGTGTTATTATCGATGTCATACCTGAACTTAAACTATTAATTGGTCATCAAGCACCCGTTCCAATTTTACCACCCGTAGAAAACAAAAATAGATTTTTTATTGCCTTTCAAAATCTCATTAAAGTTTTAGCTAAAAAAGAACACCCCTTGGTTATCTTTTTAGATGATTTACAGTGGGCTGATAATAGTTCGTTAGCATTAATTCAGACTTTATTATCTTATGAAGACACGCATTATTTTTTAGTCATAGGAACGTATCGAAATGAAGAAGTGGATATGACTCATCCATTAGAAAGAACAATTGATAATATCACAAAATTACAAATTGACTTTAAAAAAATCGATCTATTGCCGTTAAAAATAATTGATGTTAAAAATTTGCTAATGGATACCTTTAAAAAACAAGACAGTAACGAAATAGCTGAATTAACAACTATTATTTATCAAAAAACCAATGGTAATCCATTTTTTATTAAAGAAATACTTTCGTCTCTCTATCGAAAAAATGTGATTGTATTCTCTTATCAAGAGATGCACTGGGTCTGGGATAGCAATAAAATTAAAGAAATAGACATCTCCTCCAATGTCATTGATTTAATGATAAAAAATATTTATTCACTTCCACAAAATTCTCAATACGTATTAAAGCTCGCCTCTTGTATTGGTTATCATTTTGATTTACCTATCCTTACTTCGATAAGCCATTTTTCTACTGACATTATCTTAACTTTACTTGATAATTTAGTTGAAGCAGGCTTAATTATTTCTATTCATCACATCGAAAAATCGTCTTATTTTGAAAAACAAACTTACTATTGTTTTATCCATGATCAAATCAAACAGGCTGCTTACTCTTTAATTTCAGAAGAAGATAAAAAAAAGATTCATCTTGAAATTGGTCGATATTATTTAAAAAACATGGATACCGATAAAAATAATACCACTAATAATTTATTTAATAGCGTGAATCATCTGAATTATTCGATTAATTTAATCGAAGAAAATGAAAAAATAAAGATTGCTACTTTGAATTTACACGCAGCCATTCATGCAAAAAAATCGATGTCTTATCAAATAGCACTCTCGTATTTACAAGCGGGATTAACTTTAACAGCAAGAATACAGTGGGAACAAGAGAATGAATTATTATTACAACTCCATATGGAAGCAGCAGAATGTTATTTTTTAACGGGCGAACACAGTTTATCAGAAAAATTATTTGATAGCCTATTACAGAAAGTTACCCAAAAAGAATTAATTGCGACTATCTATGAAAGTAAAGTCTCATTAAGAATGAGTTTAGTAAAACATGCTGAAGCTTTTAAAATAGGTATTGAAGGATTAAAAAAACTGGGTATTTCATTACCTGAAAAGCCAAACGTTTTTTTATTAATTAAAGAAGTATTAAGCATAAAATGGAAAACCAAAAAATACAAAAATGTTGCTAATCTTGTTAATTTACCTAAAATGGAAGATCCCTATCATATTGCGCTTGATAAATTATTTGAAAGAATTTCTTGCGCCGCCATGCAAGTCGATCCTTTATGGTTTGGTTTAATTACTTGCAAATCCGTTAATCACGCTATTGATTATGGATATTCATTCAGCAGCATTGCGGCATTTGCAACCTATGCTCTCATATTAGTCTGCAATATTGGACTTTTTAAAGAAGGTTATGAATTTGCTAATGTAGCGAGGAAACATGCTGATCTTTTAGGCACACAACTCGCTTATTCTAAATGTTTCTGGACCATTTTAGTGAACCATTGGTTTCATCATGCCGTCACAAGCATGGATTATCTAAATAAATATTACCAAGCGAGTCTAGAGTCCGGTGATTTATTAGTCGCTGGCTACAATATGTGTCAATATGGAGAAGTCTTATACCGAATTGCCAAACCGATTCCAGAGGTAGCCAAAGAATCCGATATAGCAGCCGCTTCCTTAGCGAAATTGAATGAAAAAGGACATCACGATTTCATCATCTTACGAAAGCAATGCTTGCAATATTTAGCCAGTGACCCCTCAGTCACCCGGGAAATGATTGTTAAATTAGCAGACTCTATAGAAAAAACAAACAATTTATTTTTAATTCGTTTTGTAAAAACATTATTAAGCGATTTTCATTATTACTTAGGCGAATGGGATCAAGCATTTGAACTGGCTGAGCAATCTGAAGCCTTAAATGCGATTACAATTGGCCAAATACTCAACGCAGATTCACTGTTGATTTATGCCTTAACAGCAATAAAAAAATACCCTTCTGCTGAAAAAAAAGAAAAAAAACGTTTAATGAATATTATTCATGCTTCTTTGAAAAAATTAAAAAAATGGTCATTTTATTGTCCTAATAATTATTTATTCAAATATTTATTATTAAATGCAGAATATCACCGCTTGCAAAAAAAATATGAAAAAGCGGCAGATTTATATGAATTAGCAGAAAATGCAGCGTTACGTAATAATTTTTTTCAATATGCGGGAATTATCAATGAATGCGCAGCTAAATTTTATTTAGAAATTAAAAAACCGAAAATAGCAGGAACGTATTTACTCGATGCCCGCTATGCTTATCTACGCTGGGGCGCTTTTCGTAAAATTCAATTACTAGAAAAAGAATATCCTACTTTCTTTATTCCTGGTAAAGATGATCCTTTAAATGCCATTATAAGCTCATCAACCACCACTGAAACAAATGCGTTTAAGTTGGATTTCTTAGCGATTTTAAAATCGCTACAAGCCATATCAAGTATCATTGTTTTAGAAGACTTATTAAAATATTTATTACAAATCGTAATGGAAAGTGCGGGCGCACAAAAAGGTTGTTTATTAATAGTAAGATCGAATAATCTGCTCGTAGAAGCAGAGGGTCATTTAAAATCAGGACAGATTCAAATTTTTGTTCATCCGAAAATCACCGTCAATGAAGATTTTTTACCCTTAAAATTAATTAATTTTACTTACCGTACCAAAGAATCTGTTTTGTTAGATAATTCAACGACTTCTTTTCAATTTTCTCATGATCCCTATTTTGATAAAAATCAAACGAAATCTGCTTTATGTATACCCATTACTAAAAATAATGACGTCCTCGCTATTTTATATTTAGAAAATAATTTACTCACCTCTGCATTTACCAATAATCATTTATCTGTTTTAAATATATTAACCGCTCAAGCAGCCATTTCATTAGAAAATGCTGCCATCTATGCTGCCTGCAATCGTTTTGTCCCTCGCCAATTTCTCGAACAATTACATAGAAAAAATTTATCGGATGTTCAATTAGGCGATCAAATTAAATGTACTGCTATTACGCTATTTTGCGATATTTACAATTTCACCACCCTCGCTGAATCATTAACAGCGGTTGAAACATTTAATTTTATTAATCGTTTCTTAAGTTATGTTTCCCCTATCATTAGTGAATATGATGGATTTATTGATAAGTATATCGGGGATGCCATTATGGCGCTATTTCATGGAAGCTCCGATAAAGCGGTTGAATGTGCCATTGCGATGACAAAACGAATGGAAGATTTTAATCGTGAATGGCAAAAAGAAGGTGGAACACCCATCGCCATTAGTATTGGGGTCAATATGGGAGAGTTAACGCTTGGAATCATTGGAGATACTAAGCGACTCGAAAGTTCCGTTATTGGCGATTCTGTGAATGTTGCTTCTCGTGTACAACGTCTCGCAAGAACCTATGGAACCACGGTACTTGTTACATCCGCCATTAGAGAACAATTAAATCAGTTAGATAAATTTAAATTACGATTTATTGACATTGTGCATGTAAAAGGAAAAACAGAACCTATCGAAGTATGGGAAGTCTGCAATATTGATTCCAAAGAAACCTGGGAAGGAAAACAAAAAACATTAGATATGTATCATAAAGCCTGTTCTTTATACCATCAAAACAAATTGTCTGAAGCAGAAAAATTATTCAATGAATGCCTAAAGATCGTCCCTCATGATGCCGTGGTAAAAAATTATTTAGAACGTTGCAAAATATATCGCACTGAAGTGATAACAATTTCTAAATCCATTTCTAACTATAAATAACATACCATTTGCTTATTTTAGCAAAGTAAATATCATATCTTATTTATTAGATCCCTACATAGCAACTTAATAAACAATGGGAAGGCATATGGATTTATTTCTCTCTCAGCTTATTCAATTAGGCTTAACTATTCAAGATGCAAGTGAATTCGCTAATAAACTAACTCAAACGATTCACAACCACTCCCCCGAAGAATCTTGGCAGCGCTTACTTCCTCTATTACATCATTATCCATTTTCTATTCATCTCTTAGTCTATCAAACGATTTATCCAACATGGCAAACCCGGCCCGCTCCCGCCTGGTTTCCTCTTCCATCAGAAAAAACGAATTTTCATATTTATCAACTCATGAAAGAAAACGGTTTGAAAACCTATGAAGCTTTTCATCAATGGTCAACAGAAAACGTAACCGAATTTTGGCAGCAAATCATAAAAAAATTAAATATTCAATTTACGACCCCCTATTCTCAGCTAGTGGATCTAACGCAAGGTATCGAATCTCCTCGTTGGCTACCCGGTGCGAAATTAAATATCGCCGCAAACTGTTTTAAAGCAGATGAGAATCAAACAGCCATTATTTTTCAAACTGAAGAAGATGCGTTAACAAAAATCAGTTATGGCGAATTAGATCGTCTTTCAAATCGTGTCGCAAATAGCCTAGAACATCTTTTTAATCCGCATGCTCGCTTAGCGATTATTATGCCGATGAGTGTTCATGCCGTTGCAATTTATTTAGGTATGATTAAAGCAGGTTTGACTGTCGTCGCTATACCTGATAGTTTTTCTGCTGATGAAATTGCATTAAGATTACGTATTGCTAAGGTACAGGGTGTGTTTTGCCAATACCACATCTCGCATGGCAATACCATCTTATCTTCTTATGAAAAAATAATCGCAGCCCATCCTCCCCTTGTTATTGTTTTATCTAGCCCATCCCCTTCTCAATTACGCCCTCAAGATCAAACATGGGAAGATTTTTTAATCGAAAACGATTGTTATGTGCCACTTGCCCAACAACCTGACGATATCATTAACATTTTATTTTCCTCTGGCACAACGGGAGAACCAAAAGCGATTCCGTGGACCCACGCCACACCCATAAAATGTGGCAGTGATGCTTATTTGCATCATAATCTCCAACCCACGGATATTTTCTGTTGGCCAAGTAATTTAGGTTGGATGATGGGACCTTGGCTCATTTTCGCTTGCTTATTAAATAAAGCGACCCTGGCTCTTTATAATGGTGCAACCAACAGTAAAAAATTTGGTTTATTTATTCAACATGCAGGCGTCACCGTGTTAGGTGTCGTCCCGACCATGGTTAAAAGCTGGCGTAATACAGCGTGTATGGAAGGATTAAATTGGCAAACCATTCGTTTATTTACCTCAACGGGCGAGCGCTCTCATTGCGAAGATATGTTATATCTCATGTCACTGGCTCATTATCGCCCCATCATCGAATATTGTGGTGGAACAGAAATTGCGGGGGCCTATATCACAGGTAGTCTATTGCACCCTTGCGCTCCCGCTGCGTTTACTACACCGGCATTAGGCATTGATTTTGTTCTTCTTGATGAAAAAGGTCAGTTAGCAAATAAAGGAGAAGCCATGTTAATTCCTCCTTCTATGGGTTTATCAACCACATTATTAAACAAAAATCATCATCTGACTTACTATGCCGATTTACCTAAACTAAACAGTAAAATCATAAGACGTCATGGTGATGAAATTGAGCGCTACCCCAATGGATTTTATCGTTTACTGGGTCGCATGGATGATACGATGAAATTAAGCGGCATCAAAATAAGCTCTACTGAAATTGAAAACATACTGAATCGATTACCCGATGTTGATGAAACAGCCGCTGTGGCTATCCAACCTGCTCAGGGTGGACCCAGTCTGTTAGTCATTTATGCTGTGATAAAGCCTGAAAAAAATTGCGATCCTTTCGAATTAAAAACACGTATGCAGAAAGAAATTAGACACCTGATTAATCCTTTTTTTAAAATTCATGAGGTAAAAATTATCGATCAATTACCACGTACAGCATCTAATAAAATGATGCGTCGCGTATTGAGAGAACAATATCAATCGATCAAATCATAAGATAAAAAATTTTTTAATAATGCATGCCCCTGCTGCGTTAATATCGATTCGGGATGGAATTGAACGCCAAATACAGGATAATCACGATGCCGTAATCCCATCACTTCTCCTATTTCACAACGGGCCGTCACCGTTAATTCCACTGGAAAGTGTTCTTCATGCACAATTAAAGAATGATACCGGCCTACGGTTAAAGGATTTTCTAACCCACAAAATAAATCATTTTCATCATGGTAAATAAAAGACGATTTCCCATGCATAGGCCGCTTTGCTCTTTTTATGATAGCACCATACGCTTGCCCAATCGCTTGATGTCCCAGACAGACGCCTAAAATGGGTATGCGGCCCTGGATATATTTTATCAATTCTAAACAAATTCCCGCCTGTTCCGGCGCACACGGACCAGGCGACAAAATAATATGGGAAGGCTGTAAATCCATCACTTCATTGATTGTAATCGCATCATTACGTACAACGTGATAAGTCCCACCTAATTCACTCACATAACGAGCAAGGTTATAAACAAATGAATCATAATTATCGATTAATAAAATCATTCACGAGGACTCGCTTTAATGCATTGGCCTTAATTAATGTTTCTTGATATTCTGCGTCAGGATCCGAATCAGCCACCACTGCTCCACCTGTTTGAAACGTAATATTATTATTTTTGATACAAAAGGTCCGAATAGTAATTGATGTATCCATATCGCCATTAAATCCAATATAGCCTATGCTGCCACAATAAGGCCCTCGCGCAGTCGGTTCAATATCTGCAATAACTTCCATAGCACGAATTTTAGGCGCACCGGTGATAGACCCTCCTGGAAACGCCGCACGCAATAGATCAATTGCGGTGATTCCATCTACCAGCGTACCTGTCACAACCGATACCAAATGGTGCACACTGGGATACGTTTCTAATTGACACAAAATCGGTGCTTTTACGCTATGAGGCAGACAAACGCGTGATAAATCATTACGAAGCAAATCCACAATCATCATATTTTCTGCGCGATCTTTTTCGCTCGTTAATAATTCATTTGCTAATTTCGCATCATTTGTCGAGGTATCACCCCGCCCTCGTGTTCCTTTAATCGGACATGTTTCAACGTGTCTTCCGGTTAATTTAATAAAACGTTCAGGCGATGAAGAAACAATCACCGTATCTGCTAAATGAATATAAGCGGCAAACGGCACTGGATTTGAAACAGTTAATCGCCAATATAAATCAAAAGCCGTTAATCCTCTTGGCAAAAAAGTACGAAACCGCTGAGAAATATTCGCTTCAAAGATATCACCCGCTAAAATAGACTCAATGACTTTATTGACTGCTTGTGAATAAGTCAATGCAGTAAAGTTAGACGTAATTGCTTTTTCATCGCAACAGACCGTTGACGGGGAAAAACCTATGGATCGCTGGCCCAATTGGTTTAGCAATTTCTTCAAGCGCTTTTTGGCATACTCTTTACGTTCATTCTCTTCTTTAGGATGACCCGAGGAAAAAATCCATGCTCGCTTTTCTACTTCATCAAACCCGATAACAACATCATAAAATCCAAGTGCCATATCGGGAAATTGCATATCATCTTCAGCGATAAACGATACATTTTCTAAATGATGACAAAGATCATAACCAAAATAACCTGCAACCCCGCCCTGAAAAGGTGGTAATTCCGGATAATGTATTTGAGAAAATCGAGCTAATTCTTGTTGCAAAATAACAAAAGGATCCCCTACCCTTTCTTTTTCATTTAATTTAATATTGCCATTTTTACTTACTAATGTAGCAAAAGGTTCCACTGCAATAAAACTATAGCGACCGCTTCCTAGTCTTAATTGGGCACTCTGTAGTAATAAAGCACCCGATTGCTCTTTAAAAAGAGTGAAGACGCATAAAGGATCTTGATACGGTATTTCGTAAACTAGCGGTAAAAACATAAAAACTCTATATTTATATTAATTCTGCAGGAACAGTCCATGTGGGTAAATGATATTTCGACTTTAAATCCTCTTCCTCCCGCCAAATTTCGTCAGTGGATGCAAAAACCCAATAACCTGGCCAATGAATTACGCAAAGTATGCAACACGCTTTCAGTTAAGCTTTTAAGCCAGCATTTTGACTATGCTTTAGAAGATGAATATGCCGCACTCACGATAGAAAAAAATTTTTTGGATGATAGCAAAATCTGTTATATAAGAAAAATATTTCTTGAAGGAGACGGTTGCCCTTTTACGTATGGAAGAGTCGTTGTACCTAAGACCGTCTATTTACATTATCAACAAAAATTTGATGGCTTAGGCACTCGCTTAATAGGTGAAACTCTTTTATACAATGATCCAACTACTCGCCGTAGTGCCTTTGAATATCAGCGCCTTGAAAATAATCATATTCTATTTAAAGAAATTTTTTCTTACTCATCAATAATAACCCCTTTACCCCTCGTTTCTTCTCTCTGGGCAAGACGTTCCGTTTTCCATATGGAAGGAAAACATCCTCTTTTAATAACAGAAGTTTTTTTAGATTCCATTCCTCGCTGATATTCTTGGACTTGCATTTTTTGCTTTTTTGATGTATAAGTACTTATGTGTATATGCGCTTAAGAGGGTTATATGGCTAGCACAACTCGCTGGAATATTGCTGTTTCTAAAGATACTGACCAGGCTTTAAGGGTGTTTTTAGCTAATCAAGGCGGAAAAAAAGGCGATCTCTCGCGGTTTGTGGAAGAAGCCGTGCGGGCTCATATTTTAGACTTAACAGCTGGCACGATAAAAGCAGCTAACATGAATATAAGTGAAGAGGAGCTGTCTGAAATCGTTAATGAAGCAGTAAATTGGGCGCGTGATAAAAAATGAAGGTTATATTAGATACCAATATATTTTTAAGCGCCCTGATATCACCACACGGCACCTCCCACCTTATCTACCAAGCGTGGCGGGCTGCGAAGTTTGAAATTATTACGTCAAAAACACAACTGGATGAAATCAGACGAGTTAGCCGCTATCCGAAATTCAAAGCAATCCTACAACCGGCACGTATTGGTACCCTGATCAATAATCTGCAACATACCATCATATTAGATAAATTATCCATGCGCGCAGAAGCAGATGATCCAAATGATGCGTTTTTACTAAGCATGGCCATGGATACCGAGGCTGATTACCTTGTCACGGGAGATCGTCGTGCAGGCATACTCAAATTAAAAAATATAGGCAGAACACGCATAGTAACGCCTGCTTTATTTTGCAAAGAAGCTGTGACTTAATACGCACTTAGAAATTGAAATCACTCCTGATTTATTTAAGCGAGGGCTGCAATTTAAGCCTTGCTTCCCCTATTCAACTTCCTGTAATGTAATCGCCAAATATCATGCCTTTTATTACTAATTGGAGCTTTCCTACATGAACACAATTAAACATTGGATTGAAACAGTTATTCTTTCTAAATTTAAAAAAAATTCATTAGATGTGATTGATGAAACATCAGAGGAATCCTTCCCTGCCAGCGATGCGCCTGCCTGGGCAGCAGCACCTGAACATGTAAGCCATAAATCATCCGGTGTCACGCCCGCTGCTAAACAATTTTCTCATCAAACGTTACAAACACTGACCATTCAAGGTACCCCCTATTATTATTACAGTTTGCCCGCTGCCCAAACCGCTGGTTTATCCGATATTTCCCGCTTGCCTTTTACGTTAAAGATTTTATTAGAAAATTTATTACGCCATGAAGATGGCATCACGGTGACAGCAGAGGATATTTATGCTGTTGCTGATTGGCTAAAAAATAAAAAATCCGATCGTGAAATTGCTTATCGCCCTGCTCGTGTATTAATGCAAGACTTTACCGGCGTACCCGCCGTCGTTGATTTAGCCGCCATGCGAACAGCCATGGAAAAATTAGGTGGCAATCCCGAAAAAATTAATCCTCTCTCCCCCGTCGACTTAGTCATTGACCATTCTATTCAAGTGGATCAGTTTATTACGCCTAATGCGTTTCATATTAATGCACAACTGGAAATGGAGCGTAATTATGAACGTTATGAATTTTTACGCTGGGGACAAAAAGCATTTCAAAATTTTCAAGTGGTTCCCCCCGATACCGGTATTTGCCACCAAGTTAACTTAGAATATTTAGCTAAAACAGTCTGGTCGCAAGAAAAAAATGGTAAAAAATATGCCTATCCTGATACCTTAGTCGGAACCGACAGTCATACCACCATGGTCAATGGGTTAGGTGTATTAGGCTGGGGAGTCGGTGGTATTGAAGCAGAAGCCGCCATGTTAGGACAACCAACGTCCATGCTGATTCCTGAAGTCATCGGTGTCAAATTAACAGGGAAATTACGTGAAGGAATCACGGCGACCGATTTAGTCTTAGCTGTCACTCATTTGTTACGGAAAAAAGGGGTCGTTGGTAAGTTTGTCGAATTTTTTGGATCCGGCTTAAAAGACTTATCTATTGCCGATCGCGCAACGATTGGTAATATGGCACCTGAATATGGCGCAACCTGCGGCTTTTTCCCAATTGATACGGCAACGATTGATTATTTACGCTTAAGTGGTCGTGATGAACAAACCATTGCACTGGTAGACACCTACGCAAAAACCCAAGGTTTATGGTATGACGCGGCTCAACCCGATCCTCTCTTTACGGATGTATTAGAATTAGATTTATCCACAATTTCTCCCTGCCTTGCGGGCCCAAAACGACCTCAAGATCGGGTCGAATTACCCCAGTTAGTCAACGCATTTGACAAATTGCTCACCGAACAAAAGCGCGAGCAAGAAAAAAACCATGCGTTTGATACAGGCGAAGGTTTTTCATTGCATCATGGTGATGTCGTCATTGCTGCCATTACCAGTTGTACCAATACATCAAATCCCAGCGTCTTAATCGGTGCAGCTTTAGTCGCTAAAAAAGCATTACAACGCGGCTTAATGAGAAAACCCTGGGTCAAAACATCTTTTGCGCCAGGCTCTCAAGTGGTAACCCGTTATTTAAATGAAACAGGCCTACAAGGATATCTGGATCAATTAGGATTTTCCTTAGTGGGTTATGGCTGCACCACCTGTATTGGAAATTCAGGCCCTCTTCCCGATGCCATTTCAAAAACCATTAATCAATATGATTTAACTGTCTCCGCCGTTTTATCAGGCAATCGTAACTTTGAAGGGCGCATTCATCCACAAGTCAAAGCGAATTGGCTAGCCTCCCCTCCTTTAGTCGTTATTTTTGCTTTAACCGGCACGACATCGATTGATTTAACAAAAGAGCCTATCGGTTATGATCCTGCAGGCACGCCCGTTTATTTAACCGACTTATGGCCAACGAATGCAGAAATTGCCCAAACCATGACGGCCATTAATAGCAAAATGTTTCGTGAAACCTATAATCGCATTTTTGAAGGGTCTCAAGAATGGCAAGCGATGACGATTTCGGATTCCCAAACCTACCATTGGCCTCAGGATTCCACCTATATTCAACATCCGCCTTTTTTTGTTGGCATGCAGAAAACGCCCGACCCTACCCAAGAGATTAAAGGTGCCCGCATCTTAGCCTTGCTAGGCGATAGTATTACCACTGACCATATCTCTCCCGCAGGCTCCTTTAAAGCCGATAGCCCAGCCGGAAAATACTTGCTTTCTAAAGGGGTCTCTGCCGCTGAATTTAATTCCTATGGTTCACGCCGGGGTAATCATGAAGTCATGATGCGCGGTACCTTTGCGAATATCCGCATCAAAAATGAAATGGTTCCCGGTGTTGAAGGCGGTATAACAAAACATATTCCCAGTAACGAAGTGGCACCGATTTATGATGTTGCCATGCGTTATCAACAAGAAAATACCCCTCTCGTTGTAATTGCGGGTAAAGAGTACGGTACAGGCTCGTCTCGTGATTGGGCCGCCAAAGGGCCTAAATTACTCGGCGTAAAAGCAGTCATTGCGGAAAGTTTTGAGCGTATTCATCGTTCTAATTTAGTCGGTATGGGTATTCTCCCCTTGGAATTCATGGATGGCATAAACCGCCATACGT